>ENA-ORUM01001276-ORUM01001276.1-human-gut-metagenome-genome-assembly--contig:-NODE-1276-length-21444-cov-3.579036_pt1 | contig 21444 bp, 18 predicted proteins | sample MGYA00242083_ERZ509217 | MGnify/ENA primary metagenome ERZ509217 (study PRJEB26280, sample SAMEA2338831) | human gut metagenome | biome: human gut; feature: human-associated habitat; material: faeces...
ATTATATTGCAAGTCCTGCGAAGTTGCTGACCCCCGAAATTGTTCAGATGGTTGGCAGCATCCACGAACATAAAGGCAAACAGGAATTATTTCTCGAAGCCAATGTAGATGAATTGAAAACACTCTTAGAAGTTGCATTGATTCAGAGTACGGGAGCATCCAACCGAATCGAAGGTATATTTACAAGCGATAAGCGTTTGGAAGAATTGGTAAGTCAAAAAGCAGAACCCTGCAACCGATTTGAGCAGGAAATTGCTGGTTATCGTGAAGTACTTTCCACAATTCACGAAGGCTATGAATATATCAACCCAAGACCGAACATTATTTTGCAGTTACATCGAGATCTATATTCCTATTCACAGGGGGCTACCGGTGGAAGGTATAAGAACTCTGATAATGTAATTGCAGAAACAGATGCAGAAGGTCATCAGAAAGCGCGTTTTATCCCGGTGCCGGCATTTCAGACTCCAGAAGCTATGAATGAACTTTGTACAAATTTTCTGGAAGCATGGGAAGCAGATCGAATAGATAGGTTGATTCTTATCCCTATGTTTATTCTTGACTTTCTGTGTATCCATCCATTTAATGATGGAAATGGGCGAATGAGCCGCCTGTTAACACTTCTTTTGTTTTATAAAGCCGGCTATATTGTCGGAAAGTATGTCAGTGTTGAAATGCTGATTGAAAAGACAAAAGAAACTTATTATGAGGCATTACAGGAAAGTTCCAATGGATGGCACGAAAATGAAAACAGTTATGAGTCATTTGTAAAATATTATCTGGGAATTATACTGAAAGCATACAGTGAGTTTGAGGGGCGTGTAGAGCACCTGAAAAACAGAAGCCTTTCAAAGCCGGATCGTATAAAGGCAGTGATTGATAATAAGGTAGGAAAAATTACCAAAAAAGAAATCATGGAGTTATGTCCGGATATAAGCAAGGTAACTGTAGAAAGGACCCTGACGGAACTGGTTAAAAGTGGATATATCGCAAAAGTAGGTGCTGGGCCGGCAACTGGATATGTTCGTATTTAAATCGGCTGTCGTGGTCGAAACACCATAGACAAATTTTCAATAACGGTGGATAGAAATAGGTGATGCATTAACAGGTTAGATTTTGTACTGGATGAGTAGTCGAAAAACGATAGACAAACTGACCTTTTCACGGTATATTATATATAGTAAATTTGATCAATCGAATATTGTTTATCATTCCCGCTTGTAAGGGGATGGTAGCCGGAAGATGATATCTGTCAGTAACAACAGAGCTTTCCCCGGATGTTAGCAGCTGCAAAGAATCTGCTAATTTTCAGGTCTTATCTGGTCTTGACAGAAAGGATATTCAGATTACCAGAATTTGATTCGAAAATAAAAAAGTCCTTGATAATAAAGGGCTAAATATATCAGTTCTTGACAGGGATTAACAGAACCACAGAGCTCTCCTAAGACTTTATTGTAGGTTCGATTCCTACAGGGAACGCTTGATAAGAGGCGGAAATGATTAGCTGATTAGCAAAATCGTTATCCGCTTTTTTCTTTTTTTCGAAAAATAATTGCTTTGAAAATCAGCTGTTTCTGCTAACAAATCCATAAAAATGTTAGCTGACAGCTAATAAAAAGCAGTCATTTGCTAACAAGAAAAATTTACAGTCCTGCTAACATTTGGGAAAGTGGTCTTATTAACCAAAGAAAAGGGATGTAAAATAGAGAAAAGTAAAGTAAATTCACTCATCCGATTTGAATCTTGCAAACATCGATTAGCTGAAATCTATATTTAAGAGTTAGTCCTGCTAACGAACGAATGGCATGCCCGTTCAGACTAGATTTATAAAAAATTCTAGTTTGGACGGGTTTTTTGTCGTCCTAAGATAAGGAGGTAAATCATGCAGAAAGTAAAAGAAAAAAGTAATTGGAAAGGCGAAACCATAGTAAAAATTGAAATAGAAACCACAGACTGAGGAATATGATAATTTGCCAGAATTCGAAAACTTCGCCATGGTAGCCGCCAAAATTGCTGGAATCAAAACTGTGCCTAAAATGTGTTCTCTAGAAGACAAACTTTTATGTGCATGTGAAGATTCCTATTTGCCGGAGAAATATATAGAACAGACTAAACAACTGATCACAACACGAATCGCAGTACTAAAGGAGGGCTGAAACACCCCTACATACAAAATGGAACTGTTGTCAGTTTCGGTCGAATCATGCTCGCGTAAACACTGTCATCATATCCTGTAACAGAAATCTGCTCCGGAACCATGATTCCTTCGTCAAAAAAGAAATTTATTGCTTCTATCGCATTATAATCTGAAGAAAAGGCCAGCGCTTTTGCTTCAAGAAAGCGTGGAAGAAGTTCTCTGTATTTCCTGAGACGAAGATTTCTTTTACCCGGAATAACTATATATCTGGAACGACTGCAGAATCCCCCTTGTTTTTCCATCGCCTGTTTGAATCCCATCCACCGATAGTAATCGCTGTCCTGCTCTGTTTCTGCAACAAACAATGCTTTCTTATATCCACAGGAATACAGGTATTCTCCGATCTGATACCCGCCTGAATAATCATCTATACCAACATTCTGGAATGTATAAGTCCCCTTCGGATAAGCATCGATCAAAATCATTTTTTTGTTTAATCTGTGCGAAAGGTTATGATACTGCTCTTCATTGTATCCCAGGATAATCAATCCCTCTACATTCCATTTTGAGGCAATATCCACTACATTCTGAATGCTTTCACCGCCAATAAGCATAACATAATATCCATTTTCTTCCATTTCCATCTGAATCGTTCCAATCAGTTCTCCCACGAATGGATCCTGAATTGACTGCATACCATGAGCGTAAGTAAATCCGAGTACTACGCCTATAATTCTGGAACCATGACCGGAAAGCATCATGGAACCCATATTCGGAACATAGTTCTGTTCTTTAAGAATAGCCGTGATTTTATCGATCGTTTTCTGGGAAACTCTTTTCGTATTGCCATTTATAACATTGGATACCGTGGTGCGGCTGACGCCTGCCATATCTGCAATATCCTGAAGCCGAATCATAAAACCTTCCTCCTGTATTCTTATTTCCTTACAATACTGTTTCCTGCTTATTTGTACTCAGATACTTTCGTTTCTGCAAAGGTCATTTTCGCTTATATCAAATTTATAATATCATAGGCAGTTAGGTTTGTCACATAAAGGTTTGCAATTTCAAACTGCAAGACCGCTGTAATTGCGACTGATAAAATTAACCATTGTCTCCATGAATATATTAGAGATATAATATAAATACTGGTATCTGATTTTTCTGAATACTAAGTATCTAAAAATGGGGAATGATAAATGAACAAACAAGAGAAACAGATTTTCACATCCGACAAGTTGAAAGAAACAGCCATCATGACGATAGCAGTGGGCATTATCGCCGCGGCCGTATATTTCTTTTTGATTCCGAGTATGACCTCGATCAGCAGTATATCCGCGCTGGCAATTGTTATGTCGCATTATATACCGTTGCATGTATCAACGATCACAATGATATTGAACGTTGTCCTACTGCTGATAGGCTTTGTGACATGCGGAAAGGAGTTCGGAGCAAAGACGGTTTACACCAGCATCCTGCTGCCGTTGTATCTTGCAGTATTTGAACACATATTTCCGGATTTTACCTCGCTGACAAACAGCAGTGAACTGGATGTAATATGCTATATCCTGGTCGTAAGTATCGGCCTCAGTATTTTATTTAACATGAATGCATCTTCTGGCGGACTGGATATCGTAGCGAAGATCATGAATAAATATCTGCACATAGAATTAGGAAAAGCAATGTCCATCTCTGGCATGTGTGTGGCACTTTCTTCCGCTCTGATTTATGACAAGAAAGCTGTCGTTTTAAGTGTGCTTGGAACTTATTTTAATGGTATTGTGCTGGATCATTTTATCTTTGGCCAGAATCTGAAACGGCGTGTATGTATTATTACAAAATACGAAGAAGAAGTCCGTCAGTTTATCTTGCATGAACTGCATAGCGGAGCAACATTCTACGAGGCGACAGGCGCATATAATATGCAGAAACACAGAGAGATCATTACGATCGTGGACAAAAGTGAATATCAGAAACTGATGAATTATATTATCAAGAAGGATCCAGAAGCATTCGTGACAGTGTATACAGTGTCTGATATGAGATACCGTCCAAAGGTAAGATCCTTTTAGGCGGGAAGAAGCTCTACAGAACACTTTACGCAGCTGCTTGAGTATCTGAACAGAAAAGAGTCGCAGCCTGTTCCATCAGGGAACAACTGTGACTCTTTTTATTTTGTCTTCCATTTTTGTGACATTACTTCACAATATCCAACTGCCCGACAATTCCGATATATCCATCTGTTTTTATTGATGACCATAATGTGTGCAGTTTCAGATCACACATCTGCCTTTCACCTCTTACTTTTAACATTACTTTCATTGAAACTTCTTTGTTTTTACTTGATACTGAATCCAGCGGATCTTTTACGCGCTGAATATCCTCTTCGCTTATATCATATGCTCCATATGAATCAAATCCCGGAAGATCTCTCTGATACTCTTTCTGCGATTCTCCGTCTGTTAAAACCAGTTTTCCTGAAATCGCATTATACTCCATTGAAATCTTACCGCTATTCTCCTTAAAGAACTTTATTTTTTCCTGCATGATCTCTATAACACGCTGGGAATAATCCTTGCATGGCAATGCATTTTGCCTCAGTATTTCTTCTGAGATCCTCTGCGCTTCATAATACTCTCTGTTGTCATCCTTTTCTTTCTTAAATGTTCTGGACAACTGAGGACTGCTCTCTTTCAGGCATTCCAGAAGAAGCGGATTAAACTGTCCGCACTGACCTTCCAGAATCATCTGGATTGCCGTATCATGATCACATGCATTCTTATAGCACCGTACACTTGTAAGCGCATCATACACATCAGCGATTGACACGATCTGCGCAGAGATTGGTATTTCTTCCCCTTTTAGTCCATCAGGATATCCTCTTCCGTCCCATCGTTCATGGTGCCACCGGCAGATCTCCCATGCAGTGCGTACCAATGGCTTGTCCTGTGGAAAATCCATATCCCGTATCATAGACGCTCCAATCTCACTGTGGCTTTTCATGATCTTGAATTCTTCATCTGTCAGTCTGCCTGGTTTATTGAGAATTTCTTCCGGAATGCTTACCTTTCCAATGTCATGAAGGGAAGATGCTGTTATAATCAAAGCAATATCCGTTTCTGTCAGATGATACGCATCTGTTTTCTTAATCAATTCTCTCAACAGCATCTCCGTTACGATACGGATATGTAATATATGCTCACTGCTTTCACTGTTATGAGAACCTAATACATTGCTCAAGATCCCAATCATAATATTGTTGTTTTCTTCTTTCTCATAGACCTGATCTACAATCACATTGATCAGTCGCTTCTGGTTTGCATAAAGCCCTAATGTATTCTGGACTCTTTTCTTTACGATAACTGCATCAAACGGTCGACTGATATAGTCTGTGATCCCCAGATCATACGCTTTTCGCATAATTTCGACAGATTCTTCTGATGAAATCATGACAACCGGGATTTCATCAATCCACTGTAACTCCCTCATATGTTCCAACACTTGGAATCCATTCATCTGCGGCATATTGATATCCAGAAGCATCAGGTCGATCTCTGGATGCACTTCCAGAATCTGGATTGCCTGAGTTCCATTTTCAGCTTCCAGATAATCATAACTGCTGCCAAGAATCTCCTTTAATATATCTCTGTTAAGTTCTGAATCATCTACAATAAGTAGTTTTTGTTTCTCACTCATCCTTTATCCTCACAATTTTTATTTTTCCTGCTAATTCAGCAATAATCTTCACTAATAGTTTCATATCGATCGGCATTCCCAGACCGGTACCGCCAAACTTGGATGCTCCGCCTTTCTGCTCCTGCGCAAATGGCTCAAACAGATGTTTTTGGAATTCCTCACTCATACCAATTCCCGTATCCTGACATATGAACTCCAGCATTACAACTCCATCCTGATCGGAAGGAATCTCCCTGCTGCTCAAATAAATCTTTCCATAATCTTTATTGTACTTTACGGCATTACTCAGGATATTCATCAGAAGACGCTTCAGATGGATTGGGCTGCCTATAAGATCTTTATGAATGATCTCTGGTGTTTTATGTTCCACCTTGATTTCTCTTTCATCAGCCTTTTTCGCTGCTTCCAGAAGGCTTTTTTGATACTTCTGTTCTTTTTCCTTTTCTATTATGAGAATGTTTTTCTGTGATTTTCTGTAAATCATCCAGATTAGTGCTACAACAATCAGATAAATGAACAGGCACATGATCACATTTTGCAGAAGTGTCTGAAATATGATCGAATCCGGAACGTAAGCATAGATGTAATGGTCTCTCTGCTTCAGCATAACACCGTGACACCGAACTCCATTGATCGTTAAGCCCATCATGTGCCTACTGTCTGCATGATTTTTTAGCTTTTGGATTACTTCATAATCGGTTGTGCTTTGTCCAATCAGCCCGGTATTGTTTGAAGCAATGATCACGCCTTCATCTGCTACGATAATTGTCCCATCCCGGTCCTTCCGATAGCCATTCAACAAACTTTGTATCGTAAGCGTATAATTCGTTGCATACTCTGCAGAAGTATAATAATAAGTCACTACAACTCCCGGTGCATCCTTTCTTGTGCAGGCAGCCATATCAATATAAGCCCCGTCATTATGATTGATTCTCTTAGCATACACTTTTTCATCGTAAATTGCTGTATCCAGTACGATTTCTTTCTCTGCACATTCTTTTATTTCCGGCAATAAACTTTCGTTCGTACTGTATTCACATACTATAGTTCCATCTGTATCCAGAACCACGATTCCCGTCAGCCATAACTGCTCTGCACTTTCTTTCAATAGCTGATCTTCCAGTGTTTTTTCATTCTCTGTTTCTGCGGCTATATTTTTGCTGACCTGCCGGGTTCCCTCAATGGCACGAAGCAGACTTGTCCTCTCTCATTTCATCCAGAGTCTGCTCCAGTTTCTCCGGCAGATCCCGAGTTTCATTTTTTGAGAAAGCGACTCCGATTCCGACTGTCATAAGTGGTTCATCCAGAATTCGGAATTTCGCATCATAATCTTTCATATACTGTATAACCGATTCCTCATGTGCACCTATTGCATCTGCATATCCCTTTCCAAGGAATGTATAGATCAGTTCCCTGTGTTCCAGGCTAATCAGATTACCAAGCTTTGGAATCCTGCTGTCTGTTCTTTTCAGAAAAATTCCTTCCGGTTTTGTTGTAGATTGTACGGCAAGTGTCTTTCCTTCCAGATCACTCAGGGTATAGATATCACTGTTCTCATTGACTGCAACCACCTGGTTACTGACCATATACGGACCGGCCCATTTATAATCATCCAATCGTCCTTTCATGGAGAAGCAGCCCATAATATTCACACGTTGTGCGACCAACAACGCATATTGCGCAACCATATTGACATTCCTTTCACAGGGTGTCATAATACTTGCGGAGATAGTATTTGGAATACTACAAAACTATACTCTGACTGAATCACAACAATTTCATATTGAACAGTTACCCCGCCGGAAATGGCGGAAAGCGAGCTTATATTTATTTAAGACATAAAATAAGACTCAGGGAATACGAAGAATAGCAAAAGCATTTGCAGGGACCAGTATGCCTTGACGAATGCTTTTTTTTGTAAGGAGACCAATAAGAAATGACAGTTGAGATGTTAAAAGGAAAGATTCATCGTGCTACAGTAGTACAGGCCGAACTTGACTATGTTGGAAGTATTACTGTTGATGAAGACCTGCTGGAAGCGGCAGGAATTATGGAATATGAGAAAGTTCAGATCGTGGACGTAAATAACGGAAGCCGATTTGAAACTTATACGATCTGCGGCAAGCGCGGAAGCGGAATGATCTGCTTAAATGGTGCTGCGGCAAGATGCGTAAGTACTGGTGACAAAATTATTATCATGTGTTATGCACATTATGATTCTGAAGAAGCCAAAGAACATAAACCACAGGTTGTTTTTGTAGATGATGAGAATAAGATCAGCCGTGTTACAAACTATGAGAAACACGGATTACTGAAAGATATGGCATAACTGCAAAAGTGATTGTAACCTATAAATGAAAATGAAATTTGTTGAATTCAGAACAAGAGGCTATCTCCTAATTTAGTTTTAAAAGGAGAACACCATGAAGGTAACAAAAACAGTAAAGGAAACAAGAGATTTAATTAAGAACTGGAAAAGAGAAGGGAAAACAATCGGTCTTGTACCGACAATGGGATTCCTGCACGAAGGACACGCAAGTCTGATCAAGAGATGTCGCGAAGAAAATGACATCGTTGTTGTATCTGATTTTGTAAACCCGACACAGTTTGGACCGACAGAAGATCTGGAAGCATATCCAAGAGATTTCAAACGTGACAGCGAACTCTGCGAGAGCCTTGGAGCTGATGTCATCTTTCATCCGGAACCAGAGGATATGTACCATGATCCACATGCCTTTGTAAGTATTGATACTTTATCAGATACACTGTGCGGTAAGACAAGACCTATCCATTTTAAAGGTGTATGTACCGTTGTTTCTAAGTTATTTAACATTGTAACACCGGACAGGGCATATTTCGGTCAGAAAGATGCACAACAACTGGCAATCATCCGCAAAATGGTACAGGATCTGAATTTTGATATCCAGATCGTAGGATGCCCTATCATCCGTGAGGAAGACGGACTTGCGAAATCATCCAGAAATACATATTTAAGTGAAGAAGAAAGAAAAGCCGCACTTTGTCTTTCAAGAGCTGTAAAAGCCGGTCAGAATATGATCTGCAAGGGAAGCAAAGCTGAAGAAGTATTAACAAAGATGCGCGAGATTATCGAAGCTGAACCTCTGGCAAAGATTGATTATGTATCTATGGTAGATGCACTGGATATGCAACCGGTAGAAATCGTAGAAAAAGATGTTCTGGTCGCTATGGCAGTTTACATCGGAAAAACCAGACTGATCGACAACTTTAGCTACGAGGTATAGCATATGGAAAATGTGATGAAAAAAGTAGGAAAAGCCAGTTCTTTTCTTACAAAATATATTGGAATTATTATCATCTGCTTCTCTGTGATCGCATTTTTCTGGCGCGACGGGTTCGCGTGGACAACTAATTATACATCCATCTTTTTAGGTGTTGCCATGTTTGGCATGGGGCTTACAATCAAGATGGACGATTTTAAGAGAGTTTTTTCAAGACCAAAAGAAATCGTGATCGGATTTGTTGCACAATATACGATCATGCCTGTTGTGGCATGGGGATTATGCCAGCTGATGCATCTTCCGACAGATCTTGCACTCGGCGTTATTCTGTAAGCGCCTAATAACAGGGTGGATTTAACTTCCACCGAAAATCTGCCATAATCATAGAGGATAGACGCCAGCATTTTACTACAGATCTGACGCTAGGATCTGTGAAATGCCAGCATTTCACTATAATTATGGGGGTAACGTATGAACACACAAAGACGTACTGCTGACGAACAGTATCAGCTGATTATGGAATGCCGCAACAGCGGTCTCAGTGATTATCAATGGTGTACAGAGCATGACATCAATCCCGGCACTTTTTATAACTGGGTAAAAAGACTTCGAAAGAAAGCATGCTATGATATCCCACCGGCTAATGGACGGGAAACTTATAGAGCCACACCCAAACAGGAGGTGGTAAAACTGGAAGTAATACCTGATGTTCCTACAGTTATGGATTCTAAGTCATTAGAAACTATTCGGACTGACCGAAGGTTTTCATCATCCATCGAGATTCAATCAGGTACTGTTTCTATTAGGATTTCAAATGATGTCGATCCAATGCTCCTGTCACAGATCATTCGATGTATGGCAGGAAATGTATGTTAGGCGACATCACTGTCGCAGATGAGATCTACGTGATCTGTGGCTATACAGATATGAGGAAATCCATAGACGGATTATGTGCCCTGATCCAGGATCAGTTAAAGATGGATCCCGGTAAAAACAGAGCCATCTACCTGTTCTGCGGCAAACGTAATGATCGTATAAAAGTGCTCCTCCATGAAAGCGATGGTTATGTACTTTTATATAAAAGGCTGGATGCCGGCGTCGGAAAATACCGGTGGCCACGCAACCGCAAAGAAGTAAAACCTATCACCTGGAGACAGTTCGACTGGCTCATGTCAGGACTTGAAATCGAGCAGCCGAAGGCTATCAAAAGTGCCTGAAATGCTTGATTTTACAGGACTTTTCGCATGTTTTATGGTATAATAGATCCATAGAAAAGGAGCGAAAAACCATGTCTTCAGGAGCAAACGAGATCCGGCTCTTAGAGCTTAAGGATACTATTTCACAACTGAATACAACAATCAGCACTCAGAACGAGCTCATTCGTTCCATGCAGAAGATGCTGCAGGAGCGTGATGCAAAAGACAGAGAAAAGGATAAGCTTATCGCAAATCTTCAGGCTCAGCTGGACTATCTGAAGACAAAACTTTTTGGCTCCACCAGCGAGATACGTCATGACCAGATGCCAGGACAGATGAATCTGTTCCAGCTTCAGGATGAAGACGAACCTGCTCCTGTTGAATTGGAAGTTGGGTATATCGAAGTAAAGGCTCACACAAAGACCCGTAAGCCAAAGGCAACCTATGATGAAGTCTTTTCTGATCTTCCAACAGAGAAAGTCTATGTCGATACTCTTACCGAGGAGCAGAAAACCTGTATCGAGTGTGGTGCAAAAATGGTTCCGATCGGTCATGAATTGATCCGGACTGAGCTGCGATACACAGAACCAAAGCTGGAACGTATCGATTATTATGCGACCACATATGAATGCCCAAAGTGCAAGGAAACGGAAGATCCTCAGTTCATCAAGGATGAAGGTAAACCTGCACTGATCCCGGGAAGTTATGTATCCTCAGGTCTAGCAGCACATGTGATGTATTTTAAGTATGTCATGTCCATGCCGCTTTACCGACAGGAAAAAGACTTCGAACATCTGGGGGTGAGGATCAGCCGAACAACTATGGCAGGCTGGATCATCTACTGTGCGGAGAATTATTTCCAACCGATGTATGCGTATCTGCATCGAAAACTCCTAAAACGCAGATACCTGATGGCAGACGAAACACCAATCCAGGTTCTGAAGGAAGAAGGTCGCAGGCCACAGAGCAAATCTTATGTCTGGCTGATACGCAGTGGCGAGGATGGAGATATTCCCATCATCCTGTATAACTATACTCCGACCAGAGCCGGCAGCAATGCTGCTGAATTTCTTGCAGGTGCAGCACCGGGCTACTATCTTATGGTAGATGGCTACAAAGGATACAACAAAGTGCCGGAAGCACAGCGTTGCTGTTGTTGGGCGCACATAAGACGCTACTGGCTCCGAGCTATTCCCAAAGGACATGAAAAGGATTATACCCATCCAGCTGTTCAGGGATTCCTATACTGTAATAAGTTGTTTGAATACGAGCGTTCCTATCGTGAGAAGGGACTATCTCTGAAACAGACTTACAACCGCCGTCTGAAGGATCAAAAACCTGTCATAGAGGCTTTTTTGTCGTGGCTTGATCAGCTGCATCCAGAATCAGGAGACCGTATCATCCAGGCAATCAACTATACCAATGGCTGTCGTCCGTTTATGATGAACTATCTGAAAGACGGTGCCTGCAGTCTTAGCAATAATCTCAGCGAGAACAGTATCCGTCCATTGGTAGTAGGCCGTAAGAACTGGCTCTTCAGTGATACGCCTGCTGGGGCGGATGCCAGTATGAAGGTCTATTCTATGATAGAAACGGCAAAGGCCAATGAACTCGACCCGCATAAGTATTTGAGCTTCCTTTTGGAGCATCGTCCAAGTGCTGAAATGTCAGACGATGAATTAGAGCGGTTTGCCCCATGGAGCAATCTGGCTCAGGAAACCTGCAAATAAAATGGAGTAAAATACTCGCATGTCTGGCATCCTAGCGCAGGGTGCCAGATTTCATTTATTGGGTATGCCCCGAAACTATGCGCTTACGTTATTCTGGTCGGATGTTGTCCTGGGGGAACAGCAAGTAATGTGATCACATATATTGCCGGAGGTGATGTGGCACTCTCTGTTGGAATGACGATCACTTCCACGCTTGCGGCCCCACTGATGACACCGTTATTAGTGTATCTGCTTGCCGGTGCCTGGGTAGAAGTATCTTTCCTTGCAATGGTAATTTCTGTTGTGAAAGTTGTACTGATTCCGGTGCTTCTTGGTATTTTGATCAACTGGATCTTTGGAAAGCAGATTCAGAAAATATCAGAAGTACTTCCACTGATTTCTGTTGTATCCATCGTAATGATCATCAGTGGAATCGTATCTGTCAATGCAGAAAAAATCTTAAGCTGTGGTCTGCTCGTACTTGGAGTTGTGGCACTTCACAATCTCTGCGGAATGGGCATCGGGCTTGGAGCCGCAAAACTTTTACATATCGAATATGATAAAACTACTGCGATTGCAATTGAAGTCGGAATGCAGAACAGCGGCCTTGCGATTTCTCTTGCAACAGCTAATTTTGCAGCCAATCCACTGGCAACGCTTCCGGGAGCGATCTTCAGTGTATGGCATAATATATCAGGCTCTTTATTCGCCGGAATCCGCCGTGGCGGAACTGGTACGAAAGAAGCTTGCCTGGAAGTAACTGAATAGATAGAAAGAAAACTCCTGTGATTTGAATCTACAAAATCACAGGAGTTTTTCCTTTTCACTCATTATGCTATGTCTATTGATACCTGGCAATCGTCTCTTTCAATATCTGTGTACTATCCTAATACTACTGCTATCTTGATCTCTTTCTCTGTCTCACTAAGATCGAATGTTCCTCCATCCTCTACTGTAACATGTACTTCATACAAGGTATCTTCCGACAGTTTCTCTGGAATCGTTCCATCTTCTGTCTGAATCTTCCACAGATCTTCCGGAACCTCTGTCAGCTTACCGTCTTTTCCATAAGCATACAGCTTAAAGTCATCCGTTTTGCCTGCAAGCCCCTTCATTCGTATCGCCACAGTCGTACTCGGATGTACATTTTCTACCGTTATCGTATTCAGCCATCCTGCGACATTGCCCTTACCTCCGTCTTCCGTAAATTCTTCCTGCGTTAATATATTTCGCATTGCCTTGTCCAAATCTACTTTTCGGTAAGGCATTTCCGGAAGATATACGAACCGATCCTGCAGTCTGAGGAGTTCAAGATATCCGGTTGGACAGTATAATGCATTTCCACTGCTTCCTGCATACATACCGATTGCCATATTGTTATATCCCGGTTTGTCTGACACGTCCATTGAAAATACAGTCTCACCGGTCTCAAAATCTATCATAATAAACTGCCACATACCACTGTCCAGGTCCTGAACATAACCGTAAATGTATCCTGTTGCGGTTGAAAGCTTCATCATCGATGTATCCCGGATATCCTCTCTGCACCAGATACTCTTCATTTCATATCCGTCATCTGTCTTGATCGTATCAACACGCTCAACTCCCGGCATGACCATTTTATTTCCTTCCTGCAGCCAGTTTACATCATAGATATTTTCATATGTCTGTACAGATGAATCGTTATCTGCGTCCGCAAGCTTCGCACTTCCTGCTCCAAACCAGTTACATACGATTGTGCTGACTGTACCTTCACTGTTATCATATACGATTGCTGAATTTTCTACGGATACCTGCATTTCTTCCGGCAGCTCATCAATAACAGGTGTGCTTGCAACCTTTTCACCGGTCTTCATATCTAATGCCAGTAGATTCACCGGATTCTGATTATCTGTAAACATGACCAGGTTACTAGTTAGTGACGGCGAACATCCACTTCCCCACGCCAGACCTCCTCCGGTCGTTTCATCACCTTCTTTGCTGTCTTTTGCCCCTGCACTTTCATACGGAGTACACCATTCTACCTGTACACCGTTATCTGCTTTCAGCAGATAGCAGTTCTGATTTGTTAAGATGACCGCACCCTCTTTCGAAGAAGCTATTCCATTTTCTGCCCCTTCTCCAGGAGTTAATTCATATACAAATGTAGATGCTGTCAGATCAACCTCTTCTCCTTTCAGAATTGCGTTGATCGCATCTCTGGAAATGTATCCCATCGCACCTTGCTGCTGACGTTCCGGATAGATTCTGAATCCGCCGGTTGCAAACCAGAGATTCCCCTCATAGTCAAACACTACGGATAATAAATTCTGATCCAATGTCTTTCCGGTAATTGCCTCTGCCGCTGCTTTAATATCAATATCCAGCACTTTTTCAAATTCCGGCAGCACATTTCCTTCCTCGTCTGTTGCTTTCAACATAAGTGCATGATTGTTGCTTGTCGGACAAACCAGACGATTATTTTCATCAACAAAGGAATAGGAACTTTGTATCACATACCCTCCACCGTCATGCTGTTTTGGTGAGAAATATCCGATCGTCTGTGTTTCTTCTGCATTGATATCACGAATTGCAAGTCCTCCCAACAACGGAACAACTGAATGTCCATAATTGTCAAAAAATACCGCCGGAGACGCATTCGGATTCACCTTTTCATAAGAAACATTAATTTCTGGGTAAATACCAACAGGCAATACCTCATCTGTTGAATCTGAATTATAACAATCATGGTGGATATTCGCATCATTTTTTGCCATATAAGGATTCTCATCGATTGCCTTTTGGGTAAGCGGTTTTATCGTTACTCCTGAGCTTACGCTTTCTGTTTTTGTCTGTTCCTGTTTCACCTCATCTGTCTTTGGTTCATTCGCTGAACAGCCTGATGTCATTGCAACTGCTGATATAATAAATGCTAAAAGAATTGCTCGCTTTTTCATATTATTCTGTCTCCTTTTTCTCGTAATCTGTAACTGTTCAGAGGCAAGCAGAATTTCATAAAACAAGTGTAAAATGCTTGCATTTTTAAGACTGTTTTTGAAATTTTATTTGGCTCTGAACAGTTACATTTTTATTATAAAAAAAGCGCTGTTATTTTCAATTCTTCTGTCACGAATCATGGTAAAAATGGCACGAATTGTAAAAGACACCATCTCCTGACCGAATTACTTTTCAGCCAGAGATGGTGCCTTTGTTATCCACATTCTTCTGTTAAATGAAATCTTTTTTCCACATTTATTTAATGTTTTTCACATTCCGGATGTGGATTTCCAGTTGCTTTTCACACTACGTGCACCCGGCAACAATTTCTCTTCATGTTTAAAAATTAATATATCCCTGCAGCCAGATCGTGCCTTTGAACCTTCTTCTGATTTCCGGCTCTCCCATCACGGAATCTGCCGGAACACAGACATCAAATGTCAGTTCATTTACATTCAGGCGCATCTGATACAATCTCACACCTGTCATTCTGTTGATCCGCTCTCTCACTGCCAGGATTTCTCCCATGATCGAATACATATCACATTCTGCTCCAAACGGCATGAAATATGTGTCCACAATGGAAAATACATCCTCATTCGCCAATCTCTTTGACACCTTAGAATAGAGATCCATATCGTCAAATGTCAGCGTCTCGATTGCTGCCTGGTCGCCCTTGCGAGCTGCGTTCATCAATTCCCTTCTTGTATCTGACGCACGCTTTTCATTTAAAATCTGCTGCTCATTTTTATTGACCGGAAGCAGAATCATTCCACCTTGTGCCAATCCTGAAAATGTCACTGAGGTCTGCATATCTTTTGCAAGACCAGCCTGTTTCTCCCGCATATATTCCACACCATTCTGCAGTGTGAAGATCAGACTGATTCCAATTTTAGAATCTTCACAAAGACCAACATACTGTTCTTTCTCAATCTTTCTCTGCACATCGATTTCTGCATACGTTGTAACTCCGCTTCCCTCAAAGTATGGGAAATAATATGCAGCTTCAAAATGTTCTTTATCATCAAGTTCTCCGCAGAGTGTGATCCCTACATCCTGACCGAACTCTTTCTGGAATTCGCAGAAATCTTCGCCCAGTCTGTAGGATACAATTGTCTGATGTGTGAAATTCTCTTCTACTTCTTTTAAGAGCTTTTTCAGATCTTTTCTTGTTTGAATATTTTCAAATCCAATTGCTTTTAAATACTGATGCATATTTTATTTGCTTTATATTTCTTTATCTGTTCTTTGGTGTAATTTCTTTGTTTCCACCCATGTATGGCTGAAGAACTTCCGGGATTCTTACAGAACCATCTGCCTGAAGATTGTTCTCAAGGAACGCGATCAGCATTCTCGGTGGAGCAACAACTGTGTTGTTTAATGTATGAGCGAAGTAGCTTCCGTTCTCTCCTTTGATACGGATGCCAAGTCTTCTTGCCTGGGCATCTCCTAAGTTGGAGCAGCTTCCCACCTCGAAGTATTTCTGCTGTCTTGGTGACCATGCCTCTACGTCAACAGATTTTACTTTCAGATCTGCAAGATCTCCGGAGCAGCACTCAAGTGTACGTACCGGAATATCCATAGAACGGAAAAGGTCTACTGTATTCTTCCACAGTTTGTCATACCATTCTTTGCTTTCTTCCGGTTCGCAGACAACGATCATTTCCTGTTTCTCGAACTGGTGGATTCTGTAAACTCCACGCTCCTCAATTCCGTGAGCACCTTTTTCTTTTCTGAAGCAAGGTGAATAACTTGTCAGAGTCTGTGGAACCTGATCTTTCTCCAATGTCTGTCCAATGAATTTACCAATCATGGAATGCTCACTTGTTCCGATCAGATAAAGGTCTTCTCCTTCAATCTTGTACATCATGGCATCCATCTCAGCAAAGCTCATAACACCTGTTACAACGTTACTTCTGATCATGAAAGGTGGTACACAGTATGTGAATCCTCTGTTGATCATGAAATCTCTTGCATAAGAGATAACTGCTGAGTGAAGTCTTGCGATATCTCCCATCAGATAATAAAATCCATTACCTGCTACTCTTCTTGCAGCATCGAGATCGATTCCATTGAAAGATTCCATAATGTCTGTGTGATATGGAACTTCGAAATCCGGAACAACCGGCTCGCCAAATCTTTCTACCTCTACGTTCTCACTGTCATCTTTACCGATCGGTACGGAAGGATCAATGATGTTCGGGATGATCATCATATTCTTTTTCAGTTTCTCTTCTACTTCTTTCTCTTCCTCTGAAAGTTCATTGATACGTCCATTACTCTCTGCAACTTTCTTCTTCAGTGCTTCTGCTTCTTCAATCTTCTTCTGAGCCATCATTGCTCCGATTTCCTTAGAAGCTTTGTTTTTCTCTGCGCGAAGTGCTTCTACTTCCTGTTTGATTTCTCTGTTTCTCTTATCCAGTTCAATTACTTCATCAACAAGTGGAAGCTTCTCATCCTGAAATTTATTTTTGATGTTCTGTTTTACTACATCCGGATTATTTCTTACAAATTTGATGTCTAACATGTTTATTTACCCTTTCCTGTCTAATTTCTTTTTTACTATTTATTTTTCTTGAAAAATAGCTTTCTCAAGACTTTCTCTTTCTTCCTCTGCCAGCTGAATTGTACTCTCACCTTTTACAATATCTTTCACATATGCATAACAGCCCTGGCGGCTATGCATGATATTTAAGATCCATCCAGTATTATTTTCATCTAACATTGTAATTGCAAAACTTAATTCGCCTCCCATTTCATGGAATGCATCATATTTTACGATTCCGACTTTCTGGTAATGCGTTTTCATTTTATTATAAAGTTCTGCAATCTCCTCACGGTTTTCTTCTACCTGATCTACGACTTCGTCGATCTTGTCAAACCGTTCAAAAATGGATTCCTCCAGTGATTTCCCATTCTTTCCCTTCATAAAGGTATTAAATACTTTTTCCAGGTGTTTATACTTATCATACACTAACACAAGTACGACAAGCAAGGCTACCTGCAAAATAAGTAAAATAAGAAATGCGTAGAATGGATCGATTCCCAGATTGCCAAATACTCCAGTCACTTCTACCATCTCCTTTTTAATTATGCTGGATTGTCATGAGCAACTCATAGATTCTTTCCAGATCATCCGGTGAGTAATACTCAATCTCAATCTTTCCTTTTCCATTTGCTTTCGCGTGAACACTTACTTTTGTACCGATCAGACTCTTCATCTGCTCTTCAAGATTTGTGTATACGAACTGATTTTCTACTTCCGGCTTTTTTTCTTCCTTTTTCGAATTCTTCAGAGCCTTCACCAGTTTCTCTGTCTCGCGAACACTAAGCTTCTCATCAAAGATTTTGTTGGCAAGCATGTACTGCTGCTCTTCATCCTCGATTGCCAGAAGAGCTCTTGCATGGCCTGTACTGATCATATCGTCAATGATCATCTGCTGAACTCTGTCATTCAGTTTTAATAATCTCATTGAGTTCGTAACCGCAGTTCTGCTCTTTGACACTCGTTCAGCAACTTCATCCTGTTTCAAGTTGAATTCTTTCAACAGTCTCTTATAAGCCATTGCTTCTTCAATCGGATTCAGATTTTCTCTCTGAATATTCTCAATCAAAGAAATCTCAACAATTTCCTGCTCTGTAAATTTTTTTACGATAATTGGCACTTCTTTCAATCCTGCCAGCTTTGCCGCGCGCCATCTTCTCTCACCGGCAATAATTTCATAATAGTCCTTCTTCTTCTGAACAAGAATCGGCTGCAATACACCAAACTGTTTAATTGAATCTGCAAGTTCCATCAATGCATCTTCATCAAAATCTTTCCGCGGCTGCTCCCGATTTGGTTCAACTTTATTTATCTTCACCATGATCGGTCCTGCCTCTAGATTTTCTTCTTTCGGAGCTGCCTTTTTCTCGTCCGCTTTTACAGAAGGTTTTGCGCTTTTAACGTTTTTGTTTGGGATTAGACTATCCAATCCTTTTCCAAGTCCGCTCTTCTTCACAGGCATACTTATTCTCCTTTATTAATCACTTCTTCTGCTAAAAGCATGTAACTCTCTGTTCCTTTGGATTTTGGATCATACAGATTGATTGGAAGCCCATAACTTGGTGCTTCAGCCAGTCGGACATTTCTCGGAATAATTGTCTTATAAATATTTTGGTTCAGATTATCCTTTACATTTTCCACTACCTGTAATGATAAATTTGTTCTTGCATCGTACATTGTAAATACGACACCTTCCATTTCAAGTTTCGGATTCAGTCTATCCTGAACAAGTTCAATCGTATGCATCAATTGACTTAATCCTTCCAGTGCATAATACTCACACTGAATTGGAACAATCACCGAGTCAGAAGTAGTCATTGCATTAATTGTAAGCATACTCAATGCCGGAGGGCAGTCAATAATTATAAAGTCATAATTATCTTTTATCTTTTCAACTTCATCTCGTAAAATATATTCCTTATTGTCAATGCCAATCAGTTCAATCTCAGCGGCTGATAAATCAATACTTGACGGAAGCACATCTACGCTCAGATTTTCTATTGGTTCCTTGCAAATACACTCCTCAATTTTACACTTACCAATAATAAGTTCATAAATTGTCTTTTCGACCTCATTCTTATCAACGCCCAATCCACTGGACATATTCCCCTGAGGATCCATATCTATAGCAAGCACTTTTTTTCCCGAACTAGCTAAAGAGGCCGATAAGTTGATTGCTGTTGTAGTCTTACCAACTCCACCTTTCTGATTCGCAATTGCTATCACTCTACCCATTATTTTTACTCCTTTCTCTCGGACATTCATTATTATATCACCTTTCTTTTCATTAATCTAGAACTAATCAAATGTTTCACGTGAAACATCGTTACTGTTCACACAATGTGCGACCAGCAACGCATCTCGCCATTTTAAATCGCCTTTGGCGATGGGGCGAGATGCATTCAAGCCAAAACATGCATCCTCCGTGTCAATCAGCAAAGTGATTGACACGGGAGTGAACAGTAACCCAGTCTCAGCTATAAACTCTCTTACTATAAATAATACTATCTATATGCCTTTCTGTCAAGGAGATTCCAATAAATCTCAACACACTTTAATTAAGAATCAACAAAATCCAACTGTTTTATTTGTAAAAACAACAAAAACTCAAGTTTCTTTTTTATACATAAGAAAAAAGGGAAGTTTTTCACCTGCAATACACAAACACACTTCATGTAATTTCTGCAAATGAAAAACTTCCCTTTATTTTAACTATTAACTTCTATCAATTTACACTTCTTCTGCAATCTCTCTTGCTACGAACACACCACTTGCTGATGCGTGGGACAATGAATGTGTCACTCCACTTCCGTCTCCAATCACATACAGGCCTTTGTGTTTTGTTTCAAGATGTTCATCCAGTTTCACTTCCATATTGTAGAACTTAACTTCTACACCATAGAGCAGTGTATCATCATTTGCTGTTCCAGGTGCGATCTTATCCAAAGCGTAGATCATCTCAATGATTCCATCAAGAATACGTTTCGGCAATACAAGGCTCAAATCTCCCGGTTCTGCGGAAAGTGTCGGTGTCAGAAAACTCTCTGCAATACGTGCCGGTGTACTTCTTCTTCCTCGGATCAGATCACCAAAGCGCTGTACAAGAACGCCACCTCCAAGCATATTAGACAGGCGTGCAATACTTTCACCATATCCATTACTGTCTTTGAACGGCTCTGAAAAATGTTTCTCCACAAGAAGCGCAAAGTTTGTATTCTCTGTCTGCTTCGCCGGATCTTCATAGCTATGTCCGTTTACTGTAACGATTCCGTTTGTGTTCTCATTTACAACGATTCCATTCGGATTCATACAGAATGTTCTGACTTTATCTTCAAACTTCTCTGTTCTGTAGACAATCTTGCTTTCATACAGTTCATCTGTAAGGTGTGAGAAAATAACTGCTGGAAGTTCCACACGAACTCCGATATCTACACGGTTGGATTTTGTTGTGATATCGAGATTTTCACATACTTTTTCCATCCATTTACTTCCGCTTCTTCCTACAGAAACGATACATTTCTTACATTCATCTACACCATCTTTTGTAATCACGCGATATCCGCCGTCAATCGCTTCCACATCATCTACATGACAGTTAAACCGGAACTCTACAGTATCTTTCAACTTTGCATAGAGATTCTCAAGAACAACATAGTTGATATCCGTTCCAAGATGACGAACAGATGCATCCAAAAGATTCAGCTTATTCTGCATACAGAGTTTCTTAATATGTGTTCCTGATGTGGAATACATTTTTGTACCCTCACCACCAAATTTCACATTGATCTCATCTACGTAATTCATCAGCTCAATTGCTGTCTCTTTACCGATATACTCATACAATGTTCCACCAAAATTATTTGTGATATTGTATTTTCCATCTGAAAATGCTCCTGCTCCACCGAATCCACTCATAATCGCGCAT
>ENA-ORUM01001278-ORUM01001278.1-human-gut-metagenome-genome-assembly--contig:-NODE-1278-length-21438-cov-3.895337_pt1 | contig 21438 bp, 32 predicted proteins | sample MGYA00242083_ERZ509217 | MGnify/ENA primary metagenome ERZ509217 (study PRJEB26280, sample SAMEA2338831) | human gut metagenome | biome: human gut; feature: human-associated habitat; material: faeces...
CCCTGGGGGAATCCCGCTAAGGGACCGGTGAGGGGAACTCTTTCCAACTCTGAGACCATTTTTTGAGAAAGGGGTGTAAGGATGACAGCAGTTCAATGGAAGCGTCTCGTAAAAAAGCAGATGGCCGAACTGGGGAACGAAGAAAAAGCATACGACTCTGTTATCTCCACCCTGGCGGATATCCTGGAACAAAGGGATGCGGTATATAAGCAGTATAGGGACGAAGGCTGCCATCCTGTCCGGGAATACACCAACAAAGGCGGCGCGACTAACATCACCAAGAACCCTCTTTTAGTGCTCTGGGATGATCTAAATAAATCCGCTTTGGCGTACTGGCGGGAGCTTGGGATGACACCCAGCAGCTACAAAAAAATGACAGGAGATGGGCCAAAGAAAGAAAGGCCCGGAGGGCTGGAGCAAGCTCTTGCCAAAATCGAAGCCTAAAAACTGGGATGTTGTCCTGGAGTACGCCACATCGATACGGGACGGGAAAAAAATCGCCTGTGAGGAGCTGAAGCAGGCGGTTGACCGATTCTTTCAGGATCTAAATAATCCAGACTATGAATTAAACCACAAAGATCCAGAGTTTTGCATCCAGGTCATTGAAAAGACCATTTGCCACCAGCAGGGAGAAAGGCTGGACGGGACTCCGTTGCGGGGGACGCCGTTTCTGTTAGAGCCGTTCCATAAATTTATTATTTATAACCTGGTTGGGTTCCGGCTTAAAGGCACCAATATTTTACGATTCCACGAAGCGCTCATTTACATTCCCCGAAAAAACATAAAGACCTCTTTTGCTGCCTCACTGTCCTGGGCCTTATCCCTCCTGTTTCGAAGGTCAGGCTCTAAGATGTATATTGCATCCGCAGCCCTGATGCAATCGTTAGAGTCATTCAATTTTTTGAACTACAACGTAAAGCGGATGGGTGAAGATTCCAGGGATGGTGGGTCTGTGCGGGTCATAGACAACAATAACGAGCACAGCCTGTCGGCCACACTGGGAGACGGTTCATTCTATATTCGGGCGCTGGCCGCTAACCCAGACAGTCAGGACTCCCTAAACTGCAACATTGCTATCTGCGATGAGATTCACGCATTTAAACAGCCGAAGCAATACAACCTTTTTAAGGAGGCCATGAAGGCATATACCAACAAACTCCTGATTGGAATTTCAACTGCCGGAGATAACGAACAGGCGTTTCTTGGGCAACGATTGAAATATTGCAGGAAGATCCTGAACGGAACGGTAAAGGATGAACAGTATTTCATTTTCATGTGCTGCGCCCCGGAGGGGGTAAAAGATGGGAGTGTAGATTATACAGACCCTAAAATCCACGAGATGGCAAATCCAGCTTACGGGGTTAGCATCCGGCCAGACGAAATTCTGAATGATTCTTTGCAGGCCCAGAATGACCCGCAGCAGAGGAAAGACTTTTTCGCAAAGTCGTTGAATGTTTACACAAATGCATTGGCTGCCTATTTTGATATCGATGAATTCCGCAAGAGCGACCAGCAGTACAACTGGACAATAGAGGACCTGGTGAGACTTCCTATCACATGGTATGGAGGGGCCGACCTATCGAAGCTCTACGACCTGACCGCAGCAGCGCTCTATGGGACGCTGAAAGGATACCGGAGGAAAGATAACAAAACAGTCGATGTAGATATCATTATCCCACATGCATGGTTCCCGGTAGTCGCTGCCCACAAAAAAGCCGATGAGGATGGAATACCGCTTTTTGGATGGAAAGATGATGGATGGCTGGATATGTGTAATAGCCCCACAGTTAACCATGCTGATGTAATCAACTGGTTTATCGGTATGCGAAAAAAGGGGTTCAAAATCAAGCAGGTCGGACATGACCGAAAATTTTGCCGTGAGTATTTCTTGGGGATGAAGCAGGCAGGATTTAAAATTTTGGATCAGCCCCAATACTTCTATAAAAAATCCGAGGGCTTCCGCTACATTGAAGATCGGGCAAAAAATGGAGAACTCTATTATCTCCATTCTGAAGCATACGAATACTGCGTACAGAACGTGAGAGCGGTTGAAAAGACGGATGATATGATCCAATACGACAAGGTACAGCCAGAGCAAAGAATCGATATATTTGACGCATCTGTATTTGCCTGTATTAGAAAGCTAGAGGATATGGAGCGCAGAGACAGAGCAAAACGATGGTTTGAGGAGGAATAGCCGTTGAGCAGAAAAAAACGAAGCAGCCATACAACAGCGCGTGGACATCCTAATTCAGCGGTTAGTTTCCTGCTATCGACTGATGCCTACGATATGCTTTGCGTTTCTGGATATACAAGATTGGCGGACAACCCAGAAATACAAATGGCGGCTGGGCGCATTGCCGATTTGATGGGGTCCATGACCATACACCTCATGCAAAACACGGAGGACGGGGATGTTCGGATTAAAAATGGCCTGTCCAGAAAGTTGGACATCAACCCAAGCGGGAACCTCACCAGATCCGCTTTTATTTCCACAATAGTCCGAACGCTCCTCATCGATGGAGACGGAAACTGTGTTGTTTATCCCAAATTTTCCAGGGGAGGGGATTTGATTGAGGACCTGGAGATTTTACAGCCTTCTATGATCTCGTTTATCCCAGATGGGAGGAGCTACTACATACGATACGGGAATCAAACTTTTAGGCCCGATGAAGTATTGCATTTTGCAATCAATCAAGATCCAGAAACCCCGTGGTTAGGTCACGGATATCGTGTAACGCTGAAAGACGTTGCTCACAACCTGAAGCAAGCGGCGGCAACCAAAAGAGGATTTATGGAGTCCAAGTGGAAGCCGTCTATCGTTGTAAAGGTCGATGGTCTGACGGATGAGTTTTCGAGCAGAGAAGGCCGGAAAAAACTGCTAGATAGCTACCTGGAGACCTCAGAAGCAGGAGAACCCTGGATGATTCCGGCAGAAATGTTTGATGTAAAAGAAATTAAACCACTTACGCTAAATGACCTTGCAATCAACGACTCAGTAACAATAGACAAGCGAACTGTCGCCGGAATTATTGGAGTCCCGCCATTTGTGGTCGGAGTTGGAAGCTACAACAGGGACGAGTGGAACAACTTTGTTGACAGTAAGCTCATGCCGCTATCGAAAAGGATCGAGCAGGAACTGACACTTAAACTCCTGTATTCGCCAGATCTCTATTTCAGGTTCAACTCACGGACACTTCATGCCTACGACATGAAGGATATGGCAAACATCGGGCAGGAATTATATGTCAGAGGGATTATGACAGGGAATGAGGTCCGGGACTGGCTGGGCATGACTCCGCTGCCTGGACTGGATGATTTGGTCATCCTAGAAAATTACATTCCGAGGGGAATGATTGCAGATCAAGCCAAGTTGAATGGAGGTGAAAACATTGAATAGAGAGGATATGCAGACCAGAAGTATATCAGGCGCATTTAAAACAAGGTCGGAGGATGGCGGGGAACTCTATATCGAAGGATACTTTTCCGTTTTTGACAGCAACTATGACCTGTGGCCTGGAGCGTCTGAGAGCGTAGCTCGCGGGGCATTTTCGGAAACGTTAGATGAGGATATCAGAGCCTTGGTAGACCATGAGACACGGCTTGTGCTAGGGAGGACAACGGCAAACACATTGGAGTTGCGCGAGGATAATCATGGGCTATGGGGTCGCATCAAAATCAACCAAGATGACAGTGATGCAATGAACCTATATGCTCGTGTACAGAGAGGCGACATCACTCAATGCTCTTTTGGTTTTTCGATTCTCGATGAGGAGACAGAAAATCGAGAGGACGGTAGTGTTCACTGGACTATCCGCAAGGTAAAGCTCTATGAGGTGAGCGTCTGTACTTTTCCGGCCTATGAAGATACCGCAGTGGTAGCAAGAAAGAGAGACTACGAGGATATCCAGAAACGGAAGATAAACGCATGGAGAAACACATTGCTCAAAAGATTAAATCAACATCAACAGAATGAAACTGGAGGGAAATAAAATGGCATTAAAAGCATTGGTTCTGAAAAAGAGGCTTAACGAGAAGAAAGAGCAACTGGAGGAACTTAGAAAGGCGGCGGAACAACTCCAGACCAGAGAAGCAGAACTGGAGCAGTCCATCAATGAAGCTGAGACGGACGAGGAAAAGTCTGCGGTAGAGGAAGCGGTAGAACAGTTCGAACAAGAAAAAGCTGAAAACGAAGATGCCACCGGGAAACTGGAAGGAGAAATCAAGGACATTGAAACTGAGATTGAGGAGTTGGCCAGAAATGCGCCTAAACCTCAAAATTCTGAAAAACGAGAGGAGAAGTTTGATATGGAGAATAGAACCTTTTTTGGCTTGGATGCACAGCGACGCGACGCTTTTTTCGCCCGGCAGGATGTAAAGGATTTCCTTACGAGAGTGCGTGAGCTTGGGAAACAGAATCGGTCTATTACTGGCGCAGAACTGACGATCCCGGATGTTATGCTTGGACTGATTCGCGAAAACATCAGCAAATATTCTAAAATGATTTCCCGCGTAAATCTGCGGAGTGTGCCCGGAACGGCTCGCCAGAACATCATGGGGACGGTCCCTGAAGCGGTCTGGACGGAAATGTGCGCCAAGCTAAACGAGCTGGAGCTTTCCTTTAACCAGATTGAAGTTGACGGTTACAAGGTCGGCGGATTTATCGCCATCTGTAATGCGACCTTGGAGGACTCCGACCTGTCTCTGGCCAGCGAGATTATGGAGGCGTTGGGGCAAGCGATTGGTTATGCGCTGGACAAGGCTATCCTTTACGGGACCGGAAAGAAGATGCCGATTGGCGTAGTGACCCGGCTGGCGCAAGCCACAGAGCCAGATGACTGGGGAGCGAATGCGCCGACATGGAAGGATGTCCACACCAGTAATATCGTCAAGTTGACTGCGGCTACCGGCGCGGAACTCTATAAATCCATTATCCTGACCGCAGGTGTGGCCCGTTCTACTTATGCCAGAGGCAGCCTGACTTGGGTTATGAACGAAACCACAAAGGCGAAGCTGACTGCTGAGGCACTGGTAATCAATGCGGCGGGCGCTATCGTATCCGGTCAGGGGAATACCATGCCAGTCCTGGGTGGGGATATTGTTACCCTGGACTTCGTTCCTGATAACGATGTAATCTTTGGCTATTTTGACCTCTATCTTCTGGCCCAGCGGGCTGGAACTACCCTGGCTCAGAGCGAGCATGTGCGCTTCATCGAGGACCAGACCGTATTTAAGGGGACTGCACGTTATGATGGTATGCCTGTGTTTGGGGAGGCTTTTGGAGTCCTGAACATCAACAATACCGCTCCCACTACAAGCGTGACCTTCCCTCCTGACAGCGCAAACCCTTAACAGCGTCCCTGGCTTCGCTGGGGTTAGGGGCGCTGACTCTGACACCAACTTTTGATCCCGGCGTGACAGAGTATAGTACCAGCACTACAAATCAGAGCAACACAATTAGCGCAACTGGAGCCAATGGATCGACTGTGACAATTACAGTGAATGGAGAGCCACATAAAAATGGAGCGTCAGCAACATGGGAAGATGGCGAAAACACTGTAAAGATAACCGCAAAAAATAACACGGGAGAAAAGATTTATACGGTCACGGTAACTAAAACGGGGGCATGAATATGAACTGCGGAATGTTTGAGTCCCAGGCGTTGGATATCTTAAAAATAGATCTTCAGCGCCTGGGGACTCTCCCCGGAGATAATACTTATCTTTTGTCTATGATAAGGGCCGCAAAATCCAACCTGGAGAGGCAAGGAATCGTAGAGAATGACGAAGAAGATTATCTCCAGTTAGTAGTTGGCACGGCTGCATGGATGTACAGGAAACGAATTAATGGAGAATCGGAGCCTATCTATTTAAAAAGAATACGCCACGATTTGCTCATATCCCAAAAGATGAGGAGTGAGGGAAATGCTCCATGACTCCGGGATAGTGACTATCTACAGAGTATCAGTAGACGAGAATGGTCCGCCCCCCAAAGTGGAAAAGCTTGTGAAAAAATCCGCTCATTATTTTGGGGAAATGACCGTTGGAATCCAACGCTATTATGCTGCCGCCAAAGTAGATCAGCAGATAGATTTACTGATTGAGATTTGGAGAGATAATCAGATTAACACAAAGGATATCGCTCGAATTGAGGATCGGTATTATTTGATTAGGCAGGTAACTCCTACAAAAGATGAGGATGGGATGCTCGTAACAAGGCTTTCATTAGAGGAAACGAGCACGAATTTGTGGGAGGTGTCCACATGAGCATAAAAGCGGACAAGTTAGTTAGTGTTATCATGGGGACTCTTTCTGACTACGAAGATGAAATATCAGAGGGAGTTAGGAAGGATATTGAAAAAGTAGGGAAAGAAGCCCTGAAAGAAGTGAAGGCAAGATCGCCTAAAAGGAGCGGTAGATACAAAAAGGGCTGGAGAATGGGGAAAAGACAATATAAATCTTCAGCAAGGAGTTCTGGGGTAGTAATTTACAATAAAACTGATTACCAGTTAACGCATCTTTTGGAGTACGGACATCAAAAAGCAAGCGGAGGAAGAGTTGAAGGGAAGCCGCATATCAGACCAGCGGAGCAAGCAGCAGAAAAAAAGCTGATTCAAGAAATAACAGACACGATAGAAAGGGCGGGAGTCAAGTGAATTATCAGGAACTGGATAAAATCCTGAAAACGACTGGGCTTCCGTTTACTTTTCATCATTGGGAGCATCCGCCAAAGCCTCCGTATGGAGTCTATTTTGATGATTATACTGATAACTTTGCCGCGGATAATATGGTGTACGTTCAGATATCCCATTGCAACATTGAACTGTATTCCAGTCAAAGAGACACAGAAGATGAAAATAAAATAGAAACTGTTTTGGATGAAGCAGAAATCTATTGGGACAAAACCAGCACATATATAGAAAGTGAACGTCTGTACCAGACCACATATGAAATTGAGGTGTAATTATGGCAACAAAGAATAAGGTGAAATTTGGCCTAAAAAATGTACATTATGCGCTTTTGCAGGAAGGCGAGGAGGGCGCTATTACATACGGGACCCCTGTTCCTATGCCGGGTGCGGTGAGTATGTCTTTAGCCCCGCAGGGAGATACAAATACCTTTTATGCGGATAACATTGCTTATTATGTTTCTACCGCAAATAACGGCTATCAGGGCGATTTGGAGATTGCCGTGATTCCGGATTCCTTCCGTACTGATGTTCTTGGCGAAACTGTTGACACTACATCCAAGGTACAGATTGAAAATGCGGGAGCAGAAGCGAAACCCTTTGCGTTGTTGTATCAATTTGAGGGGGATCAAAAGGCCAGCCTGCGAGTGCTGTATAATTGCTCCGCCGCACGAGCAAACGAGGACGGGTCTACTATCAACGAAACTAAAACCCCCAGCACTGAGACGATTTCCATTACCGCATCCCCGCTGGCGAATGGAAATATTAAGGCCAAGACCACAGATGAAACCACAGAAGAAGTGCGGAATAATTGGTTTAAGACCGTTTGGCAGCCTACGCCAGTAGGGGTGTAAATATGGAAACTGAAATTTTAATTGATGGGAAATTAGTTAAATTTCGAGCAACTGCTGCTGTACCACGGCTCTACCGGATCAAATTTAGGCGGGATATCCTTCAGGATATGGTAACAGTCAAAAAATCTTTGGAGGATAAAGAACGAGATGGGACGAATATTCCACTAGAGGCATTAAATTTGTTTGAGAATATGGCATATATCATGGCGAAACACGCAGACAAGGACTCTGTTCCAGAAAATCCTAGTGACTGGCTGGAGGAATTTGGCGCATTTTCTATCTATAAAATTTTCCCTGTACTCCTTGCTTTATGGGAGGGAAATATTGAAACCATGGATGTTGCTAAAAAAAAACTAGGGCAACAGATCGAAAAATGACAACTCCTCTATTTATGCTTCGGACTGTTCAGCTAGGAATTTCTATAAGAGATCTTGATTTGCTAACTATTGGAATGGTCTACGATATGTATGCTGAAGCTACAAATGATGAACTTGACTACCCGGTTTTGGCGACACAGGAAGATTTTGATAAATTTTAGGGTGGATAGAGATGGCAACCAATAGGATAAAAGGGATAACAATAGAAATCGGCGGGGACACCACTAAGCTGGGTAAGGCACTTAACGATACTGACCGCAGTTTGTATAAGGTATCGAAAGACTTGAAAGAGGTTGAACGTCTTTTAAAGCTTGACCCGACAAACGTGGATCTCTTAGCACAAAAGGGACGACTTTTAGCAGAACGAGCAGAACTGTCTGCAAATCGTGTAAAAATGCTAGAAACAGCCTCTGCACAATTAGATGATACACTGAGTAAAACACAATTAGATGACTTTAATCTAGAACTAGATATAACAAAATCAAAAGCGGATATGGCCGCAAAAGCTGTTGAAGAATTTGACCCTACACTGAATAAACTTGGGGAATCGGCAGATGAGTTATCAGATAGTTTAGACAGCGTAGACGGCTCCACTTCCGATATGGGAGATGGATTCACTGTAGCTAAAGGTATAGCGGCGGACTTAGCTTCTGGCGGAATTAAGTTTCTAGCAGATAAGGCATTGGAACTTGTTAGTACACTATTCACACTTGATGAAGCTACAGAGGAATATCGAGAATCTTTAGGACTACTAAATACAGCGTTTGAGACAGCGGGATATGGACCAGAAGTAGCCAAAGAAGCATATCGAGGATTTTATGAGATTCTAGGTGAAACAGACACAGCGACGGAAGCCTCACAACTTCTTGCTCAATTAGCCACCGATGAAGAAGATGTTGCGAAGTGGATAGAGATTGCTGCTGGAGTATATGGAACGTTTGGAGATTCACTACCAATAGAGGGATTAATTGAGGCGGCAAACGAAACCGCAAAAACAGGTAAAGTAACAGGAAATCTTGCGGATGCGCTTAACTGGGTTGGGATAAGTGAAGAAAGCGTAAACGAACAACTTGGAGAACTTGCTAACTCGACTGAGCGCACACGATATTTGATGGGCCTTCTTTCTCAGCAATATGGAGATGCTGCAGATAGTTTTTATAAAAACAATGAGGTGCTGATAGAGGCTAGGAATGCACAAGCAGATTTGGATGATATGACAAGCCAACTAGGAGAGTCTGTTGCCAATCTAAAGAACACATTTTTTGAAACATTTGGCCCATTTTTAACTGATTTGATTGAAATAGCCATACCAGTTATGGAGGGCCTTGGATGGGTAATAGAAAAAGTTGGAGATGCACTAGCTTTTGTTAGGGATCTAGTCTTTGACTTGGGACAAGCGTTTGGGAATTTCATTTCTGGTGTGTTCGGAATTGGCAATAAAAATAGTCCAATTTCTATTTCGGAGGGTATTTCCCCAAGAGCAATATTAGTTCCAGACACACTAGATGTTCCAGCCTTCTCCGCTGGCGGAGTTGCAAAGAAAAACAATCCATTCCTTGCCGTAGTTGGGGATAACACGCAGGAAGATGAAATTATTGCGCCATATTCTCTTGTTAAACGAGCGGCGGCGCAAGGTGTAGCGGAGAGTGGAATGTTGCGAGGTGGTCACACTACGCAAAATGCGACAATGTCCTTGGATGGTCGTACTTTTGCAAGACTTATATTTCCTTATATACAGGCAGAAAGTAGACGGCTTGGGGTAAAAATCTCGACATGAGGAGCGATTTTTAATGGCTCAATTAATGAGTGTTGTCATGGATGATGTGACATACCGGGTTAGGATAAAAAGCGATTCTCCATTTGAAGAATCATTTAGAATTGAGGATGGAGAAAATAACATGATCCTGCTAAATGGGGAAGAGAGCAGAGATGTGCTTGGTACTTACTATGACCATACAATGTATATTGAGCCTGATCCAAGATACTTTGACGATTATGACGCATTTTATTTGGCTATCAGCGCCCCGGTAGATTACCACATGATTACTATGCCGCATGGTCAAAGTTCTATAACCTATAAGGCAAAGATAATTAGTGGGAGCCATAAATTGAGAGGGACGTTTGCGGGGAGAAAAATATATTATGGCTTACAGGTAACATTTCAGCCATTGGGACCGCAACGTGAACCAGAAGATTAAGAGGAAATCATATGGCAAGAAATAAAATAAAGTACAGAAATACAATATATGATCGTCTCAGTTCTGGCGGAGTTCATCTTGCCATGTCCTTTTTACCAGACGCCTTAGAAGCTAATACGCTCTCTGTTGCTGTTGAAACGGAAAATAAAGAGATTCTGGATTTCCTGCTGGACGACCCAGTAACATACTACTATAGGAAAAAACAAATCGGTATTTTTTACTTACAGTCAGTCCAGCAGATCACAGAAAATAAATATGAGTTATACGCAACAAGCGCCATCGGACTTTTGATGAAGCGTATTCACAGAGGAGGTATTTATACTGGGCAGACAGTAAAAGAGATTTTACCAGATATATTTGGGCCAATACCATATAGTGTAAAAAGTAATCTTTTAGACATTAAGCTATATGGCTGGCTACCTTATGTAAAACCCCCAGATAGTTCAGCCCGTGATAATTTGGTTCAAATCCTATTCGCTATTGGAGCTTCGGTAAAGACCGATCTAAACGGAACCGTAAGAATTGAGCCGCTATGGGACGGGGTTTCGAGCTTTGAAGGGACGGACAGAATGGGTCAGGGCGCTAGTGTGACTAGGGACGCAAAGGTAACTTCGGTTTCTGTAACAGAGCACCAATATACTGTCGGCACCGAATCTGTTGATTTGTTTGAGGGCACGGTTCAGGAAGGGGATATCATTACATTCGATGAGCCGATGCACTCTTTAGAGGCGACCGGATTTTCTATTTTATCAAGTGGCGCAAATTACGCTACTTTATCTGCCGGCAGCGGGAAGCTGACAGGCAAAAACTATATCCACAACACTAGAATTATTGAAAAGAAAATCAGCGAATCACAGACCGAAAATATAGAATCGGTGGAGGATAAAACGCTGGTGTCTCTGGTCAATTCAAATGCCGCAGCAGAGAGACTAGCGAACTATCATAAATGTTTTGAGTTCATAGACGCAAAAATAGTATATAAGGATGAGATGCCAGGTGACGTGATAAATGTATATCATCCGTATGATAAAAAAATTGTTACCGCCTGTCTGGAATCCGCTGACATCAACCTGTCCAACACGTTGAAAGCGGATGAAACGCTGCTGGTTGGATTTGTGCCGCCGAAAGCAAGCGCCGAATACTACGATACAATGGAACTCATAGATGAGGACACTACATGGACCGTTCCTGATGGCGTGACCTCGCTTCGTGTAGTTTTAATTGGCGGCGGAAGCGGCGGCAGTGGAGGAGCGCCAGGAGAAGATGGCGGGCGAGGAATATTTGGAACGAAGGGAAGAGGCAAAGGTGGCTCCGGGGGAGTAAAAGGAGAAGCGGGAGCGGGAGGAAAGATATATCAAAATAATATTACAGTTTCTCCAGGGAATGCATTTCAAGTCCATATAGGGAATGGAGGAACTGGCGGGAACGGGGGAGAAGCACCGACGAATGGCTCGGATGGTGGCGATACAACATTTGGCGAGTTGTCGTCACTAAATGGAAGCCGTAGCGAAAATGGATTTTACGAACAGACCAGCGGCATTACATACGCAAAGCCAGGAGAGGCGGGTATCCCCGGAGGAAATGGAGACGGAGCCAATTCCACAGCAGAGAATGTAATATATAAGGGAGTAACCTATACACCTGGCGATACGGTAAGAGGAGAAACCTATGAGGGATATGTTGCATCTGGTGGCGGCGGTGGCGGTGCCTCTGCTGGAGAAAACGGAAAAGATGGAACGATAGGAAGAGTTAGCACACAACCATACGCAACTGGTGGTGATGGCGGAGATGGTGGAACACCTGTAAACGGGGAAAATGCAACCATCTATGGCTTCGGAGGTTCTGGAGGCCATGGTGGTGGCGGCGGTGGCGGTGGTGGCAACTGTACCGGCGCAGAAGATAGATATACTTGGGAAGGTGCTGGAGGCTCTGGAGGTATGGGCTCAAATGGCGGAAACGGATATAAAGGCTGTGTAATTCTTTATTATTCCGCCCCTAAATTAACCGCATCTGGCCCCGTAATGGACCGCACTGGCCGCTTTATTCTGGACAAGTTGGACCGAAGATTCGTCGTGTGAGGTGAGATACCATGACAATAGAAGAGAGGCTATCCGCCCTGGAACAGAGGATTTCTACCATGGAGTTACAGGCGCTTGCGGAGGAAACACCCACAAGCTACTACACCAGCAAATACAGTGGGGAAGAGATAGACGCACTTCTGGATAAGGTGGCCGCTATGACACAGGAGGTGGGCGTATGATTTACATGACCGATTGGAATATCTGTACGCCACCCGGTTTTTCCCTTGGATTTGAGGGTGATAATGAGGTCACGTCTCTGGAAATATCCACTGACCTGCCGGAAGGGTGGGACCTGAAGGTGGACGTGGAGAAGGATGGGCAGAAGAACATCATCCAGCTTTCCCGAGATGGGGAAGTGTACAGCGCTCTGCTTACCGCCTCCATGCTGGCGGATGACGGTACATACGCCATGCAGGTTCGGGGCACTCTGGGTGACCAGGTGCGGCACAGCAACCTGTTTTATGCCACGGTGTTCAATAGCATCAATGCGGTAGACGCATTCCCACCGCCCCTGCCCTCCGAGTTTGAGCAGATGGAGGACCGTCTGACAGACATTAACAATAATCCGCCAAAACCCGGCACAAACGGGACATGGCTCATTTTTAACCCGGATTCCGGGGAATATGAGGAATCAGATATACCATTACCAGAGGGCGGCGGTGGTGGCTATAGGATCGGCCACGGCCTACTGCTGGACAGGGAAACGAATACACTCTCTGTAAATGCGGTGAGCGACTTCGAGGGGGACAACACCCTTCCCATTACTGCGGCGGCGGTGCAGGATACTGTTGGAAATATCGAGATCCTTTTAGGGACGATTTGAAAGGTGGTAAAAAATGAGCGTAGCAACTGAAATCAGCCGCATCCAAACCGCACGAAATACGATCCGTGCGAAAGCGGTAGAGCTTGGTATTGGCACGAGCGTTGACACATTGGACAAGCTGGCGACAGAGATCGAGGGTATTGAAAACCGGGGCGCTGTATCGGCGCAAGTCCAGGAGGGCGATACATACACCATCCCGAAGGGCTACCATAACGGCAGTGGCACGGTGTCCGGTGTGGCTGGCGGTGGAAACTATAACCTCCAGAGCAAGAGTGTTACGCCTACCAAGGTTCAGCAGAACGTGACTCCAGACCCCGGTTATTACGGACTGTCTGATGTGACGGTAGCTCCGATTCCCGATAGTTACCAGGATGTGTCTGCTGTGACCACCACTGTGGCTGACGTGCTGACTGGAAAGGTATTTGTAGATAAGACGGGTAAGGTTTCTACCGGCACCATGCCAAACAATGGGGCCGCAAATAAAACCCTTACAGCGGAGGAACCATCATACACCATCCCAAAGGGGTACCATGCTGGTACTGGTAAGGTGCAGATTGTCCCAGAGACGAAAACCGTCACGCCTACAAAGTCCGAGCAGACTGTGGAGGCAACAGAGGGCAAGGTGCTTTCCTCTGTCACCGTAGGGGCTATCCCAGAGGAGTTTGTAGACACAACAGACGCCACCGCAGAGGCTGGACAAATCCTCGATGGGGAAACTGCCTATGTTGGCGGCAGCAAGGTCACAGGTACGATGCCAGATAATGGGGCAGTTACCCAAACGCTGACCGTTGCGGCTCCATCCTATACGATTCCGTCCGGACACCATGACGGAGCTGGAACAGTATCTATCACGCTGGAGGAAAAGACCGCAACCCCCAGCGAGTCCGCCCAGACGATTGCGCCAACTACTGGAAAGGTGCTGTCTAAGGTCACCGTTGGAGCCATTCCAGCCGCATATCAGGACGTAAGCGGAGTAACGGCTGCTGCGGCTGATGTGCTGACTGGTAAGAAGATCGTAGATGCGGAAGGCACATTGGTATCCGGCTCCATGGCGAATAACGGCGCTGTTTCCGGTACCATCGACGGCCTGACCACGACCTCCTATTCTGTGCCTGCCGGGTACACCTCCGGGGGTAGCGTGAGCTTGACCAGTGACATTGAGGAAGCCCTTGCGGCCATCTGAGGAGGTGCGGCATGAGCGTACAGAGCGAGATTGACCGCATCAAGAAGAATGTGAATGACACACTGAAAACTATTAGTGATACCGGCGTGACGGTTGGGGCCGGTAGTGATTCCCTCCCCACTGCGGCCGCTGCCCTGGCGAATGAGAAGCAGGATAAACTCACCGGCACCCAGGGTCAGGTGGTTGGCTTTGACAGCGGGGGTAACGCCGTGCCACAGGATGCACCACAATCTGGCATGACCCAGGAACAGGCCGACCAGAGGTATCTCCAGTTGAGCGGGGGGACTATGACTGGGGAGTTGGTGCTGGAGGTAGTTGAGTCCCCTGATCCGGTAGACGGAGGCACAGATCCCAGAGTGCAGTTAGCTGTGAATGGAGATTTTGTGGGCCTTGAGAAGTTACCGCTGATCGGGATTTCTAGTAATCATGATACGGCATATATGTTTGCCAATCCAGGAGAGATTGATGCTTTCACAAGTCCGGGCTCTGGCATTGTTCAAAAAGTAGACTGTGGGGGCGTGTTTTTCTATAACGTAGGGGGCGCAAAAAAAACCGGCTTTGCGGAAAATGATGCTTATCTGCCTACGATGGACGATGTAAAGGAGGAACTCCGCAATTCTAGACCAAAATCCACCCTGGTTACCCTCCCCCTCTCCGCCTGGTCCAACAACACCCAGACTGTTACAGTTCCGGGCGTGCTTGCGGATGAGAGTAAACAGTTGATTCAGCCAATGCCGACGATTGCGGACCAGGCTGTGTATTCTGCCGCTGGGATATCCTGCACGGGACAGGCGGCCAACAAATTGACATTCAAGGCGCAGACGGTTCCGACAGAAGATGTGCAGGTTTATGTGGTAATCCAGGAGGTAGGGACATGATTTTTAGTTGTCCTGCCAAGCCGTTTCCGAAATTGCTTGAGTTTACTTTTCAGAATGGGCCAGGCTCCGTTGTGCATGGGCCTTATTTCGCTGAAGAAGGCATGGATTTTTCGGACTGGGTCGTATCTCCACATAATGTCGATGGGTTTAAACTTGTTGATTCTCTAAAAGGTCTGACCGCTCAACCTCCGCCTTATCTTGTCACAAGTGATGAGCAATGGTATCTTACCGTAACTGTTAATACTCAAATAATTGATGGCGAGGTTTATGTCATCGCTATGAATATGTAACTATTCTCGATTGCAACGATAAAAAAGTTAAAATTTCGGAGGTAATGGCATGATACTGAACCCGGTGATACAAGGTGGGGGCGGCGGTGCAAATCTCGTGACTGCAACACTGGATTTTGAGCCGAAAAATGGTGTAACATACACGTTTCTGGATGAAAATGGAACGCCTAAGCAAATCGATGGGACGGGAGTCTATTCCATACAGGCGGGGATTTTGATTGCCGAATTTGATGTGTCACGCTCTTCGCCCTTTTTCTCTGGTGACATTTCTCAAATTAAAATTATTGGCCAAGTTGGAGCCGCTTATCATGTGACTGGAGATTTCAGGATTTATTAACCAATAGTTTAAGATGGAAAGGCGGTGTGCCATGCCACCGGATTGCAATGATTGTCCCATGGAATCCCGTATCGCTAACCTGGAACGGCGAGTAGAAAAGAACGAACAGAAATCCTCTGAGACGCACAAAGAATTTTATAATCGGGTCCGGGCCTTGGAGATCGCCCGTGCAGAGCAGGGCCAGCAGTACACAACGATACTCGAAAAGCTGGAGGACCTGACGGGTAAAGTGAGCACACTGTCCAAGGGATTGTCAGACATTCAGGCAGAGCCTGGACGAACCTGGAAAGATCTGAAAGGCAAAATAAGTTGGGCCGTAATTGCGGCGGTTATTACAGCGGTTATGGCCTTTCTGTTAGACAAGATAGGTCTTTGAGAGGGGGTGAAAATATGGACTTTGGAATCGCATCCGTGGCGGCCATTACCGTCATCTGTTATCTGGTGGGACTGATCGTCAAATCGTCCGGTCTGGATAACAAGTACATTCCGGCTATCGTGGGCCTGTGTGGCGGTGTGCTTGGCGTGGCGGCGCTGTATACCGGCCTCCAGGATTTCCCGGCCACGGACCCGCTGACAGCCGTTGCCGTTGGTATCGTGAGCGGTCTGGCGGCAACTGGTGTCAACCAGGCCATCAGGCAGATGAAGGAATAACAACAAATTTAAAAAAGGAGATTGAACTATGAACACCGAAATGCTCTATGAACTGTACGAAATCACTGAGAAGAACGACGCCCCCGATTTGGCGACCGTAGGTATGGCTATGCTCCGGGAGAAGCACCCTGAGATTACCCATGAAGAGGCCAAGGAGATGCGTGAGTTTACTGGCCGTTACGGTCAGGAGCTGGCCGCCGCTTATCAAACTGGCGGTATGGATACCTTCGCCGCCGCCGTTGAGGCTGGCATCCAGGCTGACAAAGAGGCCGCCGAGCAGGCGGAGCAGGCATAAGAAAAAGCCGCCTCACTGGGCGGCAGGAATTGACAGAAAGCGGACCCTCTGATAGAATGATTTTGTCCCACAAGGGACCGGAGGGATACTGCAACAACGGCAGGCGGTTAGCCACACCACCCGAGAGGGGGTGAGGCCATGCGGATCACATTACATATCGGGCCTTTTACGGTTACGATTATTGTGAAAAGCAGAAACCGCCACTCTGCCAAGTGACGGCTTCATAGGCTTTTGCTTATTTAACCTGTTACCGGGCTAACCGCTTGTCGCAGTCATCCCTTCGTCATTATTATATCAGACCAGGCCGCTTTGTCAAGTAGACGGGGCGGCCTTTTGCCGTCCTTGGAGGATATCATGAGAATCGTACAACAGTATTTGACCAGAAACGACTGTTACAGGGCCGGGAGGACCATCCGGCCACAGGGGGTAATGATACACTCAACCGGGGCTAATAACCCCTCTGTGGCCCGCTATGTGCCCGGAGATGAGGAGATAGGCCGAAACACCTATGGCAACCACTGGAACCAGACCAATACAGAATACAAGGCAAAATTTGATAAGAAGCTGAATAAGTGCGCCCACGCCTTTATGGGCAGATTTGCCGATGGAGGCGTTGGCACGGTGCAGACCCTTCCTTGGAATCGCCGTGGCTGGCACTGTGGCCGAGGGAAGAACGGCAGTGCAAATGATACCCACATTTCTTTTGAAATCTGCGAGGACGGCCTGGAGGATGCCAGCTATTTTGAGGCGGTGTACCAGGAGGCCGTGGAGCTGACAGCCTATCTCTGCAAGGAGTACGGTCTGAACCCGCTGGCCAGCGGGGTAGTCATTTGCCACCAGGAGGGCTATCAACGGGGCGTTGCCAGTAACCACGGGGATGTCCTTCACTGGTTTCCCAAATTCGGCAAGACCATGGATGATTTCCGGGCGGATGTGGCCCGGTGGATGGAAGGAGTGGATGAGACTGTGACCTATGAGCAGTGGAAGGAGTACATGGACCGCTATCTGGCCGAGCGAGCGGAGCTACCGGCCAGTATGCCGGAGCATCTGGAGGATGCAAAAGCGATGAAGCTGACCGACGGCTCCCGGCCCATGGCGTTTGTCACAAGAGAGGAGGCTGCTGTCATGGCAAAGGCGGCGGCGTTGAAGTAAGGAAAGGACGTGGAGCATGAGCGCAAAAGTGAAGCTGCCTGACCCGCTGGACAAGCTCTTGCGCTCTCAATTAGAAAGAGCCATCTATGAAGCCGCCCTGCACCGAGATGATGAATTTATAGCAAAACGGCGCATCATTGATAAAGCAGACCAAATTGAAGTCGCCACCGACCTTGGTTGGTATCGCGGCGCTGTCAGCACTCACGAAAAATACATCTTTCAACGGGTTGCCGATGTAGCAAAGCAGCTATATCCAAACTCAGCATGAATCAAGCATAAGTCTTACATAACCCCGACTGGGACCGCCCCCAGCCGGGGAATTTTTATGCGACAATATAGACATGGAGGACGTGGGGAACAAGGGCTGTACACGTCGCAGTCCTCCTCACGGACTCCGTATTTTTTACGAAAAGGACGTGTGATATATGACCCCGGTAGAGAGATTGATCGCCGCTGGCATCCGGCCCGATTGCGCCAGGGAAACCATTATGTGGTTTCGGGCGCAGGGGGATGATTATGGTTTGGAAAAGTATCTGAATGAGGTAGAAGCAAGGAAGGGGGTGCCAGCCGATGGCCGGATTTCCTAATTATACATACCCCGCTTATGGCGGCTACAACCCTGTAACTCCGTTTGCGCCCGCTCCGCAGGTCTACCAACCTATGCAGCAGCCCGTTCCACAGCCTGTACAGTCCGCCCAGACAGTTGGGAGTACAAACACACAGCCCAACTTTTTCTGCCGTCCTGTTGCCTCCAAAGAGGAAGCGTTGGGTGTCCCGGTGGACTTTATGGGTGCCCCCATGTTTTTCCCGGACCTTGCTCATAGTGTGGTTTACATGAAGCGGTTCAATACCAACAGTGGGTCGGCTGATGTGTTTGAATTTAAGCTCGACACGCCTAGAGAGAAACAGGAACAGGTCCCCACTCAGGTAGCAGCCTTTGCGCCGCTGGATGAGTTTATAGACATGAAGGACACAGTACAAAATTTAAAGGACGAGGTTGATAGGTTGAAAAAACCTACTGGAAAGGCAGTGAAAAAGAATGATGCCTCCAATGATGAATAATCCAATGATGGCAATGCTCCAGATGGCACGGAACGGCGGAAATCCCATGCAAATGCTTCAACAGATGGCTGGACAGAATCCACAGGCCGCCCAAGCTATGCGGCTGATCCAGGGAAAGAATCCGCAGCAGCTCCGCCAGATTGCGGAAAACATGGCAAAAGAGCGGGGCGTAGATCTTGACCAAATGGCCAGACAGATGGGGCTCACATTACCTAAGTAAATAAATCACTTTATCAGTTTTCGGGTCTTGATAAAAACCGCTCTTTGGAAACATCCGGGGAGCGTACGGCCCCGATGTAATAACTGATAAAGGAGTATATACAATGGACAACGATTTTGCAACTGGCTATGCGCTGGGCAGCGATTCCAACGGCGGAAACTGTAACAACGGCGGCTTCTGGGGCGGTGACGGCTGGTGGGCTATCATCATCTTCGCCATGATCTTTGGCTGGGGCCGCGGCGGTTTCGGCGGATTCGGCGGTGGCGGTGCCAGCACTGATCCCGGTCTCCAGGGCCTTGCCACCCGTGCAGATGTAAACGAGGCCATTGCCTTCAACGGTGTGGAGCGCGGCATCTCTGCTATCCAGCAGGGCATCTGTGACAGCACCTATGCCCTGAACAACAGCATCACCAGCGGCTTCAACAACACCAATGTGGCTCTGCTTCAGGGCTTCAACGGTGTCCAGTCTCAGATGTGCAATATGGCCGCTCAGGCTCAGGATTGCTGCTGCCAGACCCAGCGGGCCATCGATGGTGTGAATTACAACATGGCGACCAATACCTGCGCCATCCAGAACACCATCCAGGGCAGCACCCGCGATATCCTGGAGAATAACAACTCCAACACCCGCGCCATTCTGGACTTCCTGACTCAGAGCAAGATCGATTCCCTCCAGGCGGAGAATCAGTCTCTCAAGCTGGCTGCCTCTCAGGCCAACCAGAACAGCTACCTGACCGCTACTCTGGATGCCCAGACCTCTGAGCTGATCCGCCGGATCAACCCCATGCCTGTGCCCGCCTATCAGGTGCCCGCCCCCTATCCCTACTGCGGGGCCTATAACAATGGCTGCGGCTGTGGCTGCTAAATTGCATCAAAATCGAGGCAATTAACTTTCCGGCTCTGCCGTGACTATTTCGGGGCGGTGGGCTGAGTGTCTGCCGCCCCTGATTTTTGGAGGTAATTATGTCTTGTAAACCTGTATGCAGACTCTGTGACCGGCTTGTGATCTCTCAGGCGGTCGCTTTTACCGGCGGGAACCTGGAGATCAACCTGCCTGCTGGCGCCTACAACAACGGAGAGAAGTATTGCGTGGTCGTGGCTCAGGCCATCCCCGACACCACTACCATCAATGCTCCGGTATATTTTACCATCGGGACCGGGACTACTCTCTATCCCATGACAAAGCGGAATTGCGCTCAGGTCACCGCCTGTGGCATCCGTACCCGGACCAAATACTCTCTCTGTGTCGTTACTACCCCAACCGGAGGTTCGTTCCGTATGCTGGGCACTCCCTGCTGCTCCCCCAGCAACAACCTAACCAGCATTGACGGGGGCGCTGCTCCCGCCCCTACGGCGTAAGGAGGGATCAAAATGAAACGATCCACACGGATGATGCTCATGTCCAGTGGCAGCAATCGCCGCTACAACGATGGACGCAGCTATGAAAACTACGATGTTGATGATAAATTCCGTGACCGCCGTGGCCGGGAGCACTATGACAACGGTCGGTATGCGCCCCGTTCTGAGATGATGGAGCCGAATGACCGGGGATATCATCGATATTCTGATGGCCGTTTTGCCCCTCGCAATGATGGTGGGACGTGGGTGGAGAGCAACTACTGGGATGACCGCATGACGGGCCCTCAGTCCCACTATGGCTATCCATACTATATGCCTCCGGCCTATACTGATAGACGGGAGATGACTAGGCCCATGAATAAGATAGGATTCGCCATTTCTGGTGAGGGTGAAATGAAGACCCCCAGGGAGTTTGAGCAGGACTACCGCATGAACGAAATGGAATACCGGAGAGGTGGAGAGCGAATGAGTGGCTATGGAGCCGCTTCCGGGCACATGCCCTTCGACCGCCGCATGGCGGAGGAATGGACCGCCAATATGGAAAATGAGGACGGCACAAAGGGGCCTCACTGGTCGTTTGAGCAGGCCAAGCAGGTCATGGCCCAGCGCGGGATCGAGTGCGACCCTGCGGAGTTCTGGGCGGCCCTCAACATGATCTACAGCGATTACGTCAAGGTCGCTAAAAAGTTCAACGTGGGGAGCAATATCGACTTCTATGTGGACATGGCGAAAGCATTCCTGGACGACAAGGACGCCGGACCGGACAAGCTCGCCAAGTATTATCAGTATGTCGTGAGATGACAGATCCGCCCTCAGAAATGGGGGCGGATTCATTCTGCAATAGATTAGCAATAGACAAAATTTTTGGAACACTTCTAACATTTTTATAAAGCAAAAAAGTGATGGAAACTAGCTGTTTAAGCTAATATCCATCACTTTTTGGTGGAGATAAGCGGGATCGAACCGCTGACCTCTTGAATGCCATTCAAGC
>ENA-ORUM01001279-ORUM01001279.1-human-gut-metagenome-genome-assembly--contig:-NODE-1279-length-21413-cov-2.528420_pt1 | contig 21413 bp, 20 predicted proteins | sample MGYA00242083_ERZ509217 | MGnify/ENA primary metagenome ERZ509217 (study PRJEB26280, sample SAMEA2338831) | human gut metagenome | biome: human gut; feature: human-associated habitat; material: faeces...
TATTATAATATTGTAAAATAATTATTCTTTCATGATAAACTAAAGGAGATAAAACAAAAGATAAAGAAAAATATTTTTGTATCCTTAAAAAATGACTATGCTTTCACTCAAGTTATAAAGCAACCTAAAGTCATAAAATGCTTTTTGATCAGTATCCTTCACATTCAGCCTGAAAGGATCAGAAACATTCGTATAAAAAACCGGTATTTGCCTAAGGATCTTCCGGAAGACAAATTGTCTATTCTGGATTTATACACAATTATTGAAGACATAGGGAAGGTCAGCGATATACCCTATACAGCGACCAATGGGAAATTCATGTAATTGAATTAAAAAAACTGAGCCAATCTGCAATAAAACATAATCATAAATCCCTATATGAGTGGGCATGCCTTATCAATGCCGACAGAGAGGAGGAACGTATGATAATTGAGAAAGATCCCTATATCGAGGAAGCCGTCAAAGAACTGGAAAAACTGGAATGCGATCCTGAACGCATGGATGAATACCTCTTCAGCCAGAAAAATTTATCCGATTACGCTACACAGATGAAATTCAGCAAAGAATTAGGAAAGGCTGAAGGTGAACATATACTTGCCTCTCTGATCCAGAAATTATTTCTGGATGGAAGAATTGAAGATGCCAGGCTTGCTGTCGATGATGAAAATATGAGAATAAAACTTTATAGGGAATATCATTTGATATAATAATTTGTATTTAATATCATCTATATAAAAAAACAGCACCAAATTAAATTGGTGCCGTTACTGGTACTGACTTGTATTACACTGCTTCCGTATCACCCTTGAGACCGTAAAATGCCCCTTCAATATCGGAATCTTTATGAGCAATCAGCCACTTGTTCCTTGCAAACAAAATCTTATCCTTTTCCGTTCTTACTTTCGTACAAAATGGTTCACTTGTATGTTTTGGTGCAATACAGATAAGCTTAAACCCATATCCGTTTACGTTGCATGGAGCACAGTGAAGTACGCCGTAGTTTAACTCCACGGCTGTGCCCTTCGGGACAAAAAACGCTTCCATTCTGGATGTATGATACTCGTGATTTGGTTCGATATCCTGGCTCAGACCCAGGTACATGACACAGTCTGTCGCTGCAATATGTATGACTTTCGACTTGTGATATTCTACGCCATGAATTCTGTGATTATGCCCGCTCATATATCCGATCTGCACCGGAAGTTCATGAAACAGCTGGCACTGAATTTTATGGCACACCGGCAGTTTCTCCATCTCTTCGACAGACAGCTGTTCTTCCAGATATTTTGAAGCCTTTATACGGTCCATATACTGTTTCAGCTGGCTGAAATCAAAATCTTCTATTATTCTCCCATATTTATTAAATTCGGGGTCAAAAATATACCTTAACATATTATCTGCTCCTTCTTGTTTTTCATTGCTGATTTTATAAAGAAAATTCATCTTCAATATTCTACATAATACTACCATAAATTACATAAACATTTCTTTTCATTTTCTTTAAGTTTTTGTGAAGTACAGGTATATTGTTGACAATATTTTAAATATTATTCCAAAAAGTTTGCTTTATAATCTACTACTGCCGTCTCATACAAATTATTCCCATGGCTGTCAATCACAACGATTACCGGAAGATTCTCAACTTCAAGCTTCCGAATTGCCTCCGTTCCCAAGTCTTCATACGCAACGACCTCAGATTTTTTGATACACTTTGACAAAAGTGCTCCTGCCCCCCCTACTGCTGCAAAATAGACTGCGCCATTTTCTTTCATAGATTCGATCACGTCCTCAGACCTTTTGCCTTTTCCTATCATGCCCTTTAATCCAAGAGAAAGCATGCGCGGAGTATATTTATCCATGCGGCTGCTGGTCGTAGGTCCTGCCGAACCGATTACCTGGCCTTTCCTGGCTGGTGTGGGGCCGAGATAATAGACAATCTGATTCTTTAAGTTTACCGGCAGTTCCTTTTTTTCTTCTGCCGCTTCATACAGCCTCTTATGAGCCGCGTCTCTGGCAGTATAAATGGTTCCGGTCAAATAAACATAATCTCCTGCCCGCAGATTTTTCAGTTCATCGGCTCCGGCGGGTACTGTTACATATTTATCCATCTCTCTAACTCCTTATAAAACCCGATGTACATGGCGGTTCACATGACAGCATATATTTACGGCAAGAGGCATTCCTGCGATATGTGTCGGAAAAGTCTCAATATTTACTCCAAGGGCAGTAGTGCTGCCTCCCAATCCCCCCGGACCAATTCCCAGCTGATTGATCTCCTGTAAGAGTTCTTCTTCCAGGATACGGATATGTTCTTTCTCAGATCTCTGATCAAGGTTTCTGGTCAGCGCTTTTTTTGCCAGAAAAGCTGCTTTTTCAACGCTGCCCCCAAGACCCACTCCGACGACCATCGGCGGACAGGCATTCGGTCCTGCATCCTTCACGGCTTCTAAAACAGATTTCCTGACACCTTCCGCTCCGTCCGCCGGTTTCAGCATAAATACCCGGCTCATATTTTCACTTCCGAATCCCTTGGGAGCTACTAAAATTTCAAGTTTATCCCCGGAAACGATATCGATATGCACAATCGCGGGTGTATTATCTTTCGTATTTTCCCTGATCAGAGGATCTTTCACGACAGATTTCCTCAGATAGCCTTCTCTATATCCCTGTCTGACCCCCTCATTGACCGCATCGTGGAGGTCCATGCCCTCAATATGCAGATCCTGGCCAATATTTAAAAATACCACAGCCATCCCCGTATCCTGACAAATCGGAATTTGTTCTTCTTGGGCAATTTTCATATTTTCATTGAGCTGGGATAAAATCTGCTTTCCAAGCGGAGTCTTTTCTGTCTCTTTTGCATTTTTCAGCCTGCATTTCATATCTTCTGATAAAGTCAGGTTGGCTTCAATACACATGTCCCTGATACTGCGGATCATCTCATCTGTATGGATTGTTCTCATATTTCCTCCAAAAAATTATTCTGTGATACGCGAAGTCAGAGCACAGACTGCTGATGCCATGCTCTGACTTTTGATCTTTATTCTGTTTCTTCTTCTGAAGTTTCGCTCTCTTGTTCCACTTCTTCATCCCGTACTTTTGCCAGGCTTGCCACAATCACATTGTCGTCTAAATTCATGAGCTTGACTCCCGATGTATTCCGTCCAAGCATAGAAATTCCATCGACTCCCATCCGGATCACAACACCTTCCGTAGTGATCATCATGACTTCATTTTCTTCATCCACAGCCTTGACTCCGACCACATCTCCTGTTTTCTCAGTGATCTTGTAGCAGCGGATACCCTTTCCGCCTCTGTGCTGAGGAGTAAATTCAGTCATGGCAGTCCGTTTGCCCATTCCATTTTCAGACACAAACAGCAATGCTTCACCCTGGGAATTCAGCTGCATGCCGATGACTTCATCGTCTCCATCTAAGTTGATTCCTCTTACACCCATGGCTGTTCGTCCTATAGATCTGACATCTGTCTCATGGAACCTGATGCACTGTCCGTTCTTTGTCACAAGAAATACGTCCTGGTCATTGTCTGTAAACTTCACTTCGATCAATTCGTCATTTTCTTTCAGCGTAATCGCCAGAAGTCCTGTCTTTCTTATATTTGCATACTCCATGATCGGTGATTTTTTCACAACCCCGCTCTTGGTAGCCATAAACAGGTAATGATCCTCTTTATATTCATTGATCGGGATGACCGCCGTTATCTTTTCCTCCGGCTGCAGCTGGATCAGATTCACGATCGCCGTACCTCTGGCCGTCCGGCTGCTTTCTGGAATCTCATAGGCTTTCATCCGATACACTCTTCCCATATTTGTAAAAAACATAATATAGTGATGGGAAGTTGTCATAAACAATTCCTCAATATAATCCTCATCAATGGTCTGCATTCCTTTAATACCTTTTCCGCCTCTGTTCTGGCTTTTGAAGGTATCCACCGTCATACGCTTGATATATCCGAGTTTTGTCATAGTAATGATCGTATTTTCTCTTGGAATCAGATCTTCCATGGAAATATCGTCTACATCAAATCCGATAGAGGTCCTTCTCTCATCCCCATATTTGTCACGGATCAGAACCAGCTCATCTTTGATCACTCCCAAAAGAAGTTTTTCATCGGCAAGAATCGCCTTTAATTCTGTGATCTTTGCCATCAGCTCATTATATTCTTTTTCAAGCTTGGCGCGCTCCAAACCGTTCAGCGCACGCAGCCTCATATCCACGATTGCCTGTGCCTGTGCGTCGGTCAGGGCAAAACGCTCCATGAGCTGTGTCTTCGCCTCCGTGATATTTGCTGCTGCCCGAATGATCTTGATGACTTCATCAATATTGTCCTGGGCAATGAGCAGACCTTCTAAAATATGAGCCCGTTCTTCTGCCTTATTCAGCTCGTATTTTGTCCTTCTGGTCACAACGTCCTTCTGATGTTCCAGATAATAATTGAGCATGTCAAACAGATTCAGGATCTTAGGTTCATTGTTTACCAACGAGAGCATGATAACTCCGAACGTATCCTGCATCTGGGTATGCTTAAACAGACGGTTAAGGACGACATTGGCATTGGCATCCCTGCGCAGCTCAATACAGATTCTCATGCCGGTACGGTCAGATTCATCCCGTATTTCTGTAATACCGTCTACTTTTTTATCTTTTACAAGCTCTGCAATCTTCTGAATGAGTCTCGCTTTATTGACCATATAAGGAAGTTCGGTTACGACAATTCTCTGTTTTCCGTTGGCCATCGGCTCAATATCCGTGACGGCACGGACTTTAATTTTTCCGCGTCCTGTCCGGTATGCCTGACTAATGCCCGCTTTTCCTAAAATCGTCGCCCCAGTCGGAAAATCCGGTCCTTTTACAATATCTAATAACTCTTCAATATCTGTAACCTGGTTTCTCTCCACCTGATCATCGATAATTTTTACAACTGCATTGATCACTTCCGTGAGATTATGAGGCGGAATATTCGTAGCCATTCCGACCGCGATTCCCTGTGTACCGTTGACTAAAAGATTCGGAAACCTTGACGGCAGCACCTGGGGCTCTTTTTCCGTCTCATCGAAGTTCGGAATAAAGTTGACCGTATCTTTACCGATATCGGCCAAAAGTTCCATGGAAATTTTGCTGAGCCTTGCCTCCGTATAACGCATGGCAGCGGCGCCGTCTCCGTCCACAGAACCAAAATTTCCGTGGCCGTCTACCAGAGGATAACGGGTCGACCACTCCTGAGCCATATTAACCAATGCCCCATAGATAGAACTGTCACCGTGAGGATGATATTTACCCATAGCATCCCCGACGATACGTGCACACTTACGGTGCGGTTTATCCGGCCCGTTGTTCAGTTCGATCATCGCATAGAGGATTCTCCTCTGAACCGGCTTCAGCCCGTCCCTTACATCAGGAAGGGCCCTTGCAGCGATAACGCTCATGGCATAATCGATGTAGGAATTCTCCATTGTCTGCTTCAGATCAACGTCATGAACTTTATCAAAAATTGTATTCTCGTCCATATATTATATTCCTTCCTATACGTCCAGATTCTGGACATATTTTGCATTGGCTTCAATAAATTCACGCCTCGGTTCCACCTGATCACCCATCAGTGTCGTAAATGTCAGGTCAATCTCAGATGCGGAATCCTCATCGATGGTTACCCGCAGCAGCACTCTTTTATCCGGGTCCATAGTAGTATCCCAGAGCTGTTCTGCATCCATCTCACCCAGACCTTTATAGCGCTGGATCTTGTTATTATTGTCTCTTCCGATCTCATTGACAATATTGTTCAATTCCTGATCAGAGTAAGCATACCAAAACTTTTTATTTCTCTCCACACGGTAAAGCGGCGGCTGAGCCATATATACGTATCCCTCCTTGATCAGATCCGGCATGAACCTGTAAAAGAACGTAAGGAGAAGCGTTGCAATATGGGCTCCGTCCACATCGGCATCTGTCATAATAATAATTTTATGATACCGTAATTTCTCAATATCAAAATCGTCATGAATGCCTGTGCCGAAGGCTGTGATCATTGCCTGAATTTCTTTATTCATCAGAATCTTATCGAGTCTGGATTTCTCTACGTTAAGAATTTTTCCCCTCAGAGGAAGGATTGCCTGGGTTGCACGGGATCTGGCCGTCTTTGCGGAACCTCCCGCAGAATCACCCTCGACGATATAAATCTCACAGTTTTCAGGATTCTTGTCAGAACAGTCCGCCAGTTTTCCGGGCAGGCTGAACCCATCCAAAGCAGTCTTCCTTCTGGTAAGATCTCTTGCTTTTCTGGCAGCATCTCTGGCTCTCTGCGCCAAAACTGCTTTCTCACATATAATCTTTGCAACTGCCGGATTTTGTTCCAGAAAATAGGTAAGCTGCTCATTGACAATGCTGTTGACTGCTCCTCTGGCTTCGCTGTTTCCAAGCTTTTGTTTTGTCTGTCCCTCAAACTGAGGCTCGCCAAGTTTAATGCTGATGACGGATGTAAGTCCCTCACGGATATCTTCTCCGGAAAGATTACTCTCATTTTCCTTCAGCAGCTTATTCTTTCTTGCATAATCATTAAAGGTTGTTGTCAGCGCGTTTTTAAAGCCGGACAGATGGGTTCCCCCTTCCGGCGTAATAATATTATTGACAAAGCTTAAAGAGTTTTCGTTATAGGAGTCATTGTGCTGCATAGCAACCTCTACATAAACCCCGTCTTTTTCTCCCTCACAGTAGATTACCTGATCATAGAGGGCTTCTTTTCCTCTGTTTAAATAAGTGACAAACTCCTTAATCCCGCCTTCATAGTGGAATACTTCTTCGACAGGTTCTTCCTGACGGTCATCTCTGAGAATAATTCTCAGGTTTTTTGTCAAAAATGCTGTCTCACGCAGACGCTGTCTCAACACTTTATATTCAAATATTGTTTCTTCGAAGATTGTATCATCGGGCAGGAAGCTTACTTCGGTTCCGTTTAATTCAGTCTCTCCCACAACCTTCAGAGGATAACATACTTTTCCCTTTTCATATCGCTGATTATATATTTTCCCATCTGTATGAACATTGACTTCCAGCCAGTTGGACAGAGCATTTACTACGGATGATCCCACACCGTGAAGTCCTCCGGAAACCTTATATCCTCCGCCTCCGAATTTTCCTCCTGCGTGAAGAATTGTAAATACGACTTCCACGCTGGATACGCCCTTTTTCTTATTCATCCCCACCGGAATCCCTCTTCCGTTGTCACGCACCGTAACAGAATTATCTTTGTTCAGTGTCACATAAATCGTATCACAGTAACCTGCCAGTGATTCATCGACCGCATTGTCCACAATTTCATATACCAAATGATGAAGCCCTTTGGCGGATGTACTTCCAATATACATTCCGGGCCTTTTTCGTACAGCTTCCAGTCCCTCCAGGATCTGAATCTGATCCGCACCATATTCTCCTTTTTTCTCAGTGCCCATACGTTCCTCCTAATTTTCTCTGACAATTTTACCTGATTTGACCTGAAATATTTTGTCAATCTGCAGATGACTGTTAATAAATTCTTCCAGCCCTGTGCATGTGATCAAAGTCTGAATGTCTTTTATACTGTCCAAAAGATAATTCTTCCGGCTGCTGTCCAGTTCTGACAGCACATCATCCAGGAGCAGAATCGGTGTCTCTCCGGTCTGTCTTTTTACTAACTCAATCTGAGCAAGTTTCAATGAAAGGGCTGCTGTCCTCTGCTGCCCCTGTGACCCAAATTTGCGGATATCAATTCCATTTACCAAAAATTCAATATCATCGCGGTGAGGCCCTGCCCCTGTGGAAGCATATTTTAAATCAATCTCTCTCTTTCTCTGTAAAACGGTCAGAAATTCATCATAGTTTACACTATAATCATATTTCAAAACAATTTTTTCTTTTTTTCCCGTCAGATTCTTATGGATCTCCCTGATGATCTCATTGAGATCCTCAATAAATTTCTGCCGGTACCGGATGACCTCCGATCCATACTTGACAAGCTGGAGATCCCAACTGTCTAATGTATCCAAAAGTTCACGCTGGTAAGCCAGCTGCTTTAGTAAGTTATTCCTCTGTGCCATCACCCTGTTATAGCTGGAAAGCTGATGAAGGTACATTTTTTCAAGCTGTGAAAGCTCAATATCTAAAAACTTTCTCCGCTCAGAAGGCCCGTTTTTTATAATACTCAGATCTTCCGGCGAAAAAAATATGACAGGGACAAAGCCAAGAAGATCGCTGGATCTCTTGATGGGAATCCGGTCAATGGCCGCACCCTTTGTCCTGCTCTTTTTCAGATGCATGTCAATCTGGTGCCCAATGTCCTGTTTCATCAGATGAATCCTTATATGGGATTCATTTTCTCCGAAACGTATGATCTCCTTATCCTTGCTTCCGCGGTGGGACTTGGTTGTTGCCCCCAGATAAACTGCCTCAAGGATATTCGTCTTCCCCTGCGCATTATCACCGTACAAGATATTGGTGCCGCTGGAGAACTCAATGATCAGACGGTCATAATTCCGATAGTTTTTTAACTCTAAAGACTGAATATACATAAGGCACCCGATTATTTCACAATTTTTACAGCCTGTCCGTCAAATTCGATGACTTCTCCGCCGTACAGCTTTTTTCCCCTTCTCGTATCAATCTCTCCATCGACACTGACCAGTCCGTCCTGAATGACGATCTTTGCCTCCACCCCTGAACTTACAAGACCGGCAGCCTTCAATGCCTGGCCGAGTTTTATATACTCTTCACTCAATTTAATCTGCTCCATCAAGATTTCCTTTCTAGTGATTGAAATTTACCGGAAGTATTAAGTAAATATAGGATTCCGAATCATCCTTGATAAAGCAGGGCGCCTTCGGATTGACAAGGTATATATTGATTTCCTCATCATCAATGACACGCAGTACATCCATCAAAAATTTTGGATTAAATCCAATCAGGATATCCCTTCCCTCTTTCTGAATCAGGATGTTTTCCTCCATTGATCCGAAGAAAGATGAAATACTCAGCTCCAGAGAATTATCAGTGATATTGATAACGATAGGTTTCTTGTCAGATTCTCTGATCAAAAGACTGGCACGGTCAATACAGTCCAAAAATTCCTTTTTGTTGATCGTGATCTTCGTCTCATAATCACTGGACAGCATCTGACTTATCTTATAGTATTCCCCTTCCAAAAGTCTTGAAACAACTCTGGTCTGATCAAATTCAAATAAGATATGCTTATTCGTCACGTAAATTATAACATCTTTTTCCGCATCACCTGAAATAATTTTTGTAATTTCCTGAAGTGTCTTTCCTGGAACGACAACTTTAAAAGAATCATAACTCTCTTTTAATTCAATGTTTCTGATGGAAATTCTGTGTCCGTCCAGCGATACAACATTTAATTTTTTGTCTTCAGCCTCAAACAGCTCACCTGTCATGAGTTTATTATTTTCATTGTCAGAAATGGAAAATATTGTCTGCCTGATAACTTCTTTCAGAGTAAACTGAGACAAAGTGATGCTTTTTTCTTTTTCAATCTCCGGAAGATATGGGAATTCTGATCCTTCCTGTCCCACAATATGAAAACATGCTTTTTCACAAGTGATAGTTGCTTTGTAATCAGAATCTATTTCGATCGTAACATCATTATCCGGCAGTTTTCTGACGATCTCAAAAAATAACTTGGCATCCAGAGCGATTTTTCCCTGTTCTAAAATATTTCCTTCTATGTTTGTCTCGATGCCCAGTTCCATGTCATTTGCAGTCAATGTAATTGTACCGGCACTTGCCTCCATAAGAATGCATTCAAGAATAGGTAGTGTTGTCTTATTGGAAACAGCTTTGGATACAATGCTGACACCGGAAACCAGGTCGCTTTTATTACAAACGATTTTCATATTGTGTATAACTCCTTTCAGGTTCAAAAATACTTAAATATATATTAAAAATCCGCAGTATAAGCCGTAGGGGCTGTGGATTTGTGAATAACCCTAAAAAACGGCTTAATTTAAGGCTGAATTAGGGTTAATAACTTGTTAAAAAGCCACGGATAAAGCTTTCATAACTCGAAGGTTATCAACAAGCCTGAAATTAAGGTTTTCATTATCAACACAAAAGACACAGGTTATCCACAAGATTCTGTGTATAAGCCTTATGAGGGGTTCATTTTTTTTATAATAACGTCAAGGGTCGTGGATAAAGAAGAATCTTTCTGTAAATCCTTCTCAATCTTCTCTGAGCCATGAATGACCGTAGAGTGGTCTCTTTTTCCGAGATACTCACCTATTTTTACAAAAGAAGTATCCGTAAGTTTCTTGCACAGGTACATACAGATCTGCCTTGGATATGCGATATCATGGCTTCGTTTTTTGGATATAATATCAGCCGGCTGGATGTTAAAATGTTCAGCCACCGTAGTGATGATCAGATCTGGTGTAATTTTTACAACAGTATCATTGTCCACAAGGTCTTTTAGGGCAATTTTAGCTAAATCAAGATCAATCGGTCTTTTTTCGAGTTTGGAATATACCCTGATTTTGTTCAGTGCTCCTTCCAGTTCTCGAATATTCGATTTAATGTTTGAGGCTATGTAGTCAAATATAGCATCGTCGATATAAATGTGATCCAGTTCGGCGCGTTTTCTTAAAATCGCGATTCTCGTCTCATAATCAGGAGGCTGAATATCTGCCGTCAGCCCGCAGCCAAAACGGGTCCTCAAACGTTCTTCCAAAGTCTCGATTTCTTTCGGAGGCTTATCGGAAGATATGATAATCTGGCTTTTGGAATTATACAAAGCATTAAATGTATGGAAAAACTCCTGCTGGGTGCTGTCTTTACCTATTATAAACTGAATATCATCGATCAGGAGTACGTCGATGGTCCTGTATTTGTTTCTGAGCTCTTCCTGTTTGTTGTGATGGATCGCATTGATGACTTCGTTGGTGAAATCTTCACTGGTCACGTACAGGACCTTGAGTTTGCTGTTATTTTCCATAATGTAATGGGCGATTGAGTGCATCAGATGGGTTTTCCCCAATCCGGCGCCGCCGTATAAAAAAAGCGGATTGTAAGCTTCCGCCGGAGCTTCTGCCACAGCAATGCAGGCGGCATGAGCCATCTGGTTGTTTGTTCCGACGACGAAACTGTCGAACGTATATCTCGGATTTAAGTTATTGGAATCCTGAAGCTGGGTATCCGTGCGGGATGCAGGAGCCTTTTTCTTCTTAGCTTCTTCCAGAACAAAAGAAATTTCGTATTTTTTACCTGTGATATCCTGAATGGCCAGAGAAATATAAAAGTCATACATCTTACTTTCAATAAAATGTATGCCTCTGGCATCAAAATTACTGTTCAATGACAAAACAATCTGATCGTCTTTCACTTCTTTAATATTGAGGGGTTTAATCCAGGCGTTGATGGCAGCACTTGAAATATCGTGTTCCTGTTCAAGTTTTAACAAAACGTCATCCCAGATCGCTTCGATTTTTTTCTTCATTGATTTTTACGGACCTCTTTCTAAATAAGTTTAAAAAAATACACTATTATTAGTGTATAACAAAAGAATTTTTTTTTCAATGTTTCTTTCATATAATAAGTACAATCATAATACAATATATGTTGTCTGTGAAAAACTGTGGATAAATTTATTCACAAAATAAACACTAGGAAATATCAGGGGTTTCGACACATATAAACATATGATAAACAAATATTTCACATAGTTTTCCACATGTTATCCACAAATTGTGTATAACTTTTTAGAGTCCTACAATATCTATGGATGGAATAACTTTATCGCAAAAAAACATAGAATTCTCTTGACTTATGCAGGTAATTTTGACTATAATGGGAGTGATGTTTTTTAGAAAATATATGGTTTCATATATAAAATTACTATTTTTTGATTAAGGAGGTGTTTCTAGACATGAAAATGACATTTCAGCCAAAGAAAAGACAGAGATCTAAAGTTCATGGTTTCAGAAAGAGAATGAGCACTGCTAACGGAAGAAAAGTTATTAAGAGCAGAAGAGCAAAAGGAAGAAATAGATTGTCAGCATAGGTCGCAGTGATGTGACCTTTTCTTTTCTCTAAATAATAGGGAAGGAAAAGATATGAAGCATTATCATTCATTAAGAACAACTAAGGAATTTCAGCAGGTATATAAAACCGGTAAATCAAAAGCAAACAGATATTTAGTTTTATACTGCAGGGAAAATCAGCTTAATTATAATCGTTTTGGAATCTCTGTCAGCAAGAAGGTGGGAAACAGTGTCGTGAGACACCGGGTGACCAGGCTTCTGAGAGAGAGTTACCGTCTTCGTGAGTCAGAGTTTAAGCAGGGATTTGATCTTGTAGTTATTGCCAGAAATACGGTTAAGGATGAAGGTTTTCACACGGTGGAAAGTGCTTTGCTCCATCTGATGAAGCTTCATCGTTTAAAAAGAGATGAAAAACATTGAAAAAGATTTTGATTTATTTGATACAGTTTTATAGAGCACATTTGTCTAAATTAAAAGGAAAAGGAACTTGCATTTATACTCCGACCTGTTCAGAGTATGCAGTTGAAGCACTGGAAAAACACGGCGCGCTGAAGGGAAGCCTTCTGGCTGTGTTTCGAATATTGAGATGTAACCCTTTTGCAAAGGGAGGATATGATCCTGTTCCGGAAGTGAGAAAGGTGAAAGGTAAAAAGAAATGATGTATTTGGCTCAAGCAGCCCAGGCAGGCAGCGGTGGATTATTGTCTCCGATTGTATGGGTTTTCGGCGAGATCATGAAGTGGATTTACAATGGATTATCAGCTGTCGGTATTGAGAATCTTGGATTGTGTATTATTTTGTTTACATTGATTTCAAAGTTGATTATTTTTCCGCTGACGATCAAGCAGCAGAGAAGTATGAAGATCAACCAGGTGGCACAGCCTGAAATGATGAAGATTCAGAAGAAATACCGTGGTAAGAGAGATCAGGCATCTATGATGAAACAGCAGGAAGAGATGCAGAAAGTCTATGACAAGTATGGGACAAGCCCTACCGGAGGATGTGCGACTACATTGATCCAGTTTCCGATCATCATGGCTCTGTATTATGTAGTCAGAAATCTGGAAGGTTATATTCCTAACATTCCTAAGAGTGCGTATGAATTTGTTCTTGGAATTAACATTCAGAATACACCGGGATTCAAACTGAGTATTTATCTTATTATCCCGCTTTTGTCCGCTTTCTTTCAATATTTAAGTGCACGTACATCTATGGCAGACATGGATTCAGATAATCCGGCGGCAGGTATGTCTAAGAATATGATGCTGATGATGCCTATTATGTCTTTATTCATGTGTATCACTCTTCCGGTAGGAATTGGTATTTACTGGACTGCAAGTGCAGTTTTCCAGTGGGTACAGCAGATTTTGATCAATAATTACTATAATCATACAAACATGCAGAAGATCATTGAGAAGAGCAGAGAGAAAGCAGCCAAGAAGAAAGCTAAGAAAAAGGGTCCTTCAATGTATGAAAAAATGATGGGTGCTGCAAACGGCAGTACACCGTCAGAATCATCCCAGGATAATACGATCAGCAGCATTGCAAAGAAAAAAGTCACAAAAAATGTAGAGTATAACACAGAATCCCAGGGAGGAATTGCATCTAAGGCAAATATCGTGAAGAACCGGATGGATAAAGGGGGAAAATAAAATGGCAGTAACGCGTTTTACTGGCAAAACGGAATCTGATGCGGTTATGAATGCGGCCATGGAGCTGGGAATTCCGAGCACAGAAATTCAGTATGCAGTGATTGACAAAGGGAGCAACGGATTTTTAGGACTCTTTAAAAAGCCGGTGATCATTGAATTGACGGAAGAAGAAAAACCGGCTGAGCCTGTAATGGAAGATAAACCTGAGAAAACAGCGGAGGTGCAGGCTGCTCCAGAAAAGAAAAAGAAACAGGTCCAGGAACCCAAGAAGGCTGCCAGTGAGAATCCGAAAGAAAAAGTTTATAAACGCCCGGATAATATTGATCAGATCATAGACGACACAGAAGCATATCTGGATGAAGTATTAAAGGCGATGGGACTTGTTCCTAAATTAAATCTTTATTATAATACGACCGGAAATGTGCTGAATATTAATGTTACCGGTGAAAAGATGGGCGCTCTGATCGGAAAGCACGGACAGACACTGGATGCACTCCAATATCTCACGAGCCTGTTTGTGAATAAAGAAAGCGAAGCTTTTATTAAAGTAAAGCTTGATACGGAGAATTACAGGGAGCGCAGACAGGAAACTTTAGAAAAGCTTGCGCTCAGCATTGCAAATAAAGTGAAGAAGACAAAAAAACCGGTTCATCTGGAGCCTATGAATCCGAATGAACGCCGGATTATCCATTCTGCACTTCAGAGAGATCCTAAGATCGTGACAAAAAGTCAGGGAAAAGATCCTTACCGCAGAGTGGTTGTCATGCTGAAAAAATAATGAATTTGGGTTGCCTTTTGCGGCAGCCCTTTTTTGCCTTGCGGAGGACATTGAAATGGGAACAGATACAATCGCAGCGATCGCTACACCGCTGTCCAGCAGCGGGATTGGGATTATAAGAATCAGCGGGCCGGAAGCCATAGATATTGCTTCTGAAGTATTCCGCCCGAAAAGAGAAAAAGATATAAAAAAGGCAGCCACTTATACGGCTCATTACGGACATGCAGTGAAGGACGGAAAGGATATTGATGAATGTATTCTTCTGATTATGAAAGGTCCTCATTCCTATACTGCCGAAGACGTGGCGGAGATCAACTGTCACGGCGGAGTCGTCGTGATGAAAAAAATACTGTCTTGTATCATTGAAGCCGGGGCGAGGCCGGCAGAACCGGGTGAATTTACAAAACGGGCATTTTTAAACGGGAGGATTGATCTTTCCAGAGCAGAGGCCGTAATGGATCTGATTCACTCCAAAAATGAATTTGCCATGGAAACATCCTTAAAGCAGTTAAAAGGAAGTCTTTCTGAAAAAATTCGTTCTTTGAGAAAAGAGATTGTTCATAGTGTGGCGTTTATTGAATCCGCATTGGATGACCCTGAGCATTATTCTGTAGACGGATTCTCTGAACAGCTGAAAGTACAGGTAGAGCACGCCAGGGATGACATTCAGAAGTATCTTGATTCATCCGACAACGGGCGTATATTGAAAGAAGGTATTCACACGGCAATTGTGGGAAAACCCAATGCCGGGAAGTCTTCGATATTAAATGTCCTGCTGGGTGAAGAAAGAGCTATTGTCACAGATATCGCAGGAACTACAAGGGATACTCTGGAAGAGTCGATTCAGATCAACGGGATTCCGCTGAATGTGATCGATACGGCGGGTATTCGGGATACGGATGATGTTGAGAAGATCGGTGTGGATAAAGCGAGAGATTCGGTGATAAAAGCGGATCTCGTCCTCTATGTTGTGGATACTTCGGTTCCGCTGACAAAAGAAGACGAGAAAATTATGAAGCTTCTTAACGGAAAGCAGGTAATTGTACTGTTAAATAAATCAGATCTGGAAACAAAAGTTTCTGAAAGTGAGTTTCTTGACAGAGGATTCCAAAATATCGTTCCAGTATCGGCGAAAAGTCTTTACGGACTGGAAGATCTTTATGAGAGGATCAATGATCTTTTCTTTAACGGAAGGGTATCGTTTAACGACGAAGTATACATTACAAATATGAGACATAAGAAAGCGCTGGCAAATGCAAAGGACAGCCTTGATCTGGTTCTGAAAAGCATCGAGGACCGGATGCCGGAGGATTTCTTTTCGATTGATCTCATGGATGCCTATGAGGAACTTGGCTATATTATTGGGGAGTCTGTGGGCGAGGATCTGGTAAATGAAATATTTGCAGAATTTTGTATGGGTAAATAGAGATGAAAAATTTAGAAGAATTTTATGATATTGTAGTTGTAGGTGCGGGCCACGCAGGCTGTGAGGCGGCATTGGCCTCAGCGCGCCTTGGATTTAAAACAATTTGTTTTACAGTGAGCATGGACAGCATAGCCTTGATGCCGTGTAATCCGAATATAGGAGGAAGCTCCAAGGGACATCTGGTAAAAGAGATCGATGCTCTTGGCGGTGAAATGGGTGTGAATATAGATAAGACTTATATTCAGTCCAAAATGCTGAACCGTTCCAAGGGACCAGCTGTTCATTCCCTCAGGGCACAGGCGGATAAAAAGATGTATTCCATGGCTATGACACAGACAATGGGAAATACAAAAAATCTTACGGTCAGGCAGGGAGAAGTGACACAGATTCTGACACAGAACGGCAAAGTCACGGGAGTAAAAACTTACTCGGGTGCCGTTTATCATGCGAAAGCAGTGATCCTCACAACCGGTACTTACCTGAAAGCCAGGTGTATTTACGGAGATGTGAGCAATGAGACTGGGCCTAACGGTCTTCAGGCTGCCAATTATCTGACACAGTCTCTGAAGGATCTTGGAATTGAAATGCGCCGGTTTAAGACTGGAACTCCGGCCAGAATTGATAAGAACAGCATTGATTTTAATAAGATGGAAGAACAGTTCGGGGATGATAAAATTGTTCCGTTCAGTTTTACAAATACTAGAGAAGATATACAGAGAGATCAGATTTCCTGCTGGCTGACTTACACAAACGAGGAGACGCATGAGATCATCCGTGAAAATATTGGGCGTTCCCCATTATTTTCAGGTGCCATTGAGGGTACAGGCCCCCGGTATTGCCCCTCTATTGAAGATAAGATCGTAAAATTTCCGGATAAAAACCGGCATCAGGTTTTTATTGAACCTGAGGGTGAATATACGAATGAGATGTATGTGGGGGGAATGTCAAGTTCTCTGCCTGAAGACGTCCAGTATGCCATGTACCGCAGCGTGACGGGGCTTGAAAATGTTAAAATCATCAGAAATGCATATGCTATTGAATATGACTGCATCAATGCAACACAGCTGAAGCCTTCTCTGGAATTTAGGAAAATAGGAGGGCTGTTTTCAGCAGGACAGTTCAACGGAAGTTCCGGATATGAAGAGGCAGCTGCCCAGGGACTGATCGCAGGCATAAATGCTGCGAGAATGATCCAGGGAAAGGAATCTCTGGTCCTTGACCGCTCCCAGGCTTATATCGGTGTTCTGATCGATGATCTTGTGACAAAGGAGACGAGTGAGCCGTACCGTATGATGACTTCCAGGGCAGAATACAGGCTTTTGCTGAGACAGGATAATGCGGATCTCCGTCTTTCGAAAATAGGATATGAAATGGGGCTAATCAGTGAAGAGAGATATCAAAACCTGCTGGAGAAAGAAGAGCGGATAGAAAAAGAAATCAATCGGCTCAGCCGCGTAAATGTCGGGGCTTCAGGAAAGGTTCAGGATCTGCTTTCAAAATGTCAGAGCACGGAGTTAAAGTCTTCTGCGACTATGGCAGAACTGATCAGGAGGCCGGAGCTCACTTATGATATGCTTTCCCCCATTGATCCGGACAGGCCCGAATATCCTGAGGATGTGAGAGAACAGGTGAATATTAATATTAAATATGAAGGTTATATCAAACGCCAGCTTTCTCAGGTGAAACAGTTTAAACGCTTAGAGAAGAAGAAAATCCCTGAGGGAATAAAGTATGAAGATATAGGTAACTTAAGGATTGAAGCAATACAGAAGCTGTCTAAGATACGTCCTGCATCGATTGGACAGGCGTCCAGGATTTCCGGGGTATCCCCGGCAGATATTTCGGTTCTTCTCATTTATTTGGAACAGCTTCATCAAGGGGCTTAGGAGTGTATATGATTAGTTTAAGAGAAAAAGCAGAAGAGTTAGGAATTGCATTGACAGACAGGCAGCTTGCTCAGTTTGAAATATATTATGAATTACTGACAGAGAAAAATAAGGTAATGAATCTTACTGCGATCACTGAGAGAGAGGATGTGATCCTCAAGCATTTTGTGGATAGTCTGGCATTGGTGAAGGCGGAGTGTGGATTTTCTTCACAAAAAATTCTCGATGTAGGGACGGGAGCAGGATTTCCGGGAATTCCTTTAAAGATTGCATTTCCTGGATTAAAGATCGTACTTCTGGATTCCCTGAATAAGAGAGTTAAATTTTTGCAGGAAGTGATCGATGCTCTGGAACTGCATGATATTACGGCAGTCCATGGAAGGGCGGAGGACTACGCCAGGCAGAAGGAATACCGTGAGCAGTTTGACCTGGTTGTTTCCAGGGCAGTTGCCAACTTGAGCACGCTTTCGGAGTATTGTCTTCCCTATGTAAAGGTATCAGGAATGTTTCTTCCTTATAAATCCGGCAGGATCGAAGAAGAAATGAGAGAAGGAAAGCATGCGGTATATCTCCTTGGTGGAGAGATTGAAGATGTTGTGTCATTTGTACTTCCGGGTACAGACATGGAGAGGACTATTCTTAAAATAAAAAAACAAAAGGCAGCCCCGAAGCGCTATCCGCGCAAAGCAGGGCTGCCGTCAAAAGAGCCGATCCGTTAAAAAAAGATTTTGCAGGCTTTCAGGACTTCATCGGGATTTTCCAGATGAGGCAGGAGTTTTGACCCTTTTATAAAATGATATTCAACGGAAGGATTCAATACCTGGTACTGTTCAATGGTGTTTTCGGCTTCTGGCGTATGATCTCCCATGAGGAAGTAAATACTGTGGTTTAAATTTTTTATGGATGGAATCAGATTACAATTCAGGTAGTCTGAGATGAGGCTTGCATACAAATATTTTGTGTCTGATCCACATTTGTGAGCGGATTCATGACAGATATCCACATATTTCTGCTTAATGTCCTTAGGTCTGTGGAAATATTCCCGGGCAAGTTTTTTCTGGATCATTGGTCTGCTGTGCAGGATATTGTAAGTGAGTGTGCCGATGATCGGAAGCTCCATAAAATATTTGAGTACTTTTTTGCGGTTCCCGGGATAACGCCCTGCCTTTGTCATATTTTCAGGATTGATCATCATGAGCCGGCTGAAATTCCTGGGTTCTGTGTAGCATGCCAGAAAGATCAGAGATGATGACTTTCCGCTGGAGATGATGTCAGTCTTTGTGCCGATTACATTTTTGATAAAATCATTGATCAGCTGAACATAAAGATAGCTTGTATAAGTGATCCGCGGTTTGTCGGAACGGCCGCATCCCAGAAGATCCAAAGTATAGACCGTATGTGACCTGGAGAGTTCTTCTTTTATTTTATAAAATTCCAGTTCTGAGCTGCAGTTGTTCAGATCGTGAATGAGGAGAAGCGGAGAACCGGTTCCATGTTTTGTATAGTAGAGACTGCCGAATCTCCAGGAGTAAGTATTGCCGTATTTGGAGAACAGAGCATCCTTCATGGAGGATAGTGAGAAGACAAGCTTATTTATCAGATATACACATATTGTTGAAACAGTTGTAATGGTGGCCAGATTTCGCAGTTTTTTATAGAAACGCATACAGAGTCTCCTTTCTAATTTATTACTATTATTATATGACAAACAAGGATTTGATACAATAATACTTTGCATTCCTTAGAAATTCGTTTATCATAAAGAAAAGAGGTGGTGAGATATTTGGAAGAGAAGAAGATTGATAAGGATCAGCTGATGTCAGATCTGGCAGCCTATTTATCTGAAGAATATATGGAGTGTGTGGCTGAAAAAGAAAAATTTATAGAAGAAAAATATAAACTGGAAGAAGAAAAAGAGCGGCTGATCCGTTGTGTGATGCTGGAAAAAGAAAAGAGACAGATTCGGTCGGTATTTTCTCCTTTGTCCTTAGATGAAAACCTCATGGAAGAAGTGAAGGAACCGGATACAAGAGAAGTGGAACATGCATTGGATGTGTTATCCAAAAATATACGGAAGATACAAAAAAAGTGTGATAGGCTGAAATCATATTTAAAAGGACTGGAAGAAACTTATTTTGTGGTTTCTGGTTTAGAGGAGCTGGATAAGAGTCAAGAGGAGGTTCTGTTTCTTCCTGCATTTTATGAACTTATGGATCATTTCAGAAAAATTCATCCTGAGATTACAGTCAGCTTTGAGAGAATAGAAAAAGAATCACCGGTGATTCTTACATTTTCATTCTTGACAGGATTTCATCAGATGATGAGATATTCTGTTCAAAAAATAGGAATTTGTTCTTTAAATATAGATACCTTTATTGAACATGACAGAATAATGCTGCAGTTTGTTATGAAACCAAAAAAACAGGCATCCATTCAAAAATTTAAAAAAAATAGAAATATATTGGAAGACATATTGACCAGAGAATTTGCAATTACCAGATGGCAGGAAAATTCAGTGGTATTGCAGGCAATCATAGAAGCATAAGTGAGGAGAAAGATGAGAAATAAAATAATTGATTTAATTACAGATTCTATTAAGGAATTGGACAGAGAGACAGTGAGCCGTATTTTAGAAATACCTCCCCAGGAGGATATGGGTGATTTTGCATTTCCATGTTTTCAGCTGGCTAAGATTTTCCGAAAAGCTCCGAATATAATAGCACAGGAGGTAGCAGAAAAGATAAAAAAAACAGATTTTGTCTCTAAGACAGCAGCTATGGGGCCTTATGTAAATTTTTTTATTGACAGAACAATGTTTGTAAGTGAAATGTTAAAACAGGTTTCTGTGGATAACTATGGAAGTTCTGAGATTGGATGTGGAAAAACTATCTGTATCGATTATTCTTCTCCGAATGTTGCAAAGAATTTTCATGTCGGTCATCTGAGGACCACACTGATTGGAAATGCTATTTACCGTATTTATAAAAAGCTTGGTTATCGGGTAGAGAGAATCAATCATTTGGGTGACTGGGGCACTCAGTTTGGAAAATTAATCGTTGCCTATAAAAAATGGGGAAGCAAAGAGGCTGTGGAACAAAACGGTATATCTGAACTGATGAAGATTTATGTAAAGTTTCATGAAGAAGCAGAAAAGGACAATACTTTAAATGATGAGGCCCGGGCATGGTTTGTGAAGATGGAGCAGGGTGATGAAGAGGCTCTTTCTATTTGGGAGTGGTTTAAAGATATAAGTTTAATTGAATATAAAAGAATTTATGAACTTTTGGATGTAGATTTTGACTCCTATGCCGGTGAAAGCTTTTACAGGGACAAGACTTCTGCCGTTGTGGATGAGTTAAAGAAAAAAGGAATGCTGAAAGAAAGTGAAGGCGCCTTTATTGTTGATCTGGAGAAATATGACATGACCCCTTGTCTGATTATGAAAAAGGATGGAAGTTCTATTTATGCTACCAGGGATCTTGCCGCTATTTTTTATCGGAAAAAAACATATGATTTTGAAAAATGTATCTATGTCACCGGTATGGAACAGAAACTTCACTTTGCACAGGTGTTCAAGGTGGTGGAACTCATGGGATATGAGTGGGCCAAAACAGATTTGATTCATGTACCTT
>ENA-ORUM01001281-ORUM01001281.1-human-gut-metagenome-genome-assembly--contig:-NODE-1281-length-21387-cov-8.238796_pt1 | contig 21387 bp, 19 predicted proteins | sample MGYA00242083_ERZ509217 | MGnify/ENA primary metagenome ERZ509217 (study PRJEB26280, sample SAMEA2338831) | human gut metagenome | biome: human gut; feature: human-associated habitat; material: faeces...
TAGAAACCGCATTTACACATACCTCATATGCCAATGAGCACCGCCTCCTAAACATTTCACATAATGAACGTTTGGAATTTTTAGGAGACGCGGCTCTGCAATTAGTCATTTCTGTTTACCTTTACAATCGTTATCCTAACAAACCGGAGGGGGAAATGTCTAAGATGCGTAGTACTATCGTTCGTGAAGAGAGCTTAGCCGGATTTACAAAGGCTTGCGGATTCGAGCAGTATATTCGTCTTGGTAAAGGTGAAGAAAAATCTGGTGGTCGTGAGCGTGCCACCATTCTCGGTGATCTCTGGGAAGCCTTCCTTGGAGCTCTCTATCTGGATCAAGGTTTGCCTGCTGTTGAGAAATTTTTGAATCAGGTCATGATTCCTCAGGTTGAAAAGGGGAACTTTGACCGAGTAATAGACTATAAGACGGCGCTTCAAGAGCGTCTCCAGGTCAATGGTAAGGTTGATATTACTTATACTGTTATCGATGAGTCTGGACCTGCTCATGCTAAGGAATTTACTATGCAGGTAGCTGTTGATGGTAAGGAACTCAGCACTGGTTTCGGAAAATCAAAGAAATTAGCTGAACAGGCAGCAGCGAAGTCTGCCCTTGAACAACTAGGTAATTAAGCATGTACTTGAAATCAATTGAAATGCAGGGCTTTAAGTCCTTTGCGAATAAAATTCTATTTGAGTTCCACAATGGAATCACCGGAATTGTAGGGCCGAATGGAAGTGGAAAGAGTAATGTCGCAGATGCCGTGCGCTGGGTGCTTGGTGAACAGCGCGCAAAGCAGCTTCGAGGTGGGAACATGCAGGATGTTATTTTCTCAGGCACTGAGAATCGAAAACCATTAAGCTATGCATCTGTTGCAATCACTCTGGACAATTCAGATCATCAGCTTGCGATTGATTTTGAGGAAGTGACAGTTGCTCGTAAGATTTACCGCTCCGGTGAGAGTGAATATCTGATCAACGGAAGTCCGTGCCGGTTGAAGGATGTCAATGAATTGTTCTACGATACCGGAATTGGAAAAGAAGGATACTCAATTATCGGACAGGGGCAGATTGATAAGATTTTAAGTGGAAAGCCGGAAGAACGAAGAGAGCTGTTTGACGAAGCAGCAGGAATTGTAAAATTCAAAAAGCGGAAAAATATGTCCGTGAAAAAGTTGGAGGAAGAAAGGCAGAATCTCGTTCGTGTAAATGATATTCTTGCGGAACTGGAAAAACAGATCGGACCTTTGGAAAAACAATCCGAAGTGGCAAGAGAATATCTGAAAAAGAAAGAATCTTTGAAGACATATGATATCAATCTGTTTTTGCTGGAGACAGAGCGGCTCAAAAAGGAAATTGCTGCGGTTGATCATAATTTAGAAAATACGACCAGAGAGCTTGCGGATGCAACGACACGATATGAAAATACGAAGACAGAATATGAGGCGATTGAACTAAAGACTGATGAGATTGACGCTGCGATGGAGAAGGCTAAGAGTCAGTTGAATGAGACCACATTATTAAAGCAGCAGCTGGAAGGTCAGATTGAGGTCCTGAAAGAGCAGATTAACACGGCACGAATGAATGATGAGCACATTGAACAGCGCTCTAAGACGATTTATAACGAAATGTCTGAGAGGGAAAAGAATCTTTCGGCGATGGGAAAAGATAAGTTTCAGATTCAGGAAAAGTTGTCAGAGCAGGAGGAGCAGGAGAAGGCAGCACAGCAACAGCTTTTGAAAATCCAAACAAAAAGTGCGGAACTTACAGAGGCGATTGATGAAAATCAGAATCAGATCATGGAGATTTTGAATAATCGCACAGCTACGAAGGTAAAGAAGCAGCGTTATGATTCGATGCTGGAACAGATTCAGGTGCGCCGTTCGGAAATGCACCAGAAATTAATCGCGGTGGAAAGCGAGGCGTCCGAACAGGATGAGCTCATCGCAAAGTTTGAGGCAGAGCTTCAGGAAATTGCACAGACGATTTCCGGATATGTCACAGAGAATAGGACATATGAAGAAAAGATAGCCGCCCTACAGCAGACGATTGCCAAAAAGAACGAACAGCTGCGTATTGGACAGACGGCATTTCACCGGGAACAATCTAGATTAGAGTCGTTAAAGAATATTACAGAACGCTATGACGGATATGGGAACAGTATCCGAAAAGTCATGGAAAAGAAAGAACAGGAAAAAGGACTCTTAGGTGTTGTTGCGGATCTGATCAAAGTGGACAAAGCGTATGAGATTGCGGTGGAGACTGCCCTTGGAGGAAGTATCCAGAACATCGTAACAGATAATGAAGAGACGGCAAAACGGATGATTACGTTTTTGAAGCAGAATAAATTCGGTCGGGCGACATTTCTTCCGCTGACGAGTATCAATGGAACTGCCGGTATTCGGCAAAACGAGGCTCTTCAAGAGGAGGGGGTGATCGGGCTTGCGAATACACTTGTTAAGGTGGAAGAAATATACAGGGGGCTTGCCAATCATCTGTTGGGAAGAACAGTTGTTGTAAAGCATATTGACCACGGGGTGGCGCTGGCAAAAAAATATAAGCAGACACTTCGCATTGTCACTTTAGAAGGGGAGTTGATTAATCCAGGCGGAGCAATGACCGGTGGAGCCTTCCGCAATTCCAGCAATCTTTTGAGCAGACGTCGTGAGATTGAAGAATTTGAAAAGACTGTCGAGAAGCTGAAAAGCGAAATGGATCAGATGGAGCAGGAAGTGGAACACGAAAAAGAGGCAAGAGCGGACTACTACAGTAAGATAGAGACTATCAAGCAGCAGCTTCAGAAGGCTTATGTCATTCAGAATACGGCAAAGATGAATGCAGAGCAGGTTAAGGCAAAGAAAGCAGATGCGAAGGCGGTTTCAAGCAAGATTCATGAAGAAGGAGCTGAGCTGGAACAACAGATAAGGGAAATTCGGGAAAATCATGAATCGATTCAGGTAGAATTGGAAACTTCTGAAAAATTAGAACAAGAATTGACGGAACAGATTGCAAGCTATCAAAAAGAGTTAGATCAGGAACGTGAACGAGAAAGTAAACAGCTTTTAGAATCTGAGAAAGTGCATCTCGCTTATGCTGCAATGGAACAGAAATATCAGTTTCTGTTGGAAAATGAGCAGCGTATTCAGGAAGAGATCACAAAATTCAACGTGGAATTGTCTGCACTTCGTGCCAATAAAGGGGATACATCCGAAGAGATTCAGAAAAAAGAGACCCAGATTGAAGATATTCGGCTGACGATTGCAAATTCGAAAGAACTGTTTGAGGAGATTCAAAAAGAGATTGCATCTTATAGCAGTCAGAAAGAAGAACTCACAAAGAAACATAAAGCATTTCTTGCAGAGCGAGAAGCACTTTCCAAACACATGTCGGATCTGGACAAAGAATCCTTTCGTTTGAACAGCCAGAAAGAGGCGTTTGAGCAGGCTTCTGAAAAGCAGATCAACTATATGTGGGAAGAATATGAGCTGACTTACAATATGGCGCTGAAGATCAAAGATGAGAACCTGACGGATCTTACGTTTATCAAAAAACAGATACAAGCTTTGAAAAATGAGATTCGTTTACTTGGAAATGTCAATGTTAATGCGATTGAGGATTTTAAAGAAGTATCAGAGCGATATGCATTTTTAAAGAATCAGCATGACGACTTGATTGAGGCGGAAGCAACATTAAAACAGATTATCGAGGAGCTGGATGCAGCCATGCGAAAGCAGTTCAGAGAACGTTTTGCGGAAATCTGTGTGGAATTCGATAAAGTGTTCAAACAGCTATTCGGAGGCGGAAAAGGGACATTGGAACTTCAGGAGGAAGAAGATATCCTGGAGGCGGGAATCCGCATCATTGCACAGCCTCCCGGAAAGAAACTGCAGAATATGATGCAGCTTTCGGGTGGTGAAAAAGCATTGACAGCCATTTCGCTGTTGTTTGCAATTCAGAATTTAAAACCATCTCCGTTTTGCCTGCTTGATGAGATCGAGGCGGCATTGGATGACTCGAATGTCGACCGTTATGCGAGATATTTGCATAAGCTGACAAAAAACACGCAGTTTATCGTGATTACGCATCGTAGAGGAACGATGACTGCGGCAGACAGACTATATGGAATTACGATGCAGGAAAAAGGGGTATCGACACTCGTGTCGGTAGATTTATTAGATAAAGATTTGACGAATTAGAGGAGGAACTTATGGGAGAAAAAAAGGGATTTTTTAAACGACTGGTGGAAGGACTCACCAAGACAAGAGACAATATTGTCTCCGGAATTGACAGTATTTTTAATGGATTTTCAAACATCGACGATGACTTTTATGAAGAACTCGAAGAGATTCTTATTATGGGAGATTTGGGCGTCCATGCGACAATGGAAGTTATTGAGGATCTGAAGAAAAAAGTCAAAGAAAACCATATTAAGGAGCCAGCAGACTGTAAGCAGTTTTTAATTGACAGCATCAAAGAACAGATGGATGTCGGGGAAGCCGCATATGAGTTCGAGGATCGTACATCGGTTGTATTGATCATTGGAGTAAATGGTGTCGGAAAGACGACGACCATCGGAAAACTTGCCGGGAAACTACGGGCGCAGAATAAGAAAGTTGTACTTGCAGCAGCAGATACATTCCGTGCGGCAGCAGGAGAGCAACTTAAAGAATGGGCAAACCGTGCGGAGGCAGAATTGATTGGCGGTCAGGAAGGATCTGACCCGGCTTCGGTTGTATATGATGCGGTTGCAGCGGCTAAGGCACGAAAAGCAGATGTTCTTTTGGTGGACACGGCAGGACGTCTTCATAATAAAAAGAACCTGATGGAAGAACTTCGAAAAATTAACCGTGTCCTGGAGAGAGAATATCCGGATGCGTATCGTGAGACATTGGTTGTGTTGGATGGAACAACTGGTCAAAATGCGTTAGCACAGGCAAAAGAATTTAAAGATGTTGCAGATATCACAGGTATCGTGCTGACAAAGATGGACGGAACAGCCAAAGGCGGAATTGCAGTAGCCATTCAATCAGAACTTGGTATCCCTGTAAAATACATCGGTGTCGGGGAAAGTATTGATGATCTGCAGAAATTTAACTCCGATGATTTTGTAGATGCACTGTTTCTCACCAAAGAGTAATAAAAATAAAGAAAGAAGGAATCCATATGTTGACATTAGAAAAATTTGAGCAGGCAAGTGAAATTGTAAAACGAGTAACGAATCCAACAAAGCTGGTATACAGTGACTACTTAAGTCAGCAGACAGGCGGAAAAGTGTATTTAAAACCTGAGAATATGCAATATACCGGAGCATATAAGCTGCGCGGTGCATATTATAAAATCAGCACCTTGTCTGAAGAAGAAAGAGCAAAAGGTCTGATTACAGCTTCTGCCGGGAACCATGCACAGGGCGTCGCGTATGCGGCAAAAGCATTTGGCTGCAAAGCTACAATTGTTATGCCGACTGTGACACCACTTATCAAAGTCAATCGTACAAAGAGTTACGGGGCAGAAGTGATTTTGCATGGGGATGTATATGATGACGCCTGTGCAAAAGCATATGAACTGGCAGAAGAACACGGATATACATTTGTACATCCGTTTGATGATTTGGACGTTGCAACCGGACAGGGAACGATCACAATGGAAATTATTCAGGAACTTCCGACTGTTGACTATATTTTGGCACCAATCGGTGGTGGCGGTCTGATCACAGGCGTGTCAACACTTGCAAAAATGCTGAATCCCAAAATTAAAGTCATCGGTGTAGAACCTGCGGAGGCAGCAAGCATGAAAGCGGCGCTCAAAGCCGGACATGTTGTGACTCTGCCAAGCGCGAATACAATTGCAGATGGTACTGCTGTAAAAACAGTCGGTGAAAATACATTAGAATATGTGAAAGAAAATGTAGATCAGATTCTGACTGTGGAGGATGATGAATTAATCGGAGCATTCCTTGATATGGTTGAAAACCATAAGATGATTGTAGAGAATTCGGGATTGTTGTCTGTTGCCGCTTTAAAACAGCTTGATTTGAAAGGAAAGAAAGTCGTATCGATCCTAAGCGGCGGAAATATGGACGTCATTACCATGTCCTCAATCGTGCAGCACGGTCTGATCCAAAGAGACAGAATTTTCTCTGTATCTGTACTGCTTCCGGATAAGCCGGGTGAATTGGTACGTGTTGCGGATACAATCGCAAAGGCACAGGGAAATGTCATCAAATTGGAGCACAATCAGTTTGTCAGCACAAACCGTAATGCAGCAGTGGAGCTTCGTATTACGATGGAATCATTCGGTACAGAGCATAAGAAAGAAATCTTAAAAGCATTGGAAGATAATGGATACAAACCAAAGAGCATCAGTGCAAAATTATATTAGAAATCATCCGGAAAGGAAAGATATATGGAGTATAATAGAAGACCAAAAGAAGGGGAATGCTACCGACACTTTAAAGGAAGACGGTATCAGGTCATTGGAATCGCAAAGCATTCGGAGACGATGGAGGAATTAGTCGTATACAGACAACTGTATGGGGAACAGGAGCTGTATGTGAGACCATTGGAGATGTTTATAAGCAAAGTGGATAAAGAAAAATATCCAGAGGTAGAACAAGAATACCGATTTGAATTAGAGGGAGAGGAGGACGGTCAAAGAGAAGATGACCGTTCTCTTATCTGGGAGTTTTTAGACTTGTCTTCGTCAAAAGAAAAAATGGACTTCCTGCAGAAAAAGAAATCTGAGATTACGGAAGAGTTTATCGGAATCGTGGCGCAGAGTCTTGACTTTGTGGAAAATGACGGAACTGTTGAGGAGAGGTACGAGGCGGTGCTGCAGTATCTGCGGACTGTGATGCGGTATGAGAGCGGAAGATTACGGTAATAGACTGGAGAAAATGGGAATAAAAAATGAGAGATAAAGTATGGAAGATTGCAGTCTGTGATGATGAGACTTTATTTTTAGAAAAGATACAACAGTTGGCAGCACAATATTATTCTGAAAGAAATATACAGGCAGAAATCCATTGTTACGACAATACAGATGCTTTTTTGCAGAGCAATCTTGTGGAGTATGATTTGATTTTGCTGGATATGAATATGCAGGAGAAAAACGGGATTGAAGTGGCGAAAGAGTTGCGCAGCCAAAAGATAGAGACACCGATTATTTACATTTCCGCATATATAGAAATGGCGCCGTATGGATATGTAGTCAATGCATTCCGATATTTGCTAAAAAACGATTTGGAAGAGACATTTTGTTTTGCGATGGATGATGTGATGAAAGAATTAAAACATCATTTAGAAACAATAGAAGTACGGACAGAAAATGTGCAGATAGAGCTTCGGCTTCTGATATTGTATTTGTGGAAAGCTATAAACGGTATGTGCTGATACATACGAAGAAGGACGAATATAAGCAATATGGCAAGATATCCGATATGGAAAAAATGCTTTGTCAAAAAGAATTTTTGCGGGTACACAAAAGTTATCTCGTCAATTTAGACCATGTGGTAAAAATCAAAAACCGGATACTCTTTTTGGACAATGGAGAGGAAGTACCATGCAGCAAAGAGTGGTATTCAGAAATTGTACATCGGTATGTGATTTGGAGGGGATGTTAATATTGGACATATTTTTTGATTGTATACTTCTTACAATAGAAATTATTGGACTTTTTATTATTGCGGATGTATTTTTTGAGAGAAAATTCAAAAGGATAAAGTCAATGCTATTTGTGATAGCAGGTTATGTCTTTTGTTTTCAGTTACTCGGTCAATTTTTAAATTTGATTGGAACAACAACGATAAAATCTATAATAGTTGTGATTACTTTCTATTTTTTGATTATTTTATTATATCAAGGGAGAAAGATAAGACAACTGTTTTTTGTCGCGATGTTTTATATTTTGTTATATACAATCGATTATCTTGTGATTGCGGGCAGTTTATTGTTTTTACAGATAGATATAAGTGTATTATATAACAGCCAATATGCATATGTTGTGGCGGCACTTTTGGCAAAAAGTATATTGCTTTATAGTTGTATCATGTTTTCAAAAAAGATAGAAGCCAGTAGAAGACATGAAAAATTTTCTATTTTAGAATGGGGACAACTTTTAATTGTTCCGATTTGTATGATTTTGAATTTGACGATTGTTGTGTATGATCTGATTCAAAATAATAATCTCACGTTTGTCCTATTTTTGGATATTGGATTATTGCTCTTAGGAACATTTATTTATGCATATTTAGAGACAGAACTGGAAAAAAAGAAACAAGTGGAAATCCAAAATCTGATTCTCACCCAACAAATACAGGCAGAGGAAAAACAAGCTGAATTAGTGCGAAACCACTTACAAGAACAAAGGAAGTTGACCCACGATTTCCAAAACCATTTATATACCTTGCGAGGATTATTGCAAAACAAAAATCATACGGAAGAAGCTTTGGAATATATTCAGAAATTAACAGGGAAAAATGAATCAGGAATACAAATTGTCCATACAAAGAACGCAGTCATTGACGCATTATTGAACCAAAAGTATGATGTCTGCAAAAGAGAACGGATTCCTATCTTCTTTGAAGTAAGCGATTTGCAGAAGCTTCATCTCAGTCAGGAAAAAATTGTCGTGATTTTATCGAATATTTTAGATAACGCAATTGAGTCCTGCAGAAAGCAGAATACGGGGCGGTATATCAAAGTAAAGTTTTTGATGGATGATCTCGGAACGATTTTGTCAGTTCAAAATACAGCGAGTTTAAAGAAGTCCAGTAACTTAGAAACATTTACATCCACAAAGGAGAATCAGATACTTCATGGGTATGGTTTGAAAAATGCATTGCATACAGTGGAAGATAGTGGTGGAATGGGAGAGGTATCGTGTGAGAATGGTGTGTTTCAATTTACTGCTATTTGGAATTGAGGTCGTTTGGGAACAAAAACTGTCGTTTGGGAACAAAACACTTGATAAAAGTCAAAAAAATGTTATTCCAGTGTTACGAAGGAGAAGAACATATGCTTCTAAGAGTAACAGAAAGAATAGCATTTTTTTTATATGATAAGAAAATAATACAGAAAGAGGATATAAGATGGTGTGTCTATTTATTTCAAAAGTGGATATTAAATACTGTAAGCTATACCATATTATATTTTATCGGATGTTATATCGCTACGCCAGTACAAGTGATTTTGTATTTATTGAATTTTGAGGTTTTGCGGAGAAAAAGTGACGGTTATCATGCAAAAACACCTTTTAGATGTATCTTGTTATCAACCAGTATAGAAATTGTTGACGACTAAAAATGAATATAAAATCAACAAGAGAAAGTCAAAATGTCAGGAGGGACTGAATATGTTAAGAAACAAAAGAAAAAGAGTAGCAGCTTTGCTAGCTGGATGTATGGTAATTGGAAGTAGTATGAGTGTGTATGCAGGAACGGCAAGTGGATATGTTGGTAAGCAAAGAACACATTTGAATGTAACAGTCAGGCATGCTTATGCTTCCACCGGCGGTAACAATGCAAAGACTTCCATTGCAGCAAAAAGATATGTGACGGGTGGAAGTATGAATCAAATGGTTGCGATGCCGACCCAAACCGGAGCAAATGAACTGACTGTATATGCTCCAAATGGATGGGATATAGGTACTGCAACAAGTTTTCATACATATGAAGGCGCAACAAGTAATCTGACAGCGCATTCATAAAAACTGTTTAATGACATGCGAGAAATAGAGTATTTTATACTCTATTTCTCGTGCAAGTGAAACGGATAAACTATTAATTTATGAGATTGGAGGAATGTTTATGCGGAAACACAGATGGAAAATGTTATTGCTCTTACTATTTTCAGTAACACTTATCGGCTGCAGCGAAAAAAAAGATGGTGAAAGTTCCAAATCAGAAAAATTCCAGTCTGATTACATTGACATTTCCGGGAGGGATATAAAAGTGAACGGTGGATTTTTCAGTGCCATTCATGGAATGTCATATTTTACGGATTTTAAGACGAATACAGCCGTTCCAATCTGTAATAAACCGGATTGCCGCCATCTTTCCAATTATGAGGATGCAGAGACTGCCTGCAATGCCGCAAAAGGTTCCAACAATATATTTCCATATAAAGGGAAGCTATATGGAATGATGAGTGATGAAGATGGAACGAGGCTTGTTGTGTCAGAATTTGACGGAAGCAACCGGAAGGAAAAAGATTATTTTATCGATGCAGGCTGTGTCTTTCATGCAGGGGTTGTTGTCGGAGATGAATTATACTATTTTTATTCTGATATTTTGGATGCGGCAGAAGAAGAGAATATTCAGGATACAAAATACCAACGTCATTTTAATGTGCTGGATTTGGATTCCATGAAACAGGAGGAGATTTTCACAGAAGAAGCCGATTTTGTGAACGTTCTTGGGGTAACAAAGGACTATTTGATTTATTCTCTGATAAATGGAGACACTCCATTGTTTTATAAATTTGAGTATCAAACAAAAAAATCAGAAGAGATTGTGCTGCATAATAGTGGGTATGAGCTGATATACTTTAGTCCTGACAAAAGCAGTTTTTACTATGCCGGAACGGAGAAAAACGAATTGGATACCATTTATCAATATCATCTTGATACGAACGAAAATGAAATATATCTGAACCGGTCTGAACTGAAAGAGTTTGTTGGCGAAGAAACAGGCTATCTGTCACTGGATGGTATTTTAGAGGAAGGGGTTGTTTTCCGTTTGTCTGATTATCCAAAGCAATGGATGTTCTTTAAAGAGAAAGAAAGCGGGGCAATCCGGGAGTTGTCTCTGCCGCAGAACCTTCCGGCGGAGGGGGCTGTACTGAGTAACTTTATCTGCCAGACAGAAGAAGGAGTATATCTGAATTATTACACTATCGGCGAGACGGAAGGCGACTTGATTGAATGGTATGGATATATTCGCTGGGAGGATTTGTTGAGTGGAAAGAACGATGTGGAAGTTGTTTTGAAGCCAAGTGTCTCTTCAACGGGAAATTTAGTGGATAAGGATGGGAAGCTGATTGGGGATTAGAAAGATGGAGGCAGTATGGAATGTGTAAGGTATGAGTGGAAGAAGTTCATTGCATTTCGTTTCTTTTGGCTGCTGTGCGTGGTGGCGTTCCTGTTTAATCTGTGGAATCTTTCTGAGCAGGCAAAGATGAGCTGGCCTCCGGCGGAGGCAGTAAAAGAGCTGTACGCGGATTTGAAACGACAGCCGGAGGAAGAGCGGGAACGTTGGCTTAAGGAGCTGAAGGAGAATAAAATATCATCATACACCGGCAACCCTTATGCGGAGGAGGAACTGTATAAAAAAGTTCTGCACGAGTATGTGCAGGCTGGACAGTATGAATCTTATTTGGATGAGATTGAGCAAAAAAGCACAAATATGTCGAGTGCGATTTTCTCAGAAGAAAGTTCTTTTGCATATCGGAATGCACAGAAAACACCGGAAGCATTTGAAAAGCTGCATGGTTTAGAGTTGGCGGTGGATATTTCGGATGGTGTGATTTTTGCAGCACAGACAGAATTTACGGACGTCTGCATGGTTCTTTTGCTGACTGCAATGACATATTTTTTGGTGATTTATGAGAAAAAGAATCAGTTATACCGGCTTTTAAAATCTACATATAAAGGACGGAAGTATGTAATTCGGGCAAAATTGCTGATTGCAGCCGGAATTACATGCCTTCTTGTCTTGTTTTTATATGGCGGAAATTACTTGTTTTCCATGCATCAATATGGATTTGGGGATTTGGAAAGACCGGTTCAATCCGTGACTGCAATGTATGAAAGTCCATACATGCTTTCGGTTGGCGAATATTTGATGCTTTATCTGCTTTTAAAAATGTTTGTCTGTTATGTGATTGCACTGGCTATGATGTGGCTGGCGCAAAAGGCGGGCAGTTCTTCGGGTGCAGTTTTAGGAATTGGATTTATTGGGATTGGGGAGTATCTGCTCTGTCTGCTGCTGCCGTCTGTCTCTTATATGGACGTGCTGAAATATGTAAATCTTGCGCAGTATATCAAGGTATATCCACTGTTATCCCAATATCATAATTTGGACGTCTTCGGATATCCGGTCAACGCAATGCACATATTTTTGGCGCTTCTGCCAGTATGCCTGTTGCTGCTTTTGGCTGTCAACATCCGAAAATTTTCCCACTGCGACAAAGTAAAGGCGCGATGGAGAAGGAAGAAGCCGAAGAGCGTACCTGCATTTGTGACGGATAAATTGTGTCTGCATGAGCTGTTTAAAAACCTGTTCACGAACAAAACAATATGGCTCTGTGCCGCTGTTCTATATGGTGCTGTTTTAGTTGGAAACGGCATGAAGTTTTACAAAGATGTGGAGGAAGAGTACTACCAAATGTATGTGGCGAAACAGCAGGGGCACATTACGGAGGACAAGCTGAAATACTTTTCGGAAGAAAAGAAAAAATACGAGGAAATCATGGCGTTGACCCCGGAAAAATCGGGACTTTCGGAACAGGAGATTGCACAAAAACAGAATAATATCCGCTATCCATATGCAGGTTTCAGGAGGGCTTATGCCCAGCTTCAATATGTGGTGGGCAACAATTCCATGCGCGGCGTCAATGAGCAGGAACTCGTATATGACACCGGGTATGAAAAGATGTTCGGCAGCAGCCTCGCAAGAAGCCGCCTGATTCTACTCAGCCTGTGTGTGTTTGTCGCCGTCTACAGCGCATCCTCGGCGCTTGGCATGGAATATGACTTGAAAGTGATGAATTTGCTTCGGAGTACAAAGCGGGGACGGCTGCCGATTTTGACTACGAAGATAGGCACGGTATTCAAAATTACATTTTTGATGGCAGTTTTGATTCACCTCCCTTTCATTTTGAAAATAGTGAAGTCGTATCCGATGGATAACTGGGGGGGGCGAAAGTGCGCTCCATGCCGTTCGCAGGAGAGTCAGTCTTAAACTGCACGATTGGGGAATATGTTTTTTTGCTGGCACTCTCCCAGTTTCTTTCGCTGTTTGTTATTGCACTGGCGGCTGTGGCGCTGTCTGCACTGTTAAAAGATACGATTTTGACAAATATTTCAGGGATTGTAATCTTTATAGGACCGCTTGTCATGGAATGGGGCGGGCTTTATAAAATACATTTTTGGAGCATGAACGCGCTGCTGGATGCGCATCAACTGTTACAGGGGCGGTGGGATATGATTGTGTTGCAGGTGCTGGTTTTTTGGATTTATCTCCCTGCTGCGAGTTGTTATATTCTCTATGAAATCTATGATAAAAGGAAGTGAGACGGATGAAATTAGTGATAAGAGGACTCAACAAAAACTATGGGGCAAAAGTTGCGTTGCAGGATTTCCATGCAGTATTTGAAAATGGAATTTATGGGATATTAGGTCCAAATGGAGCCGGGAAAAGTACATTGATGAATATATTGACGGATAACCTGCTGCGTGATTCGGGGAGAATCCTGTGCAATGAAACAGAGATTACGAAGATGAAAGCACAGTATCGGAAAATCATGGGGTATAGCCGCAGCAGCAACAATTATATGATTCTTTCACCGTAAATCATTTTATCAGCTACATGGGAACACTGCGCGGTATGGATAAAAAAGAAATCAGGAGGCGCATGGAGGAACTTCTTCCACTTTTGAATTTAAGCGAGGTGAGAAGAAAGAAGATAAAAGAACTGTCCGGCGGGATGAAACAGAGGGTTCTCCTTGTGCAGGCTCTTTTGGATGATCCACAGATTCTGATTTTAGATGAGCCGACTGCCGGTTTGGATCCAAAGGAGCGTATCCGTATCCGAAACCTGATCTCGGATTTGAGCGGCGACAAAATTGTCCTGATTGCTACTCATGTGGTGTCTGACATTGAGTTTATCTCAAAAGAAATTCTTTTGATGAAAAACGGAAAGGTTGTGGACAAAGACTGCCCGGAGGCATTGCAGAAAAAAATTGCTGGGAAAGTATTTGAAATCAGGATTTCACAGGATGAATTGAATCAGGTAAAACAAGAATTTGAAATCAGTAACTTATTTCGGACGGACGGGGAGATTGTCGTGCGTGTTATCTCAGAGCAGCACCCGGAAAAATACCGGTGGACAGAAGTCAGCCCGACACTTGAAGACGTCTATCTGTATGAATTTGAGTGCCTGTGCAGGGATGCTTAAAATAAGCTGAAAAAGAAGCATAATGAAAGTATCGATTGTTATGGTTTTGATTGGAAATTCAAAGCTCATTATTTTAGATGAACCAAAATATATGTAGATTATAACTTTGGGAGTAAGGAAATTTTGAAAATATATCCAATTTATTTATATAATATGATACAATGGGGCTGAAAGCGGAAAGTGAAGACATAAAAAGTTTGTATAATTGATATTGGTAACCGTGGGGATAGTTATAAGAGATATTAGAAATAGAAATTAAAAAAAGGGCGCAAGCTCTTTTTTTTGATGCAAATAAGATGCATCTCTCCGGTATAGTCATATTAGAAAACAATACAAGGAGGGATAGCAATGAGAAAAGAAATCGGAATCTTACTGGCATGGGTGGTGTTTTTATCCGGTTGTGTGGGAAAGCCGATGGAGAAACAAAATGAACAAACAAAGAAAGAAGATGCAGTGCTACGTTTGTATACCCTAAAAGAAAATGAGAATTTGTGGCAAAGCGCAAAGTTATTTATGGAGAAATATCCTAAGTATCCGGTTGTGATAGAGGTGGGGATATCAGAGGAAGACGGAAAGACGGTATCCGATGCAATCCGAAGTCTGAACACCGAGATTATGGCGGGAAATGGACCGGATATCATTTTGATGGATGGACTTCCAATTGAGGACTATATCGAAAAAGGGGGATTGGAAGACTTAAGTGACATGGTGGAGAGTGTGAAAGAAAATGGGGAAGAATTTTTTGAAAACGTACTTTCCTCATATGAAAAAGGGGAGAAAGTGTATGCAATCCCATCCCGTTTTTCCGTTCCGATTATTATTGGAAAAGAAGGTGCGGTGACACCAGAGGAAGTAAAAACTCTATCAGGCACATTGAAAACACGGACGGAAGAGCAGATAAAAGGGATCGCACGGAATGCAACGAAGAGTATTCCGTTACTTCTATTGACTTTTTGGAACGATATTATTTCAGAAGAGAGTGTGGTAGATCAAGAGGCACTGTCCACATTTTTAGAAGAGGCAAGGATGCTTTTTGATGCATCTGAGATTGATTTGGAATTGCCGTATTATCAGGAAGTACCACCCTTTCAGGAAATGATAGATACGTATCCAAACTATTCCGGAGACGCCGGGGTAACAATGGCATTTCAAAAGGATATTTTGTCGGTTGATGAAATGGATATGGGGCAGACGCTGGCGCAATTGGAAAGTGTGAGTGCGAATAGTCCCGTGTTCTATGATTATTTAAACAGCGAAAGTGGGAAAAAGTTTATCCCGAAATGGATATTTGGCATAACTGCGTCCAGTGAGAAGAAAGAAGCTGCGAAAGCGTTCCTATCGTACTTTTTATCTTCCGAGAATATGGATCAGTATGACTGGACATTGAGTGTGAATAAGACAAGCTTTCGAAAGACGCTTCCGATATCAGAGACAAAGGAACAGATGACAGTCATGTATCCGGAACAGGATAGTGCAGAAGGGATTCGCATTCAGAAATTAAATGCAGAGGAAGCGGAGGAATTTGTAAATTTCTTAAGTGGAGCAGGCACTGTTTGAGGAGATTCTGACACAGGCGGAGCATTATGTGTATGGAGAAGAATCGTTGGAATCTGCTGTGAATGCAATTGTAGAAAAAGTAGAGATTTATCAGGCGGAATAAGTGATGAGAAAGAGAAAAATGTGGGTGGGATATCTGTTTATCCTGCCAAGCTTTGTCGGTGTATTGCTCTTTGTGTTGATTCCGTACATTGATGTCGTAAGGAGAGCATTTATGCAGACTGCTTCCGGTCAGTTTGTAGGTCTTTTGAATTTTAAATCTATCTTACACAATAAAGCGTTTTTGTTGGCATTCACAAATACGGGACGTTTTGTGGGAGTCTGTATTCCTGTTTTGTTTGTCTTATTATTAGGAATTGCGGTGTCCCTCGCAAAACAGACTGCGTATGCGGAAATTTTAAAAACTGGATTTGTGGAAAAGCAGCTTTCAGCGTTAAAAGAGCTCCAGAGTGCAGAAGGGAAGGTAGTGTCTCCTATGGATGGAGTTGTATCAGCTGTGAATATACAGGTAGGTGGTATGACTTCTGGAACGGCAGATATTTTAATTGCTGATATATCTGCTGAAATGATGCTGAAAGTACAGTTTTCGGAAGAGAATAAAGAACATGTGATAGTCGGTGCAAATGTAAAGCTGATTTCTGATGTGCTTATGGAAACAGAGAAAAATGCAGTTGGGAAATTAAAAATTACAGCGATACAGCAAAATACAGAAACGGGGGCAGGGGTAGAGGCAAGTATACGGATTCCACCCAATACGCTTCCGATTGGCACCTCAATAGGTGTGCAAATAGAGACAAGCAAAAAAATGTATTCAGGGTGTATACCTTTAGAAGCGCTGCATCAAGAAGAGGGAAATCAATATTATGTGTATACCACCGATGAAAAGAAAACAATCCTTGGAACAGAAGTCATTGCAAGACGTGTGGATGTGACTGTCGAATACAAAGGAGATCGATATGCAGCAGTGAAAGGTCTGAGTGTCAGTCAGAACATTATCCTATCCTCGTCAAAACAGATTTCTGATGGCGGCCGCATCAAGCCGCAGAAGCAGTGAAAGCGCATAGAAAGCAGGTGGTTGGTGTTCTGGCAATTGCACTGATAGCCTGTTTCTATATATTGGCGGTACATGCTATGCAGAGGTTGGAAGAGGAGATGCAATTTGTATCGTTTGTTCAGACAACAGAAGGTGGGATCCCGGTACAGGAATATCAAGAGGAAAAGCAATATGAGATTGCGGGAGTGATCGAACATAAGGAAAATTTGTTTGTATACGAGCCAAAAGAGGGAGAAACGGCTACGTTTCAGCGGGTAGTTACCAAAGTGAAAGAAGATGAATATGAATCCATGCGTGTACTGGAAGAGACACTTCAGATGAAATTTGGGCCAGGGAAAGTATTGGATTACACATGGCTGAAAATGATTTTAGATTTGTACTTGTTAATGATTCCGGAGCGCTGGTCTGATTTTGAGTTTTGGACAGATTATGTGAGTTATCAGCGCGAAAATCTGGAAAGACTGATTCAGATGAGAAAAACGTTACTCGATATGCGATTGGTGAGGGCGATGAGACAGATTGTGTTCTGTAATACGGCAGCAATACTTTTGTTTTGCGGAAACTCATGTTATACTAAAAGACAAAGAAAGCAAGAAAGGATATGATACGATGCCATTATTAAAAACAAAACTATATACAATCGATGATATTTATGCCCTTCCGGATGGTAAGCGAGCGGAATTGCTTGACGGGAGAATTTATGACATGGCGCCCCCTTCTCCTTTGCATCAGGAACTTGTTGCAGTACTGACAACTTCGCTGCAAAACTACATTGCAAAAAAACATGGGAACTGCAAAGTTTATCCAGCGCCATTTGCAGTGTTTATCAAAGAGGATGATTCTAATTATGTGGAACCGGATATTAGTTTGGTATGTGACCATAATAAAATTTCAAACCGTGGCTGTGAAGGAGCGCCTGACTTTATTATTGAAATTGTTTCTCCAAGCAGTCGGAAAATGGATTATTCTACAAAAAATGCGCTTTATGCAGATGCAGGAGTTCGAGAATACTGGATTGTCGATCCGGCTAGAGAACGCACTACCATATATCGTTACGAAGAAGATGTCGCGCCTGTTATCATTCCTTTTGGCGATACAATTAAATTAAAAGTATATGAGGATTTTCAAATCTGCATTTCTGATTTGTTAAAATAGGTATTGAAAGGAAAGGTTTATTACAGAATATGGATGATGCATACAAGAAAAAATGGAAATAAGTTATAGGAGTATTTCTCTGAAATATGAAAGTGAAGAAGGGGAACAGATATTTTGCAAAGGATCAGGAGAGGATTATCTGTACACGATCAGTTATAAGGCAGTTGGAGATCAGATAGAAAAAGTATCACTTTGGTTTTCGGAAAAACAACTGCTTTCTGATGGAGAAAAAGAGAGAAATTTTCAATATAATGAATCTTTGTTTGCACTAGACTCTTTTGAGACAGAGAGTGTCAAATACTGTTTAGATAAAATGCGCAAAAAGGACAATTTTATATAAATGTGGCGAAATAAGAGTAGCAGAGTGGGAAAAAATATTCTCACTCTGTTATTTTATTTCGGTAAAGTATTGACACGAAATGTATAATTGTATACAATTATACAAAACTGGAATAAAGAAAAGAGGATGACCATGGAGAATAGAAAAGTATTTATGAATCAACATAATAATCTGTTAGAACTTGAGGAACATATGTATCCTCTGGTGGATGTGGAGACACCGAACATTTTCCGCAATCTATTTCCGTATGATGAGATTCCAAAGATTGCCTTCAATGACCGAATCGTGCCTCATCACATGCCGGATGAAATCTGGATTACCGATACGACATTCCGTGATGGACAGCAGTCGAGAGCGCCTTATTCTACAGAACAGATTGTCACATTGTATGATTATTTTCACAGACTTGGTGGTCCGAAAGGAAAGATCCGCCAGTGCGAATTTTTCCTATATAGTAAAAAAGACCGGGACGCAGTTTACAAATGTATGGAGAGAGGATACGAATTTCCGGAGGTGACAAGCTGGATTCGTGCAAGCAAGAAAGATTTTCAACTTGTAAAAGATATCGGAATGAAAGAGACTGGGATTTTGGTCAGCTGTTCTGATTACCATATTTTTTACAAACTGAATATGACAAGAAGACAGGCGATGGAGCATTACCTTTCGATTGTAAGAGAATGTTTGGAAATTGGTGTCAGTCCGAGATGTCATCTGGAGGATATTACACGTTCGGATATTTATGGATTTGTCATTCCGTTTTGTCTGGAATTGATGAAATTGCGTGAGGAATATCAAATTCCCGTAAAGGTGCGTGTTTGTGATACAATGGGATACGGTGTCAATTATCCGGGGGCTGTGATTCCGCGATCAATTCCGGGAATCATATACGGTCTGATGGTTCACGCAGGTGTGCCAAGTGAGTTGATTGAATTTCACGGACATAATGACTTTTATAAGGCGGTCAGCAACTCCACGACAGCTTGGCTGTATGGTGCAAGCGGCGTAAACTGTTCTTTGTTTGGAATCGGTGAGCGTACAGGAAATACACCGCTTGAAGCAATGGTGTTTGAATATGCGCAACTTCGTGGAACTTTAGACGGAATGGATACGACAGTCATCACAGAGATGGCGGAGTATTACGAGAAAGAGATTGGATATCGTGTGCCGTCAAGAACTCCGTTTGTCGGAAAGAACTTTAATGTGACAAGAGCCGGTATTCACGCCGATGGACTTCTGAAAAATGAGGAGATTTACAATATTTTTGATACGGATAAATTCCTGAACCGTCCGGTTCTTGTTGCGGTATCCAACACATCGGGGCTTGCGGGAATTGCACATTGGATCAATGCATATTACAAGTTGAAAGGTGACCGTGCTATTGACAAAAATTCACCATTGGTAGCGAAGGTAAAAGAATGGGTAGATGCAGAGTATGAATCCGGACGTGTGACTGTTTTGACAGATGACGAATTGGTACGTGTGATCACAGATGCCTGTCATGAGTTGCAGATAATTTTATAGTGGAGGCAGAAGATGGAAGAATATCAGGAGTATTCGCTCCGTGGAAGAGTCTTTCAAAAAATCAGAGATGGTATTTTGAAGGGCGAATACAAAGAAAATGAAGAATTGCGGGAAAGCACAATCGGGAAAAAGCTTGGGGTGAGCAGAACTCCGGTGAGAGAGGCGTTAAGACAGCTTGAACTGGAGGGACTTGTAAAAATCGTACCAAACAAAGGCGCATATGTGACCGGAATTACAGGGAAAGATGTGAAGGATATCTATTTGGTACGCTCCCTCCTGGAAGGACTTTGCGCCAGATGGGCGACCGAGCATATTACAGAAGAACAGATAGAAAAACTAGAAGAGATTGTTTTACTCTCAGAATTTCATGCAAACAAAAATCAAAAAGAAAAATCGGGTCAGGTTGTAGAACTTGATGGAAAATTCCATGAAGTATTGTACGAAGCATCAAATAGTCGTATACTAGAACATGTATTATCCGATTTTCATAAATATGTCCAGATGGCAAGGATGATGTCCGTAGGAGCCAAAGACAGGGCCGAGCGCTCCATAGAAGAGCACAGGGACATCTTAAAGGCGATCAAGGATAAGGATCCCGATAAGGCAGAGTGGCTGGCAAATCAGCACATCATGAAGGTAATGGAAAATCTTCATATGGAAAACTAACAATAGAAGGAGAGTATGCAAGATGGCAAAGATTAAGATGACAACACCAATTGTCGAGATGGACGGCGACGAGATGACCAGGATCCTCTGGAAGATGATAAAAGAGAATCTTCTGGAGCCTTTTATCGAGCTGAATACGGAATATTATGATTTGGGACTGGAGTACAGGAATGAGACCAACGATCAGGTTACGGTGGATGCCGCCAATGCGACGAAAAAATACAAGGTCGCGGTAAAATGCGCGACTATTACTCCCAATGCGGCACGCATGACAGAGTATGATCTGAAGGAAATGTGGAAAAGCCCCAACGGCACCATCCGCGCGATCCTGGATGGAACCGTATTCCGCGCGCCAATCGTTGTAAAAGGAATTGAGCCGTGCGTGAAAAACTGGAAGAAGCCGATCACCATTGCCAGACACGCATACGGCGATGTATATAAAGGCTCTGAGATGAAGATTCCGGGGGCCGGCAAGGTAGAACTGGTCTATACGGCTGAGGATGGCACTCAGACGAAGGAACTGGTACATAATTTTACGGGCGAGGGAATCGTGCAGGGAATGCATAATGTGAGCCAGTCCATCGCAAGTTTTGCAAGAAGCTGCTTTAACTATGCCTTGGATACGAAGCAGGATCTGTGGTTTGCGACAAAAGACACGATCTCCAAGAAGTATGACCATACGTTCAAGGACATTTTCCAGGAAATCTATGACGCGGAATATGATGAGAAGTTCAAATCGGCAGGCATCGTATACTTCTATACCCTGATCGATGATGCGGTTGCCCGCGTTATGAAGTCGGAAGGCGGATATATCTGGGCATGCAAGAACTATGACGGGGATGTGATGAGCGACATGGTTTCTTCTGCGTTCGGCTCTCTTGCCATGATGACTTCCGTACTGGTATCGCCGGACGGCTATTATGAGTACGAG
>ENA-ORUM01001291-ORUM01001291.1-human-gut-metagenome-genome-assembly--contig:-NODE-1291-length-21329-cov-3.094058_pt1 | contig 21329 bp, 18 predicted proteins | sample MGYA00242083_ERZ509217 | MGnify/ENA primary metagenome ERZ509217 (study PRJEB26280, sample SAMEA2338831) | human gut metagenome | biome: human gut; feature: human-associated habitat; material: faeces...
GAGACCACAGTTAGGAAAGGAGAAGTGTTTTGCTTACCATTAGTAATTATGTAAAACCGAAAACGCTGGAGGAAGCATATGAACTCAACCAGGCCAGAAACAGCCGTATAATGGGAGGAATGATGTGGCTGCGACTTGGAAATGCGAGAGTAAAGACAATTATAGATTTGTCAGGACTGGGTCTGGATCAGATTGAGGAAACAACTCATGTGTTCCGAATCGGGGCGATGTGTACACTGCGCCAGTTGGAGGAATGTGAAGGATTAAAAGAAATGTATGGGGAGGGAATTGCAGAGTCTGTCCGCCACATTGTCGGAGTGCAGTTCCGCAACTGTGCAACCGTTGGTGGAAGTATTTATGGAAGATTTGGTTTTTCAGATGTACTGACTTTATTTGCGGCACTGGATTGCTATGTGGAATTATATAAGGGTGGAAATGTTCCAATTCAGGAATTTATCCATATGAATTATGATAATGATATTCTTGTGGCAGTACATATTGTAAAAACACCTGTGAAGATCACTTATCTTTCACAGAGAAACACAGCAACGGATTTTCCGGTAATTGCAGTTGCTGTTTCAGAATATAACGAAAAACTGCATGTCAGCATTGGTGCAAGACCGGTAAGGGCAGAGACACTGACACTTGACCTTTCAGAAAAAGCAGATATGGAACATCTGGTAAAAAAAGTGCAGGAACAGTTTTCGTTTGGAAGCAACCGGCGCGGCAGTGCAGATTACAGACGCCATATTGCAGGAGTTCTTGTAAAGAGAGCCTGTGCGGCAAATGAACAGCAGGAGGATAGAAAATGAAGATACATTTATGGCTGAACGGTAAAGAAATCTCTGATGAAATCTCACCGGATATGCCTTTATTGGAATATGTCAGAACAAAGGGATGTTACAGCGTAAAACGTGGCTGTGAGACATCTAACTGTGGACTTTGTACCGTGTGGATGAACAAAAAACCGGTTCTTTCCTGTTCGGTACTCGCAGCAAGGGCAGATGGAAAAGAGATTGTAACTTTAGAGGGTGTGCAGGAACGCGCGGCAGAATTTGGAACTTATCTTGCAAACCAGGGCGGTGAGCAGTGTGGCTTCTGTAATCCGGGATTTATCATGAACGTTCTGGCGATGGAGGATGAACTGAACAATCCGACCGAGGAGGAGATCAAGGCATATCTTTCCGGAAATCTCTGCCGCTGCAGCGGCTATGAGAGCCAGCTGCGTGCGATCAAAAATTACCTGAACCGTAACCGGGATAAAGAGTAGAAGAAATACAAGGAGAAACGGATATGAAATATGTAAATGCTCCCGTGATGAAAAAAGATGCCATGGCGCTTGTGACGGGAAAACCAGTGTATATGGACGATGTGGCACCGAAAGACTGTCTGATCGTAAAAGTACTCAGAAGTCCTCATGCACATGCCCTGATCGAAGAGATCAATATCACCAATGCATTAAAACAAAAAGGAATTGAATGCATTTTAACTTATAAAGATGTTCCACACCGTCGATTTACGATGGCAGGACAGACCTTTCCGGAACCGAGTCCTTACGACCGTTATATCTTAGACCAGCGTGTCCGTTTTGTCGGAGATGCGGTTGCGATTGTCGCCGGGGAGGATGAGGCGGCAGTTGACCGTGCATTAAAGCTTATCAAAGTGAAGTATCAGGTGTTAGAACCGGTGCTTGACTATCATACAGCGAAAGATAACCCGGTTCTTGTCCATCCGGAGGAGGACTGGAAGGCACTCTGTCCGGTTGGTGCAGACAATAAACGGAACCTTTGTGCGTCAGGCATGGACAGTGACGGAGATGTGGATGGTGTCATGAAAGACTGTGACATTGTCATGGAAGGAACCTATCATGTAAAGGCAATGCAGCAGAGTATGATGGAAACCTTCCGCACAGCGACTTATCTGGATACTTATGGAAGAATCAACATTTTATCTTCTACACAGATCCCATTTCATGTGAGAAGAATCCTTGCGAATGCCCTGGACATTCCAAAATCAAAAGTCCGCGTCATAAAGCCTAGAATCGGAGGAGGTTTTGGAGCAAAACAGACCGTGGTAGCCGAGGTATATCCGGCAATTGTGACGATGAAAACCGGAAAACCTGCCAAAATCATTTATACCAGGGAAGAATCCCTAATTGCATCGTCTCCGCGGCATGAGATGGAAGTGACCGTGAAACTGGGCGCAATGAAAGATGGTATGATCCGCGCATTAGACTTGTATACTCTGTCGAATACAGGTGCTTTCGGAGAGCATGGACCGACAACTGTAGGCCTGAGTGGACATAAATCCATTCCGATGTACCAGACGGAAGCATTTCGTTTCCAGTATGATGTTGTATACACGAATCACATGTCAGCAGGTGCTTACCGAGGCTACGGGGCAACGCAGGGAATTTTTGCAGTGGAATCCATGGTAAACCGGCTGGCAGACAAACTTGGCATGGATCCATTGGAAATCCGTTATAAAAACATGACACATGAAGGTGATGTCATGCCGGCTTATTACGGAGAGACCGCAAATAGCTGCAAGCTTGAAGACTGTCTGAGAAAAGCGGCGGATATGATCGGATGGGAGAAAAAACCGCTGCGTCAGGTTATGCCGGATGGAAAGATCCGTGGACTTGGAACGGCAATGGCAATGCAGGGTTCTGCAATTTCAAACTGTGATGTCGGCTCTGTCACAATCAAACTGAGTGATGAGGGATTTTACAATGTGATCGTCGGATGTACTGATATGGGAACCGGCTGTGACACGATCATTGCGCAGTTTGTGGCAGACAGTCTGGACACGGACATTGACAACATTGCAGTATTTGGAGTAGATACTGATACCTCACCTTACGATTCCGGTTCCTACGCTTCGAGTACCACGTATCTGACCGGTATGGCTGCAGTGAAAGCGGCAGAACAGATGCGTGAAAAACTGCTGCAGCTTGCGGCAAAAATTCTGGAGGAAGATATCACAAAACTGGAGTTTGACGGCAAACGTGTATTTTGTGAAGAAACCGGAAAAGAAGTATCGCTGTTTGATCTTGCAACTGCATCCATGGTCAACAATGAGATTGCATTGGAAGTTACCTACAGTCACAGTTCCCCGGTTTCGCCGCCACCGTTTATGGCTGCCTGTGCAGAAGTGGAAGTCGATCCGGAAACCGGAGCCATCGAACTTTTGGATTACACGGCATGTGTGGACTGTGGAACGGTTGTGAATACGAATCTTGCAAGAGTACAGACAGAGGGCGGCTTACTGCAGGGAATCGGTATGACACTGTATGAGGATGTCTGGTACAACGAGAAGGGTGTGAATCTCTCAAACTCCCTTATGCAGTACAAGATTCCGACCCGTCTTGACTTTGATAAAATCCGCGTGGAATTTGAGAGCAGTTACGAGCCGACCGGACCTTTCGGTGCAAAATCAATCGGTGAGATTGTAATCAACACGCCGGCTCCTGCAATCGCACAGGCAGTATACAATGCAACGGGTGTATGGGTGAATGAATTGCCAATCACCCCGGAGAAGATTTTAAAAGGGATGCATGTGATTTGAGATGGAATCTGATTCTGCTGGCAGCCGGATATTCCAGACGTTTTGGAGACAGAAAGCTGCTGGCAGAGATAAATGGAACACCGCTTTATCGCTTTTCACTGGATAAAATAAGAAAGCTCTCGGAAAAACTTGGAGATACGACCATTCTTGTCGTGACATCTTACCCGGAGATTGAAGCATATTGCAGAAAACAGAGCGTTACCGTGATAAAAAATGACGGAACAGATAATACCGGAATTGCGTCCTCTATTCAAAAAGCGGTGAAATATCTGGAGACACAGGAGTGTGCCGTGGAGGGCAGTCGAAAGGCAGATGTTTTCTTTACAGCAGACCAGCCTGGACTTGACGAAAATGAGGTATGGATGTTTTTGAACCAATATGCATCGCAGAACAAAAAAATCGGTACGATGGAATGTAAAAATATCTGGCGCAGTCCAAACGTATTTGATGCATGCTATCGTCCGGAATTATTACAGCTTTCGGCGGACAAAGGCGGAAAAGCTGTGATGAAACAGCACGCAGAGGATGTGTTTTGTTTTCACACAGAAAAAGAAACACAGTTTTTGGATATTGATACGAGAGAGGATTTATTGCGCATATCAGATAAGCTTTTTTCATAAGCTTATATATGAGTAAAAACAGTAAAAAACCAATCCATGAAAAAATGATAAGTCAGTTAGAACTCCCCAAAGACCTTATGCTTGGAGCGGCAATTGTCACAATTACCGGGCGGAAAGAGGTTCTGGTCGAGAATTATAAAGGAATCATTGAACTGGAGGATTCACTTGTGAAAATTCAGACAAAGAACTGCAGACTTCAGATTTTAGGAGCTCATCTGACGGTGGAGTATTACACGAATGAGGAAATGAAAATTGTCGGTCTGATCGACTCCGTTTCTTACGAGTATTAATGTTTGTCTTATCATGGATCAAATTTTTTCGTGGATATGTGTATGTGCATCTTACCGGATATGCCACAGAGCGTTTCCTGAATTTATGTGGCAGCCGCAACATTTTAATCTGGAATTTAAAACCAACGGAAGATGGGTACTATTTTTATATCAGCGTGGATGGTTACCGCAGTTTAAAGCCAATCTTAAAAAAAACAAAGACAAAGGCGCGCATTTTAAAAAAATACGGTGTGCCGTTTCAACTGTTCCGCTACCGGAAACATAAAGTATTTGCGGCAGGAATCGCCGTTTCCGCTGTTTTGCTCTTTTACTGTTCCGGTTTTGTCTGGAATATTGAAGTAAAAGGCAATTCTTATTTGTCAGAGGAGACAATCCTCACGTTTTTGCAGAATGAAAATGCAGGCTTCGGTGTGCCAAAAAGGAATATCGACTGCGAAGAGCTTGAAGAAAAACTGCGTTCTGCATACAGTGAAGTCATCTGGACTTCGGTAAAAGTCTACGGCACGAAAATGACGGTGGAACTTCAGGAAAATCTGCTGCCGGAGGAGGAATACGAGGCAAAGGATGACACGCCGGAAGATATCGTTGCAAAAAAAGACGGTGTCATTGCTTCCATGGTGACGAGGACAGGAACACCGCTTGTGACCGCAGATATGGAAGTGAAAAAAGGCGATATCCTTGTCAGCGGCAGGGCTGAGATCTTAAATGACGACGGTGAAGTGGCGGAATATATTTATCCGGGAGCGGACGCAGATATTATTGCGGAAGTAAATTTTTATTATGAGGATGAAATAAATATTTCGTATCAGGATAAAATAAAAACAGGCAGGGCAAAAAAAGATTATGGGATCAGGTTCTTTGATTATCACCTGAAAAATCCGATTTTCCGGCAGGACTATGAGCAGTTTGATCTGACGGAGCATGCCAGCCAGCTGCATTTTACCGATAATTTTTATCTTCCGGTTTATTTTGAAACCTATTTGTATGAAGAATGTCAGACAGAGGAAAAAACGTACAGTAAAACAGAGGCAGCTGCGATTGCACAGAGCCGTTTTGCGCAATATCTTGCAAATTTAGAGGAAAAAGGTATTCAAATTCTGGAAAAAAATGTTATGATAGAAAAAGCAGATCAGAAATATGTGGTAACAGGGACGGTGGATGCCTATGAATCCATCGTTTCATATCAGCCGACAGAGATTCTGGAAATAACGAGTGAAGAGAGGCAGCAACCGAATGAGTCTGACTGAAATATCTTTAAATATACCAACCGAGCATGTGGCAAATGTCTTTGGACAGTTTGATGCCTATATAAAGAAAATTGAGCGCACTCTTAATGTGACGGTAGTCGTTCGTGGAGATTCCATGAAACTGATTGGAAATGAACGTCAGATCAAGAGTGCTTCTAATGTGTTTATGCAGCTTTTGGAGTTGTCCAAAAGGGGAAATGTCATCACGGAGCAGAATGTGAATTATGCATTGTCTTTAGCGGCGGAGGCGAAAGAATCTGCGATCGTCGAGATCGATAAGGACTGTATCTGTCATACAATCAACGGAAAACCGGTCAAGCCAAAGACGCTTGGACAGAAGAATTATGTGGATGCCATCCGCCAGAAGATGATCGTCTTCGGAATGGGACCGGCAGGTACCGGTAAAACATACCTTGCAATGGCAATGGCGATCACAGCGTTCAAAAATGAGGAGGTCGGAAGAATCATTCTGACCAGACCGGCGATCGAGGCAGGCGAGAAACTTGGATTTCTGCCGGGAGACTTACAGAGCAAGGTCGATCCGTATCTGCGCCCGTTATATGATGCGCTTTATCAGATCATGGGAGCTGAGAGTTTCCAGAAGAATATGGAAAAAGGATTGATCGAGGTTGCCCCTCTTGCCTACATGAGAGGCCGGACTTTAGATAATGCGTTTATTATTTTAGACGAGGCACAGAACACAACACCTGCCCAGATGAAGATGTTTTTAACCCGCATCGGATTTGGCTCTAAAGCAGTCATCACAGGTGATGCAACACAGAAAGATCTCTCACCCGGAACAACTTCAGGTCTGGATGTTGCACTGAAAGTATTAAAAAAGGTAGACGAGATCGGTATCTGTGAACTGACCAGCCAGGACGTTGTGCGCCACCCGGTCGTACAGAAAATTGTAAAAGCATACGAAGATTATGAAAATCGCAATAAAAAGAAACCGGCAGAGCAGAAGAAAAAGTGGGAGAAACGATAGATGAAGGAACAGTTTGTGGCAAAGAGGATCGTGAATATAGGATTGATTTTTCTTGTTGCAATTGGGGTTTCTGTCATTGCCGGTATGATGGGCAGGATGTATTTAGACCAGCTTCTTGGAATGGGAGCATTGACAGTTCTGTTCATGGTTTTATTTGCATTTCTTTTGATTTATGAAAGAAAACGGAAAAAGATATCAAATAACCGCGAGACGGATTACGGAAAGATTTTAAAGGGATTTTTGTTGTCTGCTATTCTTACAGTGATCTTTCTTTTCCTGCCGGAGTTTACAAGTCCGGTCATGATCCTGCCAATCTTAATGTCGGCGGTCGGAACGTATGAGCTTGCTGTGTGCAGTTCCTTTTTCTTTTGTACCGTATTGGAGATGGCAAAGGGCTGTCAGTCCTATGAGATCCTGTGCTGCACGATGCTGCTTCTGGCAGGATTTATGATCACACATATGCTGGAAGATACCCGGAATAAAATGTGGTATCTGATCCTTATCTTTGCAGTGGCTGTTTTGATCCCGGTACTTTTTTCGTACTTTTTTTATCAGGAACCGCATTATGATATTCTGGGCAAAGCCGCAATTGGGGCTGCTGTGACGGATCTTGCATCTGCGTTTGTTTATCCGTTTTTCACAAAGCAGAAAGAGGCTGAGATTGATAATTTCTTAACAGATATCACAGAAGAGGATTACGGTCTTTTGCGTGAACTGAAGAAGTTTTCGAGGCAGGAATACAGACATGCCCTTCGTGTGTCGGGAATCGCCGAAAAATGTGCATATATTGTAGGGGCAGATGCTGCTGTCTGTAAAGCGGCTGGTCTTTATTATCGTATTGGGATTTTAGATGGCGATCCTATGGTGGAAAACGGGGTTGCAAGAGCGCAGAATCATTGCTTTCCGGAAAAGGTGACGGAAATCCTCTCTGAGTATTATGGAATCGAAAAGATGCCGTCCACCATTGAATCTGCGATCGTACAGATTGTAGACGGGATGATCAAGAAGTTAGAAGCACTTGAGAAGACAAGCAAAATCGCCGGTGGCTGGAACAAGGAAATGGTGATCTATCAGACCTTGAATGAGTTCTCTGCCCAGGGACTTTACGACCAGTCCGGACTTAGTATGAATATGTTTTTAAAAATCAGAGAATATCTGGTAAAAGAGGAGGCTTTACTGTTATGACATTGAACTTTGAAGCGGAAGTAAACGTACCATTTGATTTTGATGTGGAAGCTTTAGCAGGGGAAGTGATCAACTTTACTTTGGAACACGAAGATTTCCCATATGAACCTGAGGTAAATCTCACATTAGTAGACAATGAGGGGATTCATGCCATTAACAAAGAATTTCGTGAGATTGACCGTCCTACGGATGTTTTATCATTTCCAATGCTTTCCTATGAAAATGCAGGAGATTTTTCAAAACTGGAAGATGATTATGATGATAATTTTAACCCGGATACCGGAGAAATTATGCTTGGAGATATTGTGATCTCGGTGGACAAGGTTTTAGAACAGGCAGAGAGTTACGGGCATACCACAAAAAGAGAGTATGCATTTCTGATCGTACATAGCATGTTACACCTGTTTGGCTATGACCACATGACACCGGAGGAAGCTGCGGTGATGGAAGCAAAACAAAAACAGATTCTTGATGAGATGAACATCACAAGATAAAGAAATTTTGAGGAATAATATGAGTAATAAAAAGAGTAGCACCAGTTTTTTAGTGCAGGGTTCCATTCTTGCAATGGCATCGATCATCAGCAGGATCATCGGTCTTGTATACCGTATCCCGCTGACTGCTATCATCGGAAATAAAGGAAATGACTATTATGGCTGTGCCTTTGAGATTTATAATATATTGCTGATCATTTCTTCCTACAGTCTGCCGCTTGCAGTATCAAAGCTTGTGTCCGCAGATATGTCGCTTGGGAGAAAGAAGAATGTATACCGTATTTTGAAATGTGCGCTGATCTTCGGACTGGTGTCCGGTACGATCGCCGCATTGATCCTATTCTTTGGGGCTGAGTTTATCACAGGAACGATCATGAAGACGCCTTACAGTATTTTTGCAGTGAAGGTGCTTGTGCCAACACTGATTGTAGTTGCAGTACTCGGCGTTATGAGAGGATTTTTTCAGGGACTCGGAACGATGATGCCAAGCGCAGTCTCGCAGATCTTAGAGCAGATCGCAAATGCGATCGTGAGTGTGTGGGCAGCCTATGTGCTTTATAACTACGGAACCAAAGTGGGTGCGGTGCTTGGAAATGCAGAAAACTATGCCGCTGCCTACGGTGCTGCAGGAGGAACGCTTGGTACGGGAACCGGGGCTGTGGTAGGACTTCTGTTCGCAGCCTTTGTTCTGCTCGCATATTTAAGTGTGTTTAAGCGTCAGATGAAGCGGGAACGCCGGGCAAAGGTTGACAGCTATTCGTATATTTTTAAAATTTTATTTATCACCATCATACCGGTTCTGATGAGTACTACAATCTACAATTGTAATGCAATTTTAGACCAGGCAATTTTTAAAAACATTGCAAACTTACAGGGATACTCTGCAAATGATATCAGTGAGTGGAATGGTATTTATACCGGTAAATATAAGACATTGATCAATGTGCCAATCTCGATCGCATCTGCCCTGGCAGCATCTTCCGTGCCTGCGTTGACCGCGGCTTACACAAATGGTAAGAAAGAGGCAGTCCGCTCACAGATCAACACAGCAATCCGTTTTATCATGGTGGTTGCGTTCCCTTGTGCAGTGGGAATGGGTGTTCTTGCATCTCCGATCTTACAGCTTTTGTTCCGTGATTCCTCGGAACTTGCAGCGAGTATGTTGCAGCTTGGTGCTGTTTCTATTGTATTTTTCTCGCTGTCGACGCTCTCAAATGGTTTGTTACAGGGAATTAACCGTATGCGGGAACCTGTAAAAAATGCATTGATCGCGCTGGTGCTTCATATCGGATTACTCGTTGTACTCATGTATGTCTTTAAATTAAATATTTACGCAGTTGTTTACGCAAATGCATTTTTTGGTTTGTTAATGTGTGTATTAAATGCACACTCCGTGAAAAAATACAGCGGCTACCGGCAGGAGATCAGACGTACCTTTGTGATACCGGGCATTTCTGCGCTCATTATGGGTGTTGCAGTTTATCTGTCGTATCAGCTTGCATTATATCTCCTTCGTGTGAATGCGATTGCAACCGTATTTAGTATTTTGATCGGTGTGATCGTCTATGCAGTGGTTCTTTTGCTGCTGAAAGGTCTGACTGAAGAGGAGATTTTAAAATTTCCGAAAGGTGCTGCACTTGTAAGGCTTGCAAGAAAAATGCATCTGCTGCGATAAATTGCAAAAACAAATTTACCGGCATGGAAATTTTTCGTTTAAAAATGTAAAAAATGGCAAATACTTATCAGGGGTGATGAAATTGAAAAAAATGATAAGTGTTTGCCTTTTATTTGTATTGCTTTTGGCTGGTTCTTTATGGATAGACCAGACAATGCTTTCTTCTGAGAAACCAAAGCCAGAAGAGGTGGCACAAGAAATGGTTACTGATACGGAAAAAATGACAGAGAGCATGTCACATCTCTCTTATACAAAATATTATGTCCATGCTTCAGAAGGCTATGTGGTCATCTATCAGGCGGATCATGAGACGGTTTACTGTGAGACTTCTATCCGGGTGGAACATCTCCCGGAGGAACTTCAAAGCAGTTTAGAAGAGGGGATTGCACTTTATTCGGATGAGGAATTATATGAATTTCTTGAGAATTATTCATCATAATTTCTTGCGAATTATTCGCCGTAATGATTTGATTGTTACTTTTACTTATGGTAATATAAAAAAGGTTTTCAATAACTTTAAACCATGTGAGGAAAAATCGTTAAAGTTTTGCAATTGCCTAGAGAAATACAATGTGAGGAATCATGAATATAAATGAGAAAAAAAGCTTTGATGTCATTGTGATCGGCGGTGGAGCTGCAGGAATGATGGCTGCCATCACAGCCGCGTCCAACGGGGCGGACACTATGATCTTAGAGCATAAAGACCGTGTGGGGAAGAAGATTTTATCCACCGGAAACGGAAAATGTAATTATACGAACGAATTGCAGGGTGTCACGTTTTATCGCGGAGATGACCCTGCATTTGTGCTACCGGTCATGGAACAATTTGGTTTTGACGAGACAGTTTCTTTTTTTGAAAAACTTGGTATTTATCCAAAAAGCAGGAATGGTTACTATTATCCGGCGAGCGAGCAGGCGGCATCTGTATTAGATGTGCTCCGGATGGAATTGACATTCCGCCATGTCTCTGTGGTAACCGAGTGTGAGCTTCGCAATATTTTAGAGAAAAAAAACGGTTTTCTGTTAGAGACTGACAAAGGAAGATTTTCTGGAAAAAAAATCATTTTTGCCACGGGATTATTGGCTGCACCAAAAACAGGAAGTGATGGAAGCGCAATTCCTCTGATCAAGGCATTTGGACATCGTTTTTCGGATGTTGTTCCGGCATTAGTTGCCTTGCAGTGCAGAGAATCCTTTTTCAAACAGCTTGCAGGAATCCGCACAGAGGCAGAAGTGTCACTTTTCATAGATGGAGAGAGCATCGCCTCAGAGCGCGGTGAACTTCAGTTGACGGATTATGGAATTTCCGGAATTCCGATATTTCAGGTCAGCCGTTTTGCCACAAAAGCGTTAAAGAGAAAGCAGACGGTCACAGCACAGATTGATTTTCTGCCAAAGCTGAGTGAACAGAAAGCAGAACAACTGTTCGAAAAACGTTTTGGGGAATATGCGCATGGCAAGACTGCGGACGAGGCAATGGTCGGGCTGCTGAACCATAAATTGAGCGATGTGCTGTTAAAGGAAGCGCACATTTCGCTGAAAAAGCCGGCAGAGGAGATCACGAAAAAGGAATTGCTGCATCTTGTAAAACAGTGTAAGCACATGGAAGTGTGCGTGACAGGAAGTAAGTCTTTTGAACAGGCACAGGTCTGCGCGGGCGGTGTACATACGGATGAGATCAATCCAAAGACAATGGAGTCGAGACTTGTTCCAAACATTTACTTTGCGGGAGAAGTCGTTGACATTGACGGTATGTGTGGCGGTTACAATTTACAGTGGGCATGGTCGAGTGGTTATGTTGCCGGCAGGCATGCGGCAGAATGATACCGGACACATTTCTCTGTGCGGTGTACAAAACAACGGATGCGTAAAGGATTTATAATAAAACACAGGAAGATCAGGAAAAAGAATGATTCGAGTCAGTCAGTTAAAACTGCCCGTAGAACATAATGAGGAGCAGTTCTGTCAGAAAATTGAAAAAAGTTTAAAAATAAAAAAAGATCAGATCAAAAAGCTTCAGATCGTAAAAAAATCAATTGATGCAAGGAAGAAGCCGGATGTCTCCATTGTCTATTCTGTAGATGTGTGGGTTGACAATGAAGAGAAGATTTTAAAACACTCCGGAAACAAAAATGCAGTCTGCGTCAAAGAGAAAAAATATAAAGTGCCGGAACACGGCACAGAGCGTATGAATCACCGCCCGGTGGTGATTGGGGCAGGCCCTGCAGGACTTTTCTGTGCGTATCTGCTTGCAAGGGAAGGATACAGACCTCTCGTATTCGAACGCGGAAAAAAAGTCGGGGAGCGGACAGAAGATGTTTTACACTTCTGGAAAACAGGCGTACTGAATCCGGCATCCAACGTGCAGTTTGGCGAAGGCGGTGCAGGAACGTTTTCAGACGGAAAATTGAATACTCTGGTGAAAGATCCTCTTGGGCGCAACCGGTTCGTATTAGATACGTTTGTCTCCTTTGGAGCACCGGAGAAAATCACCTATGAGAACAAGCCGCATATTGGAACGGATATTTTATCGAAAGTGATTGCGGCAATGCGCGAAGAGATCCTTCATCTGGGTGGCACATTCGAGTTTGAGAGCTGTGTAACAGATATTCGGGTGGAAAACCAGAAGATCAAAGCCGTTGAGATCAATCACAATACCTGGATGGAAACGGAAGTCTGTGTGCTCGCACTTGGGCATAGTGCGCGCGATACGTTTGAGATGCTTCATAAGACCGGGCTTTTTATGGAGCCAAAGGCCTTTGCAATCGGTTTTCGTGTGGAGCACCCACAGAGGGACATCAACCGCAGCCAGTATGGAGAAAAATATGCAGAACTGCTTGAGGCAGCACCTTATAAAGTGACCGCAAACCTTGCAAATGGAAGGGGTGTTTACTCCTTCTGTATGTGTCCGGGTGGCTATGTTGTGAATGCCTCCTCGGAGGAAAAACGTCTTGCGGTCAACGGAATGAGTTATTCCGACCGTGGAAGCAAGAATGCAAACAGCGCGATCATCGTCTCTGTGACACCGGACGATTTTGACGGAACGGACGCACTTTCCGGTGTAGAATTCCAGCGCAGACTCGAAGAAAAATCGTTTGCACTTGGAAACGGGAAAATCCCGCAGCAGCTTTTTGGCGATTACTGTGAAAATAAAAAAAGCACAGCATATGGAACGTTTTCTTCGGAGACAAGAGGTGAGACTGCATTTTCAAATTTAAGAGGTCTGTTTTCAGATGAGATGGAGCAGTCTTTTATCGAGGGAATGCATTCCTTTGCAAAACATATTCCGGAATTTGACCGGAACGATGCGATCCTGTCCGGCGTGGAGAGCCGGACATCCTCACCGGTACGAATCCGCAGGGATGAGGCGTTTGAGGCAAATATCAGAGGCATTTATCCATGCGGAGAGGGAGCCGGATATGCCGGAGGGATCACTTCTGCGGCAATGGACGGCATGAAGGTGGCAGAGGCGGTCATTCGAAAATATCAGCCTTTCCAATAAGGGGATCGCAGTCAGAAGAATCAGATAATTGCGCATGATAAACAGGCGCAATGGAAGGAAGTAACATAAGTGGCAGAATTTACACCAATGATGCAGCATTATCTGCAGACCAAAGAAGAATATAAAGATTGTATTTTATTTTACCGTCTCGGTGATTTTTATGAGATGTTTTTTGATGATGCCGTGTTAGTGTCAAAAGAGTTAGAGCTGACATTAACCGGAAAAAGCTGCGGTATGGAGGAACGTGCGCCGATGTGCGGTATCCCATATCATGCGGTGGAAGGATATTTAAACCGTCTGGTAGCCAATGGACATAAAGTGGCGATCTGTGAGCAGGTGGAAGATCCAAAGCTTGCAAAAGGAATTGTAAAAAGAGAGGTCATCCGTGTTGTAACGCCTGGAACGAATATGGATATCCAGGCTCTGGATGAATCAAAAAACAATTACATTATGTGCATTGTCTATCTGGCAGATAAATATGGGATTTCCCTTGCGGATGTTTCCACCGGCGACTATTATGTCACGGAAGTGGACTCCGAGCGGAAGCTGATCGATGAGATCAATAAATTCGCACCTTCCGAGATTGTCTGCAATGAGAGCTTTTATATGAGTGGCGTGGATCTGGAAGACATGCGTCATCGTCTCGGAATTACCATTTATTCTCTGGATGCATGGTACTTCAGCGATGAGACGGCGGAGACAACCTTAAAAGGACATTTTCATGTCAACAGTCTGGAGGGGCTTGGCTTAAACGATTATGCATATGGAACGATCGCAGCAGGGGCATTGTTAAAATATCTCTATGAGACACAGAAAAACAATCTGGATCATATTTCTGCCATCCATCCATATTCTACCGGCAAATTTATGATCATTGACAGTTCCACAAGACGAAATCTGGAACTGGTAGAGACAATGCGTGAAAAACAGAAACGTGGTTCGCTGCTCTGGGTATTGGACAAGACCAAAACTGCCATGGGTGCAAGACTGCTGCGTTCTTATGTCGAACAGCCGTTGATTGATAAGGCAGAGATAGAAAAAAGACAGGATGCGATCGCAGACATCAACAAACATATGATCACCAGAGAGGAACTGCGTGAGTACTTAAACCCAATCTACGATCTTGAGCGTCTCATCACTCGTGTGACTTATATGTCTGCAAATCCGAGGGATCTGATCGCATTTAAAAATTCAATCGGAATGCTTCCGCCGATCAAAACATTACTGGAAGATTTTGATACGGAACTTTTAAAAGAACTTCAGACAGATATGGATCCGTTAGAAGAACTTTATCAGTTAATTGATGCATCGATCATGGAAGAACCTCCGATTTCTGTGCGCGAGGGAGGTCTTATCAAAGACGGTTATAACGAAAATGTAGACAAGTACCGTCACGCAAAGACCGAAGGAAAAACATGGCTTGCAGAGTTAGAGGCAAAAGAGCGTGAAAAGACCGGGATTAAAAACCTCAAAATTAAATTTAACAAAGTATTTGGATATTATCTGGAAGTGACAAATTCCTATCGGGATCTCGTGCCGGATTACTTTACGAGAAAGCAGACACTTGCCAATGCAGAGCGTTATATCACACCGGAGTTAAAAGAGCTCGAGGATATGATTTTAGGAGCCGAGGACAAGCTGATCAATTTGGAATACGATCTGTTCTGTGAAGTGCGCAACAGGATCGCAGCGGAAGTGGTCCGCATCCAGAAAACAGCAAAAGCGGTAGCAAAGCTTGATACCTTCGTTTCTCTTGCCGTGGTGGCAGACCAGAATAATTACTGCCGCCCGAAAATTAACGAAAATGGTGTGATCGACATTAAAGACGGCAGACATCCGGTTGTTGAAAAGATGATGAACAACGATATGTTTATCGCAAATGATACATATTTAGACAACGGCAACAACCGCATTTCCATCATCACAGGACCGAACATGGCAGGTAAGTCCACTTACATGCGTCAGACGGCGATCATAGTGCTGATGGCACAGATCGGAAGCTTTGTTCCGGCATCTTCTGCAAAAATCGGAATTGTTGACCGTATTTTTACAAGGGTTGGAGCGTCCGATGATCTTGCAAGCGGACAGAGTACGTTTATGGTAGAGATGAATGAAGTTGCAAACATCCTGCGAAACGCCACCAGCAACTCGCTGCTCGTCTTAGATGAGATCGGACGGGGCACAAGCACATTTGATGGCCTGAGCATCGCATGGGCGGTAGTTGAGCACATCAGCAATCCGAAGCTGCTCGGAGCCAAGACACTGTTTGCGACACATTATCATGAACTGACCGAGTTAGAGGGCAAGCTTCACAATGTGAACAATTACTGTATCGCGGTCAAAGAAAAGGGCGATGATATCGTGTTCTTACGCAAAATCGTCCGGGGCGGCGCCGACAAGAGTTATGGTATCCAGGTGGCAAAACTGGCAGGTGTGCCGGATTCCGTCATTGAGCGTGCAAAACAGATCGTGGAAGAATTAAGTGCGAATGACATCACCGCTGTCACAAAAAATCTGGCCGTCGAGACCGGAACGAAAAAGAAAAAAGAAAAATTAGACGAGGTCGATCTCGCACAGATGTCCTTATTTGACACGGTAAAAGATGATGATATTTTAGAGGAATTGAAGAATGTCGATCTGAGCAATATGACGCCAATCGATGCTTTGAATAAATTATACGAATTGCAGAATAAGATCAAAAACCGCTGGTAAAGAGCAGTTTTTTGATGGAAAGAAAGGGAGTGTCTGAAAATGCCGGAAATCATGTTACTGAATCAGGAGACAATCGATAAAATCGCAGCGGGCGAAGTGGTAGAGCGTCCTTCTTCTGTTGTAAAGGAATTAGTTGAAAATGCGATTGACGCGAAAGCGACTGCAGTGACCGTCGAAATCAAAGAGGGCGGTATCTCTTTTATCCGTATTACAGACAATGGGTGCGGCATCGAGAAGAAGCAGGTTCCGATTGCTTTTCTGCGCCATTCTACAAGTAAAATCCGCAGTGTGGAAGATCTGCTCAGTATTCATTCCCTTGGATTCCGCGGTGAGGCGCTTTCGAGCATTGCAGCAGTTGCACAGGTCGAGCTGATCACAAAGACCTATGAGGAACTGACAGGAACAAGATATGTGATCGAAGGTTCCAAAGAAATTGAAAATGGAGAAATCGGGGCGCCGGAAGGAACGACTTTTATCGTAAGGAACCTTTTTTACAATGTTCCTGCCAGAAGAAAATTCCTAAAGACCGCCCAGACAGAGGCTGGATATATCAGTGACCTGATGGAACGCATGGCCTTGTCCCACCCGGATGTCTCCTTTAAATTTATTAACAATGGCCAGACAAAACTACACACATCAGGAAATGGAAATGAAAAAGACCTCATTTACCATATTTATGGAAGAGATATTACGGCCGCGGTTCTGAAAGTAGAACATGAGACCGAACTGTTTAAGCTTCGTGGTTTTATTGGAAAACCAATAATTTCCAGAGGAAACCGTAACTATGAGAATTATTTTATCAACGGCCGCTACATTAAAAGTGCACTGATCGCCAAATCCATTGAGGAGGCATACAAAGGTTTTATGATGCAGCACCAGTATCCGTTCTGTGTGCTTTACTTTGAGATGAACTCGGAACTTTTAGATGTCAATGTACATCCGACTAAGATGGAATTGCGGTTCAGTCAGAATGAGGAAATTTATCGTTCTTTATTTGAGATTATCCGAAATACAATCTCTCATCGGGATTTTATCCCGGAAGTTCCGGTGACAGAAGAAAAGAAAGAAATGATTCCACCAGTTCCAAAACATACACCGGAGCCTTTTGAGATCAGGCGGCGCGGTCAGGATGCTTTCTTTGAAAAAATGAAACAGACCAGTGCAAGTCCATTGACTGTGCAGGAAGAAAATTTATTTGCAAAGCCGCTTGCAGCAGAAGCGGAAACAAATACTTCCAAAGAGCCAATAGCAGAGATAAATTCTGAACAACCTACATTAGAAAATAATTTTAAAGAAATCGTATCAGAAATACATGACATAGAATCTACACCGCAGGAAACCGCTCCAATCTATGAGCAGCAGAATTTAGAACAGCTTGACTCTCATTTTCTGACGAAAGATGCAAGAAAAAAACATAAAATCATCGGTCAGTTATTCGATACCTACTGGCTGATTGAATACGAGGATAAACTCTTTATCATCGACCAGCATGCCGCACATGAAAAAGTACTTTACGAGCGCACGATGAAAAAGATTTCAGAGAAAACATTTACATCGCAGACAATCAGTCCGCCAATCATCCTGACATTGAATCAGGATGAGGTGCAGGCACTGGAAACTTATGAAGCGCAGCTCTCGATGTTTGGATATGAAATTGAACCTTTTGGTGGGAAAGAATATGCAATTACTGCAATTCCGGCAGATTTTACAGATATCGACATGAAAACCATGTTTATTGAAATGCTGGATGATTTTGCCAATATTTCCGGCAAAGACGCACCGAATCTGATTATGGAAAAAGTGGCGTCTATGTCCTGTAAAGCTGCAGTCAAAGGAAACAATCATCTTTCCAGACCGGAGATTGAAGCGCTGATTGATGAGCTTTTAGAGTTGGATAATCCATACAATTGTCCTCATGGAAGACCAACGATCATTTCCATGACAAAATATGAAATCGAAAAGAAATTCAGGAGAATCGTATAAAAATTATGACAGAAAAAAGACCGATGGTCATTTTGACCGGACCGACAGCCGTTGGAAAAACAGCCTTGTCCATCGAGCTTGCAAAAAAAATCAACGGATCGATCATCTCCGCAGACTCCATGCAGGTATACCGGCATATGGATATCGGCTCTGCAAAGGTGATGCCGGAGGAGATGGATGGCGTCAGACACTATCTGATCGATGAATTTGAACCGGATGAAGAATTTCATGTGGTAAAATTTGTGGAGCGTGCGAAAGAGCATTTGGAGGAAATATATGCAGAGGGAAAAATCCCGATCATTGCAGGCGGCACAGGATTTTATATTCAGGCACTTCTCTATGATATTGACTTTACAGAGCAGGAGTGTGATGAGGCATACCGGGCAGAATTAGAACTGCTTGCGACAGAAAAAGGTGCACACTATCTGCACAACATGCTGCGTGAAGTCGATCCGGCGTCCGCAGATGCCATTCATGCCAATAATATCAAGCGCGTGATCCGTGCATTGGAATTTTATCATCTTTCCGGTAAGCAGATTTCAGAACACAATGAAAAAGAGCGGGAGAAAACATCCCCTTATCATTTTGCATATTTTGTGCTCACCGATGAGAGATCACATCTTTATGCGAATATTGACAAACGGGTTGATCTTATGATAGAACAGGGACTTGTGGATGAAGTGCAGAAATTAAAAAATATGGGCTTTCACCGTGATATGGTTTCCATGCAGGGACTTGGTTACAAGGAAATCTTAGATTATCTGGATGGAAAAACCACTTTAGAAGAAGCCATCTACATCATCAAGCGTGAGACCAGACATTTTGCCAAGCGACAACTCACCTGGTTCCGCCGTGAGCGTGACGTCATCTGGCTTGATAAACAGACCTATGACTATCAGGATGCAAAAATCTTAGACAGTATGATAAATATTTTAAAAGAAAAGACTATCATAAATTAACAATTATAATTTTGAGCAACTTATAACAGCAAAAAAAAGAGTTTCGCTCAATAACGAAGAGAGGATAAATAGATAGCAATGAACCAGTTTTTAGAAGAACAATACAAAAATCTTGGAATTTCCAGGGAAGTATACGAATTTGGAGAAAAAATCGAGGAATCTTTAAAGGAGCGTTTTGCAGAGATCGACGCAAGAGCAGAATACAACCAGATGAAAGTCATAAAAGCGATGCAGGAGAACCGCGTCAGCGCAGAATGTTTTAATATGAGTTCGGGATATGGATATAATGATCTTGGAAGGGATACGCTGGAAAAAGTGTACGCTTCCTGTTTTAAGGGAGAGGATGCACTGGTCAGACCACAGATTACCTGTGGAACCCACGCGCTTGCACTCGCTTTAATGTCGAACTTAAGACCGGGGGATGAGCTTATGTCTCCGGTTGGAAAACCATACGACACCTTAGAGGAAGTGATCGGAATCCGTCCATCCAAGGGCTCTCTGGCAGAATATGGTGTCACTTACAGCCAGGTTGATTTATTGCCGGACGGAAGTTTTGATTATGAGAATATCAAAAAAGCAATCAATGACCGCACGAAACTGGTGACAATCCAACGTTCCAAAGGATATGCCACAAGACCTACGTTATCCGTAACAAGAATCGGTGAGCTGATCTCCTTTATCAAAAATATCAAACCGGATGTAATCTGCATGGTAGATAACTGCTACGGCGAATTTGTGGAAGAAAAAGAGCCGTTAGAGGTCGGCGCGGATATGATCGTTGGTTCCCTCATCAAAAATCCGGGCGGCGGCATCGCGCCCACGGGCGGCTACATCGCGGGCCGGGCCGATCTGGTGGAGCTTTGCGCCCACCGCCTTTCCGCACCCGGCGTGGGCGGGGAGATCGGCTGCACGCTGGACATGCTGCGCGGCATGTATCTGGGCCTGTACTATGCGCCCGGCGTGGTGTGCGAGGCGCTGAAAACAAGTGTATACACAAGCTGCCTGTTCGAGCTGCTGGGCTATGAAGTGATGCCGCGCTATACCGCCCCGCGCAACGATATCATTACCAGCGTCAACACCGGCAGCCCGCAGGGCATGGTGGCGCTGTGCGGCGGCGTGCAGGCGGGCAGCCCCGTGGACAGCTTTGCAGCGCCCGAACCGGGGGACATGCCCGGTTACGAGGATCCCGTCATCATGGCGGCGGGCGCATTTACCATGGGCAGCAGCATCGAACTTTCCGCCGACGGCCCGCTGCGCGCGCCGTATACCGTGTATATGCAGGGCGGCCTGAATTTTGCCGCCGCCCGCGCGGGCGTGCTGCTGGGCGCGGACCGCATGCTGCGTCTGCGGCGCTCTGAATGAAACCCACCCCGAACGGAGGAGGAACATAAAATGAAAATATTCAACACGATGACGCGCAAAAAGGAAGAGCTCACGCCGCTGGTGCCGGGGGAATACCGCATTTATGTATGCGGCCCCACGGTGTACAACTATGTGCATATCGGCAATGCGCGCCCGGTGGTGGTGTTCGATACGCTGCGCCGCTATCTGGAGTATCAGGGAAACAGGGTGCTGTTTGTTTCCAACATCACGGACATCGACGATAAGATCATCGCCAAGGCCAATGAGGCGGGCGTTTCCATGCAGGAGTACGCGGGCCGTTATGAGGCGGAGTTTTTAAAGGATTGCGACGGTCTGAACGCACTGCCGCCCACGGTGCGCCCCCGCGCCACGGAGCACATCGACGAGATATTGTCCATCGTGGCGGACATCATTGAAAAAGGCTACGGCTATGTGGCCAAAAACGGCGACGTGTATTTCCGCGCTAAGAAATTCAAGGAATACGGCAAGCTTTCCCATCTGGTGCTGGAGGACCTTGAAAGCGGCAACCGCGCGCTTCGCAGCCAGATGGACGGCGATTTGAAAGAGGACCCCGCGGATTTTGCCGTGTGGAAGGCCGCGAAGCCTGGCGAACCGTACTGGGACAGCCCCTACGGCAAGGGACGTCCGGGCTGGCACATTGAGTGCAGCGCCATGGCGCGCAGGCATCTGGGCAAGACCATCGATATCCACGCAGGCGGCGAGGATCTGATCTTCCCTCACCACG
>ENA-ORUM01001332-ORUM01001332.1-human-gut-metagenome-genome-assembly--contig:-NODE-1332-length-20785-cov-2.497829_pt1 | contig 20785 bp, 27 predicted proteins | sample MGYA00242083_ERZ509217 | MGnify/ENA primary metagenome ERZ509217 (study PRJEB26280, sample SAMEA2338831) | human gut metagenome | biome: human gut; feature: human-associated habitat; material: faeces...
GGCGAGGAATTCATGGAGATCCTAAACCGTTAAACCATTTGGAGGAGACGATTGCATGAACCGATTTTTCCCCGGGGGCTGGAACGGGCGCTACGGGCTGGACCAGTTGTCCATCGCTATGGCGGCCCTCTCCTGTTTTCTCTCCCTGTTCCTCCCCCGGTACCACCGCAATGGATTTTTCACCTTGGTCAGCCTTTTCTGTGCTGCCCTGCTCCTCCTGGCGCTGTGGCGGACCCTCTCCCGGGACACCTCCCGCCGCTGGGCGGAAAATGAGAAGTTCCTGCGCTATTGGAACCCCATTCAACAGAAGATCGCCTGTGGGTGGAACCGCCTGCGGGACCGGGACCACCGGTATTTCCGGTGCCCGGGATGCGGCCAAACCCTGCGGGTTCCCAAAGGCCGGGGTACGGTGCGGATCACCTGTCCCCGCTGCCACCAAGAGATCATCCGGAAAACCTAATCCGTCCTGGGAGGGGCTGTACAGCCCCTCCCAGTTGTTTTTTCTCCGATAACAGGACACTTTACAACACCGCCAATCCGAGGTATACTCATTTTATATAAGCATCTAAACCGAGCATCGCCCACCGGGCTGCCGGCACAGGAAAGAGGGGTTCCCTATGACAGTACAATCCATTCGAATCATCACCTTCAGCCCCACCCACAGCAGTTTAAACGCCGCAAAAGCCGTGGCTTCCGCCTTTGACTGCCCTGTGGAAGTGGAGGACATCACCACCTCCTGGCGGGAGCCTCACAGCGCCCCCTTCTCCTCCGGTGAGCTGCTGATTGCCTCGGTGCCGGTGTACGGGGGCCGGATCCCAGCCTTTGTGGAGCCGTATCTCCGTTCCCTCCAGGGGAATGGTGCAGTCGCCTGCCCTGTGGTGGTTTACGGAAACCGCGCCTATGAGGACGCCCTCTTGGAGCTGGGGGACATCCTGGCGGGAGACGGGTTCCTGCCGGTGGCCGGGGCAGTGTTTGTGGCGGAGCACTCCATGACCGCCAAGGTCGCCACAGGCCGCCCCAGCAAAGAAGAACTGGCCGAGGGAAAAGCCTTCGGGGAACAACTCAAAGCGAAGCTGGCGAAAGACGACCTTTCCCGGCCGGAGATCCCCGGCAACCGCCCCTATAAGGAGCGCAAGCCCAGCGGCGGAGATCCTATGTATCCCGCCACCAAAGAGAACTGCATCGGCTGCGGGATCTGTGCCAAAGGCTGCCCGATGCAGATCATCTCCCGCGAGGATTTTTGTACCATCATAGCCCCGGAGAACTGCATCCGCTGCTGCGCCTGCGTGAAGAATTGCCCAGCGGGCGCTAAGCACTTCAATTCTCCCGCTTTTGCCGCCCTGCAGCAGATGATGGAGGAGAACTTTGTAGGGGAGCACCAGCCGGAATTCTACCTGTAAATCCTCAAGCAAACCGCCTAAAAAAAGAGAGAGGACGACCGTCCTCTCTTTTTCTATCCATCCCCTCTGTTCTGCAAAAGGGGAACCTACAACATAAATAGCTTCCGCAACTGGGTGATGGTGTCGTTGCTGCACAGCACCATCACCTTGTCCCCGCCCAATAGTTGGGTGTTGCCGCGGGGGATGATCAACTCCCCGTCCCGGGTGATGGAGATCATCACCGAGCTGGCAGGCATATTCAGTTCCCCCAGGGTCTTGCCGTGGAGGGGGCTCTCCTTGGGGATTTCCAGCTCACTGATGGAGGCTTTTCCCCGGTTGACCGAGACCAGCTGTTTGATGGCGGAGGCATCCACCTCCCGCTCCAGCAACCGGGCGATGCTGTCGGTGCTGGAGACCGGGATATCCACTCCCAGCCGCTTCATAATCGCTGCATTTTTAGGGTTGTTGACCCGGGCCACCGTCTTTTTAATGCCAAAGTATTGTTTAGCCAGCTGGCAGGCCACCAAATTGTCTTCGTCCCGGCCAGTGACCGCCACCAGCCCTTCTGCGTCGCGGGCGCCAGCGCCTTCCAGCACCTCAATTAAGGTGCCGTCCCCGCAGACCACAGGGTAATCCAGCTCGTTGGCAATTTTGGCGCAGAGGTGTTTGTCTTTCTCCACAATATGGGGCTCATGCCCGTGCTCGGTCAGCGTCTGGGCCAGAAAATAGCCCACTTTTCCACCGCCTACTACAATCACTTTCACCGGGGTCTCCTCCCTTCTCAATCCACAACTTTCGTAAAGACCAACCGGTCTTGGGCGGTCAAGTTCACCGTCTTTTCCCCTGCCAGATCCATGCTGCCATCGGGGTGCAGCACCCCGAACAACACACCTAAGGTATCCTTCACCTCATTGGAGCGCCGGCCCACCCACTCCCGGGGCATGGGCACGGTGGTGAAGGAAAGGGTGGAACTGTCAAAGGTCATCTGCTGAACTTCACCACTGTCGGTGAGGATGGCGTGGATGGCATCCACTGCCAAATTGGTGGGGCAGACGGTGTGCAGGCCGAAGCTGGTGAACACTTGGGTCCTCTGGGGGTCGTAAATGCGGGTCAGCACCCGAGGAACCTTGAAGACCTCCTTGGCGATTTGAGAGACCATGATATTCTGGTTGTCGTCTGAGCTGACCGCTGCCACCGCGTCGCAAACCTCTATGCCTGCACGGCGCAGCACTTCCGTATCAATAGCCAGCCCCGTCACGGTGAGTCCGGAAAAATCGTTGTCCAACAGTTCAAAGTTCTGTTCGTCTTTGTCGATGACCGAGACATCGTGCCCCTCCCGGGAGAGGATGGAAGCCAGATGGGACCCCATGGTCCGGCAGCCAATCACCAGGATATTCATGTTCTAAGTCCTCCTTGTAGGCAGATGGAAAAGCCTCCCCTCTCATTGGGGATGGGGCGGCAGGCGCCAGATTCTTTTCCACAATACAGGGTTATTATATCGAATTTCTTTTGATGTTAAAAGGGATAACGAGAATTCTTTATACAAAAATAATAACCCGGCTGTGCCGGTTGCCGCCAGCTGCCGGCAACCTCCATGGGGATTGCCTCCACAAACCGCAAGGCGGAGGCTGCAAACCTCCGCCTTGCCTATCAAACCTAAAAATGGCCTTCCATGTTATTTTTCTGGAGTTTCCCTTGAAGTGTCAAACGAGCTTGGAGGGAACCCTACAGCAGCACCGGTTTGCAGAGCACCCGGTCGATCTTGGTATCCAAAATGTTAGCGGCGTGGGCGGCCCGCAGCACCAGAGCGGTGTCTGCGCCGCGGCCGGTTCCGCCGATGGCGATGACGGGTTTTTGATAGGGGATCATCCCGCCGTCCAGCGCCATCACCGAACACTCCACCGCCACTTTGGTGCCCTGGCCCAGCATCCGCAGGGAATAGGCCATCACCTCGATGGGGGAAATCCCGCCGAATTTGGCGGACAGCCCCCGCTCCGCCCCGCTGAGGACGTGGGTGGCAGTGTAAACCTGGATGCCCGCGGCCTCCAAGGCGGCTTTGCGCTCGGCGGGCATCTCTTGGACTTCCGGGTCTTTAAATCCAAAACAGTGGCTCACCGCCACAACATGCAGGCCGGAGCGGGCGGCATCCTTGAGCAAGTCGGCGGTGTCGCCGGTGTTGGTGGCCACCACAATGGTGTCAATCCCCAGCTCCTTAGCGGCCTGAAGGGCGATGTTCACTGTCTCCTGGGTATTCTGTTTGCCGGGTTTTTCAAAATACATGCAAAACTCCTCCTTACATAGGTCTGTTTTTCCCACGGGCTGCTACTGTGGCTCTATCTGGGAAAAGCCGGGCGCCGCTCTGCGGCGGGAAGGGCCTCGCCCACAAAGAATTGGGAGGAATTCCACCCCCACAGCAATTCTTCACACGCCATAGGCTTTGCCCGTGGCAATGGACAAAGGCTTTTTCAAAAATCATTGCTTCTTGCGATTATTATAGCACAAAGTCTGTACAAATCCTGGAAAAATTTCGGTGGGGCTACTGCCCAGGAGGACACGCCGCCCGGCAGAAGATCCCTCCCCTATGATCCCAGGGCGGCCACAGCCGCGCAAACCCTTCCTTCATTTCTCTCCGGCGCACCCACCCCCGGCGGGAAAAATCCCCTTCTTTCAAAAATTTTTCTGAAATAAGCGGCAAAGAGTTTACCAAAACAACATAAAATGCACACATTTATCCCGTATACTAAGTATAGATCAAAAAGGAAAGGAGGAATGACTATGATGAAAATGTTCTACTACGGACCGGATAGCGGTGATATCGACGATTTGATTTTCGGGGATGAAGAATACTATCCCAGCGAGAAATAATGAGATAGATTTCACGTCCGCACACGGCGGAAAACGACCGGAGCCCTACCAGGAGGGTTCGCGGTCCTTTTTCATTTTTGGGGAAAACCCTTGCCTCCTTCCTCCATCGGCGGTATACTGGGAATACAATTTTCATCCCCAAGGGGAGAAAGGAGCGTTCCATGGAACTTCGGCCCTACCAGCCCCAGGATTTGGACGCTATCTTGGAGCTGTTTTATGAGACCGTCCACGCGGTCAACCGGCGGGATTATTCCCCCAGCCAGCTGGATGCCTGGGCCCCCAAGCAGCCGGACCGGGACCGCTGGGCCCAATCCCTGGCTGCACACTACACAGTCGTTGCTGTGGCGGGAGGGACGGTCGCCGGATTTGCCGACCTGGCCTCTGACGGGTACTTCGACCGGTTGTTTGTCCACAAGGACTTCCAGCGCCAGGGGATCGCCACCGCTTTGGCCGGTTGGATCGAAGGCAAAGCCCGGGAGCTTTCCCTCCCTTCGGTCTGCACCGAGGCTTCCATCACCGCCCGGCCCTTTTTTGAGAAGCGGGGCTATCGGGTGGTGCAGGAGCAGCGCAAACCCCACAACGGCCAGGTTTTTGTCAACTTTGTCATGGAAAAGCGCCTGGGAGAACCCCCCCATTTGCATTAAAAAACCGGGAACCGGCCAAAAGGCCGGTTCCCGGTTTTTTATCTACGGTCTTTGGGTAGACGCTTACTCCTCAAAGGGCCGCATAAGCTCTTTGGCGTCCTCCCCCCTTTGGGCAGACGCTTGCTCCTCAAAGGGCTGCATAAACTCTTTGGCATCCTCCCCCACCTGGGCTGGCGCGAAAAAGGAGACCGATCCAGAGCCATCGTCCGGCGGATCGATGGGCTCCAATTTGAGGATGGTCTTCTCCTTCTCCGGGTACGGAAAGACATACAGGGTGTATTCCTCGCTTTTGGCGGTCAAAACACAGGAAAGCCCGTATTGGGGCCCCTCCTCCTGGGCAGCTTCCACCCATTGATCGGGCTGAAGCAGGGACTGCAGTTCCTCCTGCTGCTTTGCATCCAGGGAAAAGGGGTAGCGGAAATCCCCCGGCTCAAAATGGCAGCCCACCGTGTCAAAGCCGTCCAGCGAAACGCCGCCCACTTGGGCCGGCGCTTCCGCCTGAGAGGACATGGGCGGGGCCTCTCCCCCCTGCTGGGGAGCGCATCCGGCCAGCAGCACTGCAAGGGCAAACAAGCAGATCCATATTCGTCTCATTTTCCTGCCCCCTTGCCGCTACAGCTCTTTTTTCATCTTGAAATGGGGGATGCCGGAGAGGATCAGCTCTTCGCTGGTCACCTGATACCCCAGGGCGAGGTAGAAGTCCAGCGCCACCTTCCGGGCGTCCAGAACGATGGTGGAGAAGCCCTTCCCCTTCATCAACTCTTCGCCGTAAGCCACCATCTTCCGGCCGACGCCCTGGCGGCGGCAGCTCTCATCCACTGCCACCTGGCGCATCTGGGTGACACCCTCCCCCCGGTCGATGAACAGCAGCGTCCCCACCAGGCGGCCTCCGTCAAAGGCTCCCACATGCCAGTAGGTGTTCTCCTGGGAGAGATCCTGCTTGTACAGGTTGAGGCCCAAGGGCACCCGCAGAATCTCATTGCGCAGGGCCAGCTCGTCTTCATACTCCTTAGTTCCCCATTGGATGTCGCGCACCACAATTTCGCTCATGATTCCATTCCTCCTTGTTTTGTTTGAATTCCGGCTATTTTCTTTCATCCTATCACAATCGGGATAAAAAAGGAACCCTACAGCAGGGATAGGAACCACAGCGTGCAGAAATACCCCAACGCCCCACAAGCGGGGAAGGTGAGCAGCCAGGCAAAGACCATCTGGCCAAACACCCTCCGGTCGGCGGTTTTGCCACCCACCCCCAGCACTGCGGCAGTCTTGGTGTGGGTGGTGGAGACCGGAAGCCCCCACAGGGTGGTCAAAAGCAGGCTGATCGACCCCGCCAAATCGGAGTAGAGGGCGGATTTGTGATCCAGCCGGACCATTTTCTCCCCCACCTTGCGGATAATGCGGCCTCCGCCGGTGTAGGTGCCCAGGGCCATGACCAAGGCGGTGAGGGCCACCACCTGCCAGTTGCCCGCCAGCTCCACCCGGCCGCTGGGGAGCCCCCGGGCGATCCAGTCGGCGATGAGGAACACCGCAGCGAACTTCTGCCCGTCCTGGGCGCCGTGGCAAAAGGCCATCAAGGCGGCGGAGCCAACCTCCCCCCGGACATAAAACCGGTCGCCCAGATGCTTTTCCCACGGGAGAAACAGCCGTTGAACCCCCCAGCCCAGGAGATAGCCCAGCACCAGGGAGAGAACCAGGCCCGCAAGCACCCGCATGAGACCGCCCAGATGGATCCCCGCCCCTTGGTTGAGGGCATAGGCCGCCCCCATGGTTCCGGCGATAAGGGCGTGGCTCTCACTGGTGGGGATGCCGAACCACCAAGCCCCCACCGCAAAGAGCACGATAGCAGTCATCGCCCCCGCCAGTGCGGCCAGGGAGTGGGCCGAATCCACCGCGGCAAAGTTGACTAGGCCGGAAATGGTGTCCGCCACCGCCGGGCAGAGGGCGGTCATGGCCACAACCCCTAGCAGGTTCATGGCGGCCGCCAGGGTCACCGCCCGCTTATAAGGCAGCACACCGGAGGCCACCACACCGGTTATGGCCCCAGGGGCATCGGTCCAGCCGTTGACAAAGACCACGGCCAGCACCAGGCACAAGGTCCAAAGCTTTAAAAGAGCCATGTCCGCTCCTCCTCGTTTTCAATCGCGGACAACAAAAAGGCCCGCGTACTGCATCATACGCGGGCCGTCCCATTTTTAGTCTTTGTTTATTCACCCAGCAGTGCCTTGTACAGGTCCCCTTTTTTGAACCCCGTCTCCCGGGAAGCCTCTTTGGCCGCCTGGCTGATGCCGGTTCCCCCGGCGATGAGGCCCCGGGCCAATTCCAAGGCGTCCTCAAAGGAGAGAGGATGTTCCTCCGGCTTAGCCCCCTCGATCACCAGTACAAACTCCCCTTTAGGAGTCACCTGCCGGTAATACTCCGCCGCCTTTGGCAGGGTGGTGCGGATGACCTCCTCGTGGAGCTTGGTCAACTCCCGGCAGATGGAGACCTGTCGGTCCCCGAGCACCTTGCTCATGTCCTCCAAAGTGGAAAGGAGTTTGTGGGGCGCCTCATAAAAAATCAGGGTGTGGGGGTCGTCCTTCACCGACTCCAGATGCTGAAAGCGGCTGGTTTTTTTCACCGACAAAAACCCCTCAAAGGCAAAGCGGCTGGTTTTGAGGCCGGAGACCGCCAAGGCGGTGACGGCGGCGCTGGGGCCGGGCACCGCCTCGATGGGGACCCCATGCTCCCGGCAGATGGCCACCAAATCCTCCCCAGGGTCGGAAATACAGGGCATCCCCGCGTCGGTGACGATGGCGCAGCTCTCCCCGCCCAGCAGCCGGGAGAGGATGATCTCCCCTTTCTCCCGCAGATTGTGTTCATAATAGCTGATCATCGGCTTTTTAATCCCCAGGTGGGAGAGCAGCTTCATGGTCACCCGGGTATCCTCCGCGGCGATGAAGTCCACCTCGGATAGGACCTGCGCCGCTCTGGGGGAGAGGTCCCCCAGGTTGCCGATGGGGGTGCCCACCACATACAATTTACCCATAGTTTCACCTTTTCCCATAGATTTTCAGTAGTTCTTCTGAGAAGCCGTCCTCCCCCTCGATGAGGAGAGGAGCCTCCACCTGTAAAAAAGGCTTTGCCCCCTTCTTCCCCTCACAGAGGAAGAGCCAGGGGGCCGACCCTGGCCGCTGCTGGACAAACCGCACCCGCTTGGGTTCCAAACCCTGCTGACGAAGCAAGGTGAGGACATCGCAAAGCCGCTCCGGCCGCTGGCAGAGGCAGAACCGCCCCCCAAACTTCAAAAGCCGGGCCGCAGCGGCCACCACATCGGCAAGGCTGCACTGTGTCTCATGCCGGGCGATTTTTTCACTCTCCCACTCGCTTAGGATTCCCCCTCCCTCCACTTTGTAAGGAGGGTTGCAGGTGACCAGGTCAAACCGGCCGGACTCCAGCTGGGGCGGAAGATCCTTCAAATCCGCGCAGATGGGGATAAGCCTTCCCCCAAGGCCGTTTTTCTCCACCGAGGCGGTCAGCTGGGCAATGGCCTTTTGCTGGATGTCCACCCCAAAGGCCAGTTTGGGGGCATCCTCCGGTCGGCGGAACCACAGCATGGGGATGATGCCGCACCCGGTGCCCAAATCGCAGGCCAGGTCTTTTCGCCGGGGCGCGGCAAAATCCGACAACAGAAAGGCGTCGGTGCCGAATTTGTGGTCGGGGGTGACGCAGAGGGTCCGGTCGCCTAAAGCTTCATAATGGTGGGGGAAATCCAGTTCCATGCCATTTCTCCTTTCGGGCCGCGGGCCAGCCCCATAAATTCAGTAAGTATTCGGGCCGCCGGCTTTTCAAAGGCTTCCCATGCCCTCCTCAGCAAGAGGGCCAGGCAGAAATTCCCTGCCATCCGCTTCCCTGTGGCCATTATAGCATCCATTGGGAAATGGGTCAAAAAAAGATGGGTACAGCGTGGGGCTGTACCCATCTTCCTATGTGCGAACCGGAGCCTACTGAGCGCTGGGAGCGCCAACAGGGCAAACACCTGCGCAAGCGCCACACTCGATGCAGGTAGCTGCGTCGATCACATATTTGCCGTCACCAGCAGAGATCGCGTTTACGGGGCACTCAGCCTCGCATGCGCCGCAGCTGATGCACTCATCAGAAATTGCATATGCCATGGGTTACACCTCCTTAAATGTTCAAGTTCATTGTACCATAGATCGGGAAAAAATCAATCAATCTTCCATAAAATATTTGTGAATGAATTAGCTTTCTCTCAATCATCCGCCCGCTGCACCCTGCCACACAAAACTGGAAAAGGCCGCAGCCCATGGGCTGCGGCCTTTAAAAAAACAGATTCTCATAAAACCCTCGGCTAGGTTACCCCTCCAGCTTTTTGAGGGCTTTGGCTTCGTCGTCCTTCACCTTGATCTGCCCATCCCGGATGACGCGGACCTCGTTCTTGTCGAAGATGTGGGGCGCAGCGTCCATGGCTTTGTCCATCCGCACCTTGAGCACACCGGTGAGCAGGTTGACCTCCTGGACCGTGCCCCGCCCGTCGGGGGTATTGACGGTGGCGCCCACTTTTGGGGTGGTGCGCAGCAGGTCATCGTAGGCGGTCTGCTCAAATTTGAGGCAGCACATCAACCGGCCACAGGTGCCGGAGATTTTGGTGGGGTTGAGGGAAAGGCCCTGCTCTTTGGCCATTTTGATGGAAACCGGCTGGAACTCCCCCAAAAAGGTGGAGCAGCAGAAAGGCCGCCCGCAGACGCCCAATCCCCCCAACATTTTGGCTTCATCCCGCACCCCGATCTGCCGTAGCTCAATCCGGGTGCGGAACACCGAGGCCAGGTCCTTGACCAATTCCCGGAAATCCACCCGGCCATCCGCTGTAAAGTAAAACAGGATTTTGTTGCTGTCAAAGGTGTATTCCACGTCCACCAGCTTCATATCCAGCTTGTGTTCCTGGATCTTTTTCTGGCAGACCTCTGCCGCCTGTTTTTCCTTTTGGCGGTTGCGTTCCACCTGGTCCAGATCGGCCTTGGTTGCCACCCGGATCACCTTTTTCAAGGGTTTTACAATCTCGTGTTCCTCCACTTCCCGGTTGCCCGCAGCCACCTCGCCGCATTCCACACCCCGGGCTGTTTCCACGATTACATGGGCCCCTTTGGCGATCTTGTTGCCATTGGGGTCAAAATAATATACTTTGCCAACGTTCTTAAAGCGAACGCCGATCACTTCTGCCATTTCCTTCCTCCTTTTTGGGCGTTTGCCCCATCTCTATTCCATCCCCCTGTTGGGGAAGCCGGAAACCTCCGGCAGAATCCTCTCAGTTTCTCTGGGGCCCCTGTGGGGGCCCGCTTTCCACGCAAGGTCATCCCCTGGGCAGGGCCGCCTTGAGCCGCCCGCAGAATTGGGTGGTCAGCAAGGTCAAATTGACATTCTGGGCCGCCTTTTGCTGGGCTTCTTCTATTATACCAACGATCCGCATTCCCTGCAACGGTGTAATCTGGCGGGTTTGGCCGGACTTTCCAGGGGCGAGGTACTGCCCCGTCAACTGCCCCGCCACCCGATCCTTGGCCGCCTGCAAAAGCCGCAAAAACCCTTCCCGATCCTTTTCATACCGGCTCAATAAGGCGAGCATAGGGTACTCCTCCCCTTGGAAGAGGAGGTCCAGCAGCTGTTTCGCATCCCGCTCGGCGCCCAAGGCTCCCGGGTCATCCAAAGCGGCCAGAGCCCGGCCGATGCTCCCCTCGGAAAGGGTGGCTGCGAACTGGTATTCCTCCTCCGTGTGGTCCGGGCGGAGCCCCGGCAGCACCGCCAGACACTCCTCCGGCGTGGGGGTTGCCACCGGGATAGTCACCACCCGGGAAAGGATGGTGGGCAGCAGTTTGGAGCGGTTGTCACAGGTGAGGAGGAACACCCCGTAGGACGGGGGCTCCTCGATGATTTTCAAAAGGGCGTTTTGGGCCTGGACGGTCATGTTCTGGGCGTCGCAGAGGATATAGACCTTGGCCTTCCCCTCGTTGGGCTTCACATAGGCGGACAGCCGCACCTGGCGGATGGCGTCGATGTGGAAGGAACGGCTCCCCCCCTCTTCCCCCACCACCATCACGTCGGGGTGGTTGCCGGAGAGGACTTTATGGCAAGGCCCACAGTCCCCACAGGGTTTCTCCCCTTCCCCTTCGCAGAGGATGGCGGCGGCCAGGCGCAAGGCCAGGGTCTTCTTTCCGCAGCCCTCCTGCCCCTCCAACAGGACAGCATGGGGAAAACGCCCGCCGGCGGTCAGCGCGGCGAGCGTTTTGAGTGCTCTATCGTTGTAATAAAAATCCTGATTCAACTGGGCTTCTCCCATTCTATGCGGTTAGAGTTTTACAAACTGCTCCACATCCAGCACAAAGACGGTAGCGCCGCCCACCTGGACTTCCACCGGGAAGGAGGTGAACATGCCGACGCCGTAGGATGCGGAGGAGGGAACCATCTGGGTTCTCTTCTGGCTGTGGGTGCGCAGGATTTCGATGACCTGGGGAACCTTCTCATCCTCTGTACCACAGATAAATGTGGTGTTGCCGGACATCAGGAAGCCACCGGTTGTCGCCAGTTTAGTGACCGAGAATCTCTCTTTGGTCAAAGCCATCTGCACTTTTTGGCTGTCGTCATTGGATACAATTGCAAGAATCAATTTCATAATGGGACCCCCTTTATCAATGGATGAGGACATCTCTGTGTTCCTCTATGGCTTTATTCTACCACATTCTGAAGAGGAAAGCCACAGCTTTTGCACAAATTTAACAAATTATACCCATATTTTATCAAGCCCTAAACACATTGCCCGGAGGCTAAATCAATTTTTGTGTTGGAGTTTCCGCTTCACCGTGCGCATGGCTCCGTTTAAGGCGATGGCCTGGTCCACCATCTTGGCCTTGAGGGGCTGGTAAATGTAGTCGAACTCCCCGGCAAGCTCATCCAGGGTGCCGTTGAACCCCCGTTTGAACCGGTAGAGGCCATACATGTGGTGGCTCTCCTCCAGAATGCCGGAGACCCCCTGGAAATCGTAAACCCAGCAGCCGGTTTCAATGGCCCAGCGGATCATCTCCCACTGGATCAGGTAGTTGGGCATCACATTGCGGTGGGCGTTGTCCGAAGCGCCATAGACATAGCAGGTCTTGCCTCCAAAGTTGGTGGTGATGGCCCCGGAGATGGGCTGCCCCTCATAAAAGGCCATGTAAAGCCGCACCTTCTCCCCCAAAGAGTCCAGCATCCGCTCAAAGTAGGATTTGGGCCGGATGTTGAAGCCATCCCGCTGGCCGGTGGTCTCCATGAGACCCATAAAATCATCCAGCCGCTCCTTGCCCACCACCTGGATTTCCACCCCGTGCTTCCGGGCTACCCGGACATTGTACCGGGTCTTCTGGGTCAGGGCGGCAAAGACCTCATCCTCGGTGCGGCCGTTCAGATACAGCCGGTAGTTGAACCGGGCCTGGATGCCTTCAAACCCATCGGGGCCGTAGGACTGGACAAAACCCAACGCCTTTAGGTTCTCCACTGCCTCGGTGTCGGTGAAGAGGATATCCGGGTCCCACTTGATGGCGTGGGCATTGTACCGGCGGGCCAGTTCATCGGCGCCGTTTTTCAGATCCAGCAGGATGGCCTTGTTGTGCAGATCGCACACCGGGCCCCGAGGGGCGTACAAAAAGCTGGTGCCGATCATGGGGATCTTTTGAATCAGAACCCCCATGGCCCCCACAATCTCCCCGCTGGCGCTGCGGCTGATCACCGCCTCATATCCCCAATTGTTTTTCACCTTCCGCCAGTCGGTGCACTGGGTAAAACTGGATTGGGGATGGCTGGCTACAAAGGCGTCATATTCCCCATACTGGGCGGGTGTGATAATTTCCATGGAACGGTCCCCTCCTTGTAAAAATGCCCGCTGCAAAGCCGCGGCGCTGCTGTATTGTTTTGCCTGGGTTTCCCTTGGCGGTGTCTTTCTTCCTATTCTTTCCCCCCCTGGGGCGGATACTCCCCAGTGAGGATAGCCAAATTCCGTTCCAGCACCCCTTTCCCCCGGAACCCCAGCGCCTTGCATTTTTTTAGAACGGCAAGGTTCTCCCGGGTGAGGATAGGAACCACATTTTGATAAAAGGCCGGGATGTCCGACCAACGGGCCCCTTTGTTGTGGGGACAGACGTCGGTGCACAGGTCGCAGCCCCAAACCATCCCCCCTTGGCGGATGGCCTGTACCTCCCAAAGGGACAGTTCCCCCTTTTTCTGGGTGATATAGGAACGGCAGCGGCTTTCCTCCACAGTGCCATCCCCTTTGAGGGCCCCGCCAGGGCAGGCCCGGACACAGGCCCCGCAGCCTAAACAGCCCCCCGGCAAGGGGGTGGAGGGGGGAAACTCCAGGTCGGTGACGATCTCCCCGATGAACACATAGGAACCGAATTCCGGGTGGATCAGCTGGCCGTTCCGGCCGATGACCCCCAGCCCTGCCAGATAGGCGGCATAGACCTCCCGGATGGGGGAGGAATCCACAAAACAGGCAAAGGAACCCTGGGGATAGGCCTCTCCCAGACGGGCGGCTATCCCCTCCAACATCCCCCGGCCGATGGTGTGGTAGTCGTCGGCCAAGGTGTATCGGGAGATATTCCGCTCCGGGTAATCCCCCACATAATAGGGGAGCAGACAGACGATCACCGACCTGGCCCCCTCCGGGATGCGGGCCGCCCCCCTGCAGGGCAGCAGCGGGAGGCAGTCGGCGAAGGCGGCAACGCCAAATTGGCTGATTCCCCCGCCGGTGACAATCTCTTTCAGCATATGCCTTCCCCCCTTGGATCATCCCTTACTGTAGCATATTTGGCCGCCCTTTTCCACCCTTTTTCTGTGAATGGCCGCTTTTTGCCCGCCGGTTTCCAGGGGATTTCCTCCATGGGAAGTTTTGGCGGGTTTTCCGCCCCAATTCGCCCTCTTTTGCCTTGACAAAGATTTTCCCCCCCGGTATGATGAATAAGGAAAGGAGGGCCAAGGCATTGGATCTGTTGTCTATCGTCATCGACCTTGCGACCTTTATCACAAAATTTTTGTGGCTTGCCGTGGTCCTCGCCGCAGTGCAGGCCGCCTACCGCTATCTCAAAAATAAATTTCACTGGTAAATAGTTCGCCGGTCCCCTGGTTTATTCTGGGGGAACCGGCTTCTTTTTACTCTGGCCGCCGCCATGTTTCCTGTGGTTGACACCCTCTGCCGGAGCCGGTATAATTGAGGGGAGTGGAACCGGGCATATGCACAATATGCCCCCCATTCCACAAGTATTGCGGTCAGGAGGTGGACATTCTGCCCAGGACAACCAAATGCAGGCGGGTGTGCATCGCCCCAGACAATCGGGTTTTCACCCCCAAACGCCCCTGCGGCAAACCGGTGACCCTGCGGCTGGAAGAGCTAGAAAGCCTGCGCCTGTGCGACCTGGAAGGGCTGGAACAGGACAGTGCCGCCCAGCGGATGGAGGTCTCCCGCGGGACCTTCCAGCGGATTTTGTACCGCGCCCGCCAAAAGGTGGCCGGCGCCTTGTGCGAGGGTTGCCCCATTGTCATCGAAGGCGGCAATTACCAACTGGCCTCCAGCGGCCAGGGATGCCCCCATTCCTGTTCCAGGTGTTACCCAAATGAATTGCAAATAGGTAAGGAGTTGAAATCCAATGAGTGAAGGATGCAACCACGATTGCGGCAACTGCACCCAGAACTGCCCCTCCCGCCAGATGAAGCCGGAGGATTTCTTGGAGTCCCCCCACGAGATGAGCTCCATCCGCAAGGTGATCGGCGTAGTCAGCGGCAAAGGCGGCGTCGGCAAATCCCTGGTGACCTCCCTGATGGCGGTCCTTCTGAACCGCCGGGGCTACAACACCGCCATTTTAGACGCGGATATCACCGGCCCCTCCATCCCCAAGGCCTTTGGCATCCACGAAAAAGCCATGGCCAGCCAGTTCGGCCTTCTCCCCACCAAAACCAAGACCGGCGTGGACATCATGTCGGTCAATCTGCTGTTGGATCATGAGACTGATCCAGTGGTGTGGCGGGGTCCCATTATCGCCAATACGGTAAAACAGTTCTGGACCGATGTGATCTGGAGCGACGTAGACTTTATGTTTGTGGACATGCCTCCGGGAACCGGTGATGTTCCCTTGACCGTCTTTCAATCCATCCCCCTGGATGGCATCCTCATCGTCACCTCCCCTCAGGAGCTGGTCTCGATGATCGTGGGCAAAGCGGTCAACATGGCCAAAAAAATGAATATCCCCATCTTGGGTTTGATTGAGAATATGAGCTATGTCCAGTGCCCAGACTGCGGCAAACACATCCATGTCTTCGGCGAAAGCCATTTAGAGGATGTGGCTGCCGCCTATGGGCTGGATGTACTGGGCCGCCTTCCCATCGACCCTGCCATCGCCAGCGCCTGTGACCAGGGCCGGATCGAAGAGGTCGAAGGGGATTGGCTGGACGGCGCCGCCGACCTGTTGGAACATTTGGGCGACTAAACCCTTGCAAAGACAGCTCCCATACAAAGGGGGCTGTCTTTGCTGCATTTTGGCGGGAGTAGCTCCCCCTTGCCCCCATGAAGAGGACAACGCCCCCGGTTTCCCGCAATGACCCGATGATCCCCGGCGCGCCTGCCGGAACGACAGCTATGTGGAAGAGGGTTGGAACAGCCATGAAAGAAGATATCAGTTTGTATCAGTGGATTTATGAGTATCTCCTTATGATGATCCAGTGTGGGGTGGTGTCCCATGGGGAATCCCTTCCCCCCATTTGGGATCTGGCCGACAAGTTCCATGTCTCCATCCGCCCGGTGCAGCAGGCCCTCGCCATGCTGGAAAGCCAGGGCTGGATCGCCATGGACGGCAAACGGTTCCGGGTGGTTGCCCGTCTCACCCCGGAAGAGATTGAGCAAAACTACGCCGTCCACTTCTGGTCCCGCAGGGACGCCATCCGGGACATCTACGCCTTCGAGTCCATGGTGTCCGCAGACATCCTGCTGGCCGCCCTTCAGCTCCTCCCGGAAAAGGATGCAAAGCGGCTTTCCCGATGGGAGGATGACCCCTCCAACCAGGATTTTATAGGCAGCATCTACCTGCTGGAGGAGATGCTCCACCCCTTGGGCAACCCCATGCTCACCGGCCTGCTCTGTGACCTGGCACTGTTCCAGGCCTATCCTTTTTCCGCCCGGGGAGGAGAAAAGGACGGCGGGTTCCTGTGCAGCTGCGGCAGCCTTCTCTCCCTCCTCGGCCTCTGCCGGCAGGGGAACCATGCCGAGGCGCGCCGGCAGATCTGCCAACACCTGGACGACAACGCCCTTCGCCTGTACGCCTCCTTCCACGACAGCCCCCAGCCCCCGGATGTACAGCCGGTTTCCTTTGAGTGGCAGGTTTACCGGGGCCGCCCCCGTCAGGTGTACAGCGTGGTTTACAAACTGATCCATCAAATCGCCTTGGGGGAACTGCCCATGGGGCAGCGCCTCCCCCCCATCAACACCCTGGCGGATCAGTTTGGGGTGAGCCGCAGCACGATCCGCCGGGCCACCGGGGTGATGAACAGCATTGGGGTGACCCAGCCCTCAGGGGGCAAGGGAACCAAGCCGGTCCCCCTCGACCCGGAAACGGTGGCCAACGGCTTGGAAACCTACACCATGCGCACCATGATGGCTAAGTACCTGCAGGCCCTACAGATTTTCAGCCTCACCGCCCCCGGCATCATCCGGGACACTTTCCCCCAAATCGGGGAGCAACAGCTGGCCTCCACCGCCGCCAACCTGCGGGAAATTGCCGCCTCCGGCCGCTGGAATGCCATCACCGAGCTGTTCTGCCAACTGATGATCGACGCTTCCGGCAATGGGGTGGTTCGGGAGCTGTATGCCCGCCTGTTGGAACAGCTGGTGTGGGGCCATCCCCTTTCCTGCCTGGCTGGCAGCCCGGAGAAGAGCCGGATGTACTGCCACTGCGCCGACACTTTGGCCCTGTACCTGGAGAGGCGTGATCTGGACGCCTTCTGCTGGGAGGCCAAATGGCACTTTGATTCCCTTCTCCTGTTCAGCAGGACGCTGCTGCTCCAGCACGGGGCGGGGGGCGTGAAGCCCATTGTCTTGGTAGAAGGGCTTCCCAAACCGTGATATTATCCCCACTTCCACCTTTCCTCCAACCGCCCAAAAGGGCGGTTTTTTCGCTATTCGGGGAGCTTTTAGAAAATATATTTTTAAAATAACCCTATTAAATAGGAGCCTCTTTTGATATAATGGTTGTGGACTTACACAAACAGGTATTGGCGGGGCAAAACCCGCTCCATAAAGACAGCAAGCACAGGCAGGGAAAAGCCCTCGTTTTTCCCTGCTTATCTTATTGCCACAGGATGGCCTACAGAAGATGCCAGTATCACCACAGCGCCCCCATGCCGGCCAATGCTTTTGCCAAGGACGGGCCGTGCCTTCTATCCCGAGGCGCCCCATTGCCTGGGGAAGCCTATGGGCATAGGAACTCTGCCCTGGGAACTGCATACCTTGTACAAGGACCCAGCCCAATCCCCGAATCTCTGTCCTATGGAGGGTGACGAAATGACTGTTCAGCAATACTACGCCGCCATCGGCGCCGATTACAACGAAGTGATCCGCCGGCTGGGGAATGAAGACCGCATCCGCCGGTTCCTCTTAAAATTCCCCGCAGACCAAAGCTTTTCTATCCTTTGCCATTCGCTGGCGGAAAATCAGTACGAAGAAGCTTTCCGGGCCGCCCACTCCCTAAAGGGCATCAGCATGAACCTGGGGCTGACCCCACTGGCAGAGTCCAGCAGCGCAGTCACCGAAGCGCTCCGCGCCGGGCCTCCCTCCGAGGATATCGGCCCGCTGTTCGCCCAACTGGAAGGCGATTACAACACCATTCTCGCCGCAATTCAGGGATTGTCCCAAGCCTAGAGGGCGAACCATAGAGGAAGTGTAGTGGATGGAAAAAAGGAACCGTATCCTCATTGTTGATGACACCGAAATGAACCGATCTTTGTTGGCGGATATTCTGTCTGCCGAATACGACATCTTAGAGGCCCGCGATGGCATAGAGGCCATCGCCCTCTTGGGCAAATACCACACCAATATCTCGCTGGTGCTGCTGGATATCGTCATGCCGCGGATGGACGGCTTTGAAGTGCTCACCATTATGAACAAAAGCGGCTGGATCCACAGCATCCCGGTGATCACCATATCGGCGGAGACCTCCTCTAGCTACATTGACCATGCCTACGACCTGGGCGCAACCGATTACATCAACCGTCCTTTTGACGAAAAGACGGTTCAGCGAAGGGTCTGCAACACCATCATGCTGTACACCAAACAGAAAAACCTGGAGGGCATGGTGACCGAACAGATTTTAGAAAAATAGCGGTACAACTTTTTGATGGTGGAGATCCTCTCCAACATCGTGGAGTTCCGCAATGGGGAGAGCGGCCTGCACGTCCTTCACATCCGGGTGATCACCGAGCTTCTGCTGAAAAAACTGGTGGCCCGCACCAGCCGGTACAACCTGACCTCCTCCAAAATTGCCCTGATTGTAAACGCCTCGGCCCTCCATGACATCGGCAAAATCTCCATCCCGGAGGATATCCTCAACAAACCGGGCAGGCTGACCGATGAGGAATTTGCCATTATGAAAACCCACTGTGCCATCGGGGCACAGATTTTGCAGAATGCCCCCAACCTCCAAGAGGAGGAGCTGATCCGGGTGGCCCATGACATCTGCCGTTGGCACCATGAACGGTATGACGGCCGTGGGTATCCCGACGGTCTCAAAGGGGAGGACATCCCCATCGCCGCCCAGGTGGTCTCTTTGGCAGACGTCTATGACGCCTTGACCAGCAAACGGGTATACAAACCCGCCTATTCCCACGAGGAATCCATGCGGATGATCCTGCGGGGGGAATGCGGGGCTTTTAACCCCATCCTGCTGGAATGTCTGGTGGATGCCGGGAGCCATATTGAGGAAGAGGTTCGGGTAAACTCCCCCAGCGGCATGTCCTCCATGGAGATTCAAAGCATCGCCACCGAGCTGATCGCAAGCAACGAACTGCGGGCCTCCAACCGCACCCTGGCCCTGTTGGATCAGGAGCGGATCAAATACCGGTTCTTCGCCTCCATGTCTCAGGAGGTCCAGTTCGAATACAACATTCACTCAGACCTGCTGGAGGTTTCGGAATGGGGGGCCAGATACCTGGCCCTTCCGGAGCTGATCGCCCACCCCAAGCAGAGCAAACAACTCCAGAAGGTCTTCCCCGCTGCGGATTTTCAAAGCTTTATCTGTCTTCTGCGCGGCACCACTCCCACCGACCCCATTGTCAGCGGGAGTTACTGCTTGTCGGTCCAAGGGGAACCCCGATGGTTCAAAGTGGTAGCCCGCACCCTGTGGGACAGCGAAGACCGGGCCAACTACTCCACTGTCATCGGCAAGTTCATCGACATCCACGAAGAGCAGCTGGAGCTGGCCAACCTGCGCCAGCTTGCAGCCCAGGATTCCCTGACTTCCCTGTACAACCACCGGGCGGCCCGGGAAGCCATTGAAGCTAAAATTGCCGCCAATGAGGGCAAAAACTTTGCCATGATCCTCTTTGATGTGGATTATTTCAAGTCAGCCAACGACCAGTTTGGCCACATCTTCGGGGATGAGGTGCTCAAATATGTGGCCCAGCGGATGCGCCAGAACATTCGGCAGGGCGACATCGCCGCCCGGGTGGGTGGGGATGAATTCCTGATTTTTGCCGAGTGCCAGAGCGACGCCATGCCTCAAATCCAGCGGGTGTTCCACACCCTGACCGGCCAATACAAGGATTTTCAAATCTCCATCAGCATGGGGATCTCCCTCTGCCCGGAAAACGGGGAGGCGTACGAGCGGCTGTTCCACTGCGCAGACCAAGCCCTCTATTCCGCTAAAAAGAGTGGGCGGAACCAGTACCGGCTGTATGACAAATCCATCCAAGGATTTTTGTCGGTTCTCTCCCCAATGGACAATTAAAAACGCAAACAGCCCCCGCAGGAACACCGTTGTCCTGCGGGGGCTGTTTTGTCTGCCACTATAGGATATAAAAGAACACCACCAGGAAGTGGAGGAAACTGCCCAGCATAACAAAGAGATGGAACAGCTCATGGAACCCAAAATCTGCACTGATGTTGGGCTTTTTGACGGCGTACATCACCCCGCCGATGGTGTAGGAGATTCCCCCGGCAGCTAAAAGGGCAATCCCCCCGGCAGGCAGGGCCCCTAGGGACGGCAGGTCAAAGGCGATCGCCCACCCCATAAGGATGTACAGGGCGGTGGAAAACCACCGGGGCGCGGAGAACCAAAAGAGCTTCACTGCGATGCCCACCACGGCGCACAGCCAAATCACCGCTGTAAACAAGTAGGATTTGGGCGGCTGCAACAGATTGAGCAGCATGGGGGTGTAAGAACCGGCAATGAGCACATAGATCATTGAATGGTCCAGCTTGCGCAGCCGCAGAATCACCCGGTCAGTCCCATGGACAAAATGGTAGGTGGCGCTGGTGGCGTATAAAGCCACCAGGGACAGGCCGAAAACCGCTGCGGAAAGCCCGGTCATCCAGCCCACCTGGCGGGATATGCTGGCGGCAACCAATACGCCAGTCCCCAGAACAGAGAGCAGTGCACCAATAAAATGGGTATAACTGCTAATAGGGTCCCTAGCATGTTGTAAATAGCGAGACATCTTCGGCACCTCCACTCACATAATTTTAAAAACCAGATTATAGGATATATCATAGCACAATCTTGAAAAAAAGCAATGGGAAACGCCCCGTTGTCGAAAAGTTCAGGCTACAGAAGTAGTGTGGGAATCCCATTTGTCCCTTATGCAAGCTGGTGGGGGAAAATCCTCTGCAAACTGTCC
>ENA-ORUM01001343-ORUM01001343.1-human-gut-metagenome-genome-assembly--contig:-NODE-1343-length-20570-cov-3.514112_pt1 | contig 20570 bp, 17 predicted proteins | sample MGYA00242083_ERZ509217 | MGnify/ENA primary metagenome ERZ509217 (study PRJEB26280, sample SAMEA2338831) | human gut metagenome | biome: human gut; feature: human-associated habitat; material: faeces...
ACCTGGGGCGCTTTCTTATTCTCTGAAGCAGAAAGGAGGATCATTAACCATGGAAAAAATCAACTTCTGCCGAACCTTGTTCGAAGGAACCCGCTTTATGAGTCTACTCATCAAGTCGACGCTTTCGAGCATCGTTGCAAAGCACGGGCTAAACCCCTATCAGGCTCACCTGCTGGGCGAAATAGCCTCGCAGGATGGCCAAACTATCAAAGAACTCGCTTATCACTTGTACGTAAAGCCCTCAAATTTCAAGCCTATCGCCCAGCCCTTGGAAGAACGCGGCCTCATCGAACGCAGGCAGGACGAAAACGACAAGCGCAGCTTCCGTATCTACCTCACGGAAAAAGGCCGAGCCGAATCGGCCGCCATCGATGCAGAGTTTTCTGCCCTCTTCGAGGAAAACCCCGACGCTGCCGAGCTGCAACAGCAGGTCATCGAAGGGTTTGAAGCCTTCCGTAAGCTCGCAAGCCTCAACAGCCAGCTCAAAACCATCCCTACCGATCCCCACACAAGAAAGGAAAACTAGATGGGTCTCACCCGTAATCAAGTAGTTATCGTTGCCATTCTGCTGGCAGGCGCCACGCTGGTTGTCTTGAACCAGACGCTCCTTTCGCCCGCATACCCCTCCATCATGGCCGACCTCCAGGCAGACGCCACCACCGTTCAGTGGCTCACCTCAGCTTATTCTTTGGTCGAAGCCATTATCATCCCGCTTTCCGCCTTCCTTATTGGCCGCTTCCCCACCCGAAAGCTGTTCATCGCAGGCGTTTCGGTATTCGCCTTGGGCTCCCTTATGGCGGCGTTTTCTCCCTTCTTCGGCATCCTGCTATTGGGCCGTATTTTCCAGGCAGCAGCCACCGGCGTAGTTATGCCAATGGTATTCACCGTGATTCTTCTGATATTCCCCCGCGAAAAGCGCGGCAGCGCCATGGGCATTGTGTCCTTGGTTATCGGCTTTGCCCCTGCTGTCGGTCCTTCCCTTTCCGGCTTGCTGGTCGAATCCGTCGGTTGGCGCTCACTCTTTATACTGGTAACCGCACTGGCGGTACTTATCGTCATCCTGGCCATCGTCTTCCTCAAGAGCTACGGCGAATTCGAACCCACCTCGTTCGACAAACCATCCGTTGCCTTGTGCTCACTGGGCCTTTTGGGGCTGCTGTATGGCTTAGCCACTATCACTTCAGCGACCAACACAGCCATCCCGATCGCCCTTATCGTTGCCGGTGCCATTCTCTTGACGTTCTTCGTACGCAGACAGCTCCGCCTCGAAGTGCCGCTGTTGAAAGTCGACGTGCTGAAGAGCCGCTCATATGCCATCGTTGTCGTTCTGGTTGCCCTGCTCCAGGCCGCGCTGGTTGGCACAGGCGTTTTGCTCCCCATCTATTTGCAAAACCTGCTCGGTGTATCTGCCCTCGAAACCGGCCTTATCATGCTGCCTGGCGCTGTGTTGGGCGCCATCATGGGCTTCTTCGCTGGCCGCCTGTTCGATAAGCTGGGCGTTCGCCGTATCGTAATCCCAGGCGCCTTGGTTGCGGCCATCGGCGGCTGCGGCTTGGTTGGCTTTGGACTCGACACGCCCGTACCCTTCATCATCGTTATCTACACCTGCCTGGGCGTTGGCATGCAGGCGCTGGTCACCCCGCTTAACACCTGGGGAATCAACACGCTGGACAACCGTGTTATCCAGCACGCGAATGCATTGCAGAACACGTTGAACCAAGTAGGCGCGTCGTTGGGCACAGCCATCTTGGTTTCCCTTTCCGCAACATCCACCTTCCTGTTCCCCGAGATGCCCGCAATAGAACAGGCCATGGCAGGCGACCGAATCGCATTCGCCTTCACGGCGCTTATCATGATCGCAATCTTTGCAGTTATCGTTGTCGCCGTACGCGACACTAAGAAGGAGCCTTCCGCCGCAGAGCGCGCCAATGCTCTGCGCCTGCCCACCAAGGCAGACGATCACATCGCTGTGGACCTTGCTATGAACAAGCAGCCCTACTTCGTCCACAGCACCGACTCCATCCGCGAGGTTGCGCAGATTCTTGCCACCAACAAAACCTCTGGCGTTCCCGTGGTAGACGAACATATGAAAGTGGTTGGCTTTATTTCCGACGGCGACATCATGAAGTACATCGGACGCAGCGAAGGCGCCGTTCTGGACGCAACTCTCATGCTGTACCGCGCCACCGACAACGAAAACTTCATGCAGCGCGTTTCCGAACTGCTTGACTTGAACGTTATGCGCATTGCCACCAAGGGCGCTATTTCCGTTGAAAGCGGATCCGAACTTGACGAAGCATGCCGCCTGCTGGCTGAAAAGCGCATCAAGAAAGCACCAGTAATAAGCGAAGACGGAACGCTCGTTGGCTCGCTTTCCCGCTCGGACGTTATTCGATCCACCATGGCAAACCTCGCTGCCATTGAAGCTCTTGCCAAGGGGTCAAAGCCCGCAAACGCCTAGCAACCCAGACCCTCCTTTTCTCCCGCCCCGCATCAAACTTTGAACTGCACCCATTTCTCGTGTCCAAAAAGTGGGTTCAGTTCACTTTCGGCCTGATGCGGGGCGTTTTGCTTTTGGAGCCATGCCTCACGGGCCATAACGCGCGTAGTCGACATGAGCGAACGAATCCCGTCGCCCATGCGCGCAATGCCAACTTGCCGCACAAAGAAGACCCCCTTTATAATGTGACCGCATATTTTTGGTAACGGCTGGCTGCGCCTTTTGCGCAGGTGCTCACAAGCCGCAGGGGAATGAAGGTGAAAGTCCTTCGCTATACCAGTAACCGTAACTTCGAGCAGCCCTCGATCAAGTCGGAATGCCTGCCAGCCTGCGCCCTGGATAGAAGGAGCTCACGTGAGCAACACCACCTGCCGTCCTCGCGGCATAGCAAAGCGCGCCCTTGCGCTGCTTACGGCAATCGCCCTGGCAACCACCCTAACCCCCAGCTTCGCCCTGGCAGAAGAAGCCAACAACTCGGCATCAATCACAGCAGAACAAAACCCCACAGCTGGCAGCGCAAGCAGCCCTTCCGCGACTGACTCCGCTGCAAACAAGGCAGACGCCACACAAGATGTCAGCGAGAGCCAGGCATCGGGCTCCAGCAGCGCCGCAGGGCACGCAACAACCAGCAGTTCAAAGGCAAACGCGAGCGAATCGGCAGACACCAGTAGCGCAAATAAAGCACCGAGCCAATCCGCGAACGCTGCCGAGCCCGCAAACCAGGCATCCAGCACCAAGGCAGATACCGTTTCAGCGACACTGAAGATCTCGGTATACGGCACCACCTTGGTTTCGCACACCTTCAGCATCGAAAAGGGTAAAACTGTTGAAGACATGCTGAACTTGGCCGTCGAACAGGGCTACATCAACAACTATTCTCACGGCACCCCCTACCCTGGCTACACGGCATACTACGTGAACAGCATCACCGTAAACGGCATCGCATACACCCAACCCGCTAACTACTCGGAATACTGGTCGAGCACCATTAACGGAGCTTGGGAAAGCGACGGCATCAACGGCAACAAGATTGAATCCGACGGCTTTTCTTACGAGCTGAGCTACGTCTCAAACGATCCCAATACCAAATTCGAGGACTACCCAACCAGCCCTAACGCTCCCCATCCCGACAAGGCAACGGGCAGCGACACCACTTCGTACGTAAAGAACGAAGGCAACACCAGCGCGGCAACCTCCGCTCCCACCTCTTCCAACAATGCGGCGCTTTCCTGGAAGAAAGCCTACGGCAACGGCAATTACTCAGAAATCCTTACGCTGGGCGATTCGATCTACTTCGCCTCATCACTCCTCAATGCCAACTGGACCCCGAAAACCGCCGTGCTGCACCGCCTAAACTCCAAAGGCGAGGAAACCGCATCGCTTCAGTTGTTCGGCACCATTGATGCTTCTGCCTGCCGCATGGCGTACACCGATGGCGTTATCATCATTCCCCTCTCCAACGGCCGCCTGCAGGGCGTTTCCGCAACCGAAATGAAAACGCTTTGGGTATCAGGCGCTATCGCATCGGGCGCTCAGAACATTTCCACCGTAACCGCCTCTGGCGGCATGGTGTTCACCGGCACCGCCAATTCGCTTGATTCAAGCTACAACGCCGCAACGGGCACGTTCTTCGGCATTAACGCCATCACCGGCGAACGGGTTTGGGCAAACGAAGAGGCAAACACGGGCTTCTACTGGAGCGGCGCTTGCAAGGTTGGCAACGTTTTGCTGTACGGCAACGACGCTGGCGTGCTTACCGCCGTCGACCCTGCAACGGGCAAAACCGTTTCCGCACTTAAGCTGTCCTCCGCAATTCGCTCCACGGTAATCTCGAACAACGCTGAAACCGAAACGTACGTCACAACGAACGACGGCACGCTGCACAAGATTTCAGTAGCCCCCAATGGCTCGCTTTCCGAACTGGGCACCGCTTCTTTCGCTAGCAAAAGCACCAGCACAGCAACCCTATTCCAGGGCAATCTGTTCGTTGGCGGCTGCGCAGCTGATTACGCGGGAACGCTCAGCGTCATCGATGCTGCAACCATGCAGGTTAAGCACTCAACTTCCCTTCCCTTCGAAGTGAAGAGCGCACCCTTGGTTGCCAAAGCAGCTGATGGCAACACATATGCCTACTTCACCTGCAACGGAGCCGAGGGCACCTGGCCGAACTACACCAGCGGCGGCGGCGCCTGGGTCTACTGCCTGGAAACCAACACGGCAACCAAGCTCTTTGAGGCCACAGGCGACATGGCAAACTGGTGCACCAAGTCTATCGTCATGGGCGCTGATGGCACCCTGTACTGGACCAACGATTCCGGCACGCTGTTCGCCCTGGCAAACGCCGCCTCTTCCGGAAATGGCGGCAACGGCAGCAATTCCGACAACACCCAAACACCTGAAAAACCTGGAACCAACAGCCAGCAGGGCAACAAGGCGCCTGGCAGCAATGCGGGCAAACATGCTCCTGCCGCAACCCCCATTAGTGCTGGCAATGCATCTGCTGCAGCCCAAGCGCCCCTGAGCAACGCTGAAGCATTGGCCGAAAATGAAGCCTCCGGCGAAGAGGAAAACGGCAGCGCTGTTACCAGCGCATCTTCCGCTCGCGGCACCTCATCCAACAACAGCAACGATTCAAAGGGCGCTCCCTGGCTGCCCATCGCAGGTATTGTTGCAGGCTGCGCCGGCCTGGTTGCCGTGGGTGCCTTCCTGTTCCGTCGCCGTTCTTTGTAGGCTGGAGTTATGGCTGAAGATCCGAAAAAACTCACCCGTGCCCACAAGATAGCACTTGGCATAATCTCGGCTGCTTGCTGCTGCCTTATTGGCATTTCGGCGTTCGCGCTTGCTGCGCCCGACGCGCTGAACCAGGGCAATCAAGCCGAAGCTACGCAACAGGCAAACTCCGCTTCAGCCGACTACGGCAACGACGTTCCGCAAGAAGGCCAATCGGACGAAGCGGCCGACCAAGACGGCAACACCCAGGACGAAGGCGACGACGCGTCGGGCAACCAAGGCAAAAGCACCGAAAACGAAGCCAGCACCCCAAGCAGCTCCGGCAATAAAGCAAGCTCTTCCAACAACGCCTCGGCCAACAAGCAGACCGGCAACGGAAGCTCCCAAGGCACAACAGCAAGCTCCGCCGCTTCTAGCACCGTTACGGTGTCGGTATCCGTTTCCAGCAGCGCCGCCGATGGGCGCGTTTCAGGTAGCGCCCACCCCACCTTCAAGAAGGGCGCTACCGCCTACGATGCCCTGTGCGCCACCGGCCTTTCGGTTAGCACGAAGAGCAGCCAGTACGGGCTCTATGTGAGCGCTATCGGCGGCTTGGCGGAATTCGAATACGGCGGGAAAAGCGGCTGGATGTACTCCGTCAACGGAAGCGCGCCAAACGTTTCTTGCGGAAAGTACGTGCTCAAAGACGGGGACACCGTTTCCTGGTACTACGTTAAGTAAATGAAGCCCACCGCCTTCGACAACTTTCACCCCGCACTTGCCCTGGTCTACTTTGCCGTAGCCTTGGTGCTTGCCATGGCCGCACCTCACCCAACACTCCTGGCTCTTTCCTTTGTCATCGCAGCGCTCTATGGGGTGTGGCTGCGCGGCGGTAGAGCTATTGCGCGGTCGCTCACATGGCAGCTTCCCCTACTCGCCGTTATCGTTGCGGTAAACCCTCTGTTCAGCTCCACGGGCACTACCGAGTTGTTCCGCATAGGCACACAGGCGGTGTATGCCGAAGGCTACGCCAACGCTGCTACTATGGCACTACTGCTCCTGTGCGTGATGCAATGGTTCGCCAACGCCGATGCCGTTCTGGGTTCGGACAAGGTAATGGGCGCATTGGGCGGCATCTTGCCCACCATCAGCCTGATGATCTCCATGATCATGCGTCTTATTCCGCAATTCGTACGACGCGGGCATGCCATTAGCAACGCATTGAATGCTTGCACCGCAGCACGTAACTCCAGCACCACCATGGTTTCTGGTGATGTTTTTGCCGAAGAGGCAGAATCCGCCCCAGTCGCCAAAGAAGCGCAAAAGACGGAACGCGCCTGCCACCAGAAACGACACGCCGAGCAAAATGGTGCGAACAAGCCCGCACGGCGATTTTCCGCAATTCGCTTTGCCGATCACCTGCGCACTGTCACCACGCTCATGGGGTGGAGCATGGAAAACTCGCTGGAAACCGCCGATTCCATGCACTGCCGCGGATGGGGCGCCAACCGCAAGCGAACAACTTTCCGCCGGAACCACTTCCGCACCTATGACGCGTTTGCGCTGGGCGCTCTCGCGTTGCTCTCCGTCGGGGCGGCCGCCGCCGCTTACACCCTCATGAACGGCTTCGGGTTCTTTCCTGCCTTCCATGGCAGCCTGGGCAACCCGCTTGTTGCTCTCTATGCACTGGCCCTGTGCTTCCCCTTCATGCTGGAACTGTTAGGAAAGGTGCGCCGATGAGCGCCGCTTTAACATTCGACGATTTCGCGTTCTCTTACCAAACCGCCACTGAAGCAGAGCTGCTAACAGAACGCTTCGCCGCACAACCGAACCAAGACGGGCGCCCCCTTATCGGGCCCCTTTGCACGGAAATCGAAGAAGGATCGTTTACGCTGATCACCGGCGCCACAGGCTGCGGCAAAACCACGCTGCTGCGCTGCTGCAAGCCAGAGCTTGCCCCCAACGGGATCCACACGGGCGCGATCAAAATCTTCGGGAAAGATCCCTCCACTCTGAGCGTCGAAGAATCGGCAAGCACCATTGGCTTCGTTATGCAGAACCCCGACAACCAGATGGTATGTTCTGAGCCTTGGCACGAATTGGCTTTCGGCCTGGAAAACTTGGCTGTCTCCCAAGATGCCATGCGTCGCCGCGTTGCGGAGATTGCCCACTTCTTCGGCATGAACAGCTGGCTGCATCAAAACGTGAGCAATCTTTCAGGAGGGCAAAAGCAATTGCTGGCTCTTGCCAGCGCACTCGCCTGCGCCCCTTGCCTGCTCCTGCTCGACGAACCCACCAGTCAGCTAGACCCCGTGGCCGCCCATTCGCTGGCGCACGCCCTCTTCCGCATTAACCGCGAGCTGGGCATTACCGTGCTTGCCACCACCCATGCCCCCGAGCTTATGGCACCCTACGCCACGCAAAGGCTCGCCCTGCAAAACGGCCAGCTTAAGGAAGCGGCACTCCCCACGTCTAAGGTATACATCCCTGCAGCGCCCACTGAAACCCCAGTTCAACGCACTAACGAACCAGTTCTGCAAGTTCGCGACGCTTCGTTTCGCTACGAGCGCAAAGTGCCCTTCGTCCTTAAGGGATGCAACCTTACCGTGCAGAAAGGCACCCTGCACGCTATTGTGGGCGGCAATGGATGCGGCAAATCAACTCTGCTGGCACTTGCGGCGGGAACAATGCGCCCCGAACGCGGCCGCATAAAAGCACCGCTTCGAGAAAGCCAAGGATTCATTCCGCAAGATCCGAAAGCGCTGTTCGTGTGCGACTCCGTTGCCGAAGAACTGCGCGACTGGCAACGCGCATGCGGCTATGGGGGCGAAGAGATTGACGCCATGATGCGGCGCTTGAGGCTGCGGGGGCTGGAAAACCTACATCCCTATGATCTTTCCGGCGGCCAGCAGCAGCTGCTAGCGTTCGCAAAAGTGCTGCTCACACACCCAAAGCTGTTGCTTCTCGACGAAGCAACCAAAGGACTCGATACCGAAGCAAAGCTCATGGTTGCAAAACTCTGCCGCGCACTGACAGCAGAAGGGGTCACCATAGTCATGGCGACGCACGACCTGCCCTTTGCGGCTTGCATAGCAGACGCCATAACCATGCTCTTCGACGGTGAAGACGCTTGCACCGAAACACCGAGCGAATTCTTCCGCAACAACTTGTTCTACCGCGCTACCGAAAACGACTTCACGCGCGCTTGGGGGAGCCTGTGAGCACCCCAGCAAAACATATTTTGCGCTCTGCCGCCGAAACAGTTGCCCTGCTGGCACCCCTTGCCGCTTTGTTGACATGCGCATATTTGCAGATCGAACAGTCGGGGTTGCTCACGCTGCTGGTAGGTTGCGCTGCACTGGCGGTATTCTTCTGCGGGTTTGAGGCGGGAAAACCCGCCCTGCGCCAAATCATGCCCACGGCAACCCTGGGGGCATTGGCAGCAGCGGGACGTATCCTGTTTGCACCCATTCCCGACTTCAAGCCAGTCAGCGCCATCTGCATCATTGCCGGAGCGGTGTTCGGCAAGCACAGCGGCTTCGTGGTGGGAGCGCTGGCGGCGCTATGCTCCAACTTCTTTTTCGGACAGGGACCGTGGACGCCCTGGCAGATGTATGCCTGGGGATTGGTAGGATACGTTGCCGGCGTATTGGCAAACAACGGCGTATTTGCGTTGAGCGAACGGCTTGGTGCCCATGGTCCCAGCTTGGGAACCGTCGTTCTGCTCTGCTATGGCTTTCTGTCAGGATTGGGCTACGGCTTCATCCTGAACAGTTGGTATATCGTGGCATTCCTGGTACCGGTAACGTGGCAAGGGGCGCTGGCAGCCTACCTGGCCGGCCTGCCGCTAGACTTGGTCCATAGCGTAGCCACCGTGATATTCCTTTCCGCCCTCTACCTACCCTGGAAACGGAAACTAGAACGCATCAAACGCAAATACGCCCTGCGGTAAAAGTATTATTTGGTGTTAGCCCGATGCACAGGATTCCCAATTTATTTAGCTTAATCTGACTTGTTTTTCAGATTTGAAGTTATGAAGTCACAAAGCCTGTCGGCATTTTCGTTTCTCGAATCCGAATAAATTGCCGAAACCGGAAAATGAACCCCTTCTTGCGAAACAAATGGAAGGCTGACAACGTCAGGTATCAAAACCTCCCAAGCAGATCCGCTGATAGCGAGAAGGGCGGCATCTTCATTGTCCGAAAAAAAATTCCCAATGCTCTCCCGACTGTTGTTGAGCATCTCAAAATGAAGATTCACCCCATAATCAGAAGCCAAATCTTTCAAATAAGGGCAAACTTCTTCCGCATGAAACGGCAAAGCAAGTTTGACCGTTTTCAAATCATGCACTGAAAGTGCATCCCGAGATACCAACGGGTTATTCGACCCCACTAGAAGATTAGGCGATACAGAATAGAGAAACTTTCGCTTAAAACCCTCGAGCATCGGGGCACCGAGCAGGACAGCAAAGTCAATATAGCCCAACCTCAAACCGGACAAGCACCTCTCGTTGGGCAATTCGATCAGACTTTCCACCCAACCACTATTTCCTAGCAGACCCTTTACAAACGGAGGAATCAAGGAGTCCCCTTCACCCCAAGACGCAATAGCGCACCTCATTTTTCCTTCGTCGGAAATACGTAACCTATACGAGGAAGCGATTGAGCCTATTTTGCCTGCATGGTGGATAACCGCTTCTGCCTCTTCGGCAATTAACAACCCCACGTCTGTCGGCGATATAGTTTTCCCCGATGACGCAATCAACTTCAAGCCCAGTTCCGACTCCAAAGTCCTTATGGCCTTCGAAACAGCCTGGGGAGTTACGAACTGCTCTTTTGCGGCACGGGAATAGCTCCCTAGATGAATCGCAGAAACAAGATACTCAAGTTGACTGATATTCATTGCCCCTCCAAAAAGAAAGGGTCGCCAGCCGTCAATGGCGACCCTCTTGCATAAGACTAACTCCGCAAAGGATCAGAAAACTCAAAGACGCCTATCTGCGTTTCCCTATCTTCAGCGTAATAGCCCCCTCCAACATTTCTAACCGCCCCAGCGCCAACGCCTACGTCTTTTTCGCCAGCGGCATTCCAAATCGGCTTTGTCGAATTAATCAACAACCCAGCACCATCATAAAGAGAGGCACAGGCGCCAATCTTGCCTTCGGAAATTGAACTTTCGTCTTCACATATGCCCTACCCGTAATGTAATTCTGACTTCCAGACCAGGACATAGCTTCTATCCCGGCTTTATGGGTAATCGGGATTCCCCCATAGGTATAGGCTTTTTGATTGCCCCAAACTTTACGATTTGTTGCTACTCGCCCTGGACCAACTCCCATTGATATTCAGCACCCGAATCCATCGTTGCCACAATCATCAACCCGTCCATTTTAGAGGCGACTTTTTCTGCAAGTTGACGCCCCTGGGGTCCGTTGCCATTCACCAATTGGGAACAGGCAGATTCGCCCAAATCGACAAGACAACCAATTCTCAAAGAGGAAGAACCCGCATCACAACGATTGGGCATCGAACCCGACTCAAGAATTTCATCCTGATCAACCGCGGAGAAAACACCGCATTCGCCCTCCCCCGAAACCGAAAGAGCAACAAGGGAGCCGCGAGATTCCCCAAGAATAAAAGAGACATCAAGATCGTATGAAGCAAGACAACGCCAATTTTCCTCGGCCCCGCCAAGCAGCACAGAAGGTTCACCCAAGCTAAGCAACGTTTTATGATCTTGGTCAACAAGAAAAACGTTCCGCCCCGATGGAGTATTCCCTGAAGCGTCATCCGCCGATTGGCTTGAGTTTGCACAGCCTAACAATCCGAGGGCAAACACCAACAACATGACAACATTGAGGAAACGCATAGCTACACCTCTTCTGTAAGGGAACCCCTCCTTTGCGAACTGAATTGGAGCATTTGCTCAAACTTTCGCAATTCAGCAGAATTCCCAAATCGACCGATAATGAATCAGCCTATTCAGCCAGACCATTCAGCATTAAGGAAAAAAGGTTTAGGGCATTAACGATTAGTTGTAGATGACGACGAGCCCATAGGAACTCCCAACCAGCAGTGCAAAATAGCGCAGGCCACCACCAACCCGCTCGATGCCATACTCTATGGTGCCTGTTGCAATCTGCTTATCGAGGAAGTGGCACGGGCGGCACAAGACGACATCACCCGCGAAGCCGCTCGGGCGGGGCTCTTTACCCGTATGCGTTTCAGCCTCGGCAACGGTGACTTGCCGCTAACTATTCAGCCCCAGCCCATCAAAGCAATCGCCGCGAAATACGGCTGCTGCGTTATTGGCCTACGCCTTACCGAAAAAGGCATTCCGACTTACGGCACAGGAACGTTTCCGAACAGTCCTTCAGCGAGCAATAGGCAAACGCACACGACCCGATAATGCACTGCCGCTATCGGGCCTCTTTTTCACTGTTGGCGCCCCTGCTCCCAAAGGGCTTCGTTGAAAACACACGATCCCTAAGCGGCTATCGTCGATGCCGAGCCGATTCACCCAAGCCTATCCCTGTTACCCGAACAGGCAGCCCGCCGCAACCAAGCAAACCTTAAAGCAAAGGCTTTCGTATTGTGATGTCGTTTCCCTACAAGCGCGCTGCATCCGCTACACTTCTTACGTGCACACACTTAAAGGAGCCCCTTCCATGAACATGCCCCACTGCTCTGCGCAAAAGCGATGCGGAGCCTGCCAGTTGCTTTCCCTTCCTTACGAGAAACAGCTGGAACGCAAGCAAAACGAGATGATTGAACTCTTCGAGCCTTTCGCACGCGAGGGTACCGTGTTCAACCCCATCGCAGGGATGGACGAGCCCTATTACTACCGCAACAAGGTCACTTCGCCCTATGTTCCAGGACGGAAGACTAAAGGCGGAAAGAAGCCTCGGGGCAAGAAGGGCAATGCCGGCGCCAAGAGCGCACCGCAGCACGAAATCCTTTGCGGCATGTACGCAGCTGGCACGCACCGCGTCATCAACACCGATTCCTGCCTCTTGGAAAACAAAGACGCTAAGCAGGCGGTTTTGGCTATTCGGTCGCTCATGCAGCGCTACCACATGGAGCCCTATAACGAAGACGCCAACACAGGCTTCATTCGTCACGCCGTTATACGCGTAGGGCACACCACCGGCGAATTGCTGGTCACCGTCGTCACTAACGGCAAGGAGTTTCCCGCCTCGCGCAATTTTTGCCGCGAGCTGAAAAAGCGCTGCCCCGCCATCACCACCGTGGTGCAGAACGTAAACACCCGCCAAACCAACGTGATCTTGGGCGATGAAGGCGAAAAGACGCTCTATGGCCCAGGATTCATAATCGACGAGCTCTGCGGGCTCACATTCCGCATTTCATCGCATTCGTTTTACCAGGTCAACGCCACGCAAACCGAAGTGTTGTACCGAAAGGCCATCGAGATGGCGCATTTTACCGACACTGAAACAGCCATGGATGCCTATTGCGGAACAGGCACCATCGGCCTGGTGGCGGCAAAGGGGCTGCCTGGTGCCGAAACCGCCCATGCCGCACGCGTGATCGGCGTAGACAACGTGGCATCCGCCATCAAAGACGCGCGCGAAAACGCGCGCCATAACGGCATCGAGAATGCCGATTTCACCGCTGAAGATGCCGGGCATTTCATGGATAAGCTGGCAAGGGAAGGCGAACCACTCGATGTTCTGCTGATGGATCCGCCACGCGCAGGATCAAATGAGCAGTTCCTTCGTTCTGCTTGCAGCTTGGCGCCGAAGCGCATCGTCTACATCTCCTGCAACCCCAACACGCAGGCACGCGACGTCGAATATCTCGTTAAGCACGGATACCGACTTACCGAGGTTCAGCCTGTCGACATGTTCCCCCACACCAACCACGTGGAGAATATCTGCGCACTTGAGCTGCATTAATTAATCAAAGCCTTTGCTTATACGCCCTGATCATTTTGGGCCGCACTTCCCGAACTCCGATCGAAAAAGGTAAGACCGAGTTTGAGAAGTGCGCCTTATTTCGATCGGACGTATTTATTTGCTGAAGAGCAGTGAGGCAGAACGCTGCATACTGCCAGATGACGCTCATCGGAAACCGCCAGCCCGTATCCAAAACACCCCTTCAAGCTTGTATGCACCCAAAGCCCCTTCATGCTCTCCCGAGTCCAAAGCAGCACTTCGCGGTTGCTTGAATCCAAGGCTCCCCTTCACGATTACCCGCATCCAAAGCCACTCATGTCACCTCGGGTCCAAAGATCCCCCTCGCGTCCGCCCGAGTCTAAAGCACCACTCGTGTTCGCCCGAATCTTAACCAGAATTTGAATTTCTATAAATGATACTTGACTACTCTCATATATCACTGTAAATTGGAACTGTTCTAATTCGAGGTTTTAAGGAGGGGCATAAATGAACAAGAACGCACAGATCATTCTTGACACCATCAATGCCTCCACTGATCACCCCACGGCAGAACAGGTGTATTTACACCTCAAGGAGCGGGGCACAAAGGTTTCCATGGCAACGGTGTACAACAACCTTGCCAGTCTTTATGCCAAAGGCCTCATCCGTAAAGTGGCTGTTCCCGGCTTTCCCGATCGTTACGACAACGTCACCCGGCACGACCATTTAGTGTGCCAGAATTGTGGCAGGCTCGTTGATGTCTCGCTAGAGGATTTCACTGAGTCCATCCAGCGGGATTCTGGTGCCCAGATCATTTCATATGATTTGAACGTCACCTATCTCTGCCCTGAATGTACAGAAGCACGCGTTGGCAAAGACGCCCTTCATAACTAGCAATCATCTCGCGAAAGGAGCCCAAAATGAGCGAGAACAAGTATGCAGGTACCCAGACCGAAAAAAACCTTCAGGCAGCATTTGCTGGCGAGTCCCAGGCTCGCAACAAGTACACCTACTTCGCTTCCGTAGCTAAGAAGGAAGGTATGGAGCAGATTTCCGCCCTGTTCCTGAAGACCGCCGATAATGAAAAGGAACACGCAAAATTGTGGTTCAAGGAGCTCGGCGGCATTGGTGACACCGCAGCAAACCTCGCAGCTGCAGCTGATGGCGAAAACTACGAGTGGACCGATATGTACGATGATTTCGCCAAGACCGCAGAAGAAGAGGGCTTCAAGGCTCTGGCGGCCAAGTTCCGCATGGTTGGCGAAATCGAGAAGCATCATGAAGAGCGTTATCGTGCCCTTCTGAAGAACGTCGAAACCGCTCAGGTTTTCGAGAAGAGCGAAGTCAAGGTTTGGGAATGCCGTAACTGCGGCCACATCGTTGTTGGCACCAAGGCTCCTGAAGTTTGCCCCGTATGCGCTCACCCCAAGAGCTACTTCGAAGTACGCGCCGAGAACTACTAAGACGCAGCTCGCGTTCGAGCTTGCCATACAGGCGTTCGTAACTTATCGCTTTAACGTAAAGAGGCCGCATATGCGGCCTCTTTTTTCATTTCCCCTTCCCTGCACAACCACCCTCGCAGCAACCGTCCCACTGCAGCCAGAAATGAGCCATCGCCCGCATCCTGCACCTGTGCGCCGCTCCCCAGCGTTGCTTTCCGCCGCCAGCCCGCTCCCAGGTCCCGCGCTTACCGGACCCCGGCCCACTGTCACCCGCTCCCAGGGCGCCCGCCATGCCGCGCCCCCATCCCTGCCTCGCGCCCATCGCGCCCCATCACCTGAGTACCGCCCCGCTGCCGCCCGCACCCATTGGGCTCGCCTCGTCCACATCGCGACCATCGCGTGCCGTCGCCCACATCGCATCTACCCCACTGCGTGCCACCATCCGCATCCCCCTATGTCGCCACCGAGCAGATTCCGCGCTCATCGCCCCCCCTATCACGACCATCGTGCGCCACCGTCTTACACGTGTTGCGCTTCGCCGTCCGCATCGCGCCCACCGCGTGCCGACATCCGCGTCACCCCCCCATCTCTCTCCTCGCGTTGCGTCGGCCCCGAGGTCCTAGCTGGCAAGAATCGCACCGCATGCATCCCCTTTTAGCCGAATGCGCGAAAAAGGCCCCCTTCCTGGCAACATCCGCCCGAAATGCATGCTTTTCGAGATCAAGATGGCAACATCCTCGCCCTATGCATCCATTTCCGGGCGCAATCGGGCGATTCAGGATACATGGCGCGCGAATCTTGCCGCCAAGGGCCCACTTTCGCGTCGAGGAACCCGAAATCACGCATGGCGCGAAGATGCTGCCAGCGCTGCGCGGCCTTTCCGCGGCAGCGGCATGCGGCATGGCCGAACGGGCTTTGCGCCCTGCGGCGCGGGCCTGGCCTGCTTGCCGCATGCGCGCCCCCTGCCATCTCTCCCGCGTTCATCGCCGCCGTCTTATGCGCGTCGCGCTTCGCCGCCCGCATCGCGCCCACCGCGCGCCGCCATCCGCCGCGCCGCCCATTGCGGTCGGGATGAGCTGTCGATCGGGCTCTTCCTGCCGCCCTCATGCTGCCCGCACCGATACATCTCGCTACCTGAGCGCCGCACCCATCCCGCCAGCCGCGCGGGCCCACCGCGTCCAGGAAACAAGCGGAACAACACAAACAACTCAATGTGGGCATAAAAATAGGGTCCCCAAATAGGGACCCTATTGAAGAGCTCTTTGGTTTTGCTCAGCGTCTACCCGACGCCCCACTGCCCTTACACCAAGCGAACGAACTTGCGCTTTCCTACTTGGATCACAGCACCCGACAGAGACTCGGGGGCTACGTTATAGGCCTTAGCGGCAACAGCTTCACCGTTGATCTTTACGCCGCCCTGGTCGATCATGCGACGAGCATCGCCCGTTGATTTGGTAAGACCCGAATCGGCAATGAGTTTAGCCAGGTATACCGTACCCTCTTCGTTAGGGGTAAGGTCAGCAGCAAACTCAGGGATATCTTCTGGAACCTCATGCTGTTTAAACTGGCGATCGAATGCCGCTTCTGCTTCCTTTGCTGCTTCCTCGTCGTAGTAAGCAGCAACGATGTTCTGAGCCAAATCGCGCTTGCAGCGATTCGGATGAATCTCGTCAGCAGCCAATCCCTTTTCGATGGCATCGATCTGATCTACCGGCACGGTAGAAGCAAGACGGTAGTACTTCACCATCAGCTCATCGGGGATGGACATTACCTTGCCGAACATGTCGTTGGGGGCATCGGTCAAACCAATGTAGTTGCCGTAGCTCTTGGACATCTTCTTAACGCCATCGGTGCCCTCCAGCAAAGGAAGCGTCAGGCACACCTGGGGCTCCATGCCCATCTTTTCCATAAGCTCACGGCCAGCAAGCAAGTTGAACAACTGGTCAGTGCCACCCAGCTCAACGTCTGCCTTGATAACTACAGAGTCATATGCCTGCATGATGGGATACAAAAACTCGTGCAGGCTGATAGGCAGCTCGGACGTGTAGCGGTTATGGAAGTCGTCGCGCTCAAGGATGCGTGCAACAGTAAAGTTGGAAGCGATCTTCAGAAGGTCTTCCATGCCCAAGGAAAGAATCCATTCGGAGTTGTAACGAAGGGTGGTCTTTTCGGGATCAAGTACCTTAAAGGCCTGGTCAACGTAAGTCTGGGCATTTTCCTTGATCTGCTCACGCGTAAGCTGAGGGCGCGTGGAGTTACGGCCGGAAGGATCGCCGATAAGGGCGGTTCCGTCGCCGATGATAAGGGTAACCTGATGACCCAGATCCTGGAACTGGCGCAGCTTGCGCAACGGAACAGCATGGCCAAGATGGATATCGGGAGCCGTAGGGTCTACACCCAGCTTGATGTTCAGCGGCTTACCGCGCTTAAGTTTGTCCATGAGGGCCTTCTCGGGCACGATCTGAGCGGCGCCGGACTGGATAATATGAAACTGCTCTTCAGGTGAAATCATGATTCCTCTTTCTAGCGTATGGCGAAGATTCTAGCACAGGGAAGTCGGCTGCGTTTTCCTGCAGCCGTCCTTATCGCTGCGTAGGGGCAAGGGCTGCACGTATGCTTTCCGCACGCATTCTGTGCACAAGCGCGCCCTTGTGTTTTTCATCTTGCCCAAGCACCTACGAAACACCGCGGAACAAATGACCCGATGTTGCACCTTCGGCCTTGGCAACCTTGTTGCCGTCCTTCTGGGCGATATCGCGAGCACGAACAGCACGGGCAACCTTTTCGGTAGTTTCCTTCACGTTCATAAGCGTGGTGTCGACCAGCACCGTCGAAACGCCCGCCCCGATAATCTCGGGCATCAGGTGAGCAACATCCATCTGCACCGCATTGTACAAATGACTGCGCCCAGTGCAATCGGTGATTACCGGCATCTCATAGCCCTTGCGGTCTTTCAGGTAGTGGGGGCTTTTGCGGCGAGCGCACTCAGCGCACTTCTGATTGCAGGGACCCTGGCTCATAAGCAAGCAGTGCTCGGTAACCATGAGCTCGGTCTGACCCATGATGGTAAGGCCCAAAGGCATCGGCGCCATGTCGCCCAGCTCTTCAATCTGCACCAGCGAAAGCTCAGGAGAGAGCCATACGCGCTGTGCGCCCAGGTCGGCCATAGCCTGCAAGTCAAGCTTGTTGGTAACGGGAATATGCGGACCAACTTCAGGAGCGGCACCCATTTCCGTAGCGTGGAGAAGCTGGCCAAGGTTTTCAACCATGACCGGTTTATCTGCCTTTACGCGTTTCCAGATATCGAAGCCGTTGCGCTTCTCTTCATCGAACATCTGCGAAACGGTGGGCAATACCGGAATGCATTGCTTGGGATATCCAGCCTGCTCGGCAGTATCGGAAAGCTGACCCGCGATAACAGCCTCCCCGCGACGGTAATTTGCGGCAGGCACGTAAATCAGGTCGGCACCGGCGCGCTTTGCGGCGCGGGCGCATGCAGGATTCGTAGCCAAAGCCGCAACCTTGCACCAGCCCTTGCGAACAACGGGAGCGAAGGCACGGCTGGGCGTGCGTTCAAGCTTGCGAGCGTGATAGTGCGCAAGAATCGTTTCCTGCAACTCGTCGGCGGCACGAGCACGCAGCTTATGCAGCATCGAAAAGCCCATGCCTACACCTTCGTCCAAATCGATTTCAAGCGAAGAAAGGTAAAACGGCGTGGTTCCCATACGGTCGATATGCTCGCGCACCTCTTCTTTGGTGATAGCCTTGGTGCGCGCAGCCTCCACCTCGGGGCCTTCGACGGTAACGCTTGCATCGCCAGCGGCTACCGTAAAGGTAAGCAGAGCGGGCTGCCCGATGCGGAGTTCAGCACGAGCGCAAACGGCAACAGAGGGAAGCTTATCGTCATCCACGAAAGCAGCCTCGGCATTGCGCACGCGGAACACGCGGTCGCCCTTGCCCACAGCACGCTCTACTGGGAAAAAGGCACGACCTGCTCGGTCGGTTTTGAACTCACCAATGGTATGCACGAAGTGGCCACGATTGGTCCAGAACTCAATCAGGTCGCCAACATGCAGCTCGGTTTCGGGGTCGATAAACACCAGGCCTTCACGCACCTTGGCAACACGACCAACGAACACACCGCGATTATTCGGGCGTCCATAGCTCATGATTTCATTGCCGCGCTTACCCTTCAGGTAAGCCGTAGTAAACCCACGAGAGAAAGCTTCGGATAAAACGTTCATCTCCTCTTCGCTTGCGCGAAGTTCGGGAGCGTCAGACGCAACAACAGAATCGATGCCATCACGGTCAATAGCCGCTTCAACACGGTCAATCACCGCACGGTACACCCCTACTACGGCCTGCACGTATTCAGGCGATTTCATGCGCCCTTCAATTTTCAGCGAAGCCACACCCGCGTGCAGGAGCTCGGGGATAAGGTTTGCCGTGCACAGGTCTTTCGGAGAGAGCAGATGCTCGCCTGGAGCATCAAGGGTTTTCCGCAGAGCACGATTGTGCAGTTCGTACGGCAAACGGCATGCCTGAGCACAGCGGCCACGATTGGCGGAGCGGCCACCTACCAGCGACGACATGAAGCACTGGCCCGAATAGCAAACGCACAGTGCGCCATGAGCAAACGATTCGAGTTCGACGCCAAGTTCCTCTGCAAGCTCATGCAAACGGGCAATTTCTGCCAAGGAGAGCTCACGGGCAAGCGTTACGCGCGTGGCGCCCAGCGCGGCGGCTGCGCGCAGACCGTCTTCATCATGAATGTTCATCTGAGTGGATACATGGACTTCCACATCAGGCATGATACGGGAAAGCTCGATGGAAATACCGATATCCTGCACGATAAAGGCGTCAACGCCGCAGCGATAAGCCTGACGAGCAAGTTCCAAAGCATCGGGAAGCTCCGAGGGCAACACTACCGTGTTCAGCGTAAGATAGATCTTCACCCCGCGAAGATGCGCATAATCGCAGGCTTCCGCCAAGTTTTCGAGCGAGAAATTATCGGCACCACGACGGGCGTTGAAGTGACCTGCGCCCAAATACACTGCATCGGCGCCAGCTTTTACGGCTGCGTGCAGACATTCCATGTTACCAGCAGGGGCCAAAAGCTCCACGTTCTTCGGGCAAGGAGCAGCCATCACGCCAGCTTCGTGCTGCTCATTGGCTTCCTTGTTCATGGTTTCGTTAGTCATACCTTCGTCCTTAAACCTCTTGATAAGGCAAGAAAACGGCCATCATCGAGCATGATGGCCGTTTCACTACATTGCTATGCCGCACTCCGCTAGGCGGATTCGGCCTTGCTGTCCGCATCCTGCAGAGCTTTGATGCCCGCATCGTAATGGGACTGGATTTCAGCCATACGGCTATCGTAATCGGCACCACTCGGAGCTACACCGTTTGCAGGAGCCTTAACGTCTTCATACAGCTGAACATAGCTCGAAAGCGCGGTTTGTAGTTCCTTGGCACCGTCCACATACGATGAATGGATGTCGCCCATAGCATCGGGGGCGGAAAGGCCTTCAAGGTCAGACACGCACTGATCGACCGCAGAAAGCTGAGCGGAAAGAGAAACCACTTCGCCATCCTTCACCGCTTCGGAGAAGGCGCCCATATTCGTGTTCAGAGTTTCCATGATGGTGTTGACCGAAGACATGTATTGACGGTTTTGCGTTTGGGCATCCGTCTGCTCATTGTTGCTTGCGCAGCCAACAAACACTGCCAAACAGGCAAGGCAGAATGCCGCAATTACCAGAAAACGTGCTTTCGTTTTCATAAGATCCTTCCGAGTAAAAAACCAGCAAAGCCATAGGGCTTCGCATTCCTTACTATTAAAAACGCTCTTTACCACCTGCACGCTTGCGTTTGACGTTCTACCCGAAGAATCCACAGCCTATTATCGTTTCAGCAAACAAAAGGGCACACCCCCTTCAGGATGCGCCCTTTAAAACTAATCTTCTCCAGCACCACCAGAATCGGTGCCGCCGCCAGAGGTTCCGCCGCCGCCAGAGGTTCCGCC
>ENA-ORUM01001353-ORUM01001353.1-human-gut-metagenome-genome-assembly--contig:-NODE-1353-length-20342-cov-2.295509_pt1 | contig 20342 bp, 20 predicted proteins | sample MGYA00242083_ERZ509217 | MGnify/ENA primary metagenome ERZ509217 (study PRJEB26280, sample SAMEA2338831) | human gut metagenome | biome: human gut; feature: human-associated habitat; material: faeces...
TTTCTGTACTATTTTGATAAATTTTCAAATTTAGAAATAGATTATAGATTATCAGATTTAGGTATTTCATATATTCCAAGATGGAATAATCCTAGAAATTCTTTTCAACTCTTAAATGGAATTCAGCATACATACAAAATAGAGTTTATTTCGGGGGTGAAAATAAACAAACATGTATATTCATTTAATACAATTTTGGATTATTTAGAATATTATAAAATAAATGGAAAGGAAGGACGTTATGATCATGGTATTGTAGGGGGATTATGGTTTTATGATAGTGCAATTAAAAATTATATTCAAATGTATTATGAGACACAAATGTATAACCAGAAAATAATAGATCCCAGAGATTTTATTTCTATGAATCATAGGCATTTTTCTTCAGAACAAATAATTGTTTTTGAATTTATAGCAGATTGTATAATTTCACATAATATTTGGACCCCATCAACAAGTGAAGTTAACGAAAAATATAAAAAATGTGGATTATCACAGTTGACAGAGGGAAACTATATCAATGAATGACAATCCTATTTTATATCTATTGGCAATAGTAGATACGATAGAGCCATTGAAGACATATAAAATAGACGGATTGTCAACAGACACTATCTTGAAAAACATAAAAATTGAGGTTAAGAAAAAATTTATTCAAATTCGAATCATGAACGATAATTTGGATTTTAGTAAAATGTATAACAAAGTAAAGGACTTAGAAAATTGGACTAATATAAAGGTAGATTATATTGAGAAAGCAATTTACATTATTCCAAGATAACCTATTCTTTGTCAATTGCTAAATAGAGTTTTATGAAAAGATGATAATAACAATTTTTGCTGAAAATATTTGGAAATAATAGTTGTATTGGGAGAATAATTATACAATTAAAAAGTTTGAGCTTTGGATATATTGTTGTTTATGGTTTTTATTACAACCATTAATGTATTAATCTGTGTAAACTGGTAACGCAGTAGACTAGCAAAGGGTTCCTGTTTAATTTTGCTCTAATCATTTATGAGTTTCCAGAAAGATTTTGTTGCTTTGAGGTATGAGCAATTTTTAGAGAATAGAGCCAGAGGTGTCTGTCTGTTTCAGACATTTACTTGATTGAGATAATGACAATTAAAGGGATAAATTGTTGCTGTTCTATGTGTTAATCTATAAAAAATAAATAACTGTGGTTTACAGAGAAAAATATTTTAATACTAAGGAAGAAAATTATGAGAAAAAAGAAGACAGTCAAGAATGAGTATTCACTATTAAACTTTTTATTATTAGTGATATTGCCTCTTTTCCTATTATCAAAAAAATTTTACATGGTGGTTAGTCTATATACGGTGTTAATGAGTATCCAACTTATTTTAGTATATAAAAAAAATATTAAAACAAGTTTAGAATCATTTTCTTCTGAACGGAAAAAACTTAAAAATTTAGAATATTATTATGTTACAGATGATTATAAAGTAATAGACTTAAATAAAAGAAAAACTACATTTAATCTATTTGGCAATATGACAATGGGGGCAATGTACGTTTTAGCGATTAATTTTAGTGCAATATATTATATTTTGCAACATGTTTTTGAGGAAACAGAGATTTTAAAGCTAGTTATAGTGTTTATATTCAGCTTAATAGCTTTTTTGGGGTATGGAGGTTTGGTAGTAGGCATAGTTTTTAAATATACGACAACTGTTTATGTTGTGATGCCGTTTATTAGTGCTACTTTTTATTTTTTGCTTCTGTATTCTTTAGTATCGTCTTTGCCTGAATTTGTTAAACTTGCTGTATACTTATTTAGTACAATGATTTTTTATTTGATTTTAACATATGTTTTGCCTATACATATTTTAAGGAAGTTAAATAGCAAGACAGTTTTAATTAGTTCATTTACTACTATTCTCACTGTGTTTATAAGTCAAATTTTTCAATTCTATTTTTTGCATATTGTTCAATCCGAGAATTATTTATTGAATACTGAGGCAATAAATAATTCTACTGATATTACAGATTCGATAAAAAATGTTTTAGCGGAAAATCCTGTTCTGATAGAGGTTATTAATCATTTTTTAGTAAAAGAAACATTAAGTACAATAACAACAATGACAGGGTTATTGGTAACTGCATTAACAATGTCTTATATTACAGGTGGTTTGATAATAAATAGAAAAATAAGAAAAGGTAGACAGAAGGCAAAGTATATTTACAGAACACTTATCAAAAAAGAAAATTCTATAAAGTATAGTATTTTAATTAAATGTGCTTTCTACGGCGGGGAGGAATTTGAGAATCTTTTATTAAATAATAATTTAACGTTAAATGTAATTAAAGAGAATGAAATAAAATTGGATATTCCAGATGTTTCAAGAAAGACTAGATTTATGACATGGCTGAGGAGAAACTTACTGTTATACTCTTTCTACGAAGATATAAAGAAGTATTATAAGTTTTGATATCTATACTTTTTAATTCTATGATATATATTTATCATTATCTATACTGTAATTAATGACAAGGATCGTGCTTGTTTTGGAGTTATAGCCCGTTAACTAAACTCCTTTAAGCTTGATAGAGACAATCCTATTTTGACTACTATTAAGGTATATTTTTAATTAGTGAAAGGAATGGTAAAATAAGAACATTTTCTATTGAAAAGAGTATGTATAAAAATTAAAATAGACTTAATTAACTGTAATAATTTTACAAGCCTTGAAACCCTGATAATACAACATGTTAATAGCAATATTAAAGATATTATATCTAACAGACTGGCGCATTATTATTACTCAAGTGTTTATGTTGCCAAGATGAGGATTTGGAAATTTAAATTTGACTACATTTGAGCCATTTCCTAAGAATCCGGCAATTTCTAAGGTATTTAGAGAAATAGGACTTGCTGATGAGTTGGGTTTTGGAATGCGGAAAACTTATAAATTTACAAAATTGTATTCAGGCGGAGTGCCGCAGTTTATAGAAGGGGATACTTTTAAAACAGTGATTCCATTAAATGAGACTGCTACATTTTCCATTTTGTTGAGTCTATGGCAGGACTAGCTACAATGAAAAATATTGCAAAATTTTAGCCGCTGTATTTCAGCAGAGAAAGCTTCTATCATGTTAAAAAAAGAATTTACAAATAAAGAAGATCTGATGACAATTTTAAAAATACTAAATGATTCAAATATAAAATACTGGCTTGACGGCGGCTGGGGTGTCGATGTTTTAGCAGGTAAACAGAGCAGAAATCACAGGGATATTGACATAAATTTTGATGCACAATATACACAGGAAATCCTAAGTCTACTAAAAGATCATGGTTATGAGATAGAAACTGACTGGGCCCCTGTCAGAATGGAATTATATAGTGAAAAATACGGGTACATCGATATTCATCCTTTTATTTTAGGTGAAGATGGAACCGCAAAACAGGCAGATTTGGAAGGCGGATGGTATGAGTTCAGTGCAGATTATTTTGGAACTGCTGTTTTTGAGGGAATCAGAATACCTTGTATTTCGGCAAAAGGACAAAAAGTATTTCATACAGGATATGAATTAAGAGATGTAGACAGGCATGATCTAAAAATTATCGACAGTTTGCTAAAATAATTTCCAGTCTTAAGGAGCATTGTATAGAGGAACAGAACAAGATTCCCACCGCTATATGATGCTTTTTAATCTATACTACCTTAAGAGGATATAAATACGAAATTTTATACTATACTGAAAATATATAAATTAAAATCTGTGCTCCAAAAGGGTATGAATATGATTTTGGATCTTCAACGGATCTGGTCATAAAGGTTCATGAGAATGGGCGTCTGTGTCTAAGAAGGAAGCGATATTTATCCGAATCAGTTTATGCCGGATAGGAACCGATAGTGAAATTAGATGTTGAGTGAAAAGAAGATTAAAGGAGTGTGAAAGGCTATCTCTATTCATCCCACTGACAGGCTTTCAAATCGACATCTCCATTATCTTTAAACACAGCGCCTTCTTCTAATAAAAGCAGTCTCTGATCATGCCAGCCCGGAACCAGTCTTCCGGCGTGATTGACCACGCGGTGGCAGGGATAACTGCCGTAGTACTCTGCCATACTGAGGACCCTGCCCACAAGTCTTGCATTTTTTTCTCTTCCAATCAAACGGGCAATCTGACCGTAAGTCGCAACCTTTCCCTGGGGAATTTCCTCCACAACAGAGAGGATTTCATAAATTAAACGCTCATCTAAAATCTTTTTCATATGTATATCCTTACAAATTATAGAATGGATTATGCTAATGAAATCATGCTGCAAGACAGAAGAAATGTCAAGAACAAGGCAGTATGAATTCAATAACTTTATGGGGTTAAGAAAAATTCAATGGAATCCATACAGTTCTATGTTATACTGAAAACAGACGCCCGCACGCTGCCGCACTTTATTTCATTTGAGCGGATGAGCGTTGTGTGTCAGGGCAGAAAGAACGGAGGTTGAAATTATGGGAATTTGGATGATGAAGCACTAACAGCAGGGCGTTGGTGTTTCCAAAGCCTTGCTGATCGGTAAGAGGCGTAAACAAAGATATGGTCAGGAGGCAAAGGATGTCATATTTTAATTATCAGTCAAAGAAGATTTATTACAAAGAAACAGGAAGTGGAAAACCTATCGTGTTTTTGCACGGGAATACAGCATCTTCCAGGATGTTTGAACTTATACTGCCTTTATATGAAGATAAGTTTCATGTAATTCTCATTGATTTTCTGGGGCATGGGAAATCAGACAGGCTGGAAGAATTTCCGGCGGAACTCTGGACGGAAGAAGCAAGACAGACGACAGCGCTGCTTGAGCATCTGGATATTGGAAAGGTAAACCTTGTGGGAACCAGCGGCGGTGCGTGGGCAGCAGTTAATGCGGCCTTGGAACGACCGGATCTGGTGGACAAGGTAGTGGCGGACAGTTTTGACGGACGCACGCTGGCAGATGACTTTGCGGAGAATCTGCTTAAGGAGCGTGCAGAAGCCAAGAAGGACGAAATGGGAAGAGCATTTTACGAGTGGTGCCAGGGGGATGACTGGGAACGCATCGTGGATATGGACACAAATGCGGTGGTACAGTGTGCCAAAGAGAAGCTGCCTTTATTTACGAAGCCTCTGAGTGCACTGGAGAATCCTCTTTTGCTCATGGGCAGTGAAAGAGATGACATGTGCAGATCAGATTTTCAGGAAGAATATTGTGCCATTGCCAGAGAGACCAATGCAGACATATGTATATTCCCGGAAGGGGTACATCCTGCAATCCTCTCCTGTGCGGAGAAGGCTGCAGAGGCCATTTCGAGATTCCTGGAAGAATAAGAACCATAAGGAGGCCGGAAGATGAGAATGCCGGGAAAGATTGAATCAGACATGTTCGCACCCTGCGGGATGAACTGCATGGTTTGTTATAAGCATTGCTATCATAAAAAACCTTGTGCCGGATGTCTGAACAGCGACCGGGGAAAGCCGGAACACTGCCGGAAATGCAGGATTAAAGACTGTACCGCCAGTAAAAATATTACTTATTGTTATGAGTGTTCTGATTTTCCATGTAAGCAGATAAAATCATTGGAGAAGAGCTATAACTCCCGGTATCGTGCAAGTCTGATTGAAAACAGCAGAGCTGCGAAGGAGTATGGTGCAGAAATTCTATTAGAAGAACATCGGGAGAAGTACAAATGCCCGGACTGCGGCGGTATTATTTCTTTACATGATGCGGAGTGCAGTGAGTGTCAGCATAAGATGCGTACATAATGTAATTAACAGGGAAGGAGAAAGCGCTTGTGGAAGGGAAGATGAGCTGCTGCGGCACTATATGTTCTGAATGTGAATATTATCCCGACGACTGCAGGGGGTGCCGTGAGATCAAAGGCAGGGTGTTCTGGCTTGAGTATACACAGGAGAGTATCTGTGATATTTATGACTGCTGCATGAACCGGAAAAAGTATGATCACTGCGGTCAATGCAAAGAATTGCCGTGCAGCCGCTATGAGCGTGATGATCCAACAAAAACTCCGGAAGAAAATGCAGCCGGCCTTCGTGTACAGATCAACAATTTAAAGGAATATGGGAAGCGGCAAAAACAAGAAAACAGTTCCGGATCACAGGATTTACAGACAGTACCCGGAATAGGGAAGAGAATCGCTCAGCATTTAAATGCGATTGGAATTTACTGCGTGGATGACCTGAAAGGCAGAGATCCGGAGGAATTATACCGGATGGACTGTATTCAGAAGGGTTTTACAGAGGACCGCTGCGAGCTTTATGTGTTCCGGTGCGCGGTTTATTATGCGGAACATGAGGAACACGATCCGGAAAAACTCAAATGGTGGTACTGGAAGGATAAAGAATAGCCGGAAGTGCCAAGAGGCTGATGACTTCTGCAGTGACGCGGAAGTCATCAGTTTTCTGTTATACATATAGAATAAGACCAAAAATTAATTATATGGGATCTGACAGGAGAAGTTTTGTGCAGATACACGGATGAAAAAACTAGTTTATAAATTTAAGAAAGGTAAAAAGAAATGACAAATGAGTTTCAGGATTTTGGTCTCTCAATAGAAATTTTGGAGGCCTTAAACGGCCTTGGATATAAAAAACCCACAAACATACAGCAGGAAGTGATTCCGCCCATGCTTGCAGGAAAAAATATAGTGGCCAAAGCCCCCACAGGAAGCGGAAAGACGGCGGCGTTTGCCATACCGATCTGCCAGAATGTCCAGTGGAAGGAAAACGCACCTCAGGCCCTGGTGCTGGAGCCTGCGAGAGAGCTGGCAGTTCAGGTCAGCCAGGAAATGTTTCATATAGGGCGGAAGAAGCGCCTGAAGGTTCCGGCGGTATTCGGGGGATTCCCCATTGACAAACAAATCCGGACTTTGAAGCAGAAATCCCATATCGTGGCGGGAACCCCGGGGCGTGTCATGGATCATATCCGAAGGGAAACCTTAAAACTTTCAAACGTACAGTGGCTGGTTATAGACGAAGCTGATCTGATGCTGGATATGGGATTTATTGATGAAGTGAAACAGATCCTTTCACTGGTTCCCGCAGACTGCAGAATCTCTCTGTTTTCTGCCACACTAAAGCCGGAAATCCGGGAACTGGCCGACGAGTTTATCCCGGAGGCAGTGCTTGTGATGCAGGAGGCAGGGGAAGAACAGGCACCAGCCATCACGGAAAAGCTATACTTCGCCAGTCAGGAGAGAAAATATGATACATTTCTTGATATTCTCATGGACGAGAATCCACAGAGCTACATGATTTTCTGCGGTACCAGGGAGATGACAAATGTATTGTTTCAAAAGCTGCGGAGAAAACGGATCTTCTGCGGGATGCTTCACGGAGATATGGAGCAGAGGGAACGCCTGAAAACTGTGGATGCCTTCAGAAGGGGCGGTTTTCGCTTTTTGATCGCGACAGATGTGGCGGCAAGAGGAATCGACTTTGAAGAGATCAGCCATGTGGTGAACTATGATTTTCCGACGGGGAAAGAAACCTATGTGCACCGGATCGGAAGAACGGGAAGAAACGGGAATTCAGGTACTGCAGTCAGTTTGGTGACCGAAAATGACCAAAGGATGTTAAAGCAGGTGGAAACGTATCTGGGACGGGAACTGCCCGTCACAGAACCGCCGGTCATCGGTGACGAAAAGGAAAGAGCCTTCTGGAAGTTCCAGCGGATAAAGGCAGAGAGAAAGCCTGAGAAGGGTGAGGCATTAAATGAGGGGATCACCCGCCTGTCGATTGGAGGAGGCCGGAAATCAAAAATGCGGGCCGGTGACATTGTGGGGACGATCTGCAGTATTGAAGGGCTGGAAGCCTCCGATATAGGGATTGTGGATATCAGGGACAGCATAAGTTATGTGGAAATCCTGAATCGGAAAGGAAATCAGGTGTTAGACTATCTCCAGACGAAACCGATGAAGGGTAAGGTGCGGAAAGTCAGAAAAGCAGGGAAATAAAAACATAGCGGATCAATACACCGAACAGGCGATGCGGTCATATAATAGCAAGAGGTGAAAATTATATGAATAAATGTCGTTTAAGTAATAATACAAGAGATTATGCGAAAAGATATGAGTGCATATTGGATAAAATGATCGATCAGATGACTTGTGTAAAGATGACAAACAGCATTTCGGCCGGCTTTATCACACAGATGATCCCCCATCACCGTGCCGCCATTGAGATGTCAAAAAATTTGCTTTGCTATACAACCAATATTCCGTTACAGGATATTGCGCTGAATATTATCTCCTCCCAGGAAAAAAGTATTCAGAATATGACAAGAGCACTCCCGGAATGTAAGGCGTGCATCAATAATCCAAGAGAGATTCGCTGCTATACAAATGAGAATCACCGGATCATCAGCGAGATGTTCCGTGAGATGAAATCGGCATGCACAGACAACAGCATCGACTGCAATTTTATGCGGGAAATGATTCCGCATCACAGAGGAGCCGTGCGGATGTCGGAGAATGCCCTGCGGTTCTGTCTCTGTCCGGAACTTGTGCCTCTGCTGAATGAGATCATTGTATCCCAGAAAAAGGGCATCAAAGAAATGGAGTGCCTGCTGAAAAAGCTGGACTGCTAGAGATTCAAAATGTGAGTGTGGTTCGAAAAATAAAATAATCAAAAAACTACGGCCAGTCTTATTAATATGGCCGTAGTTTTTATTTGAAATAATCTTTAGCCAGCTGTATAAAATCCTCGGCATATGAAGTCAGATAAGCTCCTTTCCGGTAAGCCAGAACGGTGGATGTAAATGCTTCCTCATCCTCAAGGGAAAAGCATATAGGGTCCTTCTCAAAGGACATGTTGCGGATATAAGTCTCCGGGGCAAAACAGATCCCCTGGTTTTTCATCATGAGAAGAAGGGCGGCCTGTGTATTCCGGGTATAAAAAGGAACCCGGGGAGTGATATGATGTTTCTGCAAAAGACGCTCAGTGATAGCTCCTGTATTCTGCTCGGGAAAATGCAGAATAAAGTTTTCATCTCTGATCGCTTCCCAGTTGACCGGAGGATATGCATTTTCTCTCCCGTTCTTAACCTTGGCAGTGCCGGCAAGGGGATGTTCAGGAGAGACGGCCAGCAGGATCGGTTCTTTTCCGAGAAACTCATAGGAAAGCTTTGGATTCTCATTTGTTTCATTAAAGAGCGCAAAATCAACAGAGGTATCTTTTAACAGACATTCCTGTATGGCATAGGTTTCTTCCAAAATATGCACGCGGATATTTGGATGCATTTCGTGGAAGACGGGAAGAATAACAGGAACCATGCAGGAACTTCTCATCAGAGGGATTGCCACATGCAGCTCTCCGTCGTTTGAAGAAGACAGCTCAAGGAGCTCCTTTTCCCAATCCTGTTTGAGGGCAAGCATTCCGGCTGCATACTTAAGGTAGCGGGAGCCAGCATAGGTAGGAATGTAGCAGTTATCTATACGGGCAAACAACTTCATGCCCAGCTCCCGCTCCAGCTTTTTTAAATGTTTGCTCAGAGTAGGCTGAGAAATAAAAAGTTCCCGTGCCGCTTTCGTCAGGTTCTGATGTTTAGCTATACAGAGTACATAATTTAATTCGTGGATATTCATAACAAACTCCATATCCGGCAAAGTCAAGCCATTTTAAATTGATCATCTCTCAGTATTCTGATATGGAATACTTTTTATAACCAAGATGAATTAGACGAATAATTATGATTAGCATACAATGAAAGACATGACAAAGCAAGGGTTTACATAGGAGAAAAAGGAGTGAAAAACTATGAAACAATGGTTAGAGAAGCATTTTAAATTATCTGAATACCATACAGATGTAAAGACAGAACTGATAGCAGGTCTGACGACATTCGTAACGATGGCCTACGTGCTGGCTACGGTCCCTAACATGCTGGCGTCAGCGGGACTTGATAAACACGTGATGTTTACGGTATTGATTCTTTTGGTGATCCTGACGACCTGCGCCATGGCTTTTTATACGAACAGGCCTTTCGCGCTTGCGCCGGGACTCGGAAGTGTGGGGATCGTCACTGCGATGATCGCAAATGACGGGATTTCTCCCGCTGTGACGGCCGGAGTCATCTTCTTCAGCGGAGTCCTCTTCATTGCGATTTCATTTCTGGGGCTTCGGGAGGCAGTCGTCAAAGTCATTCCCGTCAGCTTAAAACATGCGGTAAGTGCCGGGATCGGCCTGTTTATCGCACTGCTGGGGGCAAAAAGCTGCGGCCTTATCATTGCAAACCAGGCGAAAAATTCTTTGGGATTCGGGGATCTGAAGTCGCCGGAAGTGATTGTAGCTGTGATCGGATTTATCATCCTTCTGATTTTGAAGACAAGAAATGTTCCGGGAAATATGATCCTGGCGATTGTGCTCACGACTCTGGTGGGGATTCCGTTCGGAGTGACAGCACTGCCGGACAGCCTGTTTACAATGCCGGCCAATATCGGAAGCCAGTTCATGAGAGTCGATTTTATCGGAGCGCTTAATTTTGCATATATTCCGTTTCTGATCGCGCTGTTTGTGCCGGACTTTTTTTCTACCTTCGGAACGGTTCTCGGAGTCGGGGCTAAGGCCGGATATCTGGATGAAAACGGAGACCTTCCGGGCATTGACAAATGTTTTAAGGTGGATGCCGTGGCGACCAGTTTTGGGGCTTTATTCGGAATGCCGAGTATGACCACATATCTGGAGTCTTCAGCGGGTGTGGAGGCAGGAGGCAAAACCGGGCTTACGGTAATCTTTACTTCTGTCTTTTTCGGACTGTCCCTGATTCTGGCACCTGTTGCACTGATGATCCCGTCTGCGGCAACGGCGCCGGTCCTCATGTATATCGGCATCAATATGCTGGGAGCCATGAAAAATATTCGGTTTGACGACATAACAGAGGCCTTTCCGGCATTTGTGTGTATTGCTTTTACGATCTTTGGAAACAACATTGCCAATGGGATCTGTGCGGCCCTGCCGACGTATGTGGTGATGAAGCTGACAGCTGGAAAAGGCAGGGAAATTCGTCCGGTCATGTGGATTCTTGTGGCCGTGTGCCTGCTGTATTTCTATTCCATTCTTTAGAAAAGGGGTGCTTTGATGGAGAAAGTGGATTTGCTCGTTGAAGATACAGAAGTCTATAATTCGTATCTGAAACAGTTTATAAATGCGGATGTATATATCAAGGGAACGAAAATTTATTATGTGGACACGGAACACAGGCATGAACTTGAGGCCGTTCGTGTGCTGGACGGACGCGGCTTGAAAATGCTTCCGGGGTTTATTGACATTCATATGCACATCGAGAGTTCCATGATGACTCCGGCCTCCTTTGGAAAACGGGCGGCAGAATGCGGTGTCACTACCCTGGTGTCAGAGCCCCATGAGATCGCCAATGTGATGGGGGTTGAAGGGGTTCATGAGATGATCAACGGAGCCAAGGATTCTCCTGTTGATATTTATTATGGGATTCCAAGCAGTGTACCGTCTACCAACGAGGAGCTGGAGACCACGGGCGGGGTGATCGGTCTTGCACAGATGAAGCAGCTCATGCAGGAAGACGGAGTTGTCTGTGTGGGAGAAGTCATGAACTACCGGCAGATCGTTAAGGGAGACGAGCTTGAGATCACGAAGTTTCTCGATTACCTGGAGGAGGAAGTTCCTCAGGCCGTCATAGAAGGACACTGTCCTTCCCTGGTTGGACTGGATCTGGCAAAATTTTTATACCGGGGGATCGACGGCGATCACACGGAGCACACGCTTCAGGAAATAAAAGAGCGTTTTCAGAATGGAATGTTCGTGGAACTGCAGGAGAAAATGCTCCGGCCGGAGATTCTTGATTATATAAGAGAACACCGCCTGTATGAGCACTGCTGTTTTGTGACAGACGATACGATGGCAGATAAGCTGAAAGAACAGGGGCAGCTGAATTATGTGGTCAGGAGAGCCGTGGAGATGGGATTTCCATTGAATGAAGCGATTTACTGTGCCTCTTATACCCCGGCAGGGAGGATGAATTTAAGAGACCGGGAGTCGCTGGCGCCGGGAAGAAAGGCGGATTTCCAGCTGGTAAAGGCGGAGGACTGCGCCTCTTTTGAGCCGGACTATGTATTTAAGGACGGCAGGGAGATCTATCATCTCGGTGAGCCGGGTAAGAAGACAGAGCCGTACCGGTTCCCGGACCATTTTTACCGGAGTGTTCATCTTGACAGTATATCTGCCGGACAGATAGAACCCCGGCTGGAAATGGATGACGGGAAAGCGGAAGTCCGTGTGATTGAAGTAAATGACGGGCGTACACAGACCGGGGAGCGCAGAGTACAGATGCAGGTGAAAGGCGGAAAGCTTCAATGGCAGGACAGCGGATGTATGCTGGCAGCGGTGCTGGAACGCCACGGGAAAAACGGAAATATCGGATTTGGATTTGTGACCGGTGACTGTATAAAGCGGGGAGCCGCTGCCACGACATATTTCCATGACCACCACAATCTGATGGTGATCGGAGCCAATCCGGACGATATGCTCGTGGCCGTTCGCAGGATTCTGAAGCAAAACGGCGGGATCTGCACGGTGCAGAATGGGCAGGTAAAAGCAGAGCTTCCGCTGCCGGTCTGCGGGATCTTATCCGAACTTTCGGCGGACGAAATTGGTGTGAAACTGAGCCGGGTCAGAAAAAGCCTTGAGGAGCTGGGGTACCGTCACTATAATCCGATCATGTCCCTCTGTACGCTGGGTCTTCCGGTGAGTCCGGCCCTGAAACTTACGGACCGGGGACTCGTAGATGTGGTGAAAGGAAAGATTGTACCTTTACTGACAGAGACAATGTGTAATTAGAAGAAAGACCAAGAACCGATTCCTCTGGAAAGTTTCCGGAGGAATCGGTTCTTTTTCGCAGTATGGTTCAAGATTACTCATTTGAGAGCGCAGTCCCGTAATTGCTTTTAAACAGTGTATTTGCTACAATTATCACAAAGAGTCGGCACAGAATGAGGGAAGCGCGTGCTTTTACGGATTTAAAAAGCAGGAGGTAGTTCGGGTGAAAATAACAGTTGCTATGGATTCATTTAAGGGAAGCCTGTCTTCTATGATGGCGGGACAGGCTGTATCAGACGGTATTCTGCGTGTATATCCTGAAGCAGAAGTGCAGGTAAGGCCGCTGGCAGACGGAGGTGAAGGAACGGTGGAAGCACTGGTCTGCGGTATGGGCGGCAAAGAAGAGAGAATTACCGTTACCGGACCGGTCGGGGAGCCCGTGGAGTGCAGTTATGGTATGATTGAAAAAAACGGCACAGCTGTTATTGAAATGTCCGGGGCAGCCGGAATCACGCTGGTTCCTGAAAAAGACAGAAATCCGATGTACACAACAACCTATGGCGTTGGAGAAGTCATTCGGGATGCCGTGCAGAAAGGCTGCCGAAAATTCATCATTGGAATTGGCGGAAGCGCAACCAATGACGGCGGGATTGGGATGCTTCAGGCTTTGGGATACGGATTCCTGGATGCCGAGGGAGAGCAGCTCCTTGACGGAATGCTGGGTCGGCTTGGATTTCAGTTCGCCGCTGCCTTCAATGTAGGGAATCAAGGTCACATGAATGAACAGACAGTTAAGTGAATGTAAGTTTGAGATTGCATGTGACGTGACCAATCCTCTGTGCGGGGATCGTGGGTGCAGTGCGGTCTACGGACCCCAGAAAGGGGCTGATCCTCTGATGATAAAAGATATGGACCGATGGCTTGAAGGCTATGCTGAGCTTGCGGGGGAGAAGTTTTGCGGCGCTGATCCGAAACAGCCGGGAACCGGCGCCGCCGGAGGGCTTGGATTCGCTTTTCTGACATTTACAAATGCGGTCTTGAAATCCGGAATCCAAATTGTGCTGGAAGAAACCAGGCTGGAAGAATATATCTGGGAGTCCGGTTTGGTCATCACAGGGGAAGGACGGCTGGACGGCCAGACCGCAATGGGAAAGGCACCGGTGGGTGTGGCAGAGCTGGCAAAAAAATATAACAAGCCTGTCATTGCATTTGCGGGATGCATTGCAGAAGATGCGCTGAAGTGCAACAGCCGCGGGATCGACGCTTTCTTTCCGATTTTGAGAGAGACAGTGACGATCGGAAAAGCCATGGAACCCGAATATGCACAGAAGAATATGGCGGCTGCGGCAGAGCAGGTCATGCGGCTATGGAGGTGCCGGGAGGATTATGAAAGAAAATAAATATGACAACGAGGAATTTTTTCTGAAATACAGTCAGATGGACCGTTCAAAAAGAGGGCTTAAAGGTGCCGGGGAATGGTCTGAGCTTCAGAAGGTCCTGCCTGATTTTGCTTCAAAAAGAGTTCTGGATCTGGGATGCGGTTACGGATGGCACTGCATTTATGCGGCGGAACATGGGGCTGAATCTGTGACAGGCATTGATATTTCAGAAAAAATGTTGGAGACAGCAGGTGAAAAAAACAGCCATGAAAAGATCCAGTATCGAAGATGTGCCATGGAAGATCTGGACTTTCCAAAGGAATCGTTTGATGTGGTCATCAGCTCACTTGCATTCCATTACGTGAAGGATTTTGAAGCGCTGACAGAAAAGATCAGCCAATGGATTGTGCCGGGCGGGAAGTTTGTGTTTTCGGCAGAACATCCCGTATTTACTTCATATGGAAGTCAGGACTGGTATTATGACGAAGATGGAGAGATTCTGCATTTCCCTGTGGACCGGTATTTTTTTGAGGGAAAAAGGGATGCGGTCTTTCTCGGAGAACAGGTAGTAAAATACCACAGAACGCTGACGACATATCTGAATACACTGCTGCGGCATGGCTTTGTGCTGAGACATATCACAGAACCCAAGCCGCCGGAGGAAATGCTGGATCTGCCGGGTATGCGGGATGAAATGCGCCGTCCTATGATGTTGATCGTGGCGGCAGAAAAGGAGTGACAAAAGGAGGCTTGGAATGCTGGAAGACGATGTGATAAAGGCGGCGGCCGAGGAAGAGCCGCTGATACAAAAAAACTATGAAGGAGAGACCCTGTGTCTGGAAATGCCTGTGAAGGTGGAATTTAATCATGTCTGCTTCAAAAAATGCAGGTTTGTATCATGTGATTTCAGTGGTTCTATGTTTTACAATGTAAAATTTGTGAATTGTGATTTCTCCAACTGCAGATTTCAGTCCTGCTATTTAAAAGAAACGGAGATATCGGGATGCAAAGGTGACGGAGGGGACTTCAGCCAGAGCACATTCCGCAAAACAATAGTGGAAGAAGGATGTTATCACTATGCCAACTTTGAAAGCACACTCTGGGACGGATGCAGACTCAAAGGAGTTGACTTCAGCGAAGCATTTTTTGCGGAAGTCAAATTTAAAAAAGTCCGGTTTGAAAAAGTAAACCTTTCCCGGGTCGATTTTTTTAAGACACAGCTGGAAGGAATCGACTTATCGGACAGCAACATCGAGGGAATCATGATATCCGATACTTTTCGGGAACTGCGCGGGCTGAAGATCGGCCCGATGCAGGCTATGGATCTGGTGCGGTTCTTAGGAGTGAAAATCATCTGAGTTTTGTTATAAGCAAATGGGCACAGAGAATAAACCGTGTTATACTAATGACAGATGGGATAGATCTAAAACAGGAAAGGAAAAAGATATGCTTGACCATTTCAGGGATACGCAGAAAATGCAGGAGATTCTGCGGGAGGCACAGACAGGACTGTGGGTGATCGAATTAGATGACGGGCAAAAACCGAGGATGTACGCCGACAGCGCTATGCTGGAGCTGCTGGGGCTTGAATCGGAACCTTCGCCGGAGCAATGCTATCAGGCATGGTATGAACGCATCGAGGATGAGTATTGTCCGATTGTTGAGTCTGCGGTGGAAAAGATAATGAAAGATGAGCGGGCAGAAGTGCAGTATCCATGGGAACATCCAAAGTGGGGGCGTATCTATGTGCGCTGCGGAGGAGTCCGGGACTGGAGCTACAAAGAAGGAGTATGCTTAAGAGGGTATCACCAGAATATTACCAATACCGTCATGCTCAAGCAGGAGTATGACGCAGTCATACAGACTCTGAGCGACAGCTATACCGGGATTTTTCTCTGCAACATGAAGAACAGAACCTATAAGACGATCAAGTCGACAGATTCCTTCAGGGTTTATACGCAGATGTTTTCTGATTATGAAGAATTTTTAAGCTGCTATGCTGCCAATGAAGCGTCACCTGCATATGAAAAGATGATTTCAGAGTCATCAAAGAGCAGTTATATTGCCGGAAGGATCAGGGAAGGAGCGTCTCAGATTGAGGAATTCTACCGGAGCAGGACCGGTGGCTGGAGAAAGATCAGGATTGTGCCGTCCACAGGGTATTCTGAGGAATTTCCATGGGTGATCGTGGCATTTGATGAGCAGGATCAGGAGATGGAAAAAAGGATCAGTGCCAGAACTGCTCAGGTTGCGGTGTCGCAGATCTATCAGCTGGTCATCAGTGCGGATCTGGGGAAATCGGAGTACAGCTGTATCCATGGATCAGGAGAATGGGCTGAATTAAACCGACATGGGCCGTTTCCGGACTTCCGCAGCAAGATGAAGCCGAAGATGCCTTCGGAGGACCGGAAAATATTTGATCATATATTTGACAGACAGAGTTACCGGGAAAAGAATTATCTGGAGGGAACTCTTCGTCTCTCAGATGAACAGGGGAATCTGCATTATTATAATTTTTATTCTGCCTGCATCAGGCAGAGCCTGGAAGAACATATTTTATTGACTCTTCGCTGCATTGATGATAAAAAAGAATCCCAGCTGCGGGAAAATGTGCTCTCCAATCTCTGCGAGTGTTATTATTCGATCTATTTGTTTGATCTGGAGGAGGATATGCAGGAAGCCATTTGGCAGGAGGATACTATTTACAGGAAGGGAGAGTTTCCGAAAGGCAGCCTTGAAAGCTATTATGGGAAGTTTGTGCGGGAGCATGTCTTTTTAGAAGATCGGGAGAAGATGCAGAGAGCCGGCAGTCCTGAGTTTCTGAGACAGACTCTGTCTGAGGAGAATCCTGTATATGATGTAGATTTCCGCAGGATATATCCGGATCGTCTGGGCTGGGTGCGCTCCCGTTTCAGTATTGCTGAGATGAGAGACGGAAAGGTGACGAAGGTTGTCTTTGCCAATATGAATATCAATGAACAAAAGATGGAGGAATATGAGGAAGAAAAGCAGAAGAAGCTTTACTTTGAGTCGAGAAATATTATCAAGGGACTCTCATCCTTCTATCACTCTGTGTTTTATGTGGATCTGGCAGATGAGTCGTTCCAGTCTTTCAGTATCAGAAAAGATCTGGAGGGGTATTTGGACGGCAGCGACCGCTATGAAAAACTCAAATCAGCGTACATGAAACTGATCCATGAATATGAGAGGGATAAATTCGCAGCAGAGCTCTCTGTTGATTCCATACGGCAGAGGATTGGTGCCGGGGAAACGATTTATGCAAGGGAATTCAGACGGGACTATGACGGGTGTTACGGATGGATGCGCATCCATATCATATTGGCGGAGAGCCGGAACGGAATTCCGGTAAAAGTCATCCTGGCTGCCCACAGCGTAGAGGAGGAGAAAGAGCAGGAAGAGAGAAACAGAAAGGCGCTGCTGGCAGCGTACGAGGCCGCCAAGAAAGCCAATGAGGCAAAAAGCAGTTTTCTGGCCCAGATGTCCCATGATATAAGGACTCCGATGAATGCGATCATGGGCATGACCTCCATTGCCGCATCCAGGATCAATGATCCTGAAAAAGTGAGGGAATGTCTCACAAAGATAGACATGTCGAGCAGCCACCTGCTGGATCTGATCAATGAGATTCTGGATATGTCGAAGATAGAAAAGGGAAAGATCGAACTGACAGAAGAACCGTTTTGTCTGAGGGAACTGATCACGGATATTAACTCAATCACACGTCCGGAAGCACTGCAGAAGGGCCAGGAGCTTTTATTCAGAACTGTGGATGTAGTCCACACTGATTTTATCGGTGACGCGGGGAGGATCAGGCAGGTGCTGATCAATTTGATTACGAACGCTGTAAAGTACACCCAGAACGGGGGCAGGATCATCGTTGAAGTCCAGGAGGTTACTGGCCGTACGCCTGGGGCGGCAAGCTTTGTCTTTACTGTGGAGGATAACGGTATCGGAATGGACCCGGATTTTCTTAACTATATTTTTGTACCGTTTTCCAGGGCGGATGATTCCAAGGTCCGCAGAGTACAGGGAACAGGGCTTGGAATGTCCATTGCCCAGGGAATCGTTTCTGCGATGAACGGAAATATCCAGGCAGAAAGCCGGAAGGGTCAGGGAAGCCGTTTTATCGTCACTCTGAATCTGAAGATCGCCGATTCGGATCAGGTTGCGGAGCACAGGATGGCGGGATTTGAAATTCAGGATGGGCCAGGGTCTGATACCAGGTGCTCGGACAGACTCAGGGGCAAACGGCTTCTGCTGGTAGAAGACAATGAACTTAATATGGAGATTGCGGAAACCATACTAACCGAAGCGGGCTTCGCGGTTGAAAACGCAGAAAATGGAAAGGAAGCTCTGGATATGTTTCTGGCCTCTGAACCCGGATATTATCAGGCAGTCCTTATGGATCTGCAGATGCCCGTCATGGACGGATACACCGCAGCAAAAGAGATCCGGAGCAGCACACATCCCCAGGCTCTTAAGGTTCCGGTGATCGCTCTGACAGCCAATGCCTTTGCGGAGGATATGGCTAAGGCACTGGCAGCAGGCATGAATGATCATGTCTCAAAACCGATTGACTACAAGCGGCTCATAAGTGTTTTGGAAAAAAATATAGAGTAGGGAAAGATGAGGAATTACATGAAAGACCAAATACTGTTGATCAATGATCTGGCCGGTTACGGCAAAGTGGCCCTGTCTGCCATGCTGCCGGTCATGACCCACGCCGGACTTAATTTATATAACCTTCCCACTGCACTGGTCTCAAACACTCTCGACTATGGAAAGTTCGAGATATTAGAGACCACTGAGTATATGAGGAAGACGATGAAAGTCTGGGCGGAACTGGGATTTTCTTTTGACGCCGTCTGCACGGGATTTATCGCTTCCAAAGATCAGGTGAAACTGATTTCAGGCTATCTGAGAGAGCAGAAAAAGAAAGGAACCTGGATTTTTGTCGATCCCATTATGGGAGATGAAGGAAAGCTTTACAATGGAATTGAAGAAAAAACCGTGGGCTATATGAGAGATCTGTGTTCCCTGGCCGATGTGATTGTGCCGAACCTGACGGAAGCAAGCTTTTTGGCGGGTATGTGTCAGGGAAAGGAAGTCATTACCCAGGGAGAGGGCAGAGAGATTCTCAAAAAGCTCAGAAAGCTTGGTGCGAAATCTATCGTCATCACGAGTGTAAAGACGGAGGCCGGGGATTTTGTTTTGATCTATGATCATCAGACGGATACGGTGTCTGAGCTTCCGTTTGAACAGATTCCGGTTCGCTTTCCCGGAACCGGAGATATATTTTCAGCCATTCTCGCAAGCCAGGTGCTGAATGGAACAGCGCTTGAAAAAGCGGCGCAGAGAGCTATGTCTGCGGTCAGACAGCTGATTGCTATTAACCATGAAACAGCTGATAAATTTAAGGGAATACCGATTGAGAAAAATTTGGAGGTGCTTAATTTTGAGTCGTCCGAAGATTAAACTTACATTGGTCGAAAGAAAAGGGGATCACGGCTGTCACCAGGGACACAGGGTCGGAGACAGTTTTGATTTTGATACGGAGAGGGGCCGGCTTTGTCCGATGGCTATGCATGTGGCGTTTCCGTATGTTGATATTTTAAGATACGGGGGAACCATTCCGGGTCAGCCGGAAGGAACGGCGGTGTTCTGTTGTCCTGACGCGGATACGATCAATGTCTTTAAAGCTGAAATTATCAGTGAAGAATAGTGAGGAGCGGTTAATCAGAGTTAGCCGCTCCTTTCTGCATTTTATGGTATCCGAAAGATACCAGATTTCCTGGCGGTAACCATCCTACTTTTTTGTTCGTACTTTACGTTTGGAGATCGGGGAATTATCATGTGGTTAGAATCTGGGCAGTCACAAAGGAGGATAAAGGGATGACAGCAGAAGAGTGTATTAAATTATTAAGAGAGATCAAAGATGTGGCCTTCGCAACGGTCGATAAAGAAGGACATCCCCAGGTGCGCATCATCGATGTCATGATCGCAGAGGGAGAAAAGCTGTATTTTTGTACGGAAAGAGGGAAAGACTTTTACCGACAGCTGATGGCAAATGAATATACAGCCATTACAGGAATGAATAAAGAATTTCAGATGGTGCGGCTCTCCGGCCCGGTGAA
>ENA-ORUM01001355-ORUM01001355.1-human-gut-metagenome-genome-assembly--contig:-NODE-1355-length-20310-cov-4.131819_pt1 | contig 20310 bp, 9 predicted proteins | sample MGYA00242083_ERZ509217 | MGnify/ENA primary metagenome ERZ509217 (study PRJEB26280, sample SAMEA2338831) | human gut metagenome | biome: human gut; feature: human-associated habitat; material: faeces...
CGGCGGAGGCGCACGGTTACCGCCGGGGCGCTGTGGGCCGTCTGGGCGGCGCTGTGGCTGGCCTACCAGCTCTGGGCGCTCCCGGCGCTTGAGGCGATGTACGATAAATATGACTACTCTGCGGCGGGCTGGCTGCTGCTCTGGCCCGCCCTGAATCTGCTGCTGGGAATGGCGGTGTGCGCCCTGGTCTCTATCTGGCGGGAGCTCCGCCCCCGGCGGCTGGCACTCCGGCGTGCCCTGTTCTGGGCGGGGGCGGGCTGCGCGGCCCTGCTTCTTCTGGGCGTGCTGCTGTTGCCTGTGCACGGGGCCCTTGTGGCCCTTCATGAGTCCGCCATCCCTTATCTGCTCTGCGGGGGTCTGATCTTCTGCGGCTGGGGGCGAAAAGCGGGTTGATTTCCCGGGTGTTTTCCGGTAAAATGAAAGGCGCGGGGCATGGCTCCGCGCTTACTCTTTGGATAAAGGGGGTATTCTTCATGCTGAAGGTACTCTATCTGTTGAATTTCGCAGGCAAGGCGGGAACCGAGCGGTACGTGGAGACCCTGGTGAAGTATCTCTCCACCGACGGGCTGGTGCAGCCCTTCTTCGCCTACAACGAGGGTGGGCTGCTGGTGGAGCGGCTGGAGGCCATGGGCGTGCCCTGCCGCCGGGTGGAGATGCGCCGCCGCTTCGACAAAAAGGCCGCCCGTGAACTGGCGAAGCTCTGCGCCGAGTGGGACATCGATCTGGTCCACTGCCACTATCTGCGGGAGCACTACACCGCCCTGCTGGCCAAGAAGTACAATAAAAAAATTCGGGTGGTCTACACCAACCACTTTGTCCTGGCCAACGACTTCGTGACCCGCTTCTCCAACCGCATCATGGACCGGCGGCAGGATCAGATGATCGCCGTGTGCAACAAGGGGAAGGAGCAGCTCGTCGCCAACGGCTGGAGCGCCGACCGCATCCAGGTCATCTTCAACGCCGTGGATCTGGACGCCTGGGCGGGAGACCGCAGCCAGTCCACCCTCCGCGCCGAGCTGGGGCTGGACGACAGCCGCTTCGTCATGCTGTGCGCCTCCCGGTTTGCCGGGGACAAGGGACACAAGTACCTCATCGACTCGGTCAAGCGGCTGACCGAGCTGTGTGCCGTGCCCTTCACCCTGGTGCTGGCCGGGGACGGCCCCCTGCTGGAGCCTACAAAAGCCCAGGTACAGGAGCTGGGGCTGGAGGACTGCGTGAAGTTTATCGGCTTCCGCAAGGACATCAAGAACCTCTATAAGGGAGCGGATCTGTATGTCAACTCCTCCCAGCACGAGGCCCTGTCCTTCCTCATTATCGAGGCCATGGCCGCCGGGCTGCCTGTCATCGCCACCGACATGGGGGGCAACTCCGACATCGTCAACGACGAGGCAGGGTGCGGCATGCTGGTGGAGTACGATAACCCCGACTCCATGGCCGTGGCTATGAAGTGCTTTCTGGAGGATCCGGCTTTCGCAGCCCGGTGCCGGGAGAACGCGCGCAGGACCATCGAGGACAAGTTTGAAATCCACAAAATGGCCAGGGCCACTTACGGCGTGTATGAAAAAGCCCTCCACGATTGATTGCTAGGAGTATTATTTTTTATGTCTATTACTGAAAACAGCCTCTTTGTCCGCTTTTTCCTGTCCCTGTGGCTGTGCTTGAAGAACGCGGCCGCCAACAGTGCCCTGGGGCGGGCCTGCGACCGGCTGGAGGGATGGTTTCTCCGGCAGGCGGAGAACAGCGCCATCTGTACCTTCGTCTGGCGGGAGGGCCGCATCCCCAGGGCGTGGCCCCACAGCATCGCTTGCCGCCTGTTTACCGCCATCATCAACATCCCCTGCGCCCTTTTCAAGGCCGTCTACCGGGCGGGAAAACGGGTGTGGGACGCCAGTCTGTTCTGCCGCCTGATAGGGGCGCTGGGCGGGGCCTCCTTCCTCTTCCTGGGACTGTTCATGATGGTCATGCTCATGACTCCCCATGCTATGTGGAACAACGTCTACGGCCTGATGGGTGCGGTAGCCCTCACCGGGCTTTTTGTGGTGGGCAGTGCCTCGCGCCCCAAACACCGGCTGGAGCTGGACACCCTGGGGCCCTATATGACGCTCTATATGGCCTTTATCTGTATCGCCTTGGCGGGCTCCCTGTCCACCCGCCTCTCCCTGCGCTTCTTCGCCTTCCACCTGACCGGCTTTTTGCTGGTGCTGCTGGTGGTCAGCATGGTGCGCAAGTATGAGCAGCTCCAGCTCATGGTGGCCCTGGCGGTGCTGGGCCTCTCGGTGGCCGCCCTCTACGGCTGCTATCAGAGCTATATCGGCGTGGATATCGTGGCTTCCCAGCAGGATATGAACCTCAATCAGGGCATGCCGGGCCGGGTCTACTCCTTCTTTGACAACCCCAACAACTTTGCCGAGCAGTTGGCCATGCTCCTGCCCCTGAACCTGGCTCTCTTTCTCAATTCCCGCTGGCGGGGGAAGCTCCTTTCCCTGCTCTCCCTGGGGGTGGGGCTGGTGGCCATCGGGGCAACCTACGGCCGCGCCAGTTGGATCGGCCTGGCCGGGGCAGTGCTGGTCTTCCTGGCCCTGCTGAACTGGCGCTGGGTGCCGGTCTTCCTGCTGGTGGGTCTGGCCGCCATCCCCTTCCTGCCCGAGACCATCTACAACCGCATCCTCACCATCTTCAACGCCGGAGAGGATAGTTCGGTTCAGTACCGTTTCGGTATCTATGAGACTACCAGGAACCTGATGGAGGACTACTGGGCGAGGGGCGTTGGCCTGGGCACCGATGTAATGAAGAAGGTCTTCCAGACCTATCCCACCAACTTCGACGGCTCCTATCCGGTTCATACCCACAACAATTATCTCCAGATGTGGGGAGAGACGGGTATACTCGGTCTGCTGGCCTACCTGTCTCTGCTGCTCTATCAACTGAAGTCGGGTGTGAAAAGCTTCTGTGCCGCCCTGGACCCCCGGGTGAAGCGGATGATGGCCGCCGCCATTGGCGCCTTCTGCGGTATACTGGTCATTGGCGTGGCGGAGTACACCTGGTATTACCCCCGCAATATGTTTACCTACTGGTTCCTGTTCGGTGTCATCGGCGCCTGTATCAAGCTGGTGCGTATGGAGCAGGACAAGCAGGCGGCGTAAGAGGAAAATGTCTACCAAATGTCTACCAAAAAGAGCCCGGAACCGTTGTGGTTCCGGGCTCTTTTTGCGCTTGGCATGCCCGGCGTGTCTACCAGATGTCTACCAACGCCACTTTTTGCCGCTCTTTTGTGCCATTTGGAACTGCATGTGGGGGGAATCCCTCCTTTTTCATGGCTTGCAAGGGGCGTTATACGCCCCTAGGCTTCAAAATTCAGAAGGAGGAAATCCAAATGAGAAACCTCAAGCGGACTCTCAGCCTGGTAATGGCCATGGCCCTGATTGTGGGCATGATGGTCGTCTCCGCCAGCGCTGTGAGCAGTGATTTCAACGACTCTGCTGAAATCACCAACACTGAGGCGGTTGATGTGATGACCGCCATCGGTGTGTTCGAGGGCACCGACAAGGGCGCCTTCAACCCCACCGGCATCCTGACCCGTGAGCAGGCCGCCAAGATCGTGGCTGTCATGCTGCTGGGCGAGGAGGACGCCAATAAGCTGAGCACCAACTCCACCACCTTCAAGGACGTGGCGGCCAACCGCTGGTCTGCGGGCTACATCGGCTACTGCGTACAGCAGGGCATCCTGGCAGGGACCGGCAACGGCAACTTCGACCCCGAGGGCGAGCTGACCGGCCTGGCCTTTGCGAAGATGATGCTGGTGGCCCTGGGCTATGACGCGAAGGTTGCCAACTATGTGGGCAACGACTGGGCCATCAACGTGGCCGCCGACGCGGTGAACGCGGGCATCGCCCCCAAGGGCATCGTGCTGGCCGACGCCATGACCCGTGAGCAGGCCGCCCAGATGGCGTTCCAGACCCTGACCGCCGACACTGTGTACTACACCAACAAGGGCACCACTGTCATCGGCTCCGACGGCATGCAGGTTATCGTGGGTGCTTCCGCCCCCGTGAAGGTCGCCAACAGCACGACCGATGATTACCGCACCGTGAAGGGCGACAAGGACGAGGTGCAGCAGTTCTGCGAGAAGTACTTCTCTGACCTGACCCTGAACAGCAATAACCACGACGATTTCGGCCGTCCCTCCGACCAGTGGAAGAACGGCACCAAGGAGATCGGCACCTATGCTTCCACCGCCGACGCCTCTTACTCCGAGAAGGTCAGCTCCAAGACCCTGTACTCCGACCTGGGCCTGGATAAGACCACTACTGTGGATGTGACCGAGGACGGCAAGGCCAATGGCACCTTCACCATCGAGAAGGGCAACAGCGACGACGAGCTCGGCGGCAACGGCGTTCTGGTCGAGGCTTTTGTGGACAACGACGACAACGTGACCCTGGTGGTCATCAACACCTACGTGGGCGAGATCTCCAAGGTTACCGCCGCGAAGGACGGCGATGACCGCTATGTCACCGTGGACGGCAAGAAGTTTGAGACTGAGTCCTTCGAGAAGGACGACGTGGTTCTCTACACCATGGCTGATGGTGAGATCCAGACCATGACCCTGGCCGAGGTGGTTGAGGGCGTCGAGGTCACCAAGACCACCGGCGATTCCAGCTTCGTGGCTGACGGCGAGACCTACAAGTACAGCGCGAAGATGTCCAATAAGGGTGATGTCAAGGTCGACAGCGTGCTGGACCTGTACCTGGATTCCTATGGCTATGTCATTAAGGTCGACGTATCCAAGGCCTCCAGCGACTACGCCTACGTCGTGAACACCGGTGCCGATGAGGGCCGCTATGACGACGAGAGCTCCTACTATGCCAAGCTTCTGCTGGCCGACGGCACCGTGGTCGAGGCCGAGGTCGATGAGGACTGTCTGAGCGGCAGTAACTTTAGTGCAAAGGAAACCGCTCTGAAAAACATGCGGGGCTACATCGTAGAGTACAGCAAGAACTCCAAGGACATCTACACCATCAAGGGCGTCAGCACTTCTGGTCTGGCCGAGAACAAGAAGGTCGAGATCAACAAGGGCGAGTCCGCCATGACTCTGGACACTAAGACTGTCTACGCCAACAGCAAGACCGTCTTCCTGGTGCAGACCGGCACCGGCAGCAAGGCCACCTATAAGTCCTACACCGGCTATGCCAACGTGCCCGACCTGAAGGACGACAGCGGCAACTTTGTTTACTACTGCAAGAGCGGTAGCACTGTGGCTACCATGGTCTTCATCTCCGATGTGTCCGCGAGCTCTGACGACATCGTGTATGTCCTCAGCTCCAAGGCCGGCACCAAGGTGAAGGACAGCGACAACACCTACTACGAGTACAAGGCTGTTGTCAACGGCGAGATCACCACTGTCAAGATGGATGAGGAGCTGAAGGACAGCTATCCCAGCGGCAATGTCCTGAAGACCGATATTCTGCTGAACGTTATCGCCTATGCGGATGCTGAGAACGAGATTCTGGATGCCTCTGCCTGCGAGGAGTACAGCAAGAAGGATACTGACGACACCTATCAGCTTCCCGGCGTGGAGGTCAAGGCTGAGGCCGAGGATGGTATCATCGACCTGGGCGGCAAGAGCTACGCTGTTTCCGACGATGTAGAGGTCTATGCCGTCACCAAGGGCAAGAAGATTGAGACTGGCTCTCTGAGTGATGTGGAGAAGGGCATGACGGTTACCGCCATCGTGAAGAACGGCGAGATCGTCACCATCTTCTACGGCTCCACCACCTCCTCCGGCAGCGACAAGGCTGAGATTTCCGGCAGCGGTGTAAATACTGCTACCGTTGTTAACGCCTCTGATCTGAGCAGCGAAGCCAATGGTGCCTATGTTCTGACCAAGATGCCTGAGGATAAGAAGGATGACATCGGCGGTGAAATCACCGACAACATGTTCTTCACCTTCCGCATTACTGACAAGGATGCTCAGGATGTTGCTCTGTCCATCAAGAACAGCAAGGGTAATCTGATGTACAAGGAAGATGCCAAAGGTGTGACCACTGGTTTCCATTACTTCTATGTGCAGGTCATTGGTGAAGGCATCAATAATTCCTCCAAGGGCTATGAGATGAGCGATAAGGCGCTTGTCGATGGCACTTATACTTGGACGATTGTCAATACGACCACCGGCGATGAGCTGATTGGCGGTACCTTCACTATCCGCTGAGTTCTGATCACCAAACCCCAAGAAGCAAGGAGGCCCCGGGTATTTCCCGGGGCCTCCTTGCTTTCTTGATAAAGCGCCGCGTAATAATAGGTGGTTCCAGCCTCATTGAGCTGCTGGTAGTCGTGATTGTAAAGTCCTCCCCCCAGCTTCCAGCTCAGGCCGTCTTGCGTCCACTCCACCTCAAGCAGCTCTCCATCGCTGGTGCTGAAATTAACCGCCTGCGTGTTCCCCCTCAGAAAGACAGCGTGGCGTGAACCGCAGCTTACCCAAAGCGCCTTGGCTGGAATCCCCAGTGTAAGTGCGGTAGGCTCGGACGGGCCGCAAGTTCCCGTACCCACGTAAGAGCCGAACAGCAGGCTGCAATCTCCCCGTCCAGCGAGGCCCGCGTCAATTTTCTGAAAATCCTCGTTGAAGTCTCTCCGTAAAAAGCTGTCCTCCGGTTCCCACTGGTGCAGGTGATAGTGCGCTGTATAGTTTGCCATCTATATTACCCCCTCCGCAGGCAAGGCCATCCCCGCGTCCGGTAGACAGCCGGACGCGGGGTTCCTTTCCCGCAGGGGCCGCGTTTTCCAGTACAGCAAAGGCGCTGCCCGGCCCCCCTGCGGGAGGAATGAAAATGGCAGCTTATACGGAACACTATCACCTGCACCAGTGGGAGCCGGAGGACAATTTCCTGCGCACGGATTTCAACGAGGATTTCCGTGTGCTGGATAAAGCACTGGCCTTAAAGCCTGAGATTCTAAGTGGAAGCTATACAGGGGATGACGCCCGAAGCCGGGATATTTCGCTGGGGGTATCGCCCCGGGCAGTCTTTGTGGTAAGGCAGGACGGCGCAATGCAGTCCGACATGTATACCTATGGCGGCCTGGCGCTGCAAGGAGCGCCGGTCACCATGCGGGACGGAAACCTGGTGGAGATCACCAGCAGCGGAATACGGGTGGCCCGCGGCGACCTGATAGAGGGCAGATTCTACGCGGACGCAAACCGATCCGGAATGAGCTACTACTATATAGCCTTCCACTAACAAAAAGAGCCGCCCCCAATCGGGGGCGGCTCTCTTCGTAATAAGCCGATTGCAGTTAGATTACCACTTCACGGTGAGGGTATACACATCGCTAGTAGTAGAGCTCCAATCGCCGTCCTTGTCAATGGTGATAACCTTCTGGCCAGACTGGCTCATATCGATAGCCAGATAAATGTCGCTACGATTGGTCAGCTTGGGGGTAGAGGGCTCGGAACCGTCAAACTTAATCTTAGAGGTGCCGTCAGTCACCGCATCCGCAGGAACGGTAATCTGAACGATAACCTTGCCCTTAACCTGATTGCCGGAGTACAGAGCGCTACCGGAGCCGACATTGCCGGTCACGTCGCCGAGAACCACACCGCCGGACACGGAAACAGTTTCGTTGGTCTTGGTGGACTCAAGCTGAGTGCTGACCTTGCTGGTGTCGCTGATATTGCCAGTCACATTCAGGGTGCCGTTGCCAACGATAGCAGCATTTGCGGTCAGATCACCCTTGACGTTCAGGGTGGCACCAGCGGGGATCTCCAGCTTGCTGGAAATAGTAGCATTACCCTCAAAGGTCACATCCGTGTACTGCTTTAGAGCAGTACCGAGATTGCTCTCGTCGGTAACAGTAGTTACGCTGTCAACCGCGGGGATGTTGCCGTAGGTGTCAACCACCAGCAGCTTCACCTCGTCGCCGGCGCCCATCACATAGTAGGCGTTGGCCTGGTAAACACCGGACTTATCAGTCTCGATGGCGATGGTGGGCACCGCGCCCGCAACGCCGGCCTTGTCATCGCTGTTGATGCCGATGATAACGGTATCTTTGGTGATCTCAGCGTTGACATTGCTGCCCTTGTCGCTCAGAGAAGCGTCGGTGAAGCGGATATCGCCGTTCTTCTCGTTGTAGGCAATGATGGCGGTACGCAGCAGGTTGTCGACCTCGGTGACAGTGTAGCTGCCGTCCTTGTTCTCCTCGTAGGTGAAGATGTCGCCCTTGGACAGGGAAACCTTCTCGTCGGTCATGATGTCCTTGTGCTCGGTGGCGCCATCCCAGAAGGTGAAGGAAGACACGGTCTCGCCGTCCTTGTTCTTGGTGGTGGACACGGCGCTGGTCACATAGCCGTAGTTGCTGGTGATGGAGTTAACCTTCGCGTTCAGCTCTACGTAAGCCAGGACAATGCTGTTGTAACCGGTGGAGTTGTCCTTGTTAGCGTAAGCAGTGATATCCTTGTTCACCACAGAGGCAGTGCTGTACTTGGCAAAGTCGGAACCAGCCATAGTAGAGAACTTGCCCGCGCTATCCTTCACAAAGATCACGGCGTCGTCCGCGATTCTCTCGCCGTTAATCTTGCCCTTGCCAGAGTCGTTGACATACTTGCCAGTCACAATCTTGTCGAAGCCAGCCTTGTCGGCGCTGTCGGTCACGGCCTCGGTCAGGACGTACTCGCCCTTCTTGACCTCGTAGGTCACCAGGCCCATAGTATCGGTGTACTTCTTGTCGGTGGTAACCACCTTGGTGGTGCCGTCGGCGAAGAGCAGCTTGGCCTGGGGGCCGTTGATATCGGTGTCAGTCTTCACGACCACGGCGTAATCCTGCAGCTCGTGGCTGGAGGTGACAACCTCGGACTTCACGATGTAGCCGTTGAGCACAGCAGCCTTCACGGTGCTGTCCAGAGCCAGATCCTTGTCGGGAGTGGTGGTAACATAGTTGTACCAGGTACCGTCAATGCGGACGGAGTCGCTCTTGGTGGCCTCGATCTTGCCCTCGACCGTCTCAGCCAGGACATAAGTATCGGTGTCATCCACGGTGTTGGCGGCGTCGCTCTTGATGACATAGTCGTTCTTGGCCATATCGTCGTAAGCGTTCACGTCCTCAAACTTGATGTTGGTTCCAGCCACGTCGGTGTTGAAGGACTTCTCGCCCACGTAGGTCACCTTGGCGGCGGTGAAGGGGACGTAAACGACGGTGTCGATCTTGCCGTTGTCGTCATTGTCGTAAGCCTTCACAGCGGCGGCCTTGTTGCCGCCCACATTCAGGCCGTCAATCAGCTTACCGGTGTAGAGAGCGGTGGTGGTCACATTGCTGTCCACCTTGTAGGTGGTGCCGTCAATCTTGACCTCATTATTGCTGAGAGTACCAACCTTACCAGCAGTGCTCTCCACGATCAGGGAGCTGTCGGTGGAGGCATAGACGCCGTACACATTCTCGCTGTCCTCATACAGAACCTCGACCTTCTGGCCGATCAGGTTGCTGTAGTCACCCTCGACCTTGGTGTACTGGCCCTTGGTGGTGATGCCATTCATGTACAGGGTGTAAGTGCCCTTGCTGTCCTTCTCCACGTCGGTCAGCACAGCGTCGCCGTCGGTGATCAGGGACAGGTACTTGTGGCCCATGGTCTCGTCGGCGTACTTGGTCACGGTGTTCTCGCCGTAAACATTCTGGGTCTTCTGCTCCAGAGCGTACTTGACTTTGCTGAGCTCAGCGCCAGCGACCTCTTTCACGGTCTCGTCAGCGTCGCTGCGGCTGTTGTACACGGAGCCGCTCAGGGCATCAACAGCAGCCTTGATCCCAGAATCAGTGCAGTTGTTCTCCTTGATCGTGAGCACCCACACGCGCTCGGTGCCGGTCACGACGGACTCGGTGCCGGTGTAGCTGTACTGGCTGGTGGTGTAGTTGCCAGCGGCGTTCAGCTCAACCATGTTGGCGTCCAGAGCATTGTAGATCATCTGGGCGGCATTGTCACGGGTCAGCAGGGTGTTGGCGTTCAGATTGGACAGGTTCTTGTAAAGACCGTTCTGGTTGGCCAGCACGTTGGTGTTGATGGCCCAGTCGTTGCCCACCAGGCCGGACTTCTCGGCGTTGTAGCCCAGCACGCCCAGCAGCATCTTGGCGGCCTCGGTGGCGCTCACGGTGCCGGTAGGATCAAACTTGTTGTTGCCGCGGCCAGCGATGATGCCGTTGGCGGCGCAGTACTCAATGTAGGACTCTGCCCAATGGCCCTTGATGTCGGTAAAGGTGGGGGTGTCCTTGACGCCCAGCACGGGATCCACACCGCCGTTGATGGCGACGCAGAGCATCTTGGCCATCTCGGCACGGGTCACGTTGCCGGTGGGGTCAAAGTAGCTGCCGTCTTCCTTACCATTGATGATGCCCAGGGCAGTCATGGTAGAAACGGCGTCCTTGTTTACGATCTCATCCGCATCGGTGAAATCGCTCGCGTTCACCGCGCTGGCGCCGACACTCATCATGCCCACGAGCATGACGGAAGCCAGAGCCAGGCTGAGAGTCCGCTTGAGGTTTCTCATGTTTGGAATTCCTCCTTCTAAATTTTGAGCTTTCGGGGCATCCTACTCACGACTGCGCGTTTCAGTCAAGTATAACGCCCCTTACAAAGGAGAAATAGGTACAAATATCTGCTCGTTTTCACCTAAAAAACTCGGTGAAGGCATGGAAAGGTTTGCTTGGTAGGCATTTGGTAGACAATCCTGACAGGGAAAAAGGGCTGAGGCCCTGAAACCAGAAGGGTTTCAGGGCCTCAGGTGGTAGACATTTGGTAGACGGAATCTCCAAACACGGCTGTAGACTGTCCGGGTTTGGGCATGCGGCGGATAGTGGGGTGTCCCTACGTGGGGAGGAGATGTAAAAAATATGGCAAATTATACGGAACACTATCAACTGCACCAATGGGAGCCGTCCGACAGCTTTTTGCGGACGGACTTCAATCAGGACTTTGCCAGGATCGACACAGGCATACGGGCCGCCAAGGCCCAGGCGGAGCGGCTGGAACGGGAGAAGGCCGAGATCAGCACAGGAGCCTATACCGGCGACAATGCCGCCAGCCGCACGATTCACCTGGGATTCCGGCCCAGGGCGGTTCTGGTGGAGATGGCGCTTGGCAACCGCTATGGAAGCAACGGCGGCGAAAGCATCAGCGGCGGCCTGGCGGTAGACGGCTGGCCAGTGTTCTATCAGGACATCAACGGACCATGCACGCCCGCCATCCAGATCCAGGCCGGCGGCTTCGCCGTTACCCAGGACAGCCGGAACCGCTCCTATATGAACTACAGCGGCACCAAATACCATTATTTCGCGGTGAAATAGAACATCCCCCCGGGCATAGCCCGGGGGGATGTTTCAATATGATCAGGCGTAAGTGTAGGTAATATCACCAGGGGTCAGCGTACCGCCAGCCTCATAGGAGATAGTGATGCTAAAGGTAATGGTATTGCCCGTAGCGGCTCCGCTCAGGTCAACGCCATCGCTCGTGAAGGTGAGGGCAATCTCGTTGGAAGCAAAGGCAACGGAATTGGTGTCCTTGCCACCTCCCAGAGTCGCACCGCCAACAGTGCTGGCAGTTGCAGTCAGCTTGGTAATCTTGGCGCTGATGTCAGCAGAGATGTCAAACTTAAACTGCGCGGTGGCCAGACCGTTGGAAGCGTCCTTATCGTTAGCGCCAGCCTCCATGACGGTGGAACCGTACACAGCGGTCAGAGTAACATCGCTACCGCCAAGAGTCACAGTAGCGCCGGGCTTGTAAACCTTGCTGTTGGTGGCATCATACCAGCCCAGGAACTGGTAGCCAGTCTCAGCAGCAGGTGCCGCAGGAGCGGTCACAGAGGTAGCATCGAACTCGGCATCGGGAGCCGCAGCGCTTGTATAGGGAGCGCCGGGAACCTCATAGGTAGCCTTATACACCTGAGTGAAATTGCTGGAGCTAATCGGGGTGTCACTGTTAGAAAGATCACCCACATTTACAGTGATGCACTTGTCGGAATCCACTTCGTAGTTCTTGCCATTAAAGGCGTAGTTTTCTCCAGCATTCCAGTCAGAGTTCTGGATCGCAACGGTGGTGGCATCAGCGGGGATGGTCACCTGCTTGCCGGAACGGCTGTCCTCCTCGGTCAGAGGAGTCTGGCTGTTGCCGGCATAAACAGCAAATTTGGTGGCATCCGCAGTGCTGTAGCTGATGGTCTTGGCGGTGTAAGTACCCACGGTCACAGTGGCAAGATTGCTGACCACGACGCTCTCGATTTTGCCGGTCTCGGTGTTGGTCACCTTCACATAGAAGTAGTGGGAACCGGCAGACAGGGTGTTGGCGGCAACACTCAGAGTGTTGGTCTTGGCGCCGGTGTAGCCAGCCACATTGACCAGAGAGGTGTCGTCGTTGGGGGTGTTGGTACTGTTGTCAGCGCTCTTGAACCACTCGTAGCTCAGAGTGCCGGGAGCGGTGGCGGTCACAGACAGGGTCAGCGCCTGGTTCTCGGTAATATTGGAGTTCGCGGCAGGCTGAACAGTAATGTTGGCATTGGCGGCATACACGCCGTCCAGGGTGCTCAGAATGTAGGCGGCGCGGACAATGTTCTTGTCGCTGTCGATGACCATGACAACCTCGCGGCCCACGTTCTCGGAGAAGGAGCCGACAGGAGCCTTCTCATAGCTGTTGTCCACGTCCTCCACGTTCCAGATGTTGTTCTCGTAGGTGAAGGTGCCGTCGCCGTAAGCACCGTTAACCAGGTTGGTCATGGTCTTGTCGGTGTAGAGGGCCACGGTGCCGGTGCGCAGCTGACGGGCATAGCCGCGGACGATCTCCAGGTTGCTGGCCTGGTTGTCATCGCTGGAGAAGTTGGGCTTGGTCAGGTCGGAAACACCGTTGCCGTCAGTGGTGTAGGCATAGGGAATGCTGAAATCGTCGGAGGTGTTGAAGATACTGTTGTAGTCGTCGCGGGTGATCTTCAGGGTGGTCACAGTGCCATCCATCAGAACCACGTTCAGGGTGGCATACTTGCTGTCCACGCTGCTGCGGCTCAGAACGAAGGCATAGTCCTTCTCCACGGCCACGCCCTCGGCGTCAAACAGCACGGTGGAGGCCAGGGTGGACTTGCTGTCCAGGAAGCGGGCGGAAACAATCTTGTTGTTATCCACATGAGCCATCTCATTGTAGCCGACAGCCACGCCGTAGGTGATATCGCTGGGAGTGCTGTTGTCATAATAGAAGGCCACAGTGTTCTTGTCTACGGTGATCTGGCTGTTGTTGCTGTTGTAGCGGATACGGGCGGCGCCGGTCTCATAGGCGCTGCTCATGGCCTGCTGCTTCACGTCGGCGGGGTTGAAGACGCTGGTCACCGCGGAAACCTCGTCGTTGCTGCCCACGATGGACTTAATGGTCAGCACATTGTCATCGTTCAGGGAGTAGGCGATGACATAGCCAGCAGCGCGGCCGTCCTTGTAGTCGGCGTCGTTGATACCAGCAGTACCAGTCGTATCAATGTTCTTGTTGACAAAGGCGCCGGTATTACCAGTCTCAACAGGAGTCTTCCAGGGGGCGGTAGCGGAGTTGTCGGAGTCGGAGGTGCCCAGGAAGCCCTTCAGCTCCTGAATGCCCTGATTTTTGCTGTATTTCTCAGTATGGCTGTTAGTGGTGAGAACGTCAGCAACCTGCTCGCCCACGTTCTTGGCGGAGGCGGAGAAGTTCAGGGTGTAGACGCCCTCGGTGCCGTCGGCCAGCAGGACCTTGATCTTGCCGGAGGCATCGGAGGCAAAGGCGCCGGGCTCATAGCCGGAGTCCAGAACCAGGGCGTAGTCGTACAGGCCCTGCTCGGAGGGACGGTAGGCAATGACGTTGCCGTTGCTGTCCAGGATAAAGTCGTAGTCGGAGTCGAACTCCACGCCGCCGTTGTCGCACTTGAGCACGTCGAACTCATAGGTGTTGTCGGCGGTGTCAGCCTTGTACTGGATGTAGGAGGGGTGGTACTCGGTGCCGCCCACGGTGATGGTCTGCTCCTTCTCCTTGTTGGCAGCATAGGACTCCATCTGGCCGGTGATCACCTGGGGCTCGGAGACATAGTAGCGGCCGCCGTAGGAGACGGTCAGAACCAGGTCGCCCTCAGCCAGGTCGGCCTCAGTCACGATGTCCTCGTTGTCAATGGCCTTGTTGGAGTTGAAGGTGTTCAGAGTGGTGGTCTCCTTGGAGTCGCTCTTGGCGATGACCTGGGACAGGGTCTCCTGGAGGTACAGCACGTACTCAACCTCGCCGTCGTTATCGTTGTCGATGGCGGTCAGCTCCACGCCGTAGCCGTTGGTCTTGCCCTTCACGCTGTTGAAGCGGTCGCCGGACTCGAAGCCCATGGCCTTGGTGGCGGCAGCCTCGTCCTTCATTACGCCGTAGTTGACGTAGTAGGCGGTATCGCCGTCCACGCTCAGGCCGGTACCCTTCAGGAAGTCCTTCATGGTGTCCTGGGTGTCGGCGGTGGTCTTGACCACGTTGTTGTTGCCGTTCACATACACGCCCAGAACCTCGGAGTTGGCCAGAACGGTAGTCTTGCGCACATACATGGTCACAGTCTGACCCAGCATGTCGACGGGAGTGGACACGTTGAAGATAACGGGGTTCTTCTCCTCCTCATACTCGCCCACAACGGTGTTGCTGGTGGTGGACTTGTAGACCTTTACGTGATCCATCTTGGTCTTGCCGGTGGCCAGGGAATCCTCGCTGTCGGTATCCTCCAGCTGGGCCCACTCGTTGCCGGTGACCACGCCCTCCACCTTGTAAACGCCATACTTGGTGGACAGCAGGGTACGGTGATCCTCAAAGGCAATGGCGTAGCCGTTCTCGTACTTCTGGATCATTTCGATGTCCAGAGCGTTGTAGATCAGCAGCGCCGCGTTGTCGCGGGTCAGAGGATCGCCGGTGGGAGCGGTCAGGTCATCAAAGATGCCCAGGGTAGAGGCCAGGGAAGCGGTCTTGATGGCCCAGTCGTTGCCGGTCAGGCCCTCGAGCTGCGCATCGTAGCCGGCGGCCACCAGCAGCATCTTGGCGGCCTCGTTGCCGGTAACGGTAGCGGCGGGGTCAAACTTGCCGTTGCCGCGGCCGGCGATGATGCCCAGGCTGTAGCAGTAGTTGATGTAGCTCTCAGCCCAGTGGCCCTTCACGTCGGTCAGGCCGGTGTTCATCCCGACATACAGGCCGTCCACATCGGCGCCCTGATTCAGGACGGTGGCGATCATCTTCGCCATCTCGGCACGGGTCACATTGCCCGCGGGGTCAAAGAAAGACCCATCTTCCTTGCCGTTGATCACACCCAGAATGGTGAGCATGGAAACGGCATCCTTGTTGACGATCTCATCCTTGTCGGAGAAGTCGTCAAAGCCCGCAGCGCTGGCGGAGACAACCATCATGCCGATGAGCATGATCGCCGCCAGAGCCAGGCTGAGAGCCCGCTTGAGGTTTCTCATTTGGATTTCCTCCTTCTGAATTTTGAGCCAGAGGGGCGTATAACGCCCCTTACATGGGAGGAAAGAATGCAGCTTTCGGGGAATAGGGGTATAAAAGGCGGGGAAACAGAATCAAAAGGTTCGCATGGTAGACGTATGGTAGACATTATAAAAAACTCCTTGGGGAAAAAGCTGAAAATTCAGGCGCTTTGCGTTGCATTTTGGTAGACATTTGGTAGACATAACCCCACGCACGATCAGAAGAGGTATAAAAGTCGGCAGATTGGGCATTTTGAAAGCAAAGGATCACAGGCACGAGAAGAGAAAATCGGAGCACACGAGAATTTTGCTTTGATTTTAAGGAGAGATCTGCTATAATGTACTCGTATTGGAGCGCACTTCCATGGAAGGCGTTTATTAAATTGTGTTTACCGGGCCGGTGAATTGCCGGCCCTTGGATACCGTTTATGCCGGAAACGGCTGCGGCGGAAGGAATAGAGGGTTGTAGCTTTGACAAAATATGTGATCCACGGCGGAAAGCCGCTTTTTGGAGAAATTGACATCAGCGGCGCGAAGAATGCCGCCGTCGCCATAATCCCCGCCGCCCTGCTGGTGGACGGGGTATGCCGCATTGAGAACATTCCCCAGATCAGCGACGTGACATTGATTCTGAATATTTTGCAGGAGCTGGGCGCCGATGTGCGCACCGTCAACCGCACCACGGTGGACGTGGACTGCTCCCACATCCGCAACGCCCGTGTGCCTGAGGAGCTGGCGCGGAAAATCCGCGCCTCTTATTACCTTATTGGGGCGCTGCTGGGCCGGTTCGGCTCCGCCGAGGTGCCCCCTCCGGGCGGCTGTGACTTCGGCGGACGGCCCATTGACCAGCACATCAAGGGCTTTGTGGCCATGGGGGCCGACGTGGATGTGCGGGGCGGCTACATCCATGCCAAGGCCAAAAACGGCCGCATGTGCGGCACCCAGATCTATCTGGACATCGTCTCGGTGGGCGCCACCATGAACATCATGCTGGCGGCCGTGCTGGCCGACGGCCTGACTGTCATTGAGAACGCCGCCAAGGAGCCCCACATCGTGGATCTGGCCAACTTCCTCAACTCCATGGGGGCGGAGATCATGGGCGCGGGCACCGACGTGATCAAGATCCGCGGGGTGGAGCGCCTGTCCGGCGGCAGCTACTCCATTATCCCTGACCAGATTGAGGCGGGCACTTATATGACCGCCGTGGCCGCTGCCGGGGGCGAGGTGCTCATCCGCAATGTCATCCCCAAGCATCTGGAGTGCATCACCGCCAAGCTGCTGGAGATGGGGGTGGATGTGGAGGAGCGGGACGACGCGGTGCTGGTGCGCCGGCACGGCAAGCTGACCCGCACCAACGTCAAGACCCTGCCCTACCCCGGCTTCCCCACCGACATGCAGCCCCAGATTGCCGCCGTCCTCTGTCTGGCGGAGGGCACCAGCGTGCTCACCGAGGGCGTGTGGGACAACCGCTACCGCTATGTGGACGAGTTCCGGCGGATGGGCGCCCAGATCCAGGTGGACGGCAAGATCGCCGTCATCGAGGGCGTGGAGAAGCTCACCGGCGCCCGTATCCAGGCCTGCGATCTGCGGGCCGGGGCGGCCATGGTAATCGCGGGCCTGGCGGCCCAGGGCACCACCGAAATTGGCTGCATCCACCACATCGAGCGGGGCTACGAGGATATCGTGCGCAAGCTCTCCGGCGTGGGGGCGGACATCCGCGTGGTGGTCACCCCGGACGAGGAGAAGCAGAGTCAGGTAGGCTAAAAAGAAAACAGGGAGCGGCGGCGCAGGCCGCCGCCCTTTTTTGCGCAGAGAGACTACATAGTGAGGAGCGATTCCGTGCTGGAACTTTGTACCCTGGCCAGCGGCTCCAGCGGCAACAGCCTGCTGGTGACCGACGGCCGCACCCATGTGCTGGTGGACGCGGGCATCTCCTGCCGCCGTATCTGCACCGGCCTGAAGGAGCTGGGCGTGGAGCCAACGGAGCTCGCCGGCGTGCTGATCACCCACGAGCACAGCGACCACATCTCCGGTTTGACCACCCTGACCAAGCAGCTCAGGCTGCCGGTGTATGCCAGCCCTGGGACGGGGCGGCAGCTTTGCTACCGCATCGCCTTTCTGGAGGAGCTGCTCCGCCCCGTGGCACCGGGGGAGGGCTTTTCCATCGGCGGGCTGGCGATTGAGAGCTTCCCCACCTCCCACGACGCGGCGGAGAGCGTGGGCTACGCCCTGTCCGCCGGGGGGCGGAAGGCGGCGGTGGTCACCGACCTGGGCTATGTGACCGGGGCGGTGCTTCGCGGCATCCGGGGGGCGGATCTCCTGGTGGCCGAGGCCAACCACGACGTGGAGTGGGTGCAGTCCGGCCCTTACCCTTACCACCTCAAGGCCCGCATTTTGGGCGACCGGGGCCACCTGTCCAACGAGGCGGGGGCCGAGCTGGCCTGGACGGCGGTGGAGGGGGGCGCCCGCACGGTGGTGCTGGCCCACCTGTCCCATGAGAACAACACCCCCGCCCGGGCCCACGAGGTGGTACGGGGCGTACTGGAGCGCCGGGGCGCGGCGGTGGGCCGGGACGTGGCGCTGGAGGTGGCCCCCCGCAGCGAGAAGAGCCGGAGGTACACGGTATGAAGGGCATCCGGGTGCAGCTCATCTGCGTGGGCAAGATGAAGGAGAAATTTTACATCGACGCGGCGGCGGAGTACGTCAAGCGCCTGTCGGCCTACTGTAAGCTCCAGGTGGTGGAGCTGCCGGAGGAGCGGCTGCCGTCCAATCCCTCCCAGGCCCAGATCGACGCCGCCCTGGAGAAGGAGGCGGCGGCCATCCGCGCCAAGCTGGCTCCGGGGGCCAGCCTGGTCGCCCTGTGCGTGGAGGGGCGCATGCGCTCCAGCGAGGAACTCTCCGGCCTCCTGTCCGACTGGAGCAGCCGGGGGGGAGGCAGCCTGTCCTTCCTCATCGGCGGCTCCTACGGCCTGCACGCCTCCCTCAAAGCGGAGGCGTGGGCCAGGCTGTCCATGTCCCCCATGACCTTTCCCCACCATCTGGCCCGGGTGATGCTGCTGGAGCAGCTCTACCGCAGCTTCAAGATCGACGAAGGCTCCAGCTACCACAAGTAGGCGTGACAATCTCCCAAATTCGTCAAAAGACGGGCTGGATATTGGTAAATTTTTGTGCTATAATCACAGTGCAGTACATTGTTTACGCCAGAATTTCAGATATTGGAGGTTAGTCCCATGTCCTATCGTGATGTTTATGAAAAGTGGCTCAGCAGTTCTGCGCTCAGCGAGGCGGAAAAGGAGGAGCTGCGCTCTATTTCCGGCGACGAGAAGGAGATTGAGAGCCGGTTCTTTGCCCCGCTGGAGTTCGGCACCGCCGGCCTGCGCGGCACCATGTGCGTCGGCCTGCACCAGATGAACATCCACGTCATCCGCCACGCCACCCAGGCCTTCGCCGAGGTCATTCTGGCCGAGGGCCCCGAGGCGGTGAAGCGCGGCGTGGCGGTGTGCTTCGACTGCCGCAACCACTCCCAGGAGTTCGCCCGTGAGACCGCCGGCGTCATGGCGGGCAACGGCATCCCCGTACGTATCTTCGAGTCCCTCCGCCCCACCCCCGAGCTGTCCTTCGCCGTCCGGGAGTATGGCTGCATCGCCGGCGTAAACGTTACTGCCAGCCACAACCCCAAGGAATATAACGGCTACAAGGTCTACTGGCAGGACGGCGCCCAGCTCCCCCCCCACCACGCCGAGGCCATCGCCAAGAAGATGGAGGAGCTGGACTTCTTCGCCTCCATCAAGCGCATGGACTACGACGAGGCGGTGGAGAAGGGCCTGATCACCGTCATGGGGGCTGAGACCGACGAGAAGTTCCTCTCCAACGTCATGGGGCAGGTCAACGACAAGGCCGCAGTGGAGAAGGTGGCCGACACCTTCAAGATGGTTTACACCCCCTTCCACGGCACCGGCTACAAGCTCATCCCCGAGGCCCTGCGCCGTTTGGGCATGAAGCACGTCATCTGTGTCCCCGAGCAGATGGTCATCGACGGCAATTTCCCCACCGTGATCTCCCCCAACCCGGAGAACCCGGAGGGCTTCTATCTGGCTGTGGATCTGGCCAAGAAGGAGGGGGCGGACTTTATCCTCGGCTCCGACCCCGACGCCGACCGGGTGGGCATCATGGTGCGCACCTCCGACGGGGAGTTCAAGGTGCTCACCGGCAACCAGACCGGCGTGCTGCTGCTGGACTACCTGATCGGGGCAAAGCAGCGCACCGGCAAGATGCCCGCCAACCCCGTGGCCCTCAAGACCATCGTTACCACCGAGATGGCCCGCAAGGTGGCCGAGACCAACGGCCTGAAGTGCTACGACACCTTTACCGGCTTCAAGTTCCTGGCGGAGAAGAAGGACAAGCTGGAGAACGCCGGGGAGGGCAAGGTGATCTTCGCCTACGAGGAGAGCTACGGCTACATGCTGGGCGACTATGTCCGCGACAAGGATGCCGTCACCGCCGCCCTGTCCCTCACCGAGATGGCGGCCTGGTACGCCGGACAGGGCATGACCCTGTACGACGCCCTGCTGGCCTGCTATGAGAAGTACGGCTATTACGGTGAAAAGACTCTGAACCTGGTGATGCCCGGCCTGGACGGCCTGAAAAAGATGGCCGATCTGATGGCCAATCTGCGGGAAAAGCCCCCGGTGGAGATCGCCGGTGTGGGCGTGCTCCAGCAGAAGGACTACAAGGACGGCAGCGTGGTCAACGTGGCCGACGGCGCGAAGAGCACCATGGAGCTGTCCGGCTCCAACGTGCTGCGCTATGAGATGGCTGACGGCACCAGCCTCATCGTCCGCC
>ENA-ORUM01001360-ORUM01001360.1-human-gut-metagenome-genome-assembly--contig:-NODE-1360-length-20260-cov-4.105716_pt1 | contig 20260 bp, 21 predicted proteins | sample MGYA00242083_ERZ509217 | MGnify/ENA primary metagenome ERZ509217 (study PRJEB26280, sample SAMEA2338831) | human gut metagenome | biome: human gut; feature: human-associated habitat; material: faeces...
CGCCAGTCGGCCGGGGTGGCGCAGGCATCGGCGTCCGCTTTCTGGAGCGCCAGGATGATGCGCTTGATCTCGTCAAAGTTGCGACCCGTTGACAACGGATAGTACAGGATGGTTCTCACCACGCCGTTGGGGTCGATGACAAACACCGCCCGTACCGCCTGGGTATTGGACTGCCCCGGTTGGATCATGCCGTACTTGTTGGCCACCTCCATGCGGATATCCTCGATGAGGGGGAAGGTCACATTGATGTGTTTCTTACCGTTCCACTCCAGCTCCTGAATCTTCCGCAGCCAGGCGATGTGGGAGTAGATGGAGTCCACTGAGAGCCCCACCAGCTCAGTATTGAGAGCCTTGAACTCGTCGATCATGGAGCCGAAGGTCATAAACTCCGTGGTGCAGACCGGGGTGAAATCCGCAGGATGGGAGAAGAGGATCACCCATTTGCCGGCGTAATCCTCCGGAAATTTGATAGGACCCTGCGTAGTAACAGCCTCGAAGGACGGAGCCTTGTCGCCAATAAGAGGCATTCTGTTTTCCTGATCCATGGTAAGTGCTCCTTTCGTTAGTAGTCAAGTTCGATGAATACGATATATAAGTTCTTTGGAGAAAGGTCGTAATACTCTATCTGAAACAGTGTTAACCCAGCAGCTCGCTCTCCAGATCCTGCAGCATGAGATCCAGCGCAGTGATGCCGCCCTCGGCGGTGTACCACACGGCGGGATGGGCCAGATAGACGATGTTGCCGTTCTTGTAGGCGTCGGTGCCCATTACCAGTTCATTTTCCATAATCTCCCGGGCCAGTTTGGCACCGTCGGTGCCGATGGCGGCATCACGATCCATGACAAAAATGTAATCAGGAGCCTTCTCCACAATAAACTCGAAGGAAGCCTCGTTGCCGTGGGTGGAGGTGTCGATGTTGGCGTCCACGCCGATGTTCTCAAAGCCGAGCTCCCGGCCAATCATGGAACAGCGGCCGTCGTTGCCAAGCACATTGAAGCTGCCGCTGGTAACCAGTCCCACGATGGCGGTCCTGCCGGCGGCAAATTCGGACAGGGCGGCAATACGGCCATCGAAGTCAGCCATCAGCTCGTCTACCTTCTCTTCCAAGCCAAACATGGAGGCAATGGTGGTAGCGTTCTGCCGCACGCTCTCCACCACGCCCAGCTCAGTATCGGTGGCCAGATACACCACAGGGGCGATCTCGCTGAGAGCGTCATAGCTGGCGGACAGGCGGCCGCCGATGAAGATGACATCCGGCTCGCAGGCCATGACGGCCTCCAGATCGGCCTCCTTGATGGTACCCAGATTGACAATATCATTGTTGATGTAATCCTGAAGGTACTCCAGGCTGGTATCGGCAGTGCCCACTACTCGTTCGCCCACGCCCAGGGCATCCAGAATATCCAGAGAAGCCATATCCAGAATGGCGATGCGCTGAGGATCATAGGGCACCTCCAACTCCGCCGCCTCCTTGTTGGCATTGAGGCTGGTGATAGTTACAGACTCTGGGGTCTCGTTTCTCTGGGTTTCCCCGCCGGACTGACTGCTACCGGGCGAGGAGGTATTCTCGGAAGAATCAGTGCCATTCTGAGCGGAACAGGCCATGAGGCTCAGGGCCATCACACCGGCCAGAGCAAGAGAAAGCATCTTTTTCATGTTCATTTTTGGTTACTCCTTTTCTAAAAAAGTACTGAAAATAGTGGGGTCAATAGTAGATGGACAACGGCTTGCCCGCAATGGTCAGGATCTCGAAGTCCACCTGATAGATCTGCGACAGGTTCTCTTTCGTCATCACCTCTTCCACAGTGCCGAACTTAGCGATTTTTCCGTCCTTAAAGGCACAGATGTAATCAGAATAGAATGCCGCATAGTTGATCTCATGCAGCACCAAAATCACCGTCTTCCCCAGCTCGTCGCAGAGGCGGCGGACGATTTTCATCATGTTGGTGGCGTGGTAGATGTCCAGGTTGTTGGTGGGCTCATCCAGAAGCACATACTCCGTGTCCTGGGCGATAACCATAGCGATCAAGGCCCGCTGCCGCTGACCCCCGGAAAGCTCATCGATGAAGCGATCCTGGAATTCTTCCAGCTCCATATAGGCAATAGCCCGGTCGATGATCTTCTGATCCTCTGGGGTGACCCGGTTGCCTGAATAGGGAAAGCGCCCGAAAGTCACCAGCTCCCGCACAGTCAGCTTCATCTGGATGTTATTGGACTGGGTCAGGATGGCAAGGCGCTTGGAGAGCTCCTTACTTTTCCATTTGCCGATGTCCCTGCCCTCAAAGTCTACCAGACCGCTGTCGTGGGCGATGAGCCGGGAGATCATGCCCATGACGGTGGATTTGCCCGCACCGTTGGGACCAATCAGGGAAATCACCTTGCCCTTGGGAATGGCGAAGCTCACGCCGTCTACCACGGTTTTACCGTCATACTGTTTGGTCAATTCTTGAATTCGCACGATTACACCTTCTTTCTGGTCAGGAGGAGATAGAGGAAGTAAAGGCCGCCGCCCACAGTGATGAATACGCTCACCGGCACGGAGTAGGAATACACATGCTCCACAATGAGCTGTCCGCCCACCAGCACGATCATGCCGAACAGGGCCGAGCCCAGCACCAGCTGGGTGTGCCGGAAGGTCTTGAGCAGCTGACGGGACAGGTTGGCAATGATGAGCCCCAAAAAGGAGATGGGACCTACCATGGCAGTGGCCACGGCAATGCAGAGGGTCACCCCCAGCAGCAGGCGGCGGATGCAGCGGTCGTAGTCCACCCCCAGGTTGATGGCCTGCTCCTTGCCCAGGGTCAGCACGTCCAGCAGAGCCAGTTCTTTTCTCAACGCGAAGATGACAGCTGCCAGGAGGATCAGGGAAAAGACGATGATCTCGGAATTGACGTTGCTGAAGCTGGCCACCAGAGTATTGAGCAGGCTGTCGTACTCATTAGGGTCCATCACCCGGGTCAGCGTCGTTTGGACACTGCTAAAGAAGGAGGTCAGCACTGTGCCCACCAGTAGCACATAGAGTACATTGTGCTTGGTCTTTTTGAAGATCCAGCTATAAATAATCGTGGCGGTAATTCCCATGAGCACCACGTCCACTGCGAAGGACAGATTTGCGTTGGATGCGATGATACTGGAGGATCCCAGGAAAAACACCACCGCCGTGTGGATGAGGGTATACAGGGAGTTCATGCCCAGCAAGCAGGGAGTCACAATGGTGTTGTTGATGATGGACTGGAACACCAGAGAGGCCCCGCCGATGGAAAAGGCGGTGATGAGCATGACGATGAGCTTGGGGGTGCGGATCTTCATGGCGTAGGCCAGGAGTTTGGGATTGGAAAAGTTGACGTCCACCAGCATATATCCTGCTGCACAGAGAAGAACGATCGCAGCCAGGATCAGGAGTTTGCGCCGGTTGGCGCGCACGGCAGCGGTGTTCACTGATCCGCACCTCCTTTCAGGTCAGGCACAGCAGAGCAGCAGCCTGTCCCGGCACCGCCCAGGCGGACGGCCTTCCGGCCATGCTTGAGCCGGTAGAACAGCAGACCTATAAAGATAAGGCTTCCTAGGATACCCACGATCAGTTCGATGGGCAGCTCGTAGGGGGCGATTACAATCCGGCCGATCATGTCGCACACCAGCACGAAAATGGCGCCGAACAGAGCGGTGTCCACCAGCGTGCCCCGGATCTTGTCGCCCTTGTACATGGACACTACATTGGGCACGATGAGACCGATGTAGGAGATGGAGCCGACCACCACCACAATACTGGCGGTGATCATGGCGGCAATGGTGAGCCCGGAGAAGAGAACCAGATTGTACGGGACCCCCAGGTTCTTGGAAAAATCCTTGCCCAGCCCCACGATGTTGAAGTGGTTGGCAAAGGCAAAAGCCAACACCACCAGCGGGACTGTCAGCCAGACGATCTCATACCGGCCTTTCAGCACCAGGGAAAAGTGGCCTACCAGCCAGGAGGACAGGGCCTGGGTCATCTCGTACTTGTACGCCAGATAGTTGGTGATGCCGCCGATAACATTGCCGAACATGATGCCCACCAATGGAACCATCACCACATCCTTGAACTGGATGCGCTGAATGAACCACACAAAGATCCAGGTGCCCAAAATTGCCGTGGTAAAGGCGAAGAGCGCGCGGCTCCACAGAGTGGAGGCCGGTATGAACAGCAGCGCCAGCAGGATGCCGAACTGGGCCGAGGAAATGGTGGCCCCGGTGGTTGGGGACACGAATTTGTTGCTGCACAACTGCTGCATGATAAGCCCTGCTACGCTCATGCCGACTCCGGTACACAGGATAGCCAGCAGGCGCGGCAGCCGGGAGATCAGGAAGATCTCAATCTGCTCGAAGTTTCCTGCCAGCAGCTCTGCCGGCGTCAGATTGATCACGCCTACAAACAGCGAGCAGCAGGACAAGACAAGCAACAGGGCCAAAAGAACCATGGTAGAACGATACGGTCTGATACAATCCTCCCCTTTCTTTCATGCGGTTAGTTCTAGCTAACCACTTTGCAAAAAGGATGCGCAGCGGCGATTGGACTTACCATGCATCACGCACTGCGCATCGTGAGTGTATTATAGCACACGGAGTTAGTCGCGTGCAACCACGCAAAAAGCACAAGCTATCAAGCGGAAAGGATTCTTTTTTTATCCATTACGCGAATTGTTGCCCAGAGCGGACTGCGTCCGAGCAGTCAGCCGGCCCATGCTCCGCAGGCTGACGCCCAGGGTGGAGAGATTGTGCAGCGTGGCAGAGGTGGCGGGCGGCAGAACACCGGCCACACCAAGGGCAATCAGGGTGCCGTTGAAGCCGATAACGAAGCGGTAGTTGGAGTGGATGCGCGCCATCAGCGCCATGGCGATCCGGCGCAGCTCTACCAGTTCCCAGAGATTGTCGGCAGCGATGGTGATGTCCGCAATTTCCCGGGCGATGGCAGCCCCGTCGCTGATGGCGATGCCCGTGTCCGCCTCGGACAGGGCAGGCGAGTCGTTGATGCCGTCGCCCACCATCAGGACAGTATGCCCCTCCCGGCGGAGCCGGGCCACATACTCAGCTTTGTCCGCCGGAAGGACTCCGGCGCGGAAGTCGTCCACTCCCACCTGGGCGGCAATGGCCGCGGCGGTACGGTAACTGTCGCCGGTAAGCATGACGGTACTGGTGATCCCCAGGGCGCGGAGGGCAGATAGGACTTCCTTCGCCTCCTCACGCAGCGGGTCGGAGATGCAAATCACAGCGGCCAGCTGTCCGCCTATAGCCAGATACAGGTGAGAATACTCCGGCGGAAGCGCGTCAAAGCGCTCCTGTTCGCCCTCTGGAATGACGCAGCCCTCATCCTCAAACACGAAGTGTGCGCTTCCGATCAGGACCCGCTCCCCATTGACGGTGCTGGCGATGCCGTGGGCCACCAGATACTCCACCTTGGAGTGATACTCCTCATGGCGCAGGCCCCGGCGCTTGGCCTCCTCCACCACGGCGTTGGCCATGGAGTGGGGGAAGTGCTCCTCCAGGCAGGCCGCCAGCCGCAGCATTTCCGTTTCCTCTTTACCGCCGAAGGGCACCACCTGAGTCACCTGTGGACAGGCGTGGGTCAAAGTGCCGGTCTTATCAAACACGATGGTATCGGCAGCGGCTGCCACCTCCAAGAACTTGCCGCCCTTGACGGTGATATGGGCGCGCCCCGCCTCCCGCATGGCGGAGAGGACGGCCAGGGGCATCGCCAGCTTCAGGGCGCAGGAGAAGTCCACCATCAGCACCGACAGAGCCCGTGTCACATTCCGGGTGAGGACGAAGCTCAGCAGGCTCCCGGCGAAGGTATAGGGCACCAGCTTGTCCGCCAGATTGGCGGCCCTGCTCTCAGCCTCCGACTTCATCTGCTCCGACTGCTCGATCATGTGGACGATCTGGTCATAGCGGCTCTGGCCGGAGGCCTGTTTGACCTCCAGCACACATTCGCCCTCCTCCACCACGGTGCCGGCATAGACGGCGCCGCCGGGTCGCTTGGGCACAGGAATGGACTCGCCGGTGAGGGACGCCTGATTGACGGTGACCTCCCCCTCCAGCACCAGACCGTCCACGGGGATGATGCCGCCGGCGCGGACCACTACGGCGTCCCCCGGCTGGACCTGGGACACAGGGACCAGCACTTCGCCCTGGGCTGTGCGCAGCCAGACCCGATCCACATTCAGGGACATACACCGGGCCAGATCGGCTACGGATTTCTTTCGTGTCCACTCCTCCAGCAGTTCGCCGATTTCCAAAAGGAACATGACCATTCCGGCGGTTCCGAAGTCCCTTCGACAGGCGGAAATGGAAATGGAGAGGGCATCCAGCAGCTCCACCTTGACGCGGCGGCGCAGCAGACAGTGCAGCCCTCGCCGTACAAAGGGGATCATGTGCCAGAGAATGCGGGCGATGCGAAGGGGCGATGGGAGAAAGAGCGTGCAGGCGGCTTTGCAAAGAACCTTGCCCACCAGCTTCTCCTCAAATTCCCGGTTCAGCGCCCGACTGCTGTGGGCGGGCAGCGATATGGTCTGCTCTGCCTCCCGCCAGGAAAAGCGCAGAATGTCATCCAGTACAGCTTGGCGGCTGCCGTCATAGTACAGGATGACGCAGCAGGTGCGCTCATGGACGGTGACCTGCCGGCACCAGGACCTTCTCTGGAGCCATGTCTCCAGAAGATCCGCCTGTGCCAGCGTCATTTGATTCTGGCGTAGCTGGAACCGGATGCGCCCCCGGCTCTCGTGCAATATGGTTGCGTTCATAGGTTCCTCCTTCACGAAAAGAGGGAGCCGCTGGCGGCTCCCTCTGGGTCAATCAGGCTTCTTCGCTTTCCAGATTGGCAGCGGCGGCTTCCTCCGCTTCCTTTGCCGCCCGGTCCTCGTTCAGCTCCTTGGCGGAGGCCAGAATGTCTGCGGCGTTCTCCTGCACCGTGGTCACGGTTCCCATGACCGAGTCCTTCATCCGCAGGCCGGCGGCCGTGACATGGACATAGGCCTTCTTGGCGTCCTTGCTGGACAGCAGCTTCACGCCAAAAGAGCCAAACAAAGCGCCGCCCGCAAAGCAGGCCAGTTTCGTATAAAGACTCATTGCAATACTTCCTTTCCCTTATTTCCGCTTGTAGCCGGTGACCATGACCATGATCATACAGATCACAACGCCCCAAGCCCAAAAACGATGCTGTTTCATCGCCGTCACTCCTTTGATCACTTTGGAATGTCTGGATATTATAGCAGAAAACAAAGATGGCTGTCGCTGTCAAAACAGACGCAGAGTTGCGGTTTCCGACATTTTTCTGTACTGGCCGGGGGTCATGCCATATTCCCGCTTGAATGCGGTATTGAACTGGCTCATGCCCTCATATCCCACAGACTGCGCGATCTGCTGGATGGGCATCCGGGTGGTGCAGATCAGCTCCTGCGCCCGCCGCAGGCGCTGCCGGATCAAATAAGTGTGGATGGGCACGCCGTAGGCGCGGCGAAAGCCTTCCTTTAAGAAGGTTGGGGAAACGGAAAACTGCTTGCAGAGCAGGTCAATGGTGAGTTTTTCAGACAGGTGTGCCTGGATGTATGCCTTGATTTCCAACAGGTTGTGGGATACTGGGCAGCCTGTACCGGAGGGAGCTCCATCCGCTTCTTCTGCCTCGGTGCAAAGCAAATACAACAGTTCTACTGATTTGAAAACACAGTAACGCTCCTGTGCTTCCTCAGACAGCTGACGCACCGTTTCAAAAAACGCCTGTGTCCAGGGTGTACCGTGCAGCGCCATGCACCCGCGGCTTGCCGCCATCTTCCTCTGAACGACTTTGGTATTCAACTCCATTCCCAGGGCAGAACAGGCTGTCATAAGGCTTTCTTTTGCGGCTTTTGCGTCTACCGCCACCAGGATGCCGCTCAGGTTTCCGCTGTACTGACAGGAATGAAGCTCGGAGCTGTCAGAAAGCAGAAAGATCTCCCGAGCCTCCACCACATAGGGCGCCCCTTTCGAGGTCTGAACCGCAAGGCGGCCGGACAGACAGAAAAGCACTTCAAATTGGAGCGGTACTCCGCATACCGGGATGGACCGTGGAGATCCTTGCTCCGGCTCCGGTAAGGAAAAACGGCAAAGCTGTACCCCCGGCATACTTCTGCTCCAGCATCCTATATTTTGATTGAACAAATGCTCTTTCAGCATGATTTCTCACGACCTGTTTCTCTGTGATCAAACCGGCTTTGCCTGCGCTGTCCTGGGAACAGAGAGAAGGCGGGAGACAAGCGGCTTGTCTCCTGCCTTCTGCGGTGTGTGTTCGTCAGGCCAGCGCCGCTCCCAGTTCGCGGCAGGCCGAGAGAGCCTCGTCGTCGGGGGTCTCGTTGCAGATCACACTATCGCAGACCATATTGGCCCCAGCGTCATCGCAGCGTGATTCCCAGCTTCTCATCCACTCGCCGTCACCCCAGCCATAGGAGCCGAACAGGGCGATATTCTTCCCGCTCAGGCGTCCTTCACAGGCAGCGAACATGGGCTCGAATTCGCTCTCCTCCAGCTGCTCCGCCCCCATGGAGGGGCAGCCGAAGGCGATGGCGCCGTAGTTGCCGATCTGCTCCGCGGTAAACTCTGCGGCGGGGATGACGGATACCTCAGCCCCTTTGCCCTTGGCGCCTTCGGCCACCGTCATGGCCATGGCCTCGGTGTTTCCCGTGCCGCTCCAATACACCACTGCAACTTTACTCATAAGACTCAACGACCTTTCTTTCTGGATTTGTTATGGCAGAAACATCAACCAGCTACGGTGAGCTGCTCGATGGATTTCCCTTGCTGCCACTGCCGAGAGTAGATTTTGCTGCACATCTCGTATTTCTCAAAGATGTTTCTGGCGGTCTGCTCGTCGCCGTAGACCTTCCAGCAGCCCACGCACTTGTGATTGCACGCCCCATTGCAGATGAAGCCCAGCACATCCTCCGGCAGATAGCTCAAAAACAGGCCGATCTCATGGGGGAACTCTCCAGCGGACTGAAGCCTGCGCATCAGCTGCACCACACAGCAGTCAGGCTTCTCCGGTGTGTAACCATACGCCGCCAATAGTTCCCTTGCGCGCAGATCGGTCAAATCGATCTCCAGTGCATTGGGGCGGTAGGCGTAGATCAAAGCGCGCCCTTTGCGAACCCTAAGCGGCAGTACACGGATTCCTCTGGGAACCAGTTTCCTGTTCAGTCGGCACAGGTCTTTCGTCAGCTCCTCCCGGCTGGAGCAGGCGCAGGAAAAGAGATTTCCCGTCTTGATCCCGGCCAGGGTGGGAGAACAATGGCGAATCAGCAGATCCTCTGACATAGGCGTTTCCCTCACAAAATCATGTCCACATGCGGACAGTGCGGTGAAATATGTAATACTGACAATTTAAGATGGGTTAGCAAAAGCTAACTAATGTGCCGAAAAGATAGCCACCGCCCGTTGGTTAGTGGTAGCTAACTAATGCAATTATATATAGGACCATTTCGCTTGTCAAGAGGATGTATGGATTTTGCTGACAAAAAAATGGCGCTTATCAGATACCTGTGTTATAATAAGCAAAACACCCGTTTCTTATGGAGGTTCCCATGGCAATTCACGAGTGTGGCCAGATGTATCTGGAAACCATCTATATTCTCTCTCAGGACAGCGCATTCGTTCGGGCTATCGATGTGGGAGAACAGCTGGGCTTTACCAAACCCAGCGTCAGCAGAGCCATGTCCATTTTGAAAAAGGACGGGTATGTGAATGTGGACGCTGACGGTGCAATCATCCTGACGGAGACCGGGCTTGCCATTGCAAAGACGATGTACACCCGCCATACGGTGTTGAGCCAGATGCTGATGGAACTGGGTGTGGACGAGAAGACTGCGACCGAGGATGCCTGCCGGATCGAGCATGTAATCAGCGAGAAATCCTTTGCGGCGGTGCAGGCGCACTTGGAGCAGGTAACGAAAATGCGGGAGGATGCGCACGGGCAATGAGTCTATGCAAATTTGGCGGACTTTGTTATCGAGCGGCAACACGATATGTGAATACCTGTCATTTGCAGAGAATATCAAATGAGGTGGCGCCTTGATATGGACTCCACCTCATTTTTCTGTGATCTGCGCTTTTGAATCAGGAGCGGCCTGCTGTGTGAGTTCACCGCCAAGCGCACCTGCTCCATAGCTCCAACCGCTCACGACAGATCACCCTTATGTGGCTGCTGTCTTTTCAAAAGATTTCGGGCGGCTTTTTTGATGTTATAGCACACGCCAAGAACGGCGATGCAGAATAGCAAAGCCGCTAATCCATATCCAAACGACTGCATTGCCATGTTCATGTTCACGCCTCTTTTCTGACTGCTGCTTCTAAAGACCGCAGCCAAACAATCCTCTTTTTTTGTACGGCTCCTTCTGGATCGTGCCGACCTCATACCCTGTGCTGCGAATGGCGTTCATAACAGTCTCCGTGTCCAGCTCTGTTTCAGAGAGGATCACGGTCTGGTTTTTGCTGCGGGAGGAGTTTACCTTTTTGACCGGACAGGCTTTGCGCACAGCGTCATTGACATGAGCCTCGCACATCCCGCACATCATTCCGTTGACTTCCACTGTGTACTTCCACATAATTTCTCATTCCTCCTTGACTTTTATATGATCGAGCTGCGCGGACCGGACGGCGGTCTGCCGTGCCGCAGTCCGTTCATCCGGGATCTTCCTGGCCATCAGACAGCACAGCGGCGCCAACGAGTTTCCAAGAAGCGGATGGCGAACGATGGAGTAGCCGCACTCGGATAGATATGCTATCAGCTCCCCGGCAGTCCAGACATGGTACACCCGAAAGCCTGACAGCCCCATGAACCAGAGCCGGAGTCTGGCGCTTCGGCTTTTGCCCCAGACAAAGGTGGGGGCGAACAGCCATCCCCCCGGCTTCAAAACCCGCCAGGCTTCCGCCAGAGCCTTTTCCGGGTGAGGCATGACATGGAGGGCGTTGGAGATCACGACCGCATCAAAGCTCTCCGGCCCGTAGGGCAGCTTGGTGGCGTCCTGGACGGAGAAATGGAGCCGAGACGAATAAACCTGCTTTTTGGCCTGACGGATCATTTCAGATGAAAAGTCGGTTGCCTCCCAACTCCGGACACATGGCGACAGCGGGATGGAGAGCTGACCTGTTCCGCAGGCCAGCTCCAGCACATCCATATCCCGTTTCAGAAAAGGGTGCATTGCTTTGCAGATCTGCTGATAGGTCGCCTGAGAGCGGCGCATAAAGCCGGCGTAATGCCGTGAAAACCGCTCCCAAAACTGCTTGTTGTCATCCATGAAATATGGTCACCTCAACAACAGTTAGTACTTGCTAACTACATCATACTCTTTGTCGCATGAAATTGCAAGATGCCGCCATAACATCTTTCTATCAATGGATGGCCAATACTTCAAACGAAACAATGGTGTCATATCCTAAAAGCTGATAGCCTTGTTATCACATGACTGCGGTGTGAAAGCCGTTTGCTATAGTTTATTGCGCTGGAACGAAAGCATGATCTGATGCGAAAATAACTTGACTGGTTAGCGATAGCTAACTATAATCAAACACAGAGTACCTCATCTTTTGAGGAGGGCCTATGGAGAAGTATAAAATCGAGAAGGACTCCGTGCAGGAGATTCCTATACGGTTCTTGGTTGCATCCGTCAGCCGCTGGCAAAGCTGGCCGACGGACCTATGTGCCTCCGGAGCATCCGGATAGACTTTACAGAAAACCACTACGGTAAGATTGGAGGAGAATATGCCGATTGAATTGTGGAAAGGGCTGCTGATCCCCTTCGCTGGGACAGCGCTGGGCGCGGCCTGTGTCTTTTTTATGCGGAACAGCTTGAGCGACCTGGTTCAGCGTGCGCTCACCGGCTTTGCGGCGGGTGTCATGGTGGCGGCTTCCATCTGGAGCCTGCTGCTGCCTGCGATGGAACAGGCGGCAGACATGGGCCGGTGGTCCTTTGTCCCCGCCGTCGTGGGTTTCTGGCTCGGCATCCTATTCCTGCTGGGGTTGGATCGATTGATCCCCCATCTGCATCGTGGCAGTTCGGAGGCCGAGGGCGTCAAAAGCAGATTGGGAAAAACGACCATGCTGACACTGGCGGTTGCTCTGCACAACATCCCGGAAGGTATGGCGGTGGGTGCGGTTTATGCCGGGTGGCTCTATGGGGACAGCGGGATCACACTGGCGGGGGCACTGGCTCTTTCTCTGGGAATTGCCATTCAGAACTTCCCGGAGGGCGCGATCATTTCCATGCCCCTGAAAGCGGAGGGGTTCTCCAAATCCCGTTCCTTTCTGTACGGAACGCTGTCCGGCGCAGTGGAGCCAATAGGCGCCATCCTGACCATCCTTCTGGCTGGTATTTTAGTCCCGGTGCTGCCTTACGCCCTAAGCTTTGCTGCCGGAGCGATGGTCTATGTGGTAGTGGAGGAATTGATCCCGGAGATGTCGGCGGGAAAACACTCTAATGTGGGAACCGTTCTGTTTGCGGTCGGCTTTACCCTCATGATGACGCTGGATGTGGCTCTGGGGGCTTAAGTACAATGATATCTAACCGATTTCTTTCCGGCTTGAAATACGAGTAAATCATAGCAATAGGAGACATATGTATGAACTGGACGCGCGTTGTCTTGGACGGGTTTGCTATGGCAGCCTATTTTAACCTGTTTGCCGGGTTGGTGGCACTGTATCACCCTCGACTGATGTTCCCATGTTATCCGCCAGCCATCATCAAGGCGGCGAAAGATCCGCCCACCAGTGCGGAAAACCGCTTTTACTGGCTTTGGATCTGTTTTGGGGAGCTGCTGCCTCTCCTGCTTTATGGCGCGGTCAGTACCATGGAGAGCGGGACAACAGGGTTCTGGCGTCTGGCCCTGACCGGGTATATCCAATGGATGATGGTTAATTTCTGTGACTTGTTGTTTTTGGATTTCTGGCTGATTCAGAGAAAGGCGAAAAGCCGGTTTATCACCCCGGGAACTGAAGGGCACCCCGGCTACGGGTTCAACGCCTGGATGAAAGACTACGCTCTGCCGGAGCACTTGCTCCAGTGGCCGTTTTTGATGTGCCCTATCCTGGCGGCGGCCCAGGCAGGGCTGGGGCTGCTCATCGATATGTTTTGGTGAACAGTAAGAAAATGTGCCGCATAGGTATTTGTTCTCAAATTGTCAGATCGGTAGTCAAGATGATGGGGATGCCTTTGGGCAAAAACTGCGGGAGATGGGCTATCAGAATGTCAGACGCATGGGTACCCCAGAAGAGGCTTTTGGTCCCACCGCCGGGAGGCAAGGATGATACTGGTATCTTCCAGACAGCTTGTCGGCAGGAAGCAATCCGGAAAACAGGAGGGATGTTGTTTTGTCAAAGTTAGGCGTTCTGGAAGACACGCTGTTTGTCCCCATGCTGGGCAGGATCTATGCCAGCGAGTACTGCCCGCAGATCCTGTACGATCCAAAGGCGCTGGAACTGAAAAAGAAACTGCCTTCCGACCTGCTTGGGAAGGGCGGCCAGAGCCAGTATACCCTGTTGGCCTCCGCCGCCCGGTCCGCCAATGTAGATCAGTTCATCCGGACCTTTCTGGAGCGCAGACCGGACGGTGTGGTCGTTCAGCTGGGCTACGGTCTGGAGACGACTTATTCCCGCTGCGATAACGGGCATACCCGCTGGTATGCTCTGGATATGCCCCATGTGGTGGAGTACCGGCGGGCGCTGCTGTCGGAGCCGGAGCGGGAGACCTATCTCGCCGGGGATGCCTTTGCCGAGGACTGGATCAGGCAGATCCGCGCCGATGTGCCGGATGCTCCTATTCTGGTCACCGCCGGAGGCCTGTTCCACTATTTTGAGGAAAACAAGGTTGTGGGCCTCCTGCGGATGCTCACGGGGTTTGGAGAGATTGAAATCGTCTTTGACACCGTGAGCAAAAGCGGTATGGCCATGATGCGGAAAAAGTACATGAAGCAGGTGGGCCACAGAGATGCGCAGATGTTTTTCTATGTGGATTCCGCGTCGGAGCTGACCGGGAAAATTGGCAGTGGGGTCAGGGTGCTGGCCGAGGAGCCCTATTACCGCCATATCCCCCGAACCGGATTGAAGCTGTCTACAAAAATCAGCATGTCGGTTTCGGACCGGTTTTGGATGGTCAAGATGGTCCATCTGGCAACCGAATGATGCCTTCGCCAAAAGCCGTCCGGAGTGTTCCGGTCGGCTTTTTTTGAGCGGATATGGCCACACCCTCTTGACAAATCACCTTGCCGGCTTTATTATAACGACGTTATATAACACCGTTATATGGAGGCGCACATGGAAGAAAAATCTACCGTCACACTGGAGAAAATCCAACAGGCCGCCATGGAGGAGTTTTCCGAGAAAGGCTTCCAGGGGGCCTCCCTGCGGCAGATCGTGAAGCAGGCCGGTGTCACCACCGGCGCACTCTATGGCTATTTCTCCGGCAAGGAGGCGCTTTTTGCCTCCATTGTGGAACCTCACGCCGCCGCGCTGATGGGCCGGTTTATGGAGGCGCAGACAACCTTTGCCGAATTGCCGGAGGGAGAGCAGCCGTCGCACATGGGGATGGAGTCCAGCCAGTGCGTCCATTGGATGGTGGACTACATCTGCGACCACAGGGAGCCAGTGAAGCTGCTTTTGTGTAAGGCGGAAGGCACCAGCTACGAGTGTTTCGTACACAATATCGTGGAAATCGAGGTGGAATACACCCTCCAGTACCTGGAGGTGCTGCACCGCCTGGGGTATGAATGTCCAAAGCTGGACGAGCAGCTGTGCCACATCATCGCCAGCGGGATGTTCAACGGCATCTTTGAAATCGTCATCCACGATATGCCCAAGGAGCAGGCCATGCGTTATGTGGATCAGCTGCGGGATTTTTACACCGCCGGATGGCTGAAGCTGATCGGCCAGTCATAAGGCGCACCACTTTCCAGTAAGATCGGGGCTTGCCCCTTTCTTTTTACACTATCAGTTAGTAATTGCTAACCTAAAGGGAGGAATATTTGTGAAGCAAAAGAAACCAAGCAGTCTGACCCGCATCCTGGGCTATGCGGGCGGGCACAAAAACCTGACGATCCTGGGCTGTGTCCTGTCCGCCCTGTCGGCGGTGCTGGGGCTGGCACCGTATCTGTGTGTCTGGCTGGTCGCCAGAAGCGTGTTGTCCACTTGGCCCAGCCTGGACGGGGCCGGGGATCTGGGCCGTTTTGGCTGGATGGCAGTGTGGTTTGCCATTGGCAGCATCCTGCTATACTTTGCCGCCCTCATGTCCACCCACATCGCGGCCTTCCGCACCGCCCGGAACATCCGGCGAGCCGCGATGACCCATGTGCTGAAGCTCCCCCTGGGCTTTTTTACCGGGAATCAGTCGGGGCGGCTGCGCAAGCTCATCGACGACAACGCCGGGCTCACCGAGGACCTGCTGGCCCACAAGCTCCCCGACCTGGCCGCCACGGCGGTGACGCCTATCGCCGCCATCATCGTACTCTTCCTCTTTGACTGGCGGATGGGCCTTCTGTGCCTGCTCACCATGGTGCTGGCTTTGCTGTCCATGTGCCTGATGATGGGCGGCAAAAATGCCGGCTTCTTCCACCGCTATCAAAAGGAGATCGAGCGCATGAGCGGCGAGGCGGTGGAGTATGTCCGGGGCATCCCGGTGGTAAAGATGTTCCAGCAGACGGTCTACTCCTTCAAGGCCTTCTACGCCGCCATTCAGGATTACAGCAACCTGGCCAGCCAGTACGCCATGAGCTGCCGGACGGGCCAGACCTGCTTCCTCACCTTTATCAACGGGGCCTTCGCCCTGCTGATCCCGGCAGCGCTGCTCATCGCCTCCGGCGGGGACGTGCGGACGGCGCTGGTGAACCTGATCTTCTACGCCCTGTTCGCTCCTGCCTGCGGTCAGATGATCAACCGCATCATGTATATGAGCGAGGCGGTGATGGAGGCCGACGAAGCCATCGGCCGTCTGGACGAGATCCTGAGCCAGCAACCTATGGAGGAGCCGAAGGTCCAAAAGAGGCCGGTCAACGATGCCGTGACCTTTGACCATGTGACCTTTACCTATCCCGGCGCCAGCCGGCCCGCGCTGGAGGATGTGAGTTTTTCTGTCCGGCCCGGTGAAGTGGTGGCCCTGGTGGGCCCCTCCGGCGGGGGAAAGACCACCGCCGCTAGTCTGATCCCCCGGTTCTGGGATGTGGACAGCGGCAGCGTCACCGTAGGCGGCGCGGACGTGCGGGAACTGGACGGCGCCGCCCTCATGGGGCAGATGGCCTTTGTGTTCCAGGATACCCGGCTGTTCAAGGAGAGCTTGCTGGAAAATATCCGGGCTGCCCGGACGGATGCCTCCCGGGAGGAGGTGCTTGCTGCCGCTCATGCCGCCCAGTGCGATGACATTCTGGAAAAACTGCCCCAGGGGCTGGATACGGTGGTGGGCGCCAGGGGCGTCTATCTCTCCGGCGGGGAGCAGCAGCGCATCGCCCTGGCCCGGGCCATTTTGAAGGACGCTCCTATCGTGGTGCTGGACGAGGCCACCGCCTTCGCCGACCCGGAGAACGAGCATCAGATCCAAAAGGCCTTTGAGACCCTGACCCGGAACAAAACGATTCTGATGATCGCCCACCGGCTGTCCACGGTGCAGAATGCGGACAACATCATCGTCTTAAACGAAGGAAAGATCGCGGAACAGGGCAGCCACAGCGCTCTATTGGAGAAAAACGGCGTCTACGCCGCCATATGGGCGGACTATCAGCGCAGCGCCCAGTGGAAGGTTGGAAAGGAGGCAGCGGTATGACGAAGAAATTACAGCACATCTTCGCCCTCAGTGAGAAGGGGGCAAAGGATCTGGTGAAGGCCGTGATTTGGTGCTTCGTGTGCAATCTGGCTCTTATGTTCCCCATCGGGGCAGTCCTGTTTACAATTCAACACCTGCTTGGCTGTCTGGAGGGCGGCGGCAGTCCCACGGACGGGTTCTGGCTCTATGTGGGCTTTGCCCTGGCGGTGCTGGTTCTACTGTTCGTCCTCCACTGGTTCCAGTACGCCTCCCTCTACATCGCCACCTACCGGGAGAGTGCTAACCGCCGGGTGAGCTTGGCAGAGACGCTGCGCAAGCTTCCCCTGTCCTTTTTCGGGAACCGGGATCTCAGCGACCTGACCTCCACCATGATCGCCGACTGCTCCAGCCTGGACCAGATGTTCTCCCACTATGTGCCCCAGCTATTCGCCTCCGTCGGCTCCACGCTGGTGATCGGGGTGTGTATGTTTGCCTGCGACTGGCGCATGGCCCTGGCGGTGCTGTGGGTGGTGCCTGTGGCGGTGGCGCTGACGGCGGGCTCCAAAAAGATTCAGGACGCCTTCGGAACGAAAAACATCCTGAACAAGCGGGCGGTGGCCGACTGCATCCAGGAGGGGCTGGAGACCATCCGGGACATCAAGGCCTGCCACCGGCAGGAGCGGTATGTTCCTTCCTCAATATCGGCATAAGACATCAAGGCAAGTCGCATATTGTTTATAGTAGTTGTCAGAATAAAACAGGCAACAAGATATACTTCGTTTGTATCTGTATTTGCAAGCAACGCTGTGCGAGGGCCTAGTGTTTCATTTTCAAAATAGTTTCTTGCTTCTGGATTGGATAAAAACATCTCAAGCCAGTCTGGATGTCCAAGATAAAGTCCCATGCCTCCGATAGCCCATGTGTTGCGTATACCTTTAGGGACTTTGCTACTTGCATCGCTGTTCACATTTGCTGCAAAATACAACGAGCCATTATTGTATGCAATGATACAGCCTCCGGCGGTATTATTCCTGCCATCATTACTGTCCATCCCAACAGGAGAACCATTCTGATATACAAGACTGGATAAACGATTATTATTTGGATTAAAAAATGCACAGTTCATCCCATATTTTTTTGTTGCTCTCAGTGTATTAGCATCCCCGCCATTTTTGCAAAAATTGGTGAGCTTGATCTCGCTGGCTTTTGCTTTAATAATGTAGTATGGGCTTTCGGTTAAAGGATCGGTAAATGAATAACATGTGTGTGCCATAATTTTTACTCCTTTCGATTTTAATCTGAGATATCCCAGACATTTTTAAAAGAGTAAAATTGTTTCTAAATGTAAACTGTGCTTTGAAATCCCTTACAATTTATTTTTTGATTTTATAATAAAATTCTTTCTGTTTTAGCAAAACAATTTAACAATAGAAAAACTCCATACTAAAGAGTCCTTCACTCCTAGCTCATTTTTAATCGACAGAAAAATCACTTACTTGAGTAAGCGATATAGATTGGAGGTGCATCCCCCATTTTCCCGATATCTGGGGCGCTTTTCGATCCATCCTAACCGAAGCAGGTCTTGAATCGCCCGCTTCACTGTGGAGCGGGACAAATGTAGATCCCGGGCAATGCTGCCTATGGCGTACCAGCTTTCACCGTCTTTGTTGGCCCGATCATGGAGATAGAGGCACACCATCTTGGCCCGGGAACTTAGATCTTGGTCGCTGTATACGGCATTGAAGAAACTCACACAGGCCCCTCCTCCCGCTTCTGCGTGTTGTAGCCAGCCTTCGGGGAGGAGCCTTCCTCATCCACACGCTCCTCTACCCTCTGCTCTCGCTGCTGAGCCTGTAAAATCGCCTGAACTAGTTCCCGCTTTCCCGCATAGATCACTTTTCGGGCCGCTCGTTCCGGAGTCTGGTATGGTTCCTCAAAGGTGATTCCCCACTCCAAAAATAGGCGGAGCTTTGTCCTCATAGGATAGGTGCCGGTCTTCATCACGATAAATTCTCCCTTCGGGAGCGCCTTGAGTTCATCCGGCGTCATCAGCGCCCGCTCCATCATTTGCAGAGACTGGCTGGGATCATTTTTTCCTTTGGAGACGGAGCCGCTCATCACGGTGCGGCTGCCTAGGGCTTTGGACAACACTTCGGCGGTCTGGGAGTTGGGGGCAAAGCCTCCGAAGATCGTATCCTGACAGTTGTCTGCCAATATTTCCGCGCCTTCTTTCCCATAATTCTTTTCTATCTGGGCCAGAGATTGAATAATGGGCACCATAGTTAATCTCCGGGAGCGCCCAGCGGAAAACAGAGACAGTACATCAAAGGGTGGCATCGTGCCGAACTCGTCGCACAGAAATACAACCCGATTGGCCAATTTCCCGCCGCGTTTTTCCGCCACGGTAAACAGTTCTCGGCTTAAATTTTGGATCAATAGACCGGCCATGAAGTTCTTGGTGCTGTCCTCCTCGGGTAAGACCAGAAAGATGATACACTTCTGTGAGGCAAAGGTCTCCGCATCAATGGAGCTGTCAAAGCAGAGCACCTGCTCCAACTCCGTATCCAGGAACGCGTTCAACCGGGACAATACCGTAGACATGACAGAGGCCATTGCCTGATCCGATGTGTGCAGGGCAGAGGCAGCCAGCATCCGGGCCTTGTGGTCATCTGGAAGGAGGCTCATCAGCGTCTGAAAACCATTCCTCCCCCGGCTTCTGGGATCAGGGGCCAGGAGATCCTGAATCAACTTGAACACAGATACAATGTGACGGACGTCCGGCTCATCTTTTCCCGGCGGCAGATACTGGGCCAGCAGCAGCGTGACCGAGGCCATCAGGCCCTCAGCCGCTTCGTAGAAATAGCTGTTTTCCCCGTACTGAGCTGCGTCGCCCGATGGGTTGATGATGGATTTGGCCAGGATCTTGGTGTATTTCTCTGCCGCTGCCGCATAGTCGATCGCGTTCGGAAATTCCCGGAACAGATCCATGTAGTGATTGATCAGGGTCAGCAGATTGTATCCATCAGAATGCATGGGATTCCGCAGGTCGATGACCGATACCCTATAACCGTAGTATTTTTCCGCAATAGTACCATAATTTCTGGCCAAGTCCCCCTTCGTATCCAAGGCGAAAATACTCATTCCGCTGGCACAGGCATACTCCAGGTTGGGATACAGGAAGAAGGCGGTCTTGCCCACGCCGCTGGCCCCTATCATCAGGCAGTGGATGTCGTCGCAGTCCACCAGAGCGTGGATTGTTTGGTGCGCCCAGAGCCGTTTGGGGACCGGCGGGTGAATAGCCCTGCCAAACAAATGCAGCTCCGGCGGCACAGGCGGCTTTCCGACAGAACCAAGGACCAGCCCCTGGGCTTGGGGACGCTGCTTGCCATTTCTCCACACTTGCGGCGTGAACGGAATGTTCTGATAGGTCTTGGAGATCTCCTTCGGAGTCGCCCAGCGTGCGGTTCCATACTGACCATCTC
>ENA-ORUM01001361-ORUM01001361.1-human-gut-metagenome-genome-assembly--contig:-NODE-1361-length-20250-cov-5.991037_pt1 | contig 20250 bp, 23 predicted proteins | sample MGYA00242083_ERZ509217 | MGnify/ENA primary metagenome ERZ509217 (study PRJEB26280, sample SAMEA2338831) | human gut metagenome | biome: human gut; feature: human-associated habitat; material: faeces...
GCGCGGCGCGCAGGGGGCGGCGCATGCGCCAGGTGCGGCGGCTGAACAGCGCCAGAATGGGGAAGATTTCCAGCCTGCCCAGCAGCATGTCGGCCGTCAGCACCAGCTTGGAAAGGTTGCTGAACGCGCCAAAGTTCGACATGGGGCCCGCCGCGTCCAGCGCGGGGCCAATGTTGTTGAAGCACGAAAGCATGGCCGAAAGGTTTGTCTCAACCGAAAAGCCGTCCAGCGAAACCACCAGAAAGCTGGCCAGGGCCACCAGGCAGTAGGCCGCCAGGTACGAGCCCACGCCGTGCAGCACGTCCATGCCAACGGGCGCGCCGTTCAAATGCACAATGCGCACGCTGTTGGGGTGCAGCGTGTGGTGCACGTTGCGCCGCAGGCCCTTGGCAAGCAGCACGGCGCGTATCACCTTCAGCCCGCCGCCGGTAGAGCCCGCGCACGCGCCCAGCGCCATCAGGCACAGCAGCACAGCCTTGGAAAAGGGCGGCCACAGGTTGAAATCTGCCGTGGCAAAGCCGGTGGTGGAGATGATGGACGCCACCTGGAAGAAGGAGTAGCGCAGGCTCTGCAGAATGCTGCCGTACTGGGGCAGGATGTCCACCGCGATGGCCGCTGTGGCCAGGGCCACCACCACCAGGAAGAAGCGCAGCTCGTCGCTCTTCAGGGCCTCCCAGATCCGGCGCTGAAGCACCAGGAAGTACAGGGCGAAGTTGATGGAGAACAGCAGGCAGAACACCCCGATGATCAGGTCGATCACCGCGCTGTCATAGGCCCCCACGCTGGCCGCCCGGTTGGAGAAGCCGCCGGTGCCCGCGGTGGAGAAGGCGTGGACCAGGGCGTCGTAGAAGGGCATCCCCGCCAGCTTCAGCAGGGCCACCTCCACCGCCGTCATGACGCAGTAGATGCTGTACAGGATCTTGGAGGTCTGGGACTGCTTGGGCACCAGCTTGGAGAACACCGGCCCCGGGCTCTCCGCCTGGGCCAGGTAGTGGGAGCGCACCCCCATGGAGGGGAGCAGCGCCGTGGCCAGCACCAAAATGCCCATGCCCCCCAGCCAGTGGGTAAAGGCCCGCCACAGGAGGATGCCCTTGGGCAGGGATTCGATGTCGGTGAGGATGGTGGCCCCGGTGGTGGTGAAGCCCGAGCTGGTCTCAAAGATACAGTCCCAAATGGTGTTGAAGCCCCCGCCTCCGTTGAAGAAGAAGGGGAGCCCCCCGGCCACGCCGGTAAACAGCCAGATCAGGCCCACCGCCGCAAAGCCCTCCCGCAGGAAGAAGGAGCTGTCTGTGGGCAGGAAGGACAGGGGCAGGCTGACGCACAGAATGATTGCAATACTCCAGAGGAATGGGGCGATGTCCTCTCCGTAGAGCAGGGCGCAGGCCAGCGGCAGCGCCATCGAGGCGGCCACCACCAGCTCCACCCGTCCCAAAACCTTCAGAACCAGCTTGATATTCATAGCAAAAACACCACGATATGCTTTAAGTATGCCGCCACACAGCGCGGCTGAACAGGACCAGAATGGGGAAAATCTCCAGACGCCCAATCACCATGCACAGGGACATGGTGACTTTGGACAGGGGCGAGAGGAGAGAAAAGTTTCCGGTGGGCCCCACCAGCTCCAGCCCCGGCCCCACATTGCTCAGGCTGGCCAGGGCGGAGGAGAAGGAGATGGAAAAGGAGTATCCATCCAGAGAGATGATCAGCCCGGCGGCCAGCAGGATCAGCATATAGCACCCCAGGAAGACCAGCGTCCCCCGGATGGTGGAGCTCTCCACCACCCGGCCGTCCATTTTGATGACCTCCACGCACCGGGGATGGGCGATGCGCCGCACCTCCCGGCGGAGAATCCGCAGGAGGATGAGCACCCGGGCGCACTTGATGCCGCCGCCGGTGGAACTGGAGCAGGAGCCGCAGAACATGAGCAGCACCAGCACCATCTGGGAGAACTGGGGCCACAGGGCGTAGTCCTCGGTGAAAAAGCCGCTGGTGGAGATGACGGAGGTCACGTGGAAGAAGGCGTACCGCAGGGACTCCAGCGCACCCTGGTGGTAGACCGGGTCCAGATCCCAGGCGATGAGCACGGTGGCCAGTGCCACCACCGCCAGGAAGAAGCGCAGCTCCTCGCTCCTCCAGATCTCCCGGAACCGGCGGCGCAGGGCCAGGAAAAACAGCCCGAAGTTCAGGGAAAACAGCAGGGTGGCCGTGGCCACGATCAGGTCCACCCCCGGCAGGGGGTAGGCGGCAAAGCTGGCGTTCCTGCTGGAGAAGCCGCCGGTGCCGGCAATGGAGAAGGCGTGGACCGCCGCGTCGTACAGGGGCATGCCCGCCCCCCACAGCAGGGCGATGACCGCCAGGGTCATCGCACAGTAGATGCCGTAGAGGATTTTAGAGGTCTTGGCCTGCTTGGGCACCAGCTTGACCACCATGGGCCCCGGCGTCTCCGCCCGGGTCAGGTACTGGGAGCGGGCCCCCAGGGAGGGAAACACCGCCGTGGCCAGCACCAGCACTCCCATACCCCCCAGCCAGTGGGTGAAGCACCGCCAGAACTGAATGCCCTGGGGCAGGGCCTCAATATCAGGCAGAATGGTGGCCCCGGTGGTGGTAAAGCCCGAGCTGGCCTCAAAGAGGCAGTCCACAAAGGAGGCGAAGCACCCGGAGAACCAGAAGGGCAGGCTGCCGAACAGGCAGGTGACCACCCAGATGAGGCCCACGATCACAAAGCCCTCTCTCTGGAAAAACACCGGCTGGGCAGGCATCCGGGCCAGGGGGGCGCAGACGCACAGGATCAGCCCCATGGTGAGGACAAAGGGCCAGGGGCTCTCGCCGTAAAACAGGGCCACCGCCAGAGGGAGAAGGAGCGAGGCGGCGACCATCAGCTCCACGCGCCCCACCAGCTTGAAGACAAAACGCAGGTTCATCCCCGTCCGTTGAGGGAGGCCGCAGAGGGCATGGGGATCTCCTCCTCATAAATATCGTTCAGATCCAGAATGCGCCAGCCCCGGGAGATGAGGATCACCGAATCCCCCTCCTGGATGTAGGAGGAGCCCTCGGGAATGATGATCTCCCGGCCGCGCATGATGACCGCCAGCAGAATCCCGTTTTTCAGGTGGAGATCCTTCAAGGGGGTCCTCAGGTGGCGGGTGGTGTCCCGGACGGTGAACTCCATGGCCTCGGCGGAGCCGTCGGCAATGCGGTAGAAGGTGTTCATCACGCTGCCCTGGGAGTTCTGCATCCCCCGAACCACCTGGAGGATCTGGGCGGCGGTGATCAGCTTGGGGGAGATGACGCTGTCCAGCCCCACCGCCCGGGCGATGCCCGCGTAGTTCTGGCGGTTGGACTTGGCCACCACCTTCTGCACCCCCTGCTGCATGGCGTACAGGGAGATGATCAGGTTGTCCTCGTCCCGGTCGGTGAGGGCCACAAAGGCGTCGGCGGCGGACATCCGCTCCGACTCCAGCAGCTCCTGGTCGGTGCCGTCGCCGCAGATGACGGTGGTGTGGGGGAAGGTCTCGCTGATGTGGCGGCAGCGTTCCTCGCTGATCTCCACGATCTTCACCCGCATGCGCATCTTCTCCAGAATGGCGGCCAGATAGAGGGACACCTTGCCCCCGCCGGCGATGAACACGTCCTTCACCTTGGGGGTGTAGCGGCCCAGCAGGCGGAAAAACTGGTCCAGGCTGGCGGGGCGGCCCACCAGATAGAGCTTATCCCCCACCTGGGGCACAAAGGAGCCGTTGGGGATGGTGACCTCGCCCTCCCGGTCCACGGCGCAGAACAGCAGGGAGAGCCGCTTGACCTGGTCGGACAGGTCATACAGGGGCTTTCCCGCCATAAAATCCCCCTCCTGGATGCGGAAGCCCATGAGCTCCACCCGCCCCCGGCAGAAGGTCTCGATGTTGGCGGCGGAGGGGAACCGGAGCAGCCGGGAGATCTCGATGGCGGTGGCGTTCTCCGGATTGATGATCATGTCGATGCCCAGGTCCTTTTTCAGGTCGTTGAGCCCCATGCTGTACTCCGGGTTGCGGATGCGGGCGATGGTGAACTTGGCCCCCATGTGCTTGGCGGTGAGGCAGCACACCATGTTCACCTCGTCGGAGTTGGTGGCGGCCACCAGCAGGTCGGCCTCGGCGGCCCCCGCGTCGGCCAGGGTGGCGGCGGACACGCCGTTGCCCCGGATGCTCATAATGTCCAGGGCGTCCGAGGCCCGGCGCAGGCTGTCCTCCCGCATATCCACGATGGTGACGTCGTACTTCTCCTTCACCAGCTGTTCAGCCAGAGAGAAGCCCACCTTTCCGTTGCCCACGATGACGACCTTCAGGGACTGCTTCTCCTTCTCTTTTTCCTTCATGGCACTGCCCGCCCCCCAGGGGCGGCCCTCCCTCTGCATGTTAATGTGATTCTTGCTGCCGGATGCGGTTTGGCGGGATGCGGTCCCCCTCCCGAGGAGCCGCCTCTATCGCTCAGATGGTCCACTGGCTGTGGATCAGCCCCACCAGATACCAGCCGGACTGGGTGGGCGCGAACACGATCTTCAGCGAGCACCAGTCCAGCCCCTCATAGGCCGGGTCCAGACTGGGGTAGCACAGGTCCACAAACCGGCAGTCCGGATAGGCCTCCTTTAAATTCTCCAGGGAATTCCCGCTCATAACGATCTCGTCCACCCCCACGGAGGTGGCCTGGGTGTAGTCCACGGAGAAGATAAACTCCTCTAAAAACTGCGCGATGGTCCGCTGGATCGGCTCTCCCCGGCCGTCCTCATAGCCCCACAGGTAGCGGGTGTCGTCCTGGGCCAGCTCCCGGATCTGGTCGGCGGAAAAGTTCTGGTCGGTCTCCAGATTCACCGTGGAGTAGGCGGTAAAGGTGACCCCCCGCTCCGGATGGACATAGCCGGCCAGCGCCTCGTAGTCCTTATACTTCAGGGCCTCCGCCACGCCGGCGGCGGAGCGCAGCAGGGCGGTGGTGTCCTTGGAGGTAAAGGCGGGAACCTCTCCCCCGTCCTCCCCCCCGCTCCCCTGAACGGAGAGGGCCGGAGCGGTGTCCGGCGGCCGGCTGGACATGGGGAACAGGCACAGCAGACCCAGCAGAAAACCGAAGAGAAACAGGATCAGCGGCACTGCGGCGCGCTTCATGGCGGGACACCTCCTTCACAGAGCGTTCTTGCGCGGCCCCCGGGCGCTTTTTCCCGGCAGGCAACACTTCCGCATGGTACAGTCGGTATTATAGAAGGTCTATGGAGAAAAAGCAAGACGGGGAGAAAAATTCTCCATCCGCCCCGCTCCGCCCGCTGATTTTTTCAAAATTTCCTTGACAGCAAATGGGGACACTGATATAATTTTAGAGCCGCTTTGAGCAGGGTAATTTGCAAAGTGAGATCTCTCTCCTCCTGCGAGAGCGAGCCCGTAATAAAGGAGTTGAATGACATGCAGGCAATCATCGTTACCGGCGGCAAGCAGTACAAGGTGGCGGAGGGCGACACTCTGTTCATCGAGAAGCTGGAGGCCGAGGCCGGCCAGGAGATCGTGTTCGATCAGGTTCTGGCTGTGCTGGACGGGGACAACGCCACCTTCGGCGCTCCCGCTGTGGAGGGCGCTTCCGTGACCGCCACTGTGGTGAAGAACGGCAAGAGCAAGAAGGTGCGCGTCTTCAAGTACACCCCCAAGAAGGGCTACCGGAAGCGTCAGGGCCACCGCCAGCCCTATACCAAGGTCCAGATCAGCGCCATCAAGGCCTAATCCAATGACCACCGCAGAATTCCACACCGAGGGCCGCCGCATCACCGGATTCACCGTCCGGGGGCACAGCGGCTACGCCCCGGAGGGGGAGGACATCGTCTGTGCCGCCGTCACCAGCGCAGTGCGCCTGGTGGAGTGCGCCGTCAACGACGTGCTGGGGCTGGAGGCCTCCGTCAAGGTGCGGCAGAAGGACGCGTCCATCACACTGAAACTCCCCGCCAATCTGGGACAGACCCACGAGAGCACCTGCCAGACCCTTCTGGCCGCCCTCATGGTCCACTTTGTCCAGCTGGCGGAGGAATATCCCGATCATATTACCGTTTTGGAGGTGTAACACATGCTGAATATCGGTCTACAGTTTTTCGCCCATAAAAAGGGCGTTGGCTCCACCCGCAACGGCCGCGACTCCGAGTCCAAGCGTCTGGGCGTGAAGCGGGGCGACGGTCAGTTCGTTCTGGCCGGCAACGTCCTGGTCCGGCAGCGCGGCACCCATATCCACCCCGGCGTGAACGTGGGCAAGGGCAGCGACGACACCCTGTTCGCCCTCAAGTCCGGCAAGGTGAAGTTTGAGCGTCTGGGCAAGGACCGCAAGCAGGTCTCTATCGTGGAGATCGCCCAGTAATTTGCTGTACAGGAAGCCGCAAACGTATGGACCGTTTGCGGCTTTTTTCTGTGTTCCCGCCCCCGCTGGGGGGCGCCGGCAATAAGCAAAAGCGCGTTTCAAAAGGAGGTTTTGAGTCATGGAATATCGGAAGTTCCCCCAGGGCTATGTGATGCGCCTGGACCCGGGGGAGGAGATTGTGGAGCAGCTCACCGCCCTGGTGGAGCGGGAGAACGTGCGTCTGGGCAGCGTGTCCGCCCTGGGCGCGGCGGGGGATGTGACCATCGGCATTTTCAATACCCGGGAGAAGCAGTACCACTCCCGCCGGTACCAGGGGGACTATGAGATCTCCGCCCTGGTGGGGAATGTGTCCCGGAAGGAGGGGGAACCCTACCTCCATCTCCACATCACCATCGGCAACCCGGTCACCGGCGAGGTCCACGCCGGGCACCTGACCTCCGCCGTCATCAGCGCCACCCTGGAGCTGTTCCTCCAGGTGTGGGACGGGGACGTGGACCGGAGGTTCAGCGATACCGTGGGTCTGAACCTGTTTGAATTTATCTGATCCATTTATTTGAGTGAAAAGGAGGTGCCGAAGATGGCAGCACCCTTTGTAGATACCGCCAAGATCACCGTGCGCTCCGGCAACGGGGGCAACGGGGTGGTCTCCTTCCACCGGGAGAAGTACGTGGCGGCCGGCGGCCCCGATGGGGGCGACGGCGGCCGGGGCGGCAACGTGGTGGTGGTGGCCGACGACCACATGTCCACCCTCATGGACTTCCGCTATAAGCGCAAGTATGTGGCGGAGAACGGCATGGACGGCTCCGGCAAGCGCTGCACCGGCAAGAACGGGACCGACCTGGTTCTGAAGGTCCCCCGTGGCACCGTCATCCGGGACGCGGAGACCCAGGAGATCATCCAGGACATCTCCGGGGACGAGCCCTTTATCCTCTGCCGGGGCGGCCGGGGCGGCTGGGGCAACCAGCACTTCGCCACCCCCACCCGGCAGGTGCCCCGCTTCGCCAAGGCGGGCTACCCCGGCGAGACCCGGGAGGTCATTCTGGAGCTGAAGCTGCTGGCCGACGTGGGGCTGGTGGGCTTCCCCAACGTGGGCAAGTCCACCCTCCTCAGCGTGGTGAGCCGGGCCCAGCCCAAAATCGCCAACTACCACTTCACCACCCTGTTTCCCAACCTGGGGGTGGTCTATGTGGAGGAGGGGGTCTCCTTCGTCATGGCCGACATCCCCGGCATCATCGAGGGGGCGGCGGATGGCGCCGGCCTGGGCCACGACTTCCTGCGGCACATCGACCGGTGCCGTCTGCTCATCCATGTGGTGGACGTGTCCGGCTCGGAGGGCCGGGACCCTGTTGAGGACTTCGAGGCCATCAACCAGGAGCTGCGGCAGTACTCCCCCGAGCTGGCCTCCCGGAAGATGATCGTCGCCGCCAACAAGGTGGACATCATGCAGGACCCGGAGCTGCTCCAGCGCCTGCGGGAGCACGTCCAGGCCCAGGGGCTGGAGTTCTTTGAGATCTCCGCCGCCGCCCACCAGGGCACCCGGGAGCTGGTGAAGCGCTGCGCCCAGGAGCTCCAGGACCTGCCCCCCGTGGCGGTGTTCGAGCCCACCTATGTGGAGCGGCCCCCGGAGGTGGACACCTCCGGCGAGGTGTCCATCGAGCAGTTCGACGATACCTGGGTGGTGGAGGCCCCCTGGCTCCAGCGCCTCATGGCCAACGTGAACTTCTCCGACTACGAGAGCCGCAGCTGGTTCGACCGGCAGCTGCGCGCCTCCGGCCTCTTTGACAAGCTGGAGGCCATGGGCATCCAGGACGGGGACACCGTCTCCCTGTACGACCTGGAGTTTGAATATCAGCGGTAAGGCGAACAGCTGCCGCCCCCTCGAGCTCCCCCGCCCCAACTTGAGCGGATTTTTCTCTACACAGGTTTTTCGACAAGCAGAGCGGCCGCCCCGAAAACTCGGGGCGGCCGCAGTTTCAGATTCAGGATTTCCTCATAAAGAGGAGATAGACCAGAACCCCCAGCGGCACGGTGAGCACCAAAGCTGGGTAGAACCAGGCCAGGTCCAGCCGGCCGTACAGGAAACCGCCGATCACCGGTCCCAGGGTCATCCCCAGGTCCAGACCGATGTAATAGGTGCTGTTGGCCAATCCCCGTTTCCCTTTGCCCGCCAGCAGGATGGCGGTGGACTGGCACACAGAGCCCATAATGCCGTACCCTCCCGCCATAAAGCAGGCGGCGAAAAACATTACCATGTTGCCGTTCATGCCCGCCAGGGCCAGAATGCCCAGCAGGGCGCTGAGAGAGCTGCCCGCCAGAAAGATCCCGAAGGGCAGGCGGTCGAACAGGCCTTTCAGGGACAGGCGGAGCACCAACAGCACCACCGCGTAGAGGGGGAAAAACAGGCTCACCGAGACGGCCAGATGGCGGGCCTCCGCGTAGCTGACCAAAAAGGACTGGGTGGCGCAGTAGGGGATGGCAAAGAGCATGATGATAGCGGCGATGGGCAGGACCTTGGGGTCGGTAATCTGGAGCGCCGGCCTCCCACCTTTGGCGCCGGCAGACAGAGCCTCGGGCTCCGGCTCCCCCTTGTCCCCCACAAACTGCACGATCAGCAGCGTCGCCAGAGAGAAAACCAGGGCAATGGCAAAGGCGGTGTGATAGCCGAAGGTCTGATAGACGGTCACGCCGATGCCGGGGGCCACGGCCATCCCCAGGGCATTCATCATGCCGTACACCCCCATGCCGGCCCCCACCTTCTCCTTCGGCAGCAGGTTGGACATCCAGGTGGACATGCACACAGAGCAGCAGGCAAAGCCCACGCCGTTGACGACCCGGAAAAAGACGATGCCCGCCGGGTGGGAGGAGAGGATGTAGCCCAGGCAGGCCAGGGACATGAGGGCCGCGCCGGCCGTGGACACCTTGTACTTGCTGAGCCGGTCCGCCAGATTGCCCACCAGAGGCCGGCAGAACAGGGAACACAGGTTCATCAGCCCCCCGATCACCCCCATCAGCGCCGCCGACGCCCCCACGCTTCCGGCAAAGCCGGTGATCAGCGGCGTGACCAGCATGGACTGGAGAAGTAGCAAAAGCTGGCCGCCAGAATCAACAGGATGTCTCTGGAGTAGAGCTTGGTTTTCATCAAAAGGACTTCCTTTTTCATGGAATCGCGGTCAGAGGCAACGGGCACTCCGGTCGTGGGAAAACAGCCTCATAGGCGCTTTTTAATCGTCCCTCACGTTTTCATAGGCGATGGTCAGCAGGCGCAGAAACTCCTGCCGCTCCCCGGCGGACATCCCGCGAAACAGCTTGTCGCCGGTGCGCTCCCGGCTCTGGATCATCCGTCCGGCCGCCTCCCGCCCGGCGGGGGTAATGGACAGCACCTGGCACCGGCCGTCCTGCGGACTGTGGCTGGACTCCAGCAGGCCCTTTTCCGCCAGGCGTCGCACCAGCCCCTGGGCGGTCTGGTGGGTGACGCCCAGATAATTTTTCAGATCGGTGACCGTCCCCCCCTCCCGCTCCAGGCAGAAGCGCAGGCAGTCCGCCTGCCCCGAGGTGAGGCCGATGGCCGCCATGTGCCGGTTCCGGTTTTTGAGAATGGTGTGGGACAGCATCAGCACCAGCCGGCCCACCTGATTTTCTTCCCGCTCAGACAAGTCGCCGCCTCCATTTTGTACTTTTTTCAATTATGAAGCATGCTGTATAATTTGTCAAGAGGTCTGCGTTGCCCTCTCCCCGGCTTTGTGGTACAATAGCGCTATCTTGACACCTGACAAGGAGGGATTTTCATGGATGCTGCCGCCCGCCGGGCCGCCATCTTATCCAGATTGGAACAGACAGACCATCCGGTCAGCGCCGCCGCCCTGGCCCGGGAGTTTGCCGTCAGCCGCCAGATCATCGTGGGGGACGTGGCCCTGCTGCGGGCGGGGGGCGCGGACATCGCCGCCACCCCCCGGGGCTATGTGCTCCCCCGGGACAGCGCCGCCCTGCTGCGCACCGTGGCCTGCGTCCACGACCGGGAGGGGATGGCCCGGGAGCTGGAGATCATGGTGGACCAGGGCTGCCAGGTGGTGGACGTGGTGGTGGAGCACCCCATCTACGGCCAGCTGGCCGGACAGCTCCACCTCTCCTCCCGGTATGATGTGCAGGAATTTGTCCGCTCAGTCTCGAAAAATCAGGCCAACCTCCTCTCCGACCTCACTGGCGGCATCCACCTGCACACCCTGCGCTGCCCCAGTGAGGAGGCCTTCCAGCGGGTGCGGGCCGCCCTGGACGAGGCGGGCCTGCTGTGGAAGGGATAAAAGCATTTTGAAAAAATAGGTTGACAGGGCCCGCCGGGCCGTGTATGATGTTGTACACAGGTGTCTTGACACCTGTGTACTATTTTATTTTGCACTGAAACAGGTGGTAGATGTGGAAACAGTTCGAGGATTTCTCCGGCGGAAGAACATTGTGATCTCCGCCAAGCGCTACGGCATCGACGCCCTGGGGGCCATGGCCCAGGGCCTTTTCTGCTCGCTGCTCATCGGGACGATTTTGAACACCCTGGGCAGCCAGTTCGGCATCGGCTTTCTCACCGCCCAGCTCATCACCATCAACGGCGTGGGGTATACGGCGGGGGGGCTGGCCTCCTTTATGAGCGGCCCGGCCATGGCGGTGGCCATCGGCTACGCCCTTCAGGCCCCGCCTCTGGTACTGTTCTCCCTGGTGACGGTGGGCTACGCCTGCAACGCCCTGGGGGGCGCGGGCGGACCGCTGGCGGTGCTGTTCGTGGCCATCATCGCCGCCGAGGTGGGCAAGGCCGTGTCCAAGGAGACCCGGGTGGACATTTTGGTCACCCCCATCGTCACCATTCTGGCGGGGCTGGGGGCCTCCTGGATCATCGCGCCCCCCATCGGCGGGGCGGCCAGCGCCTTCGGTCAGCTCATCATGCGCACCACCGAGCTCCAGCCCTTCTTCATGGGGGTGCTGGTGTCCGTCCTGGTGGGCATTGCCCTCACCCTGCCCATCTCCTCGGCAGCCATCTGCGCCGCTCTGGGCCTCACCGGCCTGGCCGGGGGGGCGGCGGTAGCCGGGTGCTGCGCCAACATGGTGGGCTTCGCGGTGCTGTCCTTCCGGGAGAACCGGTGGGGCGGCCTGGTGAGCCAGGGTATCGGCACCTCTATGCTCCAGATGCCCAACATCGTGAAAAATCCCCGGATCTGGCTCCCCGCTATCCTCACCTCCGCCGTCACCGGCCCCCTGGCCACCTGTGTGTTCCGGCTGGAGATGAACGGGGACCCCATCAACTCGGGCATGGGCACCTGCGGCCTGTGCGGCCAGCTGGGGGTTTGGACGGGCTGGGTGAATCCCAGCGAGACCGCCCTGGCCAACGGGGCGGCCGCCATCGCCCCCACCGCCTTTGACTGGGCGGGGCTCATCCTCATCTCCTTTGTCCTCCCCGCCTTCCTCACCTGGGCCTTCGGCCTGTTCTTCCGGAAGATCGGCTGGATCAAGGAGGGGGACCTGACCCTGCCCCAGTGAGACAATGTGTTGGGCACCAGGCAAAACGTAAAATCTTTTCGGGGCGTCTTGCTTTTTGGATGGAATTAAGGTATCCTCTCCGTTGAGAAGTGACCGCGCAATTCTTGGACATCGGAGGAGGAACCCCCATGAAGAAACGCAGCCGTTTCCTGACGCTGTTCTATATGGTGCTCAGCTGCGTATTGTGCAGTATTGCGGTAAACTGGGTGGCCCTGCCCAACGGCTTCGTGGTGACGGGGCTCACCGGATTGTCCATGACGGCGGCCAGCTTTGTGGGGATCAACTACGCCCTGATCTTCTACGGCCTGACCCTGCTGATGCTGCTGTGCACCTTCCTGACCCTGGGGTACAAGGAGGTCTCCAACATCATTTTCCTGTCGGTGCTCTACCCCCTGGTGCTGTGGGTGCTCAACCATGTGCAGGTGGAGATCATTCTGCAGGAGAAGCTCATCGCCGTCATGCTCTTCGGCGTGATCTACGGGGTAGGGGCTGGAATCACCTACCGCCTGGGGTACTCCTACGGGGGGACCGACACCCTGGCCAAGATTTTGAAGAAAAAGGTCTTCCGGGCCGTAGAGCTGAAGAACATCATGCTGGCGCTGGAGGGGACCATTATGGTGGTCATGCTCTCCGCCTTCAGCCTGGACGTGGTGGCCTACGCCTTTGTGGGGCAGATCATCTACATCAACTGCATGAACTACATGGTCTTCAACCTGGGGCCCAAGCTCTACGAGGTGGAGATCATCTGCGACCACCCCGCCGAGATCGAGCGGTTCATCATCGACGAGATCCACAAGAGCGCCACCATCGACCAGGTCATCGGCGGCTACTCCAAGGAGCCCAAGACCCAGCTGGACTGCGTGTGCAACTCCCGGGAGTACGTCCAGCTCCGGGAGTTCATGCGGGACCAGGGCTTCGACTGCTTCATCAAGGTCTACCCCCTCACCCATGTGTTCGGACACAACAAGGACTTCCATCGGCTGGACGATGAGAATTTAGAGTGATACATACAGAAACATCCCGCGGCATATGCCGCGGGATTTTGTTTTCCATTACGGGGAGTGGGAGATCTTGTCCAGCCGTCCGATGAGAAACTGAGCGCACAGGCCGGTAAACAGGCCGCTGACCGCCCCGGCAATCACCAGATAGGGCAGATAGGCCATCACCACCCAGGTGCCCATGAGGGCGGCGGCCACCAGCAGCTGCCCCAGGTTGTGAAAGATGGCGGACACCGGGCTGCACAGCCAGATCTGGTTCTTAGTGAACAGCCGGCGCAGGAGGACCAGCACCGCCCAGCACAGCAAACCTCCCCCCAGGCTGTAAAAGAGGGTCATCATCTGCCCGGAGAACACCGCCCCCAGAAACACCCGGACCACCAGAATGGACAGGGCGTCCCAGGGCCCCAGCACAAAGACGGCGTACACCGTGACAATGTTGGCCAGCCCCAGCTTCACCCCGGGTATGGGGATGGGCACGGGGATCTGGGCCTCCACCATAAAAATGGTCAGGGCGATGGCGGTGAGCAGGGCCAGCCGGGTGAGGCGGCGGGTCCCCTTATCCGGCGGCGGCGTCCGCATGGCTCTCCCCCCCTGTGATCTCAAGGACGACCTGGTGGGGCAGGCAGACCACCGGCACTGAGGCGTCGGAGATCCACCCCTGGTTCACGCACACCTGGTCGGGACAGTTGGCGCTCTGCATCCGGACCCGGCCGGGGGCCACCTCCACCAGATTCTCCGCCCCGTCCTCCCCGCTGAGGGGGATGGTGTAGGGCTCGGTCACCTGGTCCAGGCGGACCTCCTCCACCAACTCCCCGTACTGATAGATTCTGACCGACACCCCCGCCTGGGCGCTGGCCCGCTGCCACAGGAGGAAGCCGGCGCAGGCCAGCACCACCAGAGCCAGCCCCCCCGCCAGAATGGCCGTTCTCCGGTTCACGGGGCGATCACCTCCATCGTCCGGTCCTGGGACAGGGTGAAGGTCTCCTCCAGCCCCTGGGTGATTTGGACCGTGCCGTCCTCCAGCACCAGGATCAGCTCCACACCCAGCTCCGGGTGTGCCCGCCAGAAGTCGGCGGCCTCCTCCGGCCCCATGACAAACAGGGCGGTGGACATGGCGTCGCACACGGTGCCGTCCGCCCCGATGACCGTCACCGAGGTCAGGCCGCCGCGGGCGGGAGCGGCGGTGTCCGGGTCCATGATGTGCCAGTAGGTCTCCCCGTCCGCCTCAAAGTACCGCTGATAGCCCCCCGAGGTGATGACCGCCTGGTCGGACACCTCCACCACCCCCAGGGTGGCCTCCTGCTGGCTGTCCGGGTCCTGAATGGCCACCCGCCAGGGGTTTCCGTCGGGACGGGTCCCCACCGCCTGGATGTTGCCACCCAGCCGGAGGATGGCGGAGGTCACCCCCGCCTGGCGCAGCTGTTCGGCCAGATACGTCCCGGTGTACCCCTTGGCCACCGCCCCCAGGTCCAGCTCCATGTTCTCAGGCAGGCGGGCCCGCAGGCCGTCCCCGTCCAGCTCCAGCCGGGTGTAGTCAATGCGCGGGATCAGGGCGTCCAGCTCCTCCTGGGAGGGCACCCGGTATTCCCCGGTGGTAAACCCCCAGGCCTGCACCGCCGAGTAGGCGGTCAGGTCCAGGGCCCCGCCGGTGAGGGCGCACAGCTCCAGGGCCTGGGAGAGCAGGTCAGCCGTCTCCTGGGACAGGTCCACCCACGCCCCGCCGCTGTGGTTCAGGGCCCAGATCTCGCTGTTCTCGTCGGTGACCGCCCACAGGTCCTCCAGGCGGTAGATGGTCTCCTCCGCCCGGGCCAGGTCCTCCTCCCCGCCCTCTCCATACACGTCCATGGACATGATGGTGTCCATGGCGAAGATCTGGCCCGTTGCCGGCTCCTCTGCTCTCTGGGCGCAGCCGCCCAGCAGCACCGCGGCGGCCAGGCCCGCCGCCAGGAGTCCGGCCCGGGTCCTTCCCTCTCCGCGCTCCATATCCGGCCGCCTCAAAGGACTTCCCGGTACAGGGCGGAGGCGTCCGCCTTGCCCACGCTGTCCGCCACGGCCAGCACCTCCACCTTTACGGTGCGCTCGCCGAATTTCAGTTCCAGAAGATCCCCGGCCTTCACGTCATAGCTGGCCTTTACCGGCCGGCCGTTGGCGGTGACCCGGCCGTTGTCACAGGCCTCGTTGGCCACCGTCCGCCGCTTGATGAGCCGGGACACTTTAAGCCATTTGTCCAGTCGCATAATCAGAAAACTCCTCTGTTCAAAAAAAGGAGCGCCGCCAAGCGGCGCTCCCGGGATGGCATGGCTTTACTGGGCCACCGCGTCCTTCAGGGCCTTGCCGGCCTTGAACACGGGCAGCTTGGCCTCAGAGATGGGGATCTCCTCGCCGGTGCGGGGGTTGCGGCCCACCCGGGCGGCCCGGGTCTTTACCTCAAAGGAGCCAAAGCCCACCAGCTGGACCTTCTCCCCCTGGGTCAGGGCCTCGGTAATGGCGTCCACGGTGGCGGTAATGGCGGCCTCGGCGTCCTTCTTGGACAGATCGGCCTTCTCGGCCACGGCGGCGATCAGTTCGGTCTTATTCATGGTCGTATTCCTCCTAAGAAAGTTGACGGCCCCAAACGGCGGCCTGTCTTTGGTTGGTGCGCTGATCTGGGGCGCTTGTCCCCATCACGGCTTCTGCGCTGGAGCTTCCTCCGCCTTGGCCTGGGCCCAGAGGGCCTCCAGCTCCTCCAGGGGCAGTTCCCCCAGAGGGCGGCCTCCGGCGCGCTCCTCCACGGACTGGAAGCGGCGGATGAACTTGTCGCAGGCCCGGGTCAGAGCCTGCTCGCTGTCCAGACCCAGGAAGCGCCCCGCCTTCACCGCGGCAAACAGCAGGTCGCCCAGCTCCTCCTCCGGGTCCCCGTCCCCCTGGGCGGCCCGGCGGAGCTCGTCCGCCTCCTCGGCCAGCTTGTCCAGGGCGGGGGCCGGGTCCGGCCAGTCAAAGCCCGCCTTGGCGGCCTTGCTCTGGATCTTCTCCGCCCGGATCAGGGCGGGAAGGGAGCGGGCCACCGCTTTCAAGGTGTCCGAGGCGGTGCGCTGGTCCTTCTCCTCCCGCTTCTGGGCATCCCAGGTGTCCAGCGCCTGGGCGCTGTCGTCGGCGTGGGCCTGTCCAAAGACGTGGGGGTGGCGGAAAACCATCTTCTGGGCTACGCCGTCCACCACGTCGTCAAAGGTGAAGAGCCCCTCCTCCCGGGCCATCTGGGCGTGGAACACCACCTGGAGCAGGACGTCGCCCAGCTCCTCCTTCAGGTGCTCGGGGTCCTTCTCGTCGATGGCCTCCACCACCTCATAGGCCTCCTCCAGCATGTTCCGCCGGATGCTCTCGTGGGTCTGCTCCCGGTCCCAGGGGCAGCCCCCCGGAGCCCGGAGCAGGGCCATGATGCGGCGCAGATCCTGGATGTCATAGCGCTCCATATACTGAAAATCTACCACATTCTCGCTTCCTTCGCAAGGTATTTTTTGCTTTTAGCCCAATTCTTTTGCGTATTTCCGCCCCCACAGGGGGCGGAAATACATGGAAGGCCCCGGCGCCGCCCTGAAAACAGACGTTCAGGGCCTTTTTGCGCCATCAGAGATGGAGCATCCGGGCAATCTTTTCGCCCTTGGGCATCAGCATCAGATCGTCTTTTGTAATCGCACGGAGGGCGATCACCAAAACGCCGTAGATGACCACCGCCACCAGGATGGCCAGGAGGGTGGCCGCGGCGTTGCCGGTGCGGCTCAGCCCCAGCACCTCATGGGTCACGGGGTCCGCGGACATGAAAATCCCGGTGGCCTCAAACAGCTTGGACATCAGGCCGTGCACTGCCCAGGCCCCCAGGCCCATGAGGGCGGAGGCGGCCAGAGGCTTGGCAAAGACCTGGATATACTTGGGCCGGCGGGGAATCACCCGGGACATCACCACCAGGTCCAGCGTCATGCACAGGGCGAAGCACAGGATGTTCCCCATGGGGGCCCCGTAGATGCCGATGGTGGGCTGGATCACCACGTTATAGTTGGTGATGATCTTCACCACGCCCCCCGCCACCATGATGATCACCGGCAGGCTCACAAAGCCGTGGGCCTGGAGGATGGAGTTGCACACCAGCATCATGCACACAAACAGGGTGGCCAGGCCCAGGGTAGACAGCAGGGGGCCGGCCAGCTGGGGGTTCAGGTTGGGGAAGATGAGGGCCATGATGGGCTCGCCCAGGACGAACAGGCCCACCGCCATGGGGCAGGCGGCCAGAGCGGAGATCCGCAGGGCGGAGCCTGTGATCCGCCCCGCTCCCCGGCGGTCCCGGCGGGCCAGCGCCCCGGAGACGGCGGGAATGACGGCGGCCGTGACGGCGGCCATCAGGGAGGTGGGCAGATTATAGATGTTCAGGGCGCCGGAGTAGTTGCCGTACAGGGTGCGGCTGATGTTCTCCAGGGCGGCGTGGAGCTCCAGGGATGCGGACTGCAGGTCGGTGAGGGCGGACTGCTGATCCCGCAGGGCCTCGGCCTGGGCCGCGTACTGGTCCAGCAGGGACATGGAGACGGCGCTTCCATCGGGCAGGGCGGACTGCCAGGCGGACAGGGCCTCCTCCAGGGAGGTGAAGTCCACAAAGTTCCCATAGAGATTCCAGGTGTCCTGGTTCTCCAGCAGGGCCCGCTGGAGCTGTCCCTGGACCAGGGAGGTGTCGATGACGGTGACGATGCCCACCATGGAGGAGCTGATGGTGATGGGGACGGCGATCATCAGCAGATGCTTGAGGATGGTGGCCGGCTCGTCGGGCCGGTCGTCGGCCAGCTGGGGCTCCTGGCTGCGGGTGATCAAAAAGTTCATCAGCATATAGGCCAGAGCCACAATGGTGCCCACCGTCACGCCGGTGATGGCGCCGGCGGCGGCGTGGCTGGCGTCCGCCCCGTGGCCCACCAGCCAGTAGGCCAGCCCTAAGCCCACGGTGAGCTTGCACAGGGCCTCGATGATCTGGGAGACGGCGGTGGGGGTCATGCTCCCATGCCCCTGGGCATAGCCCCGGAAGGCGGACAGGCAGCCCACACAGATCACCGCCGGGGCCAGGGCCCGGATGCCGGGGGCGGCCATGCTGTCGTTCATCAGGCCGGCCAGCTGCTCTGAGCCGAAGAACATTACCAGGAAGGACAGGACCCCCAGGATCAGGAACAGAGCCAGGGCCAGCCGGAAGGTGCGGCGCACCTGGTTCCGGCGTCCCAGGGCGTCGGCCTCGCTCACCAGCTTGGATACTGCCACGGGCAGGCCCGCGGTGGAGATGGTGAGCAGGACGGAGTAGATGTTATAGGCGTTGTTGAAGTCGGCGGAGCCCTGCTCCCCGATGATGTTCAGGAGCGGGATCTTGTAGAACATGCCGATGAGCTTGACCACCAGAATGCCTACGGCCAGGATCGCGGCTCCGCCGAAAAAGGTGTTGGGCTTGGACGTACGGGCCACCCGGCGCGGGGGCTGATCGTGCTGCGCCATTCGGAGACCTCCTTAGGTTGAGATAGCGTTAAGAGACAGAAGACGGAAATGGGGGATCAGGCCTTGGAGCCAAAGAGCAGTGGGAGGGCGTAGTGTTCCACCTCGTACCGGATGCGCTCCAGGTCCAGGGTGAAAAACTCCCCCTTCTCATATATGACCTTCCCCCGGGCCATATTCATGTCCACGTTGGAGCCGTGGGCGGCGTAGACCAGATTCTCCGCCACGTCGTGGCAGGGGGTCAGGTTGGGGGCGGAGAAGTCCACCAGGATCAGGTCGGCCGTCTTCCCCGGGGCGATGACCCCCGTGTCCCGGCCCAGGGCCTCCGCCCCGTTCACCGTGGCCATCTCCAGGGCCTGCCAGGCGGACAGGGCCATGGGGTCCCGGCGCACCCCGGCCTGGAGGCAGGCGGCCAGCTTCACATCGGAGAACAGGTCGGCGCTGTTGTGGGAGGACATGCCGTCGGTGCCCAGGGCCACGTTCACCCCCGCCTGAAGCATATCCGGGACGGGGGCCACCCCGGAGCCCAGCTTCAGATTGGACCAGGGGTTGTGGACGCAGGAGACGTGCTTTTTCGACATGATGGCCCAGTCCTCCGGCGTGGTGTACACACAGTGGGCGGCCAGGGCCCTCCCGCTGTCCCACACCCCGTATTGGTCCAGGATCTGAGTGGGCGTCTTGCCCCACCGCTCCAGGCACGCCTGGTGCTCGGAGACAGTCTCGGACACGTGGACGTGCATATTGAGGCGGTGCTCCATGGCGTAGTCCGCCATCCACCTCCACAGAGGCGGGTTGGAAGTGTACTCGGCGTGGACGGAGGCGTCCACCAGGATCTGTCCGTCATTTGCGCCGTGCCACTCCTCAGTCAGCGCGATCTGGTTCCGGCAGTCTCCGCAGGTCTCAGGGGAGAAGTCCTCCGGGGCGCCGAAGTACACCCCTCCGCAGGACAGGTTGGCGGAGATTCCCGCCTCCACGATCTGCTGGGCGATAGTCCCCGTCTTCATATACATGTCTGCCACGCAGGTGACGCCCGCGGCGATCATCTCCGCCAGGCCCAGACCGGTCCCGGCGGCCACCGCCCGCTGGTCCAGCTTGGCCTCGGCGGGGAAAATAAAGTCGTTCAGCCAGTGCTGAAGGTCCTGGCCCCCGCCGTACCCCCGCATGAGGGTCATGGGCAGGTGGGTGTGGGCGTTCACAAAGCCGGGCATCAGCACCTTGCCGGCGCCGTCGATCACCCGGTCAAACGCCCCCTGGGGGCGCTGTGTCCCCACGGAGGCGATCTTGGTCCCCTCCACCGCCACATAGGCGTCCTTTAAAATCCGCCGCTCCTTATCCATGGTGACGGCGGTGACATGTTCCAATAAAACAGACATGAATTGCTCCTATTGCTTCAAAAAAGTTTGCGCCCAGTCCAGCTGGTCCCGGTGGACAAACAGGCGGTACTCCATATGGGCGTCGTGCCGGATATTTGCGTTTCCAAACCGCTCCCGGCTGCCGGACGCCGTCATGGTGGGACTGGTTCGGTTCCTGACTTTGTAAGTGAAGTCGATCCCCGCCGCCTCCAGGGCGTCCCGCACCTGACAGAAGCGGGCGAGGTCGTAGGTGATGAGAAGCTCCGAGCGGTTGAAAATGGTGAGCACGAAAATCCCTCCTGACTCTCAGATCGGCGGGGGAGTTTCGCCGTCTGCGGACGGCGGGCAGGTAAGGGCACCCGCCCCTGCGACGGATACAGAAACGGTTCGTTCTTCTCGTAGGGCCCGATGCCCTCATCGGGCCGTTCCCAGGCGGTACAGTGTGCCGCCTCTACAAAGAGGAGGCGGAGACCTGCCCCCTCATCCGTCTGGCCTTCGGCCAGCCACCTTCCCCCCAGGGGGAAGGCTTT
>ENA-ORUM01001365-ORUM01001365.1-human-gut-metagenome-genome-assembly--contig:-NODE-1365-length-20145-cov-3.165704_pt1 | contig 20145 bp, 23 predicted proteins | sample MGYA00242083_ERZ509217 | MGnify/ENA primary metagenome ERZ509217 (study PRJEB26280, sample SAMEA2338831) | human gut metagenome | biome: human gut; feature: human-associated habitat; material: faeces...
CCATGCAGTATCAAATCACAGGAGAACCCATGCCGGTGGTGATCTGCCAGCTGGCCAGCGGAGAGAGCATGATCACAGAGAAGGGGTCCATGGTCTGGATGAGCCCCAACATAGAGATGCAGACCTCGGCGGGCGGCATCGGCAAGGCTTTCGGGAGGATGTTTTCCGGCGAGTCCATATTTCAGAATATCTATACCGCCCGGGGCGGCGCGGGGATGATCGCCTTTGCCTCCAGCTTCCCCGGTTCCATCCGGGAGGTGGAGGTCATGGACGACCGCCCGATGGTGGTGCAGAAGGCCGGCTTCCTGGCAGCGGAGGAGGGGGTGGAGCTGTCCATCTTCTTCCAGAAGAAAACGGGCGCCGGATTTTTCGGCGGCGAGGGCTTCATCATGCAGAAGCTGTCCGGCCGTGGCAAGGCTTTCGTGGAGATCGACGGCTCTGCGGTGGAGTACGAGCTGAAGGCGGGGGAGAAGATGGTGGTAGACAGCGGAAACCTGGCCATGATGGACGCAACCTGCTCCATTGACATCCAGACGGTGAAGGGCGTCAAAAACGTCCTCTTTGGCGGTGAGGGGCTGTTCAACACCGTGGTCACCGGCCCGGGGCGCATCGTGCTCCAGACTATGCCCATCAATAATTTTGCGGCGGCGGTGGCGTCTGTCCTGCCCAGCAGCAAGTAAACAAGGAGCAGAAAAATCGCTCTTCCGGACTCAAAGGTCTGGGAGAGCGATTTTTCTGCTCACAGGGGTTCGGCGGCTACCGGATTGATGAGAGAGCCGATGCCCTGGATGCGCATCTCCATCACGTCGCCGGGATGGACCGGACTGACACCGGAGGGGGTGCCGGTGAAGATCACGTCGCCAGGTTCCAGGGTGAGGGCCTGAGAGAGATAGCTCACCAGGTGGAAGGGGTCAAAGATGAGATTGCGGGTGTTGGAGTGCTGCTTCCGCTCCCCGTTGACAAAGCTCTCGATCTCCAGCCCGGCCCGGGGGTCCACATCGGTGACGATACAGGGACCGATGGGGCCGAAGGTATCAAAGCCCTTGCACAGCGCCCACTGCCCGGTGGGGGACTGGAGATCCCGGGCGGTGACGTCGTTGCCCACGGTGTAGCCCAGAATATAGTCCGGGGCCTGCTCCGGGGTGACATGGCGGGCATGCCGGCCAATGACCACTACCAGCTCCGCCTCATACTCTACCTGCCGGGTCAGGGCACGGGGATAGAGGACCTTCTGCCCATGGGCGGCCAGGCAGCTGGGCGGCTTAAGGAAGATGTTTGGGTCGGTGGGAATGGGGGTGTGGAACTCCTCGGCGTGATCCCGGTAGTTGAAGCCAACCGCCAGCATCTTGCCGGGAGAGCAGGGGGGCAGGAGCTTCAGACCGTCCAGGAGAAAACCCTCTCCGGTCTCCTCCCACCAGCCAAACAGGTCACCGGACAGGGTGTAGACCACGTCGTCCTCCACGCGGCCATAGGTGGGGCCGTCCGGCCCCAGAAAACGAATGAATTTTGCCATCTTGCATTACCTCCCGCACTCAGAATGAAGGATGCTTCCTGCTTCTAGTGTACTCCGGACGGAGAAAAAAGGCAAGTGGAAAGGAAGATGCTCCGGGCACGGCGGACAAGGGGACAAAAGTGCGTCTCCCGGATCGGGAGACGCACTCGGCTTTTCGTAAGCTTTTTTCAGGGACAGATGTTTCAGGATCAGACAGGGGAGTTCGAGGGGGCGGCAGCCCGCCTCGAATGAGATCACATCCCCCGCAGCCTTTGTACGTCAAGGGCTGCGGCGAGCAAAGCGAGGACTTTTCCGCCCCAGAGCGGGCGGAAAAGTAGCGGGATGCATGCTGTGGAAAACGTCCATGGAGGATTTCCCCACAGAATAAGCGTATCTCCCGGACCAGGAGACGCGCTTGGACGGGGACGGAGTCAGAAGTCGTCCTGATCCATCAGAGTGACGGTGAACTCCAGGTGCTCCCCGCCCCGCAGGACCTCCAGGAGCAGGGAGTCGCCCACGTCCAGGGTGCGCTTGATCCGCTCCAGGTCGGCGAAGGTCTGGACCTGCTGCCCGTTGGCCGCCACGATGATATCCTGGGGCTGAATGCCCTGCCGGTGGCAGTCGCTGTCCGGATCTACCTCCTCCACCACCAGACCGCCGTTCTCCCCCTGGCCCCGGCGTACGACCAGGGAGGGGCGGGTGACCGGCGCTCCAGCGATGAGGCGGTCCACCACCTGCTTGACCCGGGTGGTGGGGATGGCGAAGCCCAGCCCCTCGGCAGAGCCGTCGTCTGCCACGATCTTGATGGTGGTCACCCCCACCACCTGGCCCCGGTCATTGAGCAGGGCGCCCCCGGAGCTGCCGTAGTTGATGGCTGCGCTGGTCTGGAGGAGGTACATGGTGGTCCCTTCCACTGATACCGGCTGATCCAGGGCAGACACGATGCCCGGCGTGATGGTGGAGCGGTAGCCCATGGGGTTGCCGATGGCGGAGACGGGGTCTCCGCTGCGGAGCAGGGTGTCATCGCCAAATTGGGCGGGGGTGAGGCCGGAAGCGTCGATCTTCAGCACCGCCAGATCCTCCAAAGGCTCGAAGCCCACCAACTGGGCGGACCAGAGCGAGTCGTCGGAGAGGGTGACGTTGACCTGTTCGGCGCCGGCGATGATATGGGCGTTGGTAACGATATATCCGTCGGCAGTGAGTACGATCCCAGTACCGGTAGAGACCATTCCGGCGCTGTATGCGGTCAAGGCCGCAATGGAGGGGGCGGCCTTTTCATAGACCTGGGTGTAGGTCAGCGCCTCACCGGAGGGGGGAGTAATGGAGAGGATGACGCCGGTGCCGGTCTCCGCCTGCGGAATGGAAGGGGGCGCGGAGAGGTCCTCCTCCTGCTCCCAGCTGCTGTATCCCGGGTCGGACCCAGAGGGGACGGGGTCCGCGGAACGGGGGGCGAGGCCGCCATTGAACAAGACTGCAAGGGCGGTGAGGGAGACGATCAAAGCCAGCGCGATGAGAAAGCCGATCCGACCGCTGTGGCGGTGTTGGGGCGGCCTGGGAGGACGGTATTTCTGGGGCGGGATTACCACGGCGGGCGGCGGGGAGAAGGGGCGGGCAGGCTGCTCCCAGGGGCCGCCCTGCCAGAGCCCATCGCTTCGATTGTCCATAGAAGAAACCTCCCCGCGCCCTGGGGCGCTCAGTTCAGTGTGAAGATTCCTGCTCGGAGCAGGGGGACATGGGGGCGAAGGGCCGCCCGCACGCCCTTCCAGTCAAAGAATATGCCGCAGGGGGGACAAACATACGCGGCCGGACGAAAGGGGCCCGCGCCGCAGGCCCAAAGAAAACGTCACAGAGGAGCCTGGAAGAACTCAGGCGAGGGTGAGGGTGAAGGTAAAGTTGGTGACACCGTCCTCACTGGTCACGGTGATGTTTTCTTTTAGATTGCCCAAAATGGTCTTGACGATATACAGACCCAGGCCCACGCCCTCCCGGTCCATGCTTCTGGAGTAGTCCGCCTTGTGGAAGCGGTCAAAGAGGAGAGAGAGCTCGTCTGGAGGGATGGTGGCCCCCAGATTGCGGATGGAGGTGTACGCCTTGCCGTCCTTTTTGGTGATCTGGACCGTGATGGTGGTCCCCTTGGCGGCAAATTTGGCGGCGTTGTCCAGCAGGTTGTAGCACACCTGGGTCACCGAATCCGGGTCGCCCCACACCTTCAGGGGCTCGTCCGGCATTTTAACATCCACATCCAGGTCACGTCCGGTGATCTTGCCCTCCAGGCTGACCAATACCTGGGAGACGGTCTCCGTGAGGTCGAACTGCTCCTGAGCGGTGATGTTCTCCGTCAAAGCATTGAGGCGGGACAGGTCCAGCATCCGCCGCACCAGCCGGGACAGGCGGCGGGTCTCAGAGACGATGATCTCCAGGGAGTCCCGTTCCCGCTCCGGGGGGATGGTGCCGTCCAGGATGCCCTCCGCAAAGCCGGAGATGGTGGTCATGGGGGTCTTGAGCTCGTGGGAGACATTGGCGATGAACTCGCTGCGCTGGGTCTCCACCTTGGACAGGGAGGCGGCCATGGAGTTGAAAGCCTCCGCCAGGGTGCCCACCTCGTCGCACCGGTTCTCATAGCCTGTGACCCGCACGTCGAACTCCCCCTGCCCGAATTTTCGGGCGGCCTCTGCCATCTCGTTCAGCGGACGGACCTGATGGGAGGAGGTGATGGAACTGGCGATCACGGCGATGAGCAGCACCGTCACAGCGGTAAAGAAAAAGATGGTGGCGGTGGCACGCCACATCTCGGAGACGCTGGAAGTGTCGGAGGAGACCAGCACCAGCCCCTGAGGGATGGTGGCTCCGCCGAAGATGATGCCGAAGGGGTAGGCGGCCAGATACCGCTTCTCGGAGTAGATGCCGTCCAGGTTGGTCAGGCCGTTGTAGGAACCGCTGGACAGCACCTGCTGGAGGACCCGCTGGGGGATGCGGCTGTCGGTGTAATTGGACAGGTCGGAGGAGCTGCCGCCGGAGGCATAGATGATATCCCCGTCCACATCGGAGAGCAGCACGTTGGAGTCGGAGACAGAAGCCAGGGTAGCCACATAGCTGCGGAAGTAGACATCCAGGCTCCCAGACTGCTGGATATATTCGGAAGTAAAGGAGGCGATATAGTCGGCGTTGCGCTCCATGGCGTCCCGCTTTTCTGCGATGATATAGCGGTAGGAGAGCATCATGAAAGCGGCGGACAGCATGAAAAAGGAGAGAAAGACGATGGCCACCATCATGAACAGCTGGCGCTTATACAGGCTTTTCAAGGCAAACACCTGCCTCAGCCGGGCGTCCCGGCGGGGGAGACCTCGAACTTGTAGCCCACGCCCCAGACCGTTTTCAGACGCCACTGGTCGCTGACCCCCTCCAGCTTCTCCCGCAGGCGCTTGATATGCACGTCCACAGTGCGGGAGTCTCCGAAGTAGTCAAAGCCCCACACCTCATCCAGCAGTTGGTTGCGGGTGAATACCCGGTTGGGGGAGGAGGCCAGGTGGAACAGCAGCTCCAGCTCCTTGGGCGGGGTGTCCACCGGCTGGCCGTTGACGATCAGCTCATAGGAGTCCAGATTGATGACCAGCTTGTCAAAGGCCAGTTTTTTGGCGCCCCCCTCCTCCTCGCCGCCGGCGGTGCGCCGCAGCACAGCGTGGATGCGGGCCAGGACCTCCTTCATCTCAAAGGGCTTGACAATATAGTCGTCCGCACCCATTTCCAGGCCGGAGACCTTGTCGCTGGTCTCCCCCTTGGCGGTGAGCATGATGACGGGCACCTTGCTGCTCTCCCGGATCTTTTTCAGTACGGACCAGCCATCCATTACCGGCAGCATGATGTCCAGCAGCACCAGGTCGGGCTGGAAAGCCCGGAACTGCACCACCCCCTTGCCGCCGTCCTTGGCCACCAGGGGCTCAAAGCCCTCTTTTTCCAGGTAGAGGTTCAGAAGCTCCGCAATGTTGCTGTCGTCCTCTACGATCAGAACTTTTTTTGCCATCATCAGCACCGCCTTTTCCATGTTTCGGGGAAGAGACAGGGCGCTCCCCAAAGTTTATCCTGTGACCGGGAGCGCGTGCCACGGCCCCGCATCACACCGTTCTCCTTCTATTATAAGGGATTTTGCCCCTCTTGGGTGAATTTTTTGTAAATATCCCTCAGTTTTGGACGCTCCGCTGATCGATATAGGAGTGATCCACCTGGATCACCGGGTAGTAGTGATCGGACAGGGCTCGGATCGACCGGGTGAGCTGCTCCAGCACCTGCTGGTCGGTGAGGCGGAAGCCATAGGGGACCACCACGTCAAAGATCAGGTTGGTGTGGAGCGGACCAGCTGTGATGCGGAAATCGTGGATGGTGAGGACCGGGTCCAGCTCCTGGGTGAGCCGGGTCACCTGGTCCCGCAGGGCCAGGGTGCGCTCGTCATTGACCACCGGGTCCACGTGGATGACGGTCTCGATGTGGTGGCGCTCCTTCAGTTCCCGCTCGATGTGGTCCACTACGTCGTGGATCTCCAGCAGGTCGCAGCCGGCGGGGACCTCCACGTGGAAGGACATCATGGCCCGCCCGGGGCCGTAGTCATGGTAGACTAGGTCGTGGATGTTGAGGATGTGGGGGTGGGACAGGACCAGCCGGTCGATATCGGCGGCCAGCGAGGGGTCCATGGGGCGGCCCAGCAGAGGGTCCAGGGTCTCCCTGGCAGAATCCCACCCAGTCTTCAGGATGAACACTGCCACCAGCAGGCCGGCGAAGCCGTCCACCTGGACATGGAGGAAGTGAGAGATCAGAGTGGACAGGAGAACGACCCCAGTGGAGACGGAGTCGGAGAGGGAGTCTGCTGCGGTGGCCTCCATGGCGGCGGAGCCGATGCGGCGGCCAAGGGTCCGGTTGAAGAAAAACATCCACAGCTTTACCAGGATGGAGAGGAAGAGAATGACCACCGCCATCCAGGAGAAGGTGGTGACTTCCGGGGAAAAGATCTTCTCCAGGGAGGACTTGCCAATCTCCACCCCCATCAGAAGGATGGCCAGGGCCACCACCAGACCGGTGAGGTACTCCATCCGTCCGTGGCCGAAGGGGTGCTCTTGGTCGGCGTCCTGCCCGGCCAGCCGGAACCCCACCAAGGTGATGACGGAGGAGGCAGCATCAGACAGGTTGTTGAAGGCATCGGCCACCACGGCAATGGAGCCGGTGGCCAGACCGGAGAGGAGCTTGCCCAGAAAGAGCAGGGCATTGAGCGCGATGCCCACGCCCCCGGACACAGAGCCGCACCGCTGACGGACCTGGGGGTCTCCGGGATCCGCACCGGGGGGGAGCAGAAGACGAATGAGAAACGCGGTCACGGGGACTCCTCCTGTCATTTCGGAATTTTATTATTATCCCACATCTGGAAGGAGCAGTCAAGAAAAAGGAGGTGGGGACCCTTTTTACTTCGGGACTGATGGGCTCCAACTCCATCGATTTTACTATACATTGAACAGAGCAGAAAACTATGATAAAATAGACAGAAAATAAATTCCCAATTTGCCTAGGAGGAAGTAGTATATGAAATGTTTAGATTGTGGAATGGAAATGGAACAAGGAACTGTTGAAGGTATTGGACAAAGTGGTGGACATTGGTATGAATTTACTTCTAATGAAGAAAAGAAAAAATGTGGGCTAAAAGGTTTTTTTACCCGAAAAACTATCAGCGTAGAAACTTCTGTTCTTGAAAAAACTGCATGGTACTGTCCTAAATGTAAGAAGATTTTAATGTGGATGGACAGCAACGAATAATATAAATCCTGATTTAACAGAGGAGCATGGTAGTATGAAAAAAACAATAGCTTTGATATCCTTACTGGTTTTAATGCTTTGGCTGGTCGGCTGCAACAAAAAAACGGTCAATATCAACTTTCCATTTGAGGTTGGAGATGTTGAAACCATTGAACTGTACCGCTATGCGGGAGCGCCCGTTTCAGCAGAAAAGAAAGTTGTTGATGCAGAAGAAACTATAAAAGACCTGTATGATATGTTCGAGGGGCTGACCTTAGAACTCAAAGAAGTAGAAGAAACCACAGGAGCAAAGATAACCAGTTTTAGATTTAATCTATCCGACGGAACGACCTACGAATTGATTTATGGCTGCTATGGAGTAAAGACTGGCAATCTAAAATCCTCAACAGGTAATTTTGAATACTTTACGAGTGAAGACATTGGAGCTTATTGGAGCGATATTGACCTTGAAGCAGTTGCCGTTGAAGAAAGCGAGCTGCCGAAGTAAGCTGCCTCGTTTTAATTTTTGGACTGGGCTTGTATTGAAAAAGTGCATACTAAATTTTCATCATCAGTGTGTTGGTATGTGCCTTTTGAGGTTTGCAGCATGCAGGTCAAACATAGACTAGGGAAAAGCTCCACCTGTTCAAGGGTGGAGCTTTTTCTGTGTATTTCGGCGAATAAATCGTTGGGCAGGCCTAAATCAGCCCAAATGGGACAAGGGAAAACCATGTGTTGCCAACCGCCCGCGCCGGGGGGCGGGGACGGGGAGATCAGCCCCGGGGGGAGGGGCAGCGGGCCTCCAGGGCCACCCAGCCGTTCTTCTCCCGCCGGCCGGTGAGGGTCAGCCCCTGGCGGACCAGGGCCTCCTCCACCTCGTGAGCGCGGGTGTCGATGATGCCGGAGCACAGGAACACCCCATCCTCCGCCAGCAGAGCGGGGACCTGAGCGGACAGGGGGATGATCACGTCGGCCACGATGTTGGCCAGCACCAGATGATAGCGCTGACAGGCCAGCTGGGCGGCCAGCGCCCGGTCGGAGAGGATATCTCCCGCCCGGACGGTATAGCGGTCCCGGCCGATGCCGTTGAGGGCGGCATTCTCATAGGCCACATCCACCGCTTTGGGGTCGATGTCCACCGCGGCGGCGGTGCTGGCACCCAAGCACAGAGCAGCGATGGAGAGGATGCCGCTGCCGCAGCCCAGGTCCAGCACGGGCCGGCCGGTGAGGGTGTGCTCCTCCACCCCCTCCAGGCAGAGCTGGGTGGACGCGTGGGAGCCGGTGCCGAAGGTGAGGCCGGGGTTGAGGTACAGGGGGCTGCGGCCCTCTGGAACGGGCTCATCCCGCATCCACTCGGGCACTACATAGAGGCGCCGGCCGACCTCCAGAGGTTTATAGTACTTCTGCCAGCTGTACGCCCAATCGTTGTCCGTCAGGGGGGTGACGGTGTACTCCGCGTCCAGGCCACGTGTGTACTGCTCCAGCTGGACCCGGCCGGCCCCGTCGTCGGTGACGTAGAACTTCACCCGGGTGACGCCCCGCATCCGGTCCATCAGCTCCTGGTCCACATAGTCCCAGTACTGCCGGTTCTGCTCCAGAAACTGCTGGAACTCCCCCTCATCCTCGATGACCAGCCCGGTCATGCCCGCGGCGGTCAGCTTGGCGGTCACCTCGTCCAGGCGGTCCGGGGTGGTGTTGACGGCCACTTCCAGCCATTTGATCTCGTCCATGGAGACGCTCCTTTGTGATGAAAATAGAAGTTGGCTCAGCGCTGAGTGCCCAGATAAAACAGGGCCAGGGTGCCGGGGCCGGAGTGGGCGCCGATGACGGGGCCCACATAGTTGATGCGGATGTCCTGGGTGCCGAAGCGCTCCCGGACCATCTGGGCCACGGCCTCCGCGTCCTCCAGGCAGTCGCCGTGGCTGATGAAGACGGTCTGTTTCCCCGCCTCGGTGACGGTCTTTTCCATCTTGTCTACCAGGGCCTTCAGGGAGGACTGCCGGCCCCTGGCCTTGCCGATGTTGATGAGGTGCCCCTCGTCGTCCACGTGGAGCACAGGCTTGATCTGGAGCATGGAGCCCACCACGGCGGTGGTGGCGGAGATGCGCCCGCCCCGCTTGAGGAAGTGCAGGTCATCCACCGTGAACTGGTGGCAGAGGGAGAGCTTGTTGGCCTCGGCCCAGTCCCGGACCTCCTCGATGGTGCGGCCCTTCTTCCGCTCCTGGGCGGCGTACCACACAAGCAGCCCCTGGCCCAGGGAGGCGCACAGGGTGTCCACAGTGTACAGCTTCCGCTCCGGGTACTTCTCACTCAGCTCCTCCACCGCCAGCTTGGAGGACTGGAAGGTGGCCGACAGACCGGAGGAGAAAGCCAGTACCAGCACGTCCCGGCCAGCCTGGAGCAGGGGCTCGATGGCCTCCACATACTGGTTCATGTTGACTGCGGCGGTGGTAGCCACCTCGCCGGCACGGAGGCGCTGGTAGAAGAGATGGGGGTCCATCTCCCGGTTGTCGGGGTAGTTGTGGTAATCGGCCCCGCCGATGGTGAAAGTGAGGGGAAGTACCTGCACGTCCGCAGCCTGGGCCATCTCTCCGCTCAGGTCGGCGGAGGAGTCGGTGAGAATGATGAAGTCGGACATAAGATTGACCTCCTGATATTTGAACTGGAGCGGTGCCGCTCCGAAGGGATCGCGATGAGATCACTTTTTTGCCTTTTTTGGGGCCTCCTCGCACGGGGGCTGGAGGATATCCAGGATGCGTGCACAGGCCAGCTGGCTGGCATAGCTGCGCAGGGCCAGGTCCAGGGCCAGGCGGGGCAGGTCCTCGGGGGCGGCCTGGGGTGGCAGGGATTGGGCGGTCTCATTCAGCGCCCGGTCCAGGGCCTGGAGGAAGTAGGCGTACAGCTCCTCCGGCGGCTTCTCCCGCTTTTCCCCGGCGGAGACGAGCACCTTCATGTCCCGCACGGAGAGCACCCGCTTCAGGGCGCACACGGCGGTGAGGTAGCCCAGATGGATGGGACCGTACCGCTTCCCGTCCGCCCGGGGGACCAGACCGTCCTTGATATAGTTGTTGACCATGGCAGAGGTGAGGACCTCGCCGTCGTCGAAATGGATCAGCTGGCGGGGCATGTAGGAGATGATCTGATCCATGTAAAGGGCCAGATCAGGCAGCTCCGCCCAGGGGGTGGGACGCTCCTGCTCCAGCCGCTGCTTCAGGTCCAAAAGCTCATCCAAGGGAGAGCCCCCTTTCAAAAGTGGTTATCGTTAGTATATCACAAAATAACAGATACTGCAAAGGAAGATCACACAGACCCGCCTTTTTTCTCCTGACGCTCCTTCTGACGCTGGCGCAGCCGCTCCAGGGCCTGCTTGTGGTCGATGGAGCGCATCTGGGGGAAAGCCCGCAGCAGGCGGCGTTGACCGAAGGTGTGGCGGTCCAGCAGCTCGCTCAGGGATTTGCGCAGCTGTTCCAGCTCCTCCAGACGCTGGGCCCGGCGCAGCGCCAGATCCAGCTGATATTCGCTGCGCTGCTCGGCCAGCTCCTCTTTCCAACTGGCCAGATCCTCCATCAGATCCTCACGCCGGTCGGCCAGGGACTCCTTCCAGTCCGCACCTTTCTCGGCTGCATCCAGCACCCGGTCAGCCAAATTTTCGCCCAAATCATTGGAGAGAGCCTTGATACGGCCGGCCAGCTCGTCGATTTGGCCCAGGCTGCGGTTGATCCGGGCGATGGTGCGCACGGTGGCGGTCAGGTCCACCGCCATGACAGAGACGAAGCAGGCCAGCAGGACCAGGCCCAGGGTGTGGGGGATGTGGAGGATAAGCCATAGCACCGAGGGGTGGATGATCTCCATCACCAGCAGGCAGGCCAGCCCCCAGGCCAGGGAGAAGCGCAGGCAGATATAGCCGCCCAGGTTGAAAGGCTCGTTGGTGTAGTCCCACCAGCGCTGATGGAAAAGCTTCTCCAGCGCGAAGCCAACCCCCAGTTCCAGCAGGGAAGTGAGGAGTACCGAGCCCAGAAAGAGCAGGAGTGTGTTCTCCATAAGAGGGGTGAGGCAGAGGACCACGATGACCACGCCAAAGCCGTAGATGGGACAGACCGGGCCGTTGAGAAAGCCGCGGTTGACAAATTTACCGGTGTTCAGGGCGAAAAAGCAGACCTCCAGGCACCAGCCGAGAAAGGAATAAATAAAAAAGATCCATAAAAACAAATAAAAAGAATGCAAAAGATACCTCCTGCCCTCAGGCTGCGTGGGATGCGTCCATGTCTGTCTGTTAAGAAGTATAGCCGATTTGCCGGGGAAAGTCCAGAAAATTTGTGGGAATACTTGACAGGACGAAAAGGACAGAGTAAAATAATTAGAACTTCAAACTATTTGAAATTCAAAGAAAAATACTTGCCGGCGGAGAGGGGGAGAGCCCGGTGACAGCGGAGCAGGAGCGCTATTTCAAGAGCTTTTTGGACCACATGTTCGACCATATCATGGATCTGGAGGAGCGGGCCCTGCACCACGTGGGGGCGGATGACCTCTCCGTGCGGGAACTGCACGTGCTGGATGCAGTGGGGGAGCGGATGGCGGACGGCCGCAACACCATGACAGGCATCGCCGACGGCCTCTCCATCCAGGTCAGCTCGCTGACGGTAGCGGTGAACACTCTGGTGCGGAAGGGATACCTGGTCCGGGAGAGGGAGAACCGGGACCGGCGGGTGATACGGGTCCTGCTGACTGAGAAGGGGGCGGAGGCCAGCCGGGTCCATACCCAGTTCTATGGCCGGGTAGTCCACCGGGTATGCAGCCGTCTGAATGAGGAGGAGTCCCAGGTGCTGGTCCAGTGCCTGCGTCAGCTGGACGAGCTGTTCGACTCGTTGAAGCGGCCGGGGAAGACCGGCGTCAGTGAAAAAAAGGGAGGTTCTTGACCATGTCCGTTCAGATCCTGACCGACAGCACATCCGATATCCTGCCGGAAGAGGCGGAGCAGAAGGGGGTGCGAGTGGTCCCGCTGCTGGTGAACTTCGGGGAGGAGGCCTTCCGGGAGAATGTGGAGATCACCCACCAGGAGTATTTTCGACGGCTGGCCCAGGCGGAGAGCCTGCCGACCACCAGCCAGCCCACCCCCCAGGACTTCCTGGCCCATTTTGAGCAGGTACGGGACGCGGGGGACAGCCTGGTGTGTGTGCTGCTGGCTTCCAAGCTCAGCGGCACTTTCCAGAGCGCTCAGCTGGCCAAGGAGCTCAGCGGCTACGACGAGATCTATATCGTGGACTCCCAGCAGGCCCTGTGCGGGCTGCGAATGCTGGTAGACTTTGCCTGCGTGCTGCGGGATGAGGGGCTGTCCGCACGGGAGATCGCGGAGCAGGTGGAATCCGCCAGCCACCGGGTGCGCCTGTTCGGCATCGTGAACACCCTGGAGTATCTGCATAAGGGGGGACGCCTGCCCGCCTCCATGGCGGTGGTGGGGACGCTGCTGAAGGTGAAGCCCCTCATCACCCTGCGGGAGGGAGAGGTGGGCATCCTGGGCAAGGGCCTGGGGGTCAAGAACGGCCTGGACAACCTGCTGAAGCTGATGGGGGACGAGATCCATCCTGAGCCCCGTCTGCCCCTGTACTTTGGATATACCCAGACCCACAACCTCTGTGACCAGCTGCGGGAGCGGGTGGTGGAGAAGTATCACCCGGCCCGGGTGGAGCAGAATTCTGTGGGGGCTGTGGTGGGTACCCATGTGGGCCCCGACGGAGCCGTAGTGGTCTACCTGGATCAGGAATAATATTTTGCGGGATTGCGGAAAAAGCCGCCCCTTTCGCCAGCTTGGCGGAGGGGGCGGCTTTCGCTGTTCCCTGCAGGCCTGCATCTCCATGGAAGGCCGCCCCCTCATTTATGGCGGTATGCGCCGTGCCGCCTTTCCTGAGAGAAGGCCTTTCGGGCGGCCCACAATTTTTTCAAAAAAATAGGGCCGGCCTATTGACAAAAGGAAAATGACTGTTATACTGTGCATATAGTATATATACAATATGACCCGAGAGAAAGGATAAGCGCTCCCCTGGGCGGGCCGGCGGCGGTCCGGACGCCGCACGCCTGGTCTGGCGGGGTGCTTATAAGGTGCCGCAAGTGGACATCATCATCAGTAATTCCAGCGGAAAGCCGATCTATGAACAGATCGCGGACCAGGTCAAGGAGCAGATCATGGCAGGCGCGCTGGCGGCAGGGGACGCCCTGCCTTCCATGCGCCTGCTGGCCAAGGAGCTGCGGATCTCCGTCATCACCACCAAGCGGGCCTATGAGGAGCTGGAGCGGGACGGATTCCTGGAGAATGTGCCGGGAAAGGGGTGCTTTGTAGCCCCCCAGAACCGGGAGCTGCTGCGGGAGGCCCAGCTGCGCCGGGTGGAGGAAAAGCTCACCCAGGCCATCGAAGAGGCCCGACGCGGGGCGGTGTCTCTGGAGGAGCTGAAGGAAATGCTGACAGAGCTGTATCAAGAGGTGTAAAGCGATGGAAAACATCATTGTCGCAGAGGGACTGCGGAAGGAATACGACGGATTTGCCCTGGAGGATGTCTCCTTCCGGGTCCCCGGCGGAGCCATCATGGGACTGATCGGGGAAAACGGGGCGGGCAAGACCACCACCATCAAATGCCTGCTGAACCTGGTCCGGCGGGACGCCGGGACCGTCACCCTGCTGGGGATGGATGATCTGGAGGGAGAGAAGGAGATCAAGCAGGATGTGGGAGTAGTGCTGGACGAGTGCTTCTTCCATGACAGCCTGCGGGCAAAGGACGTAGGCGTCATTCTGGCGCCGGTGTACCGGGGGTGGGACGAGGAGCTCTACCGCCGGTATCTGAAGAAATACAAACTGCCGGAGAAAAAATTTATCAAGGAATACTCCCGGGGCATGAAAATGAAGCTGTCCCTGGCGGCGGCCCTGGCCCACCGGCCCCGGCTGCTGATCCTGGACGAGGCTACCGCGGGGCTGGACCCGGTGGTGCGGGATGAGATCCTGGACGAGTTCCAGGGCTTTATCGAGGACGAGGAGCACGCGATCCTTATTTCCAGCCATATCACCAGCGACCTGGAGAAGATCGCAGACTATATCACCTACATCCACCAGGGCCGCGTGGTGCTCTCGGACAGCAAGGACGCCATTCTGGAGCACTATGCCAAGCTGGGCTGCACCCAGGCCCAGTTGCGGGACATCCGGCCCGGAGATCTGGTGCGGGTGCGGAAGGGCAGCTTCGGCTGTGAAGCGCTGGTACGGGACCGGGCGGCCTTTGCCCGGAAATACCCCGGCCTGATGCTGGACCGGGTGACGCTGGAGGATATCATGCTCTTGATCGGAAAGGGGGAGTCGGCATGACCGGCCTGATGATGAAGGATGCCCTTGTGATGCGGAAGACCCTGAGGCTCTATGCCCTGTTCCTGTTGTTCTACTCCGGATTGGCCGTGCTGGGCGTTTTCCCCATGTCCATGGCCCTGGCTATGGTGGAGGTGATCGTGATGGTGCTGCCCATCTCCAGCTTCAGCTATGACGAGGCGGCGAAGTGGGACCGGTACGCAGCTGTGCTGCCCGTGGGACGTACCGCTGTGGTAAAGGCCCGGTATCTCTTCCTGCTGCTGGTGCTGCTGGCGGCGGCGGCCATCGGGCTGGTGGGGAGCATCCTGGCCTCCCTGCTGGCACGGGAGGATCTGGGGGAGCTGCTGGCCACCCTGCTGGTCTCTATGGGCTTAGGGCTGATGATCGCGGACATTATGCTGCCGGTGGTCTATCAGCTGGGGCCGGAGCGGGCCCGGCCTTGGATGTATGTCATCATTTTTGCCCCTATCGTGGTGCTGCTGGGGGGCGCCAAGCTGGGCCTCTTCGATGGGATAGACCTGTCCTGGCTGGATCAGCTGCCCGAGCTTGCTGTCCTGGGGGTCTTTGCCCTGGTGCCACTGGTGCCCCTGGTGGGGATGCTCCTGTCCTGCTGGATCTCCTGCAGGATCTACGCCAGGAAGGAGTTCTGAGGTGGACTGGGCGCGGGCGTCCCTGTGGGGCGGAAAGGCGCTGGGGCTGGCGCTGGCTCTCCTCTGTCTTACCAGGAGCATTGAGCCGGACGGTCCGGCGGCCTGGGGAATAGCGGCCGGGGGTGTCCTCCTGATCCTCTGGGGCGGGGGCCGGGGCGGAAAATGAGCGCGCCGGAACGGCGGGACCCTTGCGCCCGGCCCGGACCCCGTGGTACAATAAAAGGAGAATACAGGGAAAGGGAGCGTGAGCGCCGTGACGACACAGGAGGCGATCCGAGAGCTGCAGAATATCCGCCAGTACTGCGCGGCCAAGTCCATCCCAGCGGTGGATTTTGCCCTCAAAGTGCTTCGGGAGAAGCTGGAGCAGGAGGAAAAACAGTAAAAAGACAGGAAAAAGCCCCGGCATCCGAAAATGCGGATGCCGGGGCTTTTCACTTGAGGGAAATAAGATGGCCGGAAAAGAGCTGGGTCATGCGGCGCGGTGGGACTGGCCGGGGGAGAGCTGCTTCATGATAAACAGGAAAGCCAGCATGAGTACGATGCCCACAGGCAGGGCAATGAAGGGGGTCTGCACGAAACCGGCCACAATATAAGTGACAAAGGAGATGACCGCACAGGAGATGGCGTAGGGAAGCTGCGTGGACACGTGGTTCACATGGTCGCACTGAGCGCCGGCAGAGGCCATGATGGTGGTGTCAGAGATGGGGGAGCAGTGGTCGCCGCACACAGCGCCCGCCATGCAGGCGGAGATGCAGATGATGCCCAGGGGATTGTCCAGGGGGAAGACGTTCTGCACGATGGGGATCAGGATGCCGAAGGTGCCCCAGCTGGTGCCGGTGGCAAAGGCCAGGCCGCAGCCGATGAGGAACACAATGGCGGGCAGGAAGTTCTGCAGGCTCTCCGCATTGTTGTACACAAAATCACGGACAAAATATTTGGCGCCCAGGGAGTCGGTCATGGACTTCAGAGACCAGGCAAAGGTGAGGATGAGGATGGCGGGGACCATGGCCTTGAAGCCCTCAGGAACGCAGGACATCATCTCCTTGAAGGACATGGACCGGCGCACGGTGTAGTAGATCAGGGCGAAGAGCAGGCCGAAGGCAGAGCCGAACATCAGGCCCACGGAGGCGTCCGAATTGGAGAAGGCAGAGACAAAGTCGGTGCCGGAGAAGAAGCCGCCGGAGTAGATCATGCCGATGACGCAGCAGACGACCAGCACCGCGATGGGCAGCACCAGGTCCATGACCGTGCCCTTGGTGTCGTCGATCTCCTCATCCAGCATGGCATAGGGGTTGGAACCGGAGAAGAGGTCGTTGTTCTCAATGGCGTTGCGCTCGAACTTGGCCATGGGGCCGAAATCCACCTTCATCAGGACCAGACCCAGCATCATTACGATGGTGAGCAGGGCATAGAAGTTATAGGGGATGGCCCGGATGAACAGGGTCAGACCCTGGCCGTCCTCCGCAAAGCCAGAGACGGCGGCCGCCCAGGAAGAGATGGGGGCGATGATGCACACCGGGGCAGCGGTGGCGTCGATGATATAAGCCAGCTTGGCCCGGGACACATGATGCCGGTCGGTGATGGGGCGCATCACACTGCCCACGGTGAGGCAGTTGAAGTAATCGTCGATGAAGATCAGGCAGCCCAGCACGATGGAGGCCAGCTGAGCGCCCACCCGGCTCTTGATGTTCTTCTTGGCCCAGCGGCCGAAAGCGGCGGAGCCGCCCGCCTTGTTCATCAGGCACACCATGGTGCCCAGGATGACCAGGAAGATCAGGATGCCCACGTTGTAGCTGTCAGACAGGACGGAGACGATGCCGTCGCTGAACACGTGGACGAGGGTGCCCTCAAAGGCAAAGTTGGAGTAGAGCAGGCCGCCCACCAGGATGCCGATGAACAGGGAGGAGTAGACCTCCTTGGTGATCAGGGCCAGGGCGATGGCGATGACCGGGGGCAACAGGGAGAAGGCGGTGTTGTAAAAGCTGCTGGGGGACTGGACATAGCCGGTCCCGCCGCAGGTGGCACACACATTGGTCCCGCCGCAGGACTCGCACTGTGGGTCCAGGCCGTAGCACACCATACAGGCGGTGCTGGTGCCGCAGTCGGGACACTCGATCATCTTGCTGCCCGGCTCGTCGGTGGGGTTGGAGGCGAAGACGGAGGTGGTCAGGGCCAGCAGCAGCATGACCACCAGCACCGCCCGTGTGATCCAGGTGCGTCGCGTTCTCATAGAAATCGTTCCTTCCTTTCTTTTGATCCACACACATCCCAGCTGAAGCGGCGGTCAGACAAAAGAAAAGGCCATGGCGCGCGATTCCGGAGCGGCCATGGCGAAGGGGGGGGCGGTCTGGCGGCGAAAACAGGCCAGACGGCAGGCCCCCCTGGATAGCGCTCCACTTGCAGTGACAGTCCGGGGGATTTTCTCCCCCGGCCCAGGAGGGGACGCCCAGGCAGGCGGCCCGACCTTCGGCGGCGTTCCCTCTCCCCCGGGACGGCTGCCTGGCCTCTGTCCCGGCGTACGCATGAGCGCCGCGCCTCTATCCGACACGATTCAGTTGGAAGTGCAAGTATCCTACCACGCCTCTGTCAAAAAGTCAAGGCATTTGACGGGCGGTTTGGGAAAAAACGAGAAAAAAGTCAGCTGTGGGACATGAAAAAGGTGAAAGTCCCGGTGGCCACGGTTTCACCGGACACATTGGTCAGCTCCACCTGGATGACGGAGAGGTGGTAGCCCATCTTCTTCGGGGAGGCAGTGCAGAAGATGCGGGGGCCATCGGCGGGGCGGAGGAACTCCATGGTGCTGCTGGAGGTGACGCAAAGCCCCCCTTTGGAACAGGCGCAGCACCCGCCCACTGTGTCCGCCAGGGTGGCCAGGGCGCCGCCATGGACCTTACCGTGGGGGTTGATGCTGTTGGGGCCCACCTCCAGCACCCCCTGGGCAAAGCCGGGCTCCACCCGGGTGACCAGAACGCCGCTCTCATAGGAGAACTGGTGGGGGGCATTGACCACGGAGTTGAGGTGGACTCCGGGCAGGTCGGCGTTGGAAGAAGAGAGAGACAAGGGAAACACTCCTTTTTCACAAAAAGTCTGAAAGAGGGGAAAACGGGGAGAGTTGTATCCATCCGCCCCTCCGGCGCATAGGATGGGGAGAATCCAGGCGGGCGCAGGCCCGAAATAAGGAGGGAGCGACTGTGGAACAGAGACAGACCGCCCCGGCCCAGGACACGGAGCGGGCGGTGGTGGATTTGGAGACCTTTGAGCGGGTCTGGCGCAGAGTGATGCCCAACCAGGACATGAGCCCCATCCAGGTGGGGGCGCCGACCGGGCCGGGGACCGGGGTGGAGCGGCAGGCGGAACGGATACCCGCCCCGGCGCAGCTCCAGAATCAGGATCAGGGGGCCGCCCCGGCGGCCCAGATCCAGAGCTCGGCGCAGCTCCAGCCCCAGAGCCAAGTTCCCGCTCCGGCGGAGCAGGCCGCTGGGCAGGTCCGGCAGCTGGAGGAGTTGATGGAAGGGGCCTGGATGGGCCACAGGATCTATCTGGAGCTGGCCCGGCGGGCCCGGGGCAGCGGGGCCCGGACCCTGAACGCCCTGGCGGCGGAGCAGCGCAGGACGGCCCAGCGGCTGGCGGCCTGCTGGTTCCTGCTCACCGGCGCCTGCTACCACTTCTCCAGCCCGCCCATCCCGCGGGTCTGCCCCCTGGCCGCAGCGCTGCGGGAACAGTTCCTGCAGGAGCAGAAGTGGAGACGGTTATGCCAGCGGGCGGCAGCGGAAGGGGACAGCACCGCCTGCGGGGGGCTGTATGACACGCTGGACGGGCAGGCGGAGCACCGCATGGAGGCCATCCGATGCCTGCTGGAGCAGATGCAGCCCCTGCCCAGCGGGGGTTGACGGATGGAGAAAATCTGATAGACTTGAGCCATAAGGACCAGAGGGTATCTTAACACGAAAGAGGGCCGGTGTCATGTGTCAATTTCAACAGTTCCGATTTCCGTCCAGCGATGGGAGCAGCTCCTGCTACGCCGGGGCGTGGCTGCCCCCGGAGGAGCCTCGGGGCGTGGTGCAGATCGTACACGGGGTGGGGGAGCACATCGGCCGCTATGAGACAGCGGCCCGATTCCTGACCCGACAGGGCTTTCTGGTGTGCGGCGAGGACCACCTGGGACACGGGAACACGGTCCAGGACGGCCGCTACGGCGCCTTCGCCCCCCAGAACGGGTGGAAGCTGGTAGTGGCCGACATCGCCCGACTGCGCCGCATCCAGGGGGAGAAGCATCCGGGCGTCCCCTACTTCCTCCTGGGCCACTCCATGGGCTCTTTCCTCACCCGGACCTACCTCATCGACTATCCGGGGACGGTGGACGGAGCCATCCTGTCGGGGACCGGGCAGGAGCCCGCCCCCCTGGTGGCTTTCGGAAAGCTGCTGGCCGGACTGGAGTGCCGCCGGCTGGGGTATGACGGGGTGAGCCCGCTGGTGGACCGCCTCTCCCTGGGGGCCTATAACCGCAGGTTCCGGCCCAACCGGACCAGCGCGGACTGGCTCTCCCGGGATGAGGAGCAGGTGGACGCCTATCTGGCCGACCCGCTGTGCAGCCACAAGTCCAGCGTGTCCATGTTCCGGGACATGATGGGCGGTCTCCAGTACATTGCCCGCCGGGAGAACCTGGCGCGGATGGACCCGGACACGCCGGTCTATTTCTTCTCTGGGGACCAGGACCCGGTGGGCGGCATGGGAAAAGGGGTGCGCAAAGTGTACGCCATGTTCCAGGCGGCGGGCTGCCGGGACGTGACCCTGAAGCTGTATCCAGGCGGCCGACACGAGATGTTTAACGAGCTGGACTGGCAGCAGGTCTTTGACGACCTGCTGGCCTGGCTGGAGGCCCACAT
>ENA-ORUM01001369-ORUM01001369.1-human-gut-metagenome-genome-assembly--contig:-NODE-1369-length-20095-cov-3.224950_pt1 | contig 20095 bp, 12 predicted proteins | sample MGYA00242083_ERZ509217 | MGnify/ENA primary metagenome ERZ509217 (study PRJEB26280, sample SAMEA2338831) | human gut metagenome | biome: human gut; feature: human-associated habitat; material: faeces...
AAGGGCTCAATGAGATTGCCGCCTGCCGGGTGTGCTGCGTGGAGGTGGAGGGGGAACGGGCCATGGTCACCGCCTGCAACAACCCCGTCCAGGAGGGCATGGCCGTCCATACCAACTCCCCCCGGGCCCGCAGCACCCGACGCATCAACGTGGAGCTCATTCTGTCCCAGCACGACTGCAAGTGCGCCACCTGTGTGCGTAGCGGCAACTGCCAGCTCCAGGAGATTGCCAACGACCTGGGCATTCTGGAGCTGCCCTTTGAGATCCAGCTGCCCCAGGGCTTGCGGAAGGCCTGGACCACCACCTTCCCCCTCTTCCACGACTACAACAAGTGCATCAAGTGCATGCGCTGCATCCAGGTGTGCGACAAAATCCAGTCCCTGAGCATCTGGGACGTGGCCGGAACCGGCAGCCGTACCACCATCGACGTATCCAATAACCGGGTCATAAAGGACTCGGACTGTGCCCTGTGCGGCCAGTGCATCACCCACTGTCCCACCGGCGGCCTGCGGGAGCGGGACGACACCCAGCGCGCCTTTGCCGCCCTAGCCGACCCGGACAAAATTACCGTGGTCCAAGTGGCTCCCGCGGTGCGCACCGCCTGGGGCGAGGCCTTCGGACTGCCCCGGGAGCAGGCTACCATGGGCCGTATGGCCGCCGCCCTGCGCCGGCTGGGCTTCCGCTACATCTTCGACACCAACTTCACCGCCGACCTCACCATCATGGAGGAGGGCAGCGAGTTCTTCCGCCGCCTCCAGCGGGGCGACATGGCCCAGTACCCCATGTTCACCAGTTGCTGCCCCGGCTGGGTGCGCTTCCTCAAGGGCCAGTATCCTCAGCTTACCGGGCAGCTGTCCACCGCCAAGAGCCCGCAGCAGATGTTTGGTAGCCTGACCAAGAGCTGGCTGGCCCAGAAGCTGGGAGTGGAGCCGGAGAAGATTTTCTGCGTGTCCATCATGCCCTGCGTGGCCAAAAAGGCAGAGAGCGAGCTGCCCACCATGGCCACCGAGCACGGTCCTGACGTGGACCTGGTGCTCACCACCCGGGAGTTTGTGCGCATGCTGCGCGCCGACAAGATTATCCCCTCCCTCCTTCCGGAGGAGGGCCTGGACGACCCCATGGGTGTATCCACCGGCGCCGGTATCATCTTCGGCACCACCGGCGGCGTGATGGAGGCCGCCCTGCGTTCCGCTTCCTTCCTGCTCACCGGGCAGAACCCCGACCCAGAGGCATTCTCCCAGCTGCGTGAGGGGCCCGACCTGCGGGAGGTCACCTACGACCTGGCGGGCACCTCGGTGCGCTGCGCCGTGGTCAGCGGCCTGGGCAACACCCGGAAGCTGCTGGATCGCATTCTGGCGGGCAAGATCCATTACGACTTCGTGGAGGTTATGGCCTGTCCCGGCGGCTGCGTGGGCGGCGGCGGCCAGCCCATTGACAAGGAGGACCGGGAGCTAGGCGGCATCCGCGGCGACCGGCTCCACCAGCTGGACGGTCAGGCCCCCCTGCGCTTCTCCCACGAGAATCCCCAGGTCCAGGCCCTGTACCGGGAGTTTTTGGGCAAACCCCTCAGCGAGATCTCCGAGTACCTGCTCCACAGTGACCACACTGCTTGGGCCATGCCCAACCAGCGGGAAACCGAATAATTTCCTTCTCAAAAATTCAGCAAGCTAAACCGATATGGTTTTGCTTTAATTTGTTTGATGTTATATTCCACAGCAGTAACCATGCTGTGCATTATATGCCTGTGTAGTTTTATTTTGCAAAACTGTGTTGTGGCTGCCACCCCAGTGATATAATCAAAATGCTAGGATAGACTATCAGAAAAGGGGGACGGGATTATGGAAGCAAGAACATATCTCGCGGTGGATCTGAAGAGCTTCTACGCCTCGGTGGAGTGCGTGGAGCGGGGGGCTGGACCCCATGACCACCAACCTTGTGGTAGCAGATCTGACCCGCACGGAGAAAACCATCTGTCTGGCCGTCACGCCGGCGCTGAAAGCGTATGGAATTCCGGGACGGGCCCGGCTCTTTGAAGTAATCCAGAAGGTCCGGGAGATCAACGCTCAGCGACGGCAGCGGGTTCCCAGCACGTCTTTTCCGGCTCTTCCAGTAATGATCTGGAGTTGAGAGCCAATCCTGCGCTGGAGCTGGATTATATCGTGGCCCCGCCGCGCATGGCCCGCTACATGGAGTGGAGCGCCCGCATATATCAGGTGTACCTCCGCCATGTGGCGCCGGAAGATATCCACCCCTATTCCATCGACGAGGTGTTCATGGACATCACGCCCTATCTTCAAACTACCGGCCTGGCCCCGTGGGAATTCGCAAAGCGGGTGGTCAAAGATGTACTTGACACCACTGGAATTACCGCCACCGCGGGGATCGGTCCCAACCTCTACCTCTGCAAAGCTGCGCTGGACATCGTCTCCAAACATATCCGACCGGATAAAGACGGTGTCCGCATCGCGAGGCTGAATGAGCTGAGCTACCGGCAGCTCCTGTGGTCCCATCGCCCTATTACAGATTTTTGGCGGGTGGGGCCGGGGTATGCGAAAAGGCTGGCGGAGCACGGCATTTATACGATGGGGGACATCGCGCGCTGCTCTCTCGGCGGCCCGGGTGACCTGCACAATGAAGACCTGCTCTATAAGCTGTTCGGGATCAATGCAGAGCTGCTGATCGATCACGCCTGGGGGTGGGAGCCCTGCACGATATCAGACATCAAAGCCTATCGGTCGGAATCCAACAGCCTTGGATCAGGTCAGGTCCTCCAATGCCCATACAGTGCTGAGAAAGCCCGCATCGTGATACGTGAGATGGCGGATGCGCTGGCCCTGGAGCTGGTGGAAAAGGGGCTTGCAACGGATCAGCTGACTCTGACCGTAGGATATGATATTGAGAACATCCAAGATCCGGAACGCCTCAGTCGGTATCAGGGCGAGATTAAGAAGGATCGATACGGCAGATTTGTGCCGAAGCACAGTCATGGGACAGAAAACATCGGAAAATACACATCATCCACGCGAAAGATCCGGAATGCCGCCGACGCGCTTTTTCACAGGATCGTGGCCCCGGGACTGCTGATTCGCCGGCTCAATATCACAGCCAACCGTGTGCTGCCGGAGCGGGAGGTGCCGGAAGCAGACGCCTGTGAGCAGATGGACCTGTTTGTGGACTATGAGATCATGCAGGAGGAGAAACGCCGGGAGGAGGCAGAGCAGGTGCGGGAGAAAAAGATTCAGAGCACCGTGCTGGATATCAAGAGGAAATTCGGTAAGAACGCCATTTTGAAGGGGACTGCGCTGGAGGACGGCGCCACCAGCCGCGAGCGGAATCAGAAAATCGGGGGGCACCAGGCATGAGCGGAAAATACGACGATATGCTCTTCTTGCCCCACCATGTCTCCGCGGTCCACCCTCAGATGTCCCGCCATGATCGGGCGGCGCAGTTTTCTCCCTTTGCAGCCTTGAGTGGCTACGATGCGGTCCTTCAGGAGGCGGGGCGGTTGACCCAGCCGCAAAAAGAGTTGGACGAGGGCGTCCAGGCAGAACTGAACGGGCAGCTCCGGGTGCTGGCCGGGCTGCTGGATCAGCATCCAGAGGTAACGGTGACCTGGTTCCAGCCAGACGGGAAAAAAGAGGGTGGAGATTACTTGGTTGCCACCGGGGCGGTCCGCAAAATTGATGCTTATAGGGAGGTCATGATTCTGGAAGGTGGAGAGCAGATCCCTTTCCGTGATCTGCTGTCGTTGTCGGGAGAGTGTCTTTCCGATAATGAATGAGAGATGGAGGGAGGAGCAGAACAATCTCGGATAAAGAAACCAAAAGAGCCGATGCAGATGAACTGCACCAGTATGTCCTAAGTGTGGGAAGAAACTTTGACCATTGGGTCTTACAGAAAAAACGGCTGCCCGGGATTCCGGCCAGCCGTTTGTGTTTTCAAAGGGGCCAGAGCATTATTCCTTAGTTACTCCGCCTGATTTTTGATGTCTTTAAATTTTTCTAAAAGATTTTTGAGCCGACCGGGCAAGGGAAGACCAATCTTGCAGACATTTTCAAAAATGCTGATGCCTTCATTTGACAGATAAAAAAGCGTTGTTTTTTATTTATCCTACTGTGGTGCCCCGCAGTATCCAGATACTTTCCCTGCCTGAGACAGCACATCTTCCTGCGTACCGTCATCATCATACTAAGTGCAGGAAGCCGCGAACTTGGGAAACCAATCTATCCGTCTGTCCGAAGCAATGCCATCAAAATGGCCCACATATTAGAGAAATCTTCTTCGCTGCCACAGCCTATAAAGGACACTTCTCGCCATTGGAAACGCAGGATAATCCTTTTGCCGCAAAGTTTTTCTGGATCGTCTGCCGCACAGTGTCCACAGTATATCCGTACTGCTGGATCTGCTCCTTACCAACTGATTGGGAGCCTTCCAGTCTTTATATTCCAACGCTTTCCGGCCCTTTTTCTCCAAAAGGATGAGGTCGGCGGCACTCTTTGCTCCTTGGCTCCGTACAGTCCTTTCTCCGTGTGGGTCGGCGTGTGGGTCAAACATAGGGAGCCTCTATTTCTGGAGAGCTCAAGATATTTTTATTGCTCCTCCTGTGCCCGTTCCCGGTTATAGGAAAACCAGTCCATAGAAAGGTTTTCCGAGGCTATTTCCCTTTAATTTTAAATACCCAAGAAAAATCCTTGACCCAGTAATTCCTCTGTGTTTGCCAAAGTATCCATTGCATGATCATGATCCTGCAGTGCAACTGCCGCTAAAAGATAATTGCAGACACAAAACAAGGCCGTCAATGAGCTCTTATACGATACACCTGTTGTCTGACAAGGTAAAATGATATCTCCATACGGGTGAATCTCCTTGTTTCCCGCTTTGGTAAACAAAATGACTTTAATTCCTTTTCGTTTGATCCACGAAACCAAATTGGCTGTCATTTTTGAATAGCGGGGAGTCAAAAATGCAATGCAGATATCCTCAGGCTGGATTCCTATGACCTGCTCGGGATAGGCCATGGAAATCCCGTCCACCAAATGTACTCCCGGCTTGATCTGTCCCAAGCGGTACCCCAAATAGTGAGCCACAGAAAAGTTGCCGCGAATTCCGATGATATAGACATTTCTTGCCTGAACAATAGAGGATACCGCTTCCGACAAAACCGTTTCAGATAAGACAGACAAGGTCTCTTGAATATTATCGACATCCGTCTGAAATGTACGCAGGAGCAGGTGGTTATCCCCTTCCGCCTGTATGGAGCTTTTGAGCCGTTCCGGTAAGCTGGCTTTTCCCAAAATACTTTGCTGCAGTTCCTGTTGCATATCGCCGTAGCCCTGATAGCCGATGCTGCGGGTAAATCGAATCACGGAGGTGGTGCTGACCCCAATCAGATCTGCCAACTCCTCCAGCCTTTTAAACGGAATCGTATCCAGATGTTCCAGAAAGTAATCTGCGATGGTCCGCTGGATGTTGGTCAAATGCTCATTACGCATTTCGGATCTGCTGTTGGAAATCTGTCATAGAACCCTATCCTTCCTGATGTAGCGTCACTTTCCTGATCAGCCGCAAACACCGTCTCTGCTAGAAATGATAGCTTAATTATAGCGTATTTTATCGTTTTTGACAAGAGAGTCCGAGGCTGCGGCGAACTTTTTAACAGTTCTGTGCATTTTAAGCGTGTTGGAGGCAGAGCGGATAGAATACCTCCGTCAGATTCCACAGATGGCTGGCAGGGTTGTCGCTACTGGCGCGGAGCAGGGAGTTGATTTTGTCCAGCCGCTCTCCGGACTTGGGTGCCCCATTTTTGGAAATGGGCGCCTCCAGGGCCAGCGCCAAGTCGGCCACAATATCGCCCACAGCCCCGCCGGAACGGCCGGAGGGGATGGTAAGCAGACCGTTGCTCTGGGCGTAGGCGTGAGTATCCAGGGCCTCAGTGATGGTGCCCACCTGGTTGGGTTTTAGGATAAATCCGTCCAGCGCATGGCGCTCATAGGCCTTCTGGAGCCGCCGGCGGTTGGTCACAATGAAATCGTCGCCAATCAGCTTGACCCCCTTCAGCTTCTGATGGGCCTGAACAAATCCATCCCAATCGTCCTCTGCCAGCAGATCCTCAATGAACAAGATGGGATACTTCCGAATCAGCTCGGCGGCGTGGTCGATCAGCTCCTCTCGAGAGACCCGGCGGGAGCCGTAGAGATAGGTGTCCGTGTGTCTGTCGTACATTTCGCTGGAGGCGCAATCCAAGCAGTAGGCCATTTTATCCGCGCAGCCGCACTCCTCCACTGCCTGAGCCATCAGTTGCAGGACAACATCGGGATCATCGCTGGGAGCTGCCCAGCCGTAGGACCCGCCCAGGAAGGGCTTTTTGCCTCCCAAATACCGGCTAATCACCTGTTCCAGGCGTTGATAGACCTTCACCGCCAGTTCCACGGCCTCCTCCACCGAGTCGGCCTTCCAGGGGGCCAGCATGAATTCGTTAAAGGGCTGAGTCAGCTGGGGATAACGTCCGCCGTTAATTACATTGAAGGTAGGCAGGGGGATGTTGGTCAGCACTCCGCCCCGAAGATAGCGGTACACCGGCATCTTGTGGGCAGCAGCCGCGGCGCGCAGGCAGGCGATGGAGACGCTGTAAATGGAGTTGCCGCCCAGTCGCTCTTTGTTCTCCGTTCCGTCCAGTTCCAGCATACGCTGGTCAATTGCCCGCTGATCGGCTGCATCCATTCCAAGCAGTGCCGGAGCAATGACCGTTTCCACTGTATTTACGGCCTTGTGGACACTCAAGCCGTTAAACTCGTTTACATCATAGTCCCGGAGGACAAATGCCTCGTGGGCTCCTACCGAGGTTCCGGTGGGCGCGGCGCCCCGGCCCATGCTGCCGTCCTGCGTAAACACGTCCACCTCCAGCATGGGTCTCGCTTTGCAGTCCAGTACCTGACGGGCGGAAATTTTCTGAATTACAGTATTCATCATCATTTCTCCTCTTCCTTCTCTGGAACGGGTACATACATAATATTCAGATCACACAGGTTGGTGCCGGTATTACCGGTCATGACTACGCAGCCCGCAGCGGAGAGCGCCTCAAAGCTGGCATGCCCCCGCAGAGCGCCGTAGATGTCCACGCCGGCTCTCTCCATATCCGCTAGGCTGTCGGAATCGGTGATGCCGCCCGCGCATACGGTGGTGCCGTCCGTCCCCTCGGTATCAATGGAGAGCAGACAGGCACCCCTGGTTTTTGTGGCGGACACCGCAAAGCTGAGCGCCATCTCCTGGGACGGTCCGCCGTGCCCGGTAATAACACAGTCCTCCGAAATGGTGGTGACCGACTCCCCTACGGATATGAGGGCGCAGGGGGGCGGCACCGGGCGGTGATAGGCCTGTATTTCTCTGGCGATAGCAGCCATCAGCGTCCCCATATCCCTGGCCTCTCCCTCGATGAAGGTGGAGAGCACCACTGTGCGCAGGCCCAGCTGTTCCGCCGCACGCTGTGCGGCCGCAGCGCTGTCCGGCAAAGTGTTGATTTGATAGTATGTATTTTGGGGAAAGGCCTTGGGTGTCTCGCCGGCAGGGCCACAGGAGGCGAGATACCGGGTCACGGACGCCGGCAGGCGGCTGTGGAGATTGTACTTTTCGATGCAGGCCAGAGCGTCCTGAAGGGTGGTCTGGTCCGGGCCCATGGGCGTGCCGTAGTAGTGCTCCCAAGGTATGGAAATGTCCCTGGTGGGCGGATTGGACACGGAATCGCTGATGTTGAAGCCGATGAGTTCCGCTCCCCGGTCCGCAATCCGCTGGGCCATCCTGCCTCCGTTCATGCGGGAGATGTGGCGGCGCACCGCGTTGATCTCCAGGATTCCAGCGCCGGATTTCAGCAGAATATCCGTGGTCTTTTGCTCATCCTCTAGGGAAATTCCGTCCACCGGACAGCTCATCAGTGCCGATGAGCCTCCACTCATCACGCACAGGAATAGATCCTCCGGTCCAGCCCGGTCAATGAGGTCCAAAATCTCCAGGCAGGCCTCGTAGCCGGCCTGGTTGGGAATCGGATGTCCGCCAATCCGAACCCTGGTACGCACAAACCGGTCCCCGGGCTCCAGAATTTTGACCAGCGCGATCCCATCGGTCAGGCGCTCGCCCAACGCATCCTCCACCGCCATGGCCATGGCGTTGCACGCCTTTCCCGCACCGATGAGATAGACGTTTCGCTTGCGGTCCAGATCCCAACAGCGATCTCCAATCCTCAGCAGATTTCCCTCACATTTTAAAAAGGAGCGAATCCGCCCGTAGGCATCCAGTTCTTCCAGCGCGGCGTCAGTAATATCAAGAACTGTCTGCCGGGAATGCCGGTGTCCGTGTGAAAGAAGCTCGCTGCGATTTTTTATTTTTTTGCCCATAAAGAAACCCCCATACAGCAGTATTCGCTAGGTAAAAAAATATTTCATCTCATACATTTTGCAGATCAGGCACCCTGGCGCAGCGTATTCCCCCCCGGTTTTTCCTTTAAGAGGTTCTGCGTTATAGGATATTGCTCAGCGAAAAAAGTATATCATAGTACATTTTCGCATTCAATACAGCAATATAACCAGTTTTGTTTTGGTTATTTTGTTTAATTTATTGTTTGATATCCAAATCAAATATATTGACATGTGCAAAACTCGTGGTATATACTGTACGCATAGATCGGTATTGTATGTATATATTCAGACGAATTATATAATTTTAAACGGCCAAAGGAGTGTGAGCCAATGTATCGAATCGGTATTGACGTAGGTGGTACCTTTACCGATGTCACGTTGCTGAACTCAGAAACAGGAGCCTACTACACCTATAAGCTTTCCTCCACTTTGCATGACCAGTCAGAAGCAATTGCAAACGGGACAAAAGAAACTCTGGCGCTCTACGGGGTCCCGGTGGAGCAGCTGGAGTATTTTGGCCACGGCACCACGGTTGCAACCAACATGATTATTGAGCGCAAGGGCGCGAAGACCGCTCTGATCACTACAAAGGGCTTCCGGGACCTGCTGGAAATCGGCCGTCAGACACGCCCCTCCCTGTATGATATTATGGAGGACAAACCGGAGACCCTGGTGCGCCGCGCGCTTCGCCGGGAGGTGGACGAACGTACCATGGCCGACGGCACCATCCTCCGAAAGGTAAATCGGGACGAGGTGCTGCGGGTACTCAGCCAGCTGAAGGAAAAGGGTGTGGAGTCGCTGGCGGTATGCTTCCTGTTCTCCTTCCTGAACCCGGAAAACGAGCGAATTGTAGAGCAGTGCATCAAGGAGACCTGGCCCGAGGTCTACTGCTCCGTCTCCTCCACCATTCTTCCGGAGTTTCGGGAGTTTGAACGTCTCAGCACCACGGTGATCAACTCCTATCTGGGCCCCCGGATGAAAATGTACATCCACCACCTGCAGGATCGCATCCGCCAGGTGGGTGTCAGGGTGGAGCCCTACATCACCCAGTCCAACGGCGGCGTCATGTCCATCTCCTCCACCATTCAGACCCCTGTCCAGACGGCCCTGTCCGGCCCCAGCGCGGGGGTTATGGGCGCCGTTTACGTTGCCAAGGCGGCTGGTTTCCTGGACATCATCACCTATGATATGGGAGGAACCAGTACCGATGTTTCGCTGGTAAAGGATGGAATTGCGGAATACACTACCAAGCGCAAGGTGTGTGGCCTGCCCTCCGGTGTGCCCATGATCGATGTCCACGCGGTAGGCGCCGGCGGCGGCTCCATCGCCCACATCGACAACGCGGGCGCACTGAAGGTAGGGCCAGAGAGCGCGGGCGCCAATCCCGGGCCGGTAGCCTATAACTTGGGCAATGAACAACCCGTGGTCACCGACGCCAATCTGGTGCTGGGGCGGATCAATCCCCACTACGTACTGGGCGGCCGGCTGAAAATCGACGCCCAACTGTCCCGGGCGGCCATGAAAAAGCAGATTGCAGACCCTATGGGACTCTCCGTGGAGGCAGCGGCCCAGGGCGTCATCAGCGTCGTCAACTCCAACATGGCCCGGGCCATCCGTGTGATTACCGTGGAAAAAGGCCACAACCCCTCCGATTTCACCCTGGTGGCCTACGGCGGCGCCGGTCCCCTCCATGCCGTCCACCTGGCCCAGGAGATGGGCATCCACACGGTGCTCATCCCCCCCGCCCCCGGCGCTCTGTGCGCCCTGGGTCTGTTGACGGCAGACATCAAAAAGAGCTATGTGAAAACCGCCCTCATCCCCTACGACCAGGCGACGCCCGAGCAGATTAACCAGGCGGTTCTGCCGCTGATGGAGGAGGGCAGCCGGTGGCTGGCCTCGGAAAACGTCCCGGAGCAGCGGCGCCAATTCCACAACGTGGCCGAGATGCGGTACGTGGGACAGAACTACGAGCTCCAGGTGGAAATTCCCGCCGGTCTGGTGGATCAGGCGGACCTGGACCGAATGAAGGAAGATTTCTTCCGAGCCCACGAGATGAACTACGGCTATTACAATCCCAACGCCCCCGTTCAGTTTGTCAACTTCCGCAGCGAGGCCATCGGTCAGGTGCAAAAGCCCCGACTGGCCGAGCTGACTGGGCACATGGAGACCCCCTCCGGAGCGGTGATAGACCATCGGGATGTCTACTTCGAGGAGTCGGGTCTGGTTCGCTGCCCTGTCTACGACAGAAGCAAATTCGGCCGCTGTCCCCGTGTGGACGGCCCGTGCATTGTGGAGCAGATGGACTCCACCACAGTCATTCCGCCCAACACCTGGTTTGAGGTGGATATCCACGGCAATCTGATTGTAAATGCCTTTGGCGACGGGAAAGGAGGCGACGAGGCGTGAAAATTGATGGTATCCTGCTGGAGGTCATTGGAAACACCTTCATGTCCATCGCTGAGGAGATGGGCGCAGTCCTGGTCAAGTCCGCATATTCCACCAACATCAAGGAGCGCAAGGACTGCTCCTGCGCGCTGTTCGACGCGGAAGGCCACACCATCGCTCAAGCCGAACATATTCCCATGCACCTGGGCTCCCTGCTGGGCCTGATTGGAGAGATCAAAAAGAATTTTACTCCCGACCAAATCCATCCCGGAGACATGTTTATCGCCAACGACCCCTATAACGGCGGCGGCACCCACCTGCCCGACATCGCCGTGGCCTCCCCCGTCTTTTACGAGGACAAGGTAGTGGCCTATGTTGCCAACATCGCCCACCACAACGACGTGGGTGGCCGAGTCCCCGGCTCCAATGCCGCCGACTCCGACTCCATCTACGCCGAGGGCATCCGGATTCCCCCGGTGAAGATTTTCCAGAAGGGGGAGCTGGTGGAGGACATCCTCAACCTCATCCTCCTCAACTGCCGGGTCAACCACATCCGCCGGGGAGACTTGAACGCCCAGTTTGCCTGCAACCGCAAGGGCGTGCAGCGGGTGGAGGATGTGTGCACCCGCTACGGCACCGCTACTGTCACCGCCTGCATGGAGGAGCTGCTGGACTACTCCGAGCGGAAGATCCGCATGGCTCTGGCGGAGATTCCCAACGGCGTGCACACCTTCTCCGACTATCTGGACTCCGACGGCGTGGGTAGCGGTCCCATCAAGCTGTCTGTCACCGTGGAGATTCAGGATCAGGACATCACCCTGGACTTCACTGACAATCCGGACCAGGTAAAGGGGGCCATCAATCTCCCCCTGTCCGCCTTGCGGGCCGCCGTTTACTATGGCGTGCGTAGCATTGTGGACCCCACCCTGCCGGCCAACGGAGGCTATTATCGGGCCATCCAGATTAAGACACGGCCGGGCTGTATCCTGGGCTGCACCGAGCCGGCGGCCTGCGCTGGCCGTAGCGACACAGCCCAGCGGGTGGCCGACATGGTGTTCGGCGCCATGTCTCAAGTGGTGCCCCACAAGGTACTGGCGGGGAGCAACAGCTCCATCACCGGTGTCTACTTCGGCGGCGTGGACCCCAAGACCCACGAGTACTACGTCTATATGGAGACCTTCGGCGGCGGCTCCGGCGCCCGGTTCAACAAGGACGGCTTGAGCTGTGTCCAGGTCCACATGACCAACACCTCCAATCTCCCCATCGAGAGCATGGAGATTGAGTTCCCTTACATGGTAGAGCAGTACACCCTGGTGCCGGATTCCGGCGGGCCCGGCAAGTTCCGGGGTGGCCTGTCCATGAGTAAGGACATCCGGGTCCTGGGCCATGACAGCCAGTTTACCATCAAGGCCGACCGGCAAAAAACGCCGCCCTGGGGGTTGTTCGGCGGCCAGCCCGGTCTACCTGGTGTCATCACCATCTATCCCGGAACGGATCAGGAGGCGGTGATTGACTCCAAGAAATCCGGTACCACCTTGAAATCCGGCGGTGTGCTCCGCTGTCAGATGCCTGGGGCCGGCGGCTACGGCAATCCCCTGGAGCGGGATCGTGCTCTGATTGTCCATGACCTGGAGGAGGGATATATCACCCCGGAGAGCGCTCTGCGGGACTATGGGCTGACCGAGGAGGATCTGGCCCAGATTGAAGTGTTCGGAAAAACGTGACGAAAAGTCCATGCAACGATTTAATGAATAAAGAAAGGAAGCGTTTTGGATGCGTTACAAGAAATTCGGCAGCACCGGCAAGGATATCTCCGTTTTATGTCTGGGCACCTGGGCGCTGGGTGGAAAGCAGTTCGGTGCCGTCACCCAGGAAGACGCCGTGGCAGCGGTGCACGCCATGATTGACTGCGGCGTAAACATTGTGGACACCGCCCCTATCTATGCTTCCGGTGGTTCGGAAGAGGTCCTGGGCAAGGCCCTTCAGGGCGGATATCGGGACAAGGTATTTCTGATCACCAAATTTGGCAGCGAATTTGTGGACCCCAACGACAGCGACAAGGGCACTATCAAGGACTCCAGCCGGAAAAATATGCTCAAGTCCATTGATGCCAGCCTGAAGCGGCTCCAGACCGACTACATCGACGGCTATCTCATGCACTGGGACGATCGGGTGGGGACCCCCATCGAGGAGACCATCGCCTGCATGAAGGAGCTGAAGAACGCGGGGAAGGTGCGCTTCCTGGGCATGTCCAATTTGGAGCGCGACCTGGCAGACCGCCTGCTGGCGGACGGCGTTCTGGATATTGTTCAGTATCCCTACAATATGATCAACCGCACCAAGGAGGATGTTCTGAAGTACTATGCCGGCCAGGGATGCGGCACAATGGGTTATGGCTCTCTGGGCGGCGGCATCCTCACCGGCCAGTTCCGGGAGGTACCCACCTTTGGCCACGGGGATATGCGCGCCTCTTTCTACGGCCCCATGTTCACCGAGCCCGGCTTCTCCCAGATTCAGACTCTGCTTAAGGTCATGGACGGCATCGCTGAGACCCACAAGGCCACGGTGGCCCAGGTGGCCATTAACTGGGCCCTTGCCCATGACTACATGCACACCGTCCTCACCGGCGTAGGCAATGCGGCCGAGGCGGAGGAGAACTGTGCCGCCGCCGCCTGGGAGCTAACCGTTCAGGAGAAGCAAGAGCTGGACGAGGCCATTTCCAAGATCCACATTTACAGCTAAGAAAAGGGGGACAAATTTATGTATTCCCTTCCAACCGATGACTTTCGTCAGTATATCAACGGCGAGCTGGTATCCGGCCGGGGCCGTACCACACAAATTCGCTGCCCCGGCAATGGCGAACCGGTGGCTCAGATAGCCTTGGCCACCAAGGAACAGGCCCAGCAGGCGCTGGAGGCCGCCCGCGACGCCTTCCCCGGCTGGAGCGCACTGACGCTGGAGGAACGGGGCGCCTGGATGATGAAGTTGCGGGACGCCATCCAGCGTGAGAGCGAAAACCTGCTCAACCTGCTCATGCTAGAGAGCGGCAAGCTGCGCTCCCACGCGGCCTTTGAAACAGGCAGTCTAACTGGCTACCTCAGTTTCTTCCTGGAGCAGGCCAAGAGTGAGCACACCCAGGGCATCAGGGACGCCGCCGGGGGAAAAAACATGTTCCTAGCCGTGCGGGAGCCGGTGGGGGGGGTGGTGGCCGCACTGGCCTGGAATTTCCCCATGCACAACCTGGCCACCAAGCTTGGTCCCATTCTGGCGTCGGGATGTACCGCAGTCATTAAGCCGGCCACCAAGACCCCTCTCTCCACCCTCTATTTCGGTGAGATCCTCCACCGCATCGGGTTCCCTAAGGGGGTCATCAACTTTGTAGCTGGAGATGCCCGGGAGATCGGAACCACCCTGTGTGAGAGCCCCATCCCCGCCATGATCACCATGATCGGCTCCACCGCCGGCGGTCTACGCATGGTACGGGATTCTACCACCAGCGTAAAGCGTTTCTCCATGGAACTAGGGGGAAACGCCCCTGTCATTGTGACTCCCTCCGCAGACCTGAGCGCCGCCGCGGCCCATGTGATCGGGAACAAAATGCGCTGCGCGGGCCAGACCTGCGTGGCGCCCCAGCGGGCCTTCGTTCACCGGAGCGTGTACCGGGAATTTCTGGCGATGTGCACGGAAATTGCCTCCGGGGCCCAGTGTGGCACGCTGGATGAGCAGGCCAACACCGGTCCCCTTATTGACGAGGCGGCGGTTGCCCGAATGGAGCAGCTGGTGGAGGACGCGGTAGAGAAGGGGGCCCGTGTGGCGTGCGGCGGAACCCGGCCTGCGGACAAAACATCCGGATTCTATTTCCTGCCCACCATTCTTACCGGGGTGATGCCGGAGATGCGGGTGTTCCGGGAGGAGGTCTTCGGCCCCGTGCTGGCCCTTATGTCCTATGACACGGAGGAGGAGGCCATCCGCATGGCCAACGACACGGAATACGGCCTCTCCTCCTACATCTGGTCCACCGACCTGAGCCAAGTCTACCGGCTGACCCGCGGTCTCCAGTTCGGCATCGTCAATGTAAACGGCCCCGGAACCGGACCGGCGGTTCCCCACGGCGGCTGTAAAAACAGCGGAATAGGGAAGGATGGAAGCCGGTATTCTCTGGAGGAATACACTTATATCAAGGGCATAAGGATGGCAATTTCCTGAGCTTCGTCACAAAAAACTGCAAACTTACCGGGAACCGGCACTGTTGCTGAGCCTATAGCCCATCGGTGCCGGCTCCGTATTTTGTGTAGGAGGGAAGAATATGACTTTAATGGATGTCGCCCATGACTTTGCAGTCGTCAGCATCCTACTGGCCATCGGATATTTTCTTCGCATGAAAGTCAAATTGTTTCAGCGTCTCTTCCTCCCCGCATCCATTATCGGGGGCCTGATAGGCCTCATAATTGGGCCTCAGATTCTGGGGCTGTACTCCCCTGTACATGTCACCTATACCGCCAGCATCAGTGAGTGGTCCGGCGTGCTGCTGGCAGTCACCTTTGCCTGCTCGTTTTTGGGCGAGTCCATGGAAAAAATTACAAAACAAGCGGTGTCGGCAACCTTGGTGGGCGGCGTCGCCCATCAGGCTCAGGCAGTTCTGGGTATGATTGTCGCCTTCCTATTTCAGTCTGTTGTTCCCATTGGCTTCGGACTGATTCCGCTTTTTGCCCTTTATGGTGGTATTGGCTGGTCTGTTCCTGTCGCAACTATTTTTGAGGAGGAGGGCTATTGGACCAATGCTGTGCCGGTCGCTATCACCATCGCTACCATAGGGGTGGTTTGCGGCATTGTATTTGGCATTGTAATGGTCAATATTGGCATTCGGAAGGGGCTTATTAAGCACACCACTGCTTCGTTGGACGATTTACCCGAGGAGTTCCGTACCGGATACATTGCCCTTGGAAAGCGGCCCTCCATTGGAAGCGCAGTGTCCAAATCCTCATCGGTGGACCCGTTTACCCTTCAGCTGGCCTTTGTGGGTCTTGTTGTCGCCTGTGCCCTTTGGCTCCGAAATTTTTTAATCAGCATTGATCCGTTTTGGGAAAATCTTCCTCTTTTGTCCACTTCCCTGTTCTGCAGCGGCGTATTTGGAATCATTATCGGCCGAATTCCGGCACTTCAACAGTTTATTGACCGCGACACCATTGAGCGTATTTCCAACGTTTCTCTGGAGTATCTTATCACTTCTGCTGTGGCAACCACCTCAATCGAAGCCTTTGTCTCCTATTTACTTCCTATTGTGGTTATTTCCGTAGTGGTCATCGCCGCGACGACCTGGGTCTCCATTTTCTTTTCCAAGCGCTGGTGTCCCCAAGATTGGTTTGCTTCCGCTGTGGCGCAGTACGGTGCCTACATGGGGTTGCTCTCGACCGGCCTGCTACTGGCAAAGGTAGTAGATCCGGATCATAAAACAGTGGCCGCTGAAACGGTTGCAGCGTCCTGCACACTGGGCTACAGCTATTCTCTTCCCTACCTCCTTATTATGCCTATGCTGGTTATCAGTAGTCCCAAGCTGGTCTTCGGCATCAGCGTTGTTCTGTTAATTGTCTTCCTGATTGCCGGAGAAGTATTTCGAAAGAGGGCAAGAGTGTCTAATTAGTTGCGGCCATAAGCACTAATGCTGATTTGATCAAGCGTACCGTGTTGTTGCAAATCAGCGACAAGGAGGAGCATTTACATTGAGCCGATTAGCCATTGAGACCCCCGGCCAGGCCCAGACTGTTTTGAGCTGCCTGTACCGGGACATGGGCCGGCGCATCATTGCCAGCCAGCCCGGGCTGTGCCCGGTGGACATGTCGCTGAACTTTCTGCGGCTATGCCATGCCCAGACCTGCGGCAAGTGCGTGCCCTGCCGCATCGGGCTGGGTCAGCTGGCAGTGCTCATTGAGCAGGTGCTGGACCGCACTGCCACCCTGGAGACCGTGGACCTTATCGAACGCACCGCCAAGGTCATTGCCGACTCGGCGGACTGCGCCATCGGCTTCGAAGCAGCCAATATGGTGCTGCTGGGCATTCGGGGCTTCCGCGAGGACTATGAGGAGCACATCCTCCACGGCCGGTGCTTCTGCGGGCTAAGCCACCCGGTGCCCTGCGTGTCCACCTGCCCCGCCCACGTGGACATTCCAGGCTATGTGGCCCTGGTCCGGGAGGGGCGGTACGAGGACGCGGTGCGCCTCATCCGTAAAGATAACCCCTTCCCCGCCGTGTGCGCCTATGTGTGCGAGCACCCCTGCGAGGCCCAGTGTCGGCGGCGGATGGTGGATGACAGCGTGAACATCTGCGGACTCAAGCGCTACGCCGTGGACCACTCCCCCGATCTGTCCGCGCCCTCCAGGGCGGCTGACACTGGGAAGCGGGTGGCCGTCATCGGCGGCGGCCCCGGCGGTCTGACCGCGGCCTACTACCTGTCCCTCATGGGCCACAAGGTCACCGTGTATGAGCAGCGCCCCAAGCTGGGCGGCATGCTGCGCTACGGCATTCCCGACTACCGCCTGCCCCAGGATGTGCTGGACCGGGATATCACCCACATTCTCTCCACCGGCATCACCGTCCGCACCGCCGTGTCCATCGGCCAGGATGTGGCCATAGAAGAAATCCAAAAGGACTATGACGCGGTGTACATCGCCATCGGTGCCCACGTCGACAAGAAGCTGGGCCTGGAGGGGGAGGAGTCCTCCAATGTGATCAGTGCGGTAGAGCTACTCCGCGGTGTCGGGGATGGAAACGTCCCCGACTTCACCGGTAAGAAGATTTGCGTCATCGGTGGCGGCAACGTCTCTATGGACGCTACCCGTACCGCCCTGCGGCTGGGCGCTGAGAGCGTCACCTGTGTCTATCGCCGCCGAGTAGAGGACATGACCGCCTTGGCAGAGGAAATCGAGGAGGCTATGGCCGAGGGGTGCCAAATCCTGCCCCTGCAGGCGCCAGTCCGCATTGAGGCCGATGAGGAGGGCAAGGTGGCCGCCCTGTGGACCCAGCCTCAAATCATCAGCCTCTATGGTCGGGATGGTCGCCCCGCGCCCGCCAAGGCCCAGGAGAAGGAGTTCCGCATTCCCTGCGACTATGTAATCGTGGCCATCGGTCAGGCCATTGCAGCCAAGCCCTTTGAGGCAGTGGGCGTCACCACCTGCCGCGGGGCCATCCAGGTCGACCTCACCAGCTCGGTGCCCGGGGCGGATAATATCTTTGCCGGCGGAGACGCGGTCTCCGGGCCGGCCACCGTCATCCGCGCTGTGGCCGCCGGTAAGGTGGCCGCCGCCAACATCGACAACTTCCTGGGCTTTGACCACAAGATGCACTGTGAAGTGGATATTCCCCCCGCTCACCTGACCAACACGCCCCCCTGCGGCCGGGTTAATTTGAAAAACCGGCAGCTGACTGACTACCACGGTAATTTTGACCTGCTCAAGGAGGGCATGAGCGAACAGGAGGCCACCCAGGAGGCCAGCCGCTGCCTGCGCTGCGACCACTTCGGCTACGGAATCTTCAAGGGAGGAAGGAGCAAGGAATGGTAAACCTCACCATTGACGGACGCCCCGCCCAGGTGCCCGAAGGCACCACCATTCTGGATGCCGCCGCCTCTGTCGATATCGAAATCCCCAGCCTGTGCTACCTAAAAGAGCTGAACGAAATCTCCGCCTGCCGCGTCTGCTGTGTCGAGGTCGAGGGCGAGGGCAAGCTGGTTCCCTCGTGCAACAACGTTGTGCGTGAAGGCATGGTCATCCGCACCAATTCTCCGCGTGCACTCGAGGCGCGCCGCGTCAATATGGAGCTTATTCTCTCGCAGCACGACAACAAGTGCGCGACCTGTATCCGCTCGGGCACCTGCCAGCTGCAGAAGATTGCAAACGATATGGGCATTCTGGGTGTTTCCTACCCCACCGACCTTGCACGCGGCAAAAAGGCAGACTGGACGACCACGTTCCCGCTCTACCGCGATGTAAACAAGTGCATCAAGTGCATGCGCTGCATTCAGGTATGCGACAAGGTGCAGTCGCTGTCCGTCTGGGATATCAGCGGCTCGGGTGCGCGCACCACCATTGATGTTTCGGGAAACCGCGTGATCAAGCAGGCGGACTGCTCGCTGTGCGGACAGTGCATCACGCACTGTCCGACCGGCGCTCTGCGCGAACGCGATGACACGCAGAAGGCATATGCTGCGCTTGGCGATCCGGACCGCGTGACCATTGTGCAGATTGCTCCGGCCGTGCGTGCTGCATGGGGCGAAGCCTTCGGCATGCCGACCGGCAAGGCAACCGTCGGTCAGCTGGTGTCCGTTCTGCGCAAGCTGGGCGCAGATTATGTGTTCGACACCACGTTTTCCGCCGATCTGACCATCATGGAAGAGGGCACCGAGCTGCTCCAGCGTCTTCAGGCGGGCGATCTGGACAATCAGCCGATGTTTACCTCGTGCTGCCCGGGCTGGGTGCGCTTTTTGAAGTCGCAGTTCCCGGAAATGACCGGCCGTCTGTCCACCGCTAAGTCGCCGCAGCAGATGTTCGGCGCAACGGTCAAGACCTGGTACGCTGAAAAGATGGGATGGGATAAAAAGGATATCGTTGTTGTGGGCGTTATGCCCTGCACGGCCAAGAAGTTTGAAGTGCGCCGCGACGACGAGGACGCGGCCGGTTCCGGTATCCCGGATGTGGATATCGCGCTGACAACACGCGAAATTGCACGTATGATCGACCGCGCGGGCATTCAGTTTACAGAGCTGCCCGATGAGGAGTTTGATTCCCCGATGGGCGAGAGCACCGGCGCCAGCGTCATCTTCGGCGCGACAGGCGGCGTCATGGAGGCGGCGCTGCGCACGGCGGCGGAATGGGTCGGCGGCAAGCCGCTCGAGCAGGTTGAGTTTACCGATGTACGCGGTACGGCCGGCGTCAAGGAGGCCAGCTACCAGATCGGCGACCTGACAGTCAATGTAGCCGTCGCTTCAGGGCTTGCCAACGCGAAGAAGCTGCTGGAGCAGGTCAAGAGCGGTATGAAAAATTACCACTTTATCGAGATCATGGGATGTCCCGGCGGCTGTGTCAACGGCGGCGGACAGCCCATTATCTCCGCAAAACGGAAAATGGAAGTGGACATCCGTGCCGAGAGAGCAAAAGCCCTTTACAGTGAGGACGCCAGTAAGAAATACCGGAAATCGCACCAGAACCCATCTGTCATCCGGATTTATGAAGAGTTCCTTGGTGAACCGGGCGGACACAAGGCGCACGAGCTGCTCCATACGACCTATTCGCAGAAAGCAAAGGTCTGAC
>ENA-ORUM01001372-ORUM01001372.1-human-gut-metagenome-genome-assembly--contig:-NODE-1372-length-20057-cov-4.824718_pt1 | contig 20057 bp, 16 predicted proteins | sample MGYA00242083_ERZ509217 | MGnify/ENA primary metagenome ERZ509217 (study PRJEB26280, sample SAMEA2338831) | human gut metagenome | biome: human gut; feature: human-associated habitat; material: faeces...
TGCTTGATCTTTTCTTCTATGATCTGTTTTGGTCCAGCTTTTTGTCCGCAGCCCCCGCGGAAGGGGTTTTATTCTTTGTTTTGCGGCTCATTTTTTGCGCCGCTTACATGGTCATCTCAGGCCACTGTTCCTCATGGTCATCCGGCTTGTGGCCCATCGCAATTTTCTTCTCTTGGATCTTCCGCCTGAGTTTTCGATCCACCTGCTGGCCTACTGGGACGGCAGACGGTACAGAGTTGTCCTGGAAGATCCGGCTCATGTGGTAGAGCAGACGGGTGACCGCCAGCATCACAGAGGGTGGGTGGAGATTGTTTCTCTGCTCCAAGAAGAACTGAGCATACTGATTTCCCTGGGCGGCAGAACGGCTGAACCACACCATCGCCTGGGCCTGATCCCGTGGTAGGCCCTGTCCCGTCAGGTGCAGCTTGCCCAGCATGTACTGGGCGTACTGGTTTCCCGCCTCTGCCGATTTGGTGAACCAATCCGCCGCTTTAGTGACACTCTTTGAAATAACTTCTCCACTGAGATACTCTTTGCCCAGACGGTAAGCGGCGAAGTGGCTTCCGTTTTCCGCTGCCTGTCTCAGCCAGCGGATGCCCTCGTCCGGGTCCCGCACCTCCCAATCGTCAGAGAGAAGCAGCTTGCCAAGGGCGTACTGTGCTTCCGATAACCCTTGTTTCGCCGCCTGGGTGAGCCACTGCTTTGCTTTGCGGTTGTCCGGGATCAGCAGAGGACCGTCCCGGTAGAGTTGTCCCATCCGGTATTGCGCATAGGCGTCGCCGCGCTCCGTCACCTGCTCCAGCTTCTCCGCCGCCCGGTCACGGTAGTCCAGAGAAATGTCCTCGTTCCCAATGATTCGCCACAGCTCCCGGCAGGCATGGGATTCATCCCGTGCCTGCTCAGGCTCGTCGTGCTCAGCCAAGTCATCATCCTCGAAGGAGATATCACCAAGACGGATGTGCTCTGCCTCCTGGATGACAGCGTTTTTGATCTGCCGGAACTCTTTCTCCTGGGACAGCTTTTTCCGTTCTCTGGGTTTGTCGTGGTAGTAACTCTCCACCTCGCCCTGGAGCCTGCACCACCGGTCGTAGCACTCACGTACTACCGGCAGCTCCTCCAGTTTGTCCACTACCTCGTCCACGGTTTTCTTCACGGACTTGGGAAGGTAGCCATAGGATTTTTTGCCCTTGACCGTTTCCAGTTGTCCGGCCAGCTGCTCCATCTTCTGCTCAATCTCAGGAGCTGTACAGATGCTTCGTGTCATCTCCTGGGTGAGCTGCCGGATCGCGCGGCGAGCCTCCCGCACCAGTTCATCCCTCGACTGTGACTTCTGTTCGTAGGTGTGGAGCATCTCCTGTTTGAAGATCTGATTGGTGAGCGTGGATTTGATATTGCGGATGCCGTCTCGCGTCAGGTACGCTTCTCCCGGTTGTGTTGACCAAGCCATCATGTGGACATGGGGATGCTTCCCCTCGTCATGGAAGGCAGCGTACCAGCGGAAGTGATTCGGCTGAATGTTCATGGCGGCGGCGATGTCATTGCGATTTGCTCGGAGCAGATTCCTCCACGCTTTGGCATTGTCATATCCAAGACGCGCAGCGTCCTCACGCTTCAGTGAGAGGATATGCGTCCACACATTCCCGTCGTACTCATCCAGTTCCTGCATGGCCTGCTCCAAGTCCACAGCATCTTCATCACCAAAGAGCCCGTGATCACCAAGCCGTTCCGCACGAGGCCGAGTAGCGATGTACTTCATGTAGCCGTCTGACTGCTGCACTTGAGACCAGTTCTCCTCCAGTGCGCGGGTGATAAAGACAGAGGCATTGGCCTTGGTGGGCTTGTCTTTGTAATCGGAATACTCGCCCAGCTCCCTGGCCTCCGGGAAATCCTTTGTCAGTTTGGAGATGAGTTGCTCCTGCTTTCGAGTGGGCGGACGGTCATCCGGGAGGATCTCTACCCGTTCCCGCGTGCCGATGTACCGCAGATAGCCGCTGACCGAACTGCCGCCTCCGCACTTGAGATAAGGGCTTTTCACGATCAATCCTGCCACTCATCGTCCTCCTCCCAAGCATCACGCACCCGCTGCTCCAGCGAGATGCGGCCATTGGTTTTCCGCACATTTTGAACGCTCTCCGCCCGCCGTCGGCGCAGATCTTCGTTGCTGAACTGATACGCGTCGGCGAGGATACCGGCCACCATGTCCTGCTCCACCGCTTGCCGGAAGGCGATGGAGGACAGCCGCTCCTCCAGCTGTCCCATCCTTCCGTCCAGGTAGGACTTGATGGAGGTGGGGAGAAACAGTCCGGCGTTGTTGGCGCTGAGGTAGTCCAGATAAAAGTCCACCGCCCGCTCAATGAAGGCGGTGATGCTCCGGCTCCCGTCCTCCTGATATCGGCGCTCCAGGATAGCCTTTTTCTCCGGCGACAGGTAGAGTGGGAATTTCTCTTTTTTGCTCATAATGTTCTCCTTTCCGGGGGTTGACCCCTGTTTTTTCCTTGTGGCAGTAGGCTTTCGGGGATTGTGACCGCAGAGATGATGTCACAGCCCGGATTTTGACCCCATTTCCAATCCCCGCAAAAGCCCCCGCAACTGCCCGCACTGCGGGCAGAGGTGCTTCCGACAGGGGGCGCTTGCGACCCCGTCGTTTATCCTGCTTTTTCTTTCGTCCCCGAGAGTTCCTCCGAAAGCGGGCCAAATTGGGCCTCTAACCCCGGATCGGCACTGGGACTCGCTTCCGCTCCGAAAGGCGCACACAGGGCGTTCTGGGGGCTTTCACGGGCCAATTCTGCCAGGCGTGCCATTGCCCTTTGACGGGCGGCATCCTCCTCCAGCTGCCGGAACTGCCGCTCATAGAATAATTCGACTGCCGCCTGGATCGGACGGATGGTGTAGAGCAGATTCCCGTTGAGGGGCCTGCCGTCTTTGCTCCGCACCATCGTCGGCTCGGTGCGAATGAGACCTTTTTCCTCCAGGCTGCGCACATACTTGCTCACGGTGTTCTCACTCATACCCAGCGCCTTGCCAATGGTCTTGTAGCTGGGGTAGCACTGGTAGGTTTCTCTGTCCTCGATGCTCAGCAGATAGCAGTAGATGGAGATCTCCGGGTAACTGAGACCGATGTGAAATACTTCATTGGGGACCTTGAAATAGTTTTTGTCGGGATCTCGTTTGGGCCACTGTTGAAACTTCATATAGCACCTCCCATATGCTCCTTCACCCACTGAATGAACTTTTCTTTCGGCACCACCATACAGTTGCTCACACGCAGCACCGTGAAGTCCGGTTGGTACATCAGTTCATACCCACTGGACGGTGATGTGCCCAGCACCCTTGCCTCGTTGTGGTTTTTGTAGACAGATTTTTTCATGTTGACCATCTCCTTCTCAAAGCTCTCTCTACTTCTTTAGCCGAGAACATTTGCATGTGACATAGTTTTGACATATCCTTTGGATGGTGTCCGAGTTGTCTCTCTACTTGTATTGGGGAAAATATATCCCACTGACATACATTTGACAGAAAAAACGGAGCGCCTGCTTTGTCGCAGACGCTCCGTTTTAGGTTGGATTATTTACTTTTGTGCTGGTTTCAGCAGCCGGCATGTTCCCTCCGCCTCGTCCCGCTCTTTCAGCAGAGAGGCCAGAGCAGAGAAGAATTTCTTTTGCTGATAGTCCACGCTGCCACGGTTCAGCTGATGGGCTTCCGCGTACTTGCGGATGGACAAGCCGTCCACGAACCGCTCCCGGAAATAGCCCTGGTATGTAACCAGCACCGTTTTCAGGACATTGTCCAGAAACTGCAGGTCCTCTTTCAGTTTGGCGAAGTCACTTTTAGTGATGGCAACGAATCTCTTTTCCTTTACGCAGAGGCGATATTTGTTCCGGTCGAAGTTGTAGTGCTCGCAGAGATCTTTTGCGTATGCGTAGTAGGTAAGAGACTGCTGGTACTCGCGGGAGTCGTATGCTTCATCCGACTGTGGTCGCTGCCGTTTACGAACCGGTCCCCGGAAGCCTTCTTCCTCCAGTCGCTCTATGGCTTCCCCTGAGATCTTCATATTGAGCATTCGCTTATACTTAGCTTTCCGTTCTCCGTTCACTTCGATAAAAGCACAGAAGGACTTTTTGCAGGAGGTGTAGTATCTGGGGACAGTTGCAAAGGGGTAGGTGGTCCAGATGACACTTTCCTCGCCGGTGTCGGCATCGGTGGCCAGAGAGATTACATAGACCACTTTGCCGTCATACCGCCGATAGTACCCAGCGCGAATTTTTCTTTCTGCCATCTGGTCACCTCACATTTCTGTATGTGCCCCTGTTCCTTTGTTCAGAGTTCATTAAATAACCGCTTTTATTATATTTATTTCTGGGTTTCCTTGTGGGACTCAGAACTCCAGACCTCTGAATGAATCTCTTTTACAGCAAACTTCCCTTCATGAAAATAGCCAATATAACTTTTGAAGCGGTCAGCACCAAACTCTCCAAACCTTTCCTTTGCGTTACCTGTTCTGATTCGTCGCTCTCTCATCAGCCATACCAGAGTTTGACCGGTCAGTCGCATCCGCTCAAACAGCAAATGCCGATCTGCGACAACATATTGTTGATATGTTCTCCATTTCTCTCCTGCAATACTGTATTCTGCAACTATTCGTCTGGTGTTATCAAAAAACAGGTAACCATCTGAATCTATAATTCCCAAGAGCATTCGGACACTTGGCGATGGAAGGTAAAAATAAACATCTCCGTATTCAAGATAATTGCAACAACAGGAATCTACTGCGGAGTTTAATTCAAATTGCGTAAACTTCTCCAAATTTGAGGAGTCATAGTGTTTTTTCCACGAAAACCAACATGCCTCTTTTGGCGTAATGTAGCATGAGGATTGAATTCCCCCATACCAATCAGATGGATTCGCTATACTATAATCTGTTTTGCTTTTTTCTATGATAGCCTCTACAAATGCTGCAACATCATCTTCCTTAACTAAAACTGCATTCATAAAAAGGCATGTCTCCACTCCTGCACTTCCGTAAAAACAGGAATACATATCCAACGCAACGATATCTTCTGAATTCACCCTATATGTGCCATTAACATTTTTGAAAAAAATCCACTTTTCCCAATTAAGAATAGGGGCCTGCAAAACATTTGTTATAACATCTTTAGCGCTGGCAGGAGAGCTTTCCAAAATCACATTTTCTGGCTCTGGAACATGCCACGGTCTATCATCAGGAATGTTATCCGGGTCTATGATATGTGTTTCTTGTATCGGAATAACAAAATCATCAAGTAGGCCATAGTCAGTAACCGGAACATTTTCATCTCCAAATAATAGTCGGTCACAGAGAAAACCACTAATGGCATTACGAGCTTGCCAAACATATTTTTCACATACCGTCATGAATGAGCTTTGACTGCCATGTGTCGCGGAATGGTGTGTGCCGTGGATGGAGAGGTCTACTCCTCCAATGATACCTTCCCCAGATTCGTCTTTTGTGAAGTTATAGAACTCCTCCTCGTTCCATCCCATCTCAAGGATGTACGCATACGCCGCAGATATAATGAACTGTTCGACCGTCATCCCAGCGTATTCTGGATGTTCAGAAACAATTGCATCAATAAGTTTTTCAAATTGCTTTGTATTGCTCTGTGAATAGCCGTTGAAGTCAAGCTCAATATGGTCTACAAGTACATAGCGTGATAAATCATAGTCGATTGCACTATAACCACTCATTCGTGTTCCTTTAAGGGCATCCTTGTTCAATGCAATACTGTTACCAGTAACAGAATACGGGGGCATATACATCGTAATTGCTTTTTCATCCAGAATTCCAAGCATTACAGCTCTCTTTATAACAGCAATAGAATAGTATCGAACAGATATATCTCTGTTGTTATCGATTTTTTCAGGATGCAAAATATTTTCAAGAAGCCAAGTACTTGCTGCCTTTACGAGTTCCCGATCAGCACCGTCATATATTAGGCACATCAAAATAGAAAATAGGTCACTCTTGATTTGAGGATCATTGACAGAAGAAAATTTTAAGAATAGTTTGTAGAATTCTTCTGGCGCCAGGCAAGCCCATTCCATTAACCGACTGCGGTATAGCTTCCGGAGCGAGTTATTAACCGAAGATAACGCCCATGCATAAATTGTCGGGCATCCATTGTGCACATCTTTAGCATCCAATAAATAGTTTTCACCTTCAAGTTCGAAGGTCTCTCTCTGATACCATCTACTACTTGCAGCGTTTCTTAGATATCCAGGAACTGACCAAAAGATATCTCTCTGCGCCGGATTCTCAAATCCACTTAAGACCTCATCGAGAAGCATCACGCCTAACGGATGTTCGCAATCTCGTGACAAAGGCAAAACGAGTTGGTTTGTAATCGCAATTAGACCATAAGCAGACTTCAACATGATTTCTACAAATCGTCTTTTGTATTGAGCGGCAGTATCATAATCTGCATGCAGGAAAGATAAAAATTGGAGTTCTTGTTTCGACCAATCGGCGGTTACTGAGTCAATAGTTGGATTTCCCGTCAATAAATATCCATACTTTTGAATTGAAATTATTGCTAAACTATTTAGCGTATTTGCCTTGATTGCTTTGTAATGGTTGAAATCAATATCTCGAGGGTGTTTATTTTGAGATATAATGTGTAATGCCGATGCATAATCAAAGTATCCTTGTATCCCTGGGTAGTAAAAATATGTATCCGGTAAAAGTCCAGTTCCATGTTCACAGTAGCAGTTTAATATACCATAACTCTCAAGATACCCCGTTAATCTTTCGGCATACTCGGTACTTATTTTGAGTTCTGCTATAAGCGAATCCAATAAAGTTGAATATTCTAATCTTGCACAATCAGCAAAGTATCGTGACAAAAGAACGATTGCCCGTAGAACATATTGATTTTTAGCCGGACAGCCAACCTTTTCACAGTATTCTCCTTCGATCTTTTTAATTTTCTTTCGCCACAGAGCCGTCATAGAAACCTCTGTGCGGCTCGAAAGGCTGACGGTTTGGTTATGGTTTAGCTCGCAAAACAGTTTTAATGCCAACGGAGTCGTCAGGGAATATTTAAGCCAACCATTATTTTGTGTAGTGATCTGGTAAGCATGCATATAGCTGTCAAACAACAGGTGCGTGGGAACATCTCCGGCATTGCTCAACCGCTCGACTTTTGCATATATAGGTTGTTCGTTAAAAGCGGTTGGCCGTGCAGTGAAGCAAAACTTCAATTGTGGGTAGTTGGCTGTAATAACATTTGCTTCCTGAATGCGTTCAACCCATCTTTTGTGTGTAGAGGACTCATCAAGTCCATCAACAAATATTATGACTTTAGGAGAAATCTTTACTTCCGCCGAAAGCTGAGCTTCTTGGAACTGGTGACGATTTGCTAAAGAAATCAAAGCCTGCCATATTTCATCTTCATTCCAACTTGAGGATAAGCCTAAATAGTCGCATACTATATTTTTCCAAGTGGATGACATTGGGATATTTCTGGCTTGAATTAAAAGCGGTATATGAATTCCATCAGATAAGAGTTTTTCTGATAGCGCTCCAATTCCGTGTGTCTTACCTGTTCCTGGTGTCCCTAAAAACAGTAGGCTTTTTTCCTGGTGGCTCCGCTCAAAATCCTTGAGTAATGTATAGTAATCAAATTCCCCCAGCTTTCGTAAAACCTTTGTAACATCAGCTGCATGAAAATGATGAAGCGTAGAATCCTTAATTTTGTTAATGCTATCCGCAGTCGAATCAAAGTCCATACTGAATACAGAAACATCGATATCATCATCGATATGCGTTTCAGCACTATACCAAGAGCTGATTTTCAAACACTCGATGTCAATTGATCTTAGCCTATCCAAAGTTTCTGAAAGAATTGCCGTCAGTTCAGGTTGGTCACTACAGACAGATAAAAATGCCTCAGCTGCAGAATAATAATCCTTGCATAACTCATGGATTTTCTGAAAAGTTTTTGTCTGCTTTTTCCTTTGCCCAATTTCGCCTAAAAGTTGAGAAACTACATGTGCTATACTGCCAAAAGCATTTAGTTCTGGAACATATTTTGTCATTAACCAGCTATTCTTTGCCTTTTCAAAGGCATAATACACACTTTCATCTGACACTTCAGCATTCTCAAACCAAAATTTGAATATGCCGGCTAAGGCTGGCTTTTGAAGCTCCGTAACAAGCTTGGTTTCATTCCACAATTCTACAGTTAAGTCTGGATACTCCAAACCCATATCTGTAATCATGTTATCCCATCGGGTATCTTCCGCATTCTCACTTTGAGCTGTCTTCGAGGATAAATCTCTTGGGATGCAGACTATATAGCGACTGATTTTCGGACGCACCTTTTTTGCTGTTTTAATGGAGCTCTTAATTTGAGCAATTTGGCTACTGGTCATGCTGGTTGGGAACCATTTTGCCTGTAGTCCGATGATAGTTCCATCTTTCAAAACAGCATATGATTCTACTCCGCCGTCGCCACCAGCTCCATTTACGACCCGAATGGAAGCGATATCAGATTTATATTCCTCTTTACACCAATTTTCAAACACTTGGTTGCACAGCATTTCAAACGCTTTGTCCGGAGCCATCCCATATGTTTGGAATTTTGTCCAATTCATTCTTTCGCCTCCTTAATCCGGTCTACATACTTACAATTCTTGAAACCTTTTTGCTAATAGCATAAAGGAGGAATTGGGCATAACTTGCTTAGAGGGAATAAACAGATACCGCCATTCTTTATAGCCATTCGCTTTACCCCAGCGAGAAGCAACTTCACAGTATTGGATACCGCGCTTCTTCTTGGCAATAACATCTGGATCCTTGAGCTTGTCTTCTCCCTTTACCTCCACCAAATAGATCGTGCTTTCCGTTTCCACAACAAAGTCTGGCTCATAGTTGCGGCCATGGTTATAGGTGATATTGAATTCTTTCGGGTGCGGACGAAGCCAATTCTGGACATCGGCATCTGTCTCCAGAACGCGAGCCAGCGTCAATTCGCCTTCTTTGCTATCAAATTTAGCTGTGCTAAAAACGCCTCGCTTAATACCTGTAAAAAGTACCGATCGGATATCTTCTGTAAAATCATCAAACAGACCAACTTCTACCTTGTAATGGTAGGATTGCTGCAAATTATAATTTCTGGTTCCAACTACTTCTTCCTGCAAGAATCCGTTCTCACAATAAAAATGTTGCATCATCTGTTTGTAGATCTTGTTTCCAATATCGCGTTTATGCATCATTACAATATTTTGCATACCGTTTATGCCGTATCGCACTACATAATGATCGCATAGCTGTGTAATTAGCTTAAACAGAAGATTAGAGCACTTTTCATAGTCGATTTCGGGTTTTGCACGGAGTTGTTCCAATATGACTTTCTTTGGGTTGTAGCCTTCAAAATCAATTGCATCCCCTTTGATGCGTCGCCTGTCCTGCATATCCTCCAAGTTTTGAATAAGTAACTCATTTTTGATAGGTGCATGAGTAAACTCAGACATATCCAGATCAAAATCCACAAAAACATACTCTTCCACGCCCGCATCAGTCACCTTGATGCGGGGAATAGGAATAAATTTTGCCTGTGCCGCCCTATGCGTTTCTGTTGTCTGATGCAACATCCATGCAGCAATGGGCATTTCGTTCTCTCTAAATACATCTCCGAGATCCCTATCTTCGGATACCTTTTCAGATACTTCGGCCACAATCTGTTGTGCTTGCGCTGGAGTTACCGTGTGCTCGGGAGAGGTCTGGATATGCGCTGTCACAGCCTCTGTGATTAGTTCTGTGGCCTTCTGCAAAAGCGCATCTGCTGTATCTGTTTTCTGAATTCCCGTCTGCTGGTAAGCAGTCTCCAATGCCTTATCCGCTTCAACTTCAATTGTGAGCTGAGTATATGTGACTTGTTCCGGTACGATTTCCTCTGCTTTAATCACATTGCCAGCCTTGAAGATAGAATCGCCTTTCTGCGCCTCCGCGATGATATCAGCAAATTTATCATGTGCGGTCAGCATAACTGCGTCTACATCTTTATCTCCCGTACGCTCGCCATAGGGCAAGCGCAGACCTCGACCTACCATTTGCTCACGCAGAATCTTTGAAGCGGCCGTCCGCAATGGAACAATGGTATAAAGGTTGTTCACATCCCAACCTTCCTTGAGCATATTAACATGTATGACAATTTCAACAGGGTTGTCCGGTTTCTCAACATCAAGCAGGAGTCGGGTATTGAAATCACTTTCTGCTCCTTTTTGCTTAGAATGGACAACAATAGTTTTGTCTCGATAGGCCCCCTCTCGGAACTCCTCCGAGCAGATATAGCTTTTAACCCAAGTCGCATGTGTGGTATCTTTACATACAACAAGCATAAACGGTTTCACTTTACGGACAGGTTGCTCTGGAGTGCTATTATTGACAGCATACAGTTCCAGTTGGCGTTTGGCTTTTTCGTGACAAGAGATACCGTCCAACAACATTAACTTATCCAACTGCTCATCGCCAAAATTATAAAAATCAATATCAGATCGTGTAACAGCAAATGGGGTACGGGTATATCCATCCTCAATGGCCTTGGAGAGGGGATACTCAAATACCACATTCTTGAAAGGAACCTGTTTGGAACCTTTTGTCACAAGAGGGGTTGCTGTTAATTCCAAACCAAGCAACGGCTTCAAATCATTTAGGGCCTGTGCGCCTTTTTCTGCGCGGTAGTGGTGTGATTCATCCATAATAAGCACCAAGTCCGGCAGATTTGACAGATAATCATAGAACGAGTCACCAATCATCTCGTTCAACCTTTTCATATTGGCGCTTTCCTTGTTGAACTTGTCAATGTTATAGATGAACACACGAATATCCGATTCATAGAGGGAAATCGTTTTCTCCTTATATTCATCGTCGGTGATAATCTGCGGCGGGGTACTAAAACAGCCGAGTCCCTTGAAAACATACTTCGGGCTGTTCGTATCATTCAGATCTCTTTTCAGCTTCTCATAGATGGTAGTATTGGGTGCAACGACAAAAAAGTTCTTGATACCATGCTTGGTATACAGATAAGCAATAAACGCACCCATCAGCCGGGTCTTTCCAACACCAGTAGCCAAGGCAAAAGTCAGGGACATAAAATCACGCTCAAAATCAGAGCAAATTGGGTACATCGCGTGGACTGCGCCTAAGGTAGCTTTCAAATTCATCCCTTTGCGGAGCGAAACACTGTTTACAATCTCCTCCAGAATTTTAAGAGATTGCTCTTGCGGTTTGCGCAGAGACATGACGCCGCTAATATAATCCGTGGTATATTGAGGGAAATAATTATTCATTGCAATCCTCCTCATCCCATTCATCATCATAAACCGGAGGATGTACGATATTTAAGTTGTAGTCCGTTTTGCCAAACTCACAGCGATTAAGCAACATTTGAGGGATTTTCTTGATCGTGATCTTGTCATATGCCTTGTCCAGCCCGGCATCAAAGGAGCGGCAGGCAATGATAAGGTATTCGTCTTCCTCCATTGTGTCTTTGATGGAATCCAGATACATACTGGTGAGATGACGCGTAGTCACAAATAGATAACTGTTTTCGTTCCCTATAGATTGTTTCCAGAACAAACTATTATCTGGTCGATAATTGAACCCCTCGTGTAGAGCTACCGCAGCAGCAAGCATATCTGCATCGTATTCCTCATTGATGACATATTCATCGAAAACATCTCGATTAATAAGAGATGGTGCTAACTCGAAGAATCTATATCCGCCACCACCCTGCCAGTTAACAGTTTTTGTAATACCAAGTGGATCGTTTCCCTCAATAACCGCATCTATTCTGGCTTTGCAATGAGTGTAGGCGTGATCCCCCATTTCAATACCAATATAGCGCCTTCCAAGCTTATGCGCGACAGCTGCAGTAGTACCAGATCCCAAAAAACTATCCAAAACAATATCGCCAGGTTCAGTGGACATCTCAATTATACGGCGCAGTAATTGTTCAGGCTTTTTGCTTCTTGGGAAGTGCACGCCACCCTCGTTAGCGATATCAGCCTTGGGAATTTCACCATGCTTCCAGAGAGTGGTCATCTTTTGTGATTTTGTAAGCATACCACTTTGGAGAGTAGTAGTGTCTTTAAGCCAGGATAAGAGCTCGCAATTATAGTAGTACAAAGTAGTTTGAGTTCCTTTATTCTTGCCTCTGCTCGGAATATAATCGACGGAATAAAACTTGTTTTTTTCCAACGATGCAATGATAGCGTTTTGAAACTCATTTTCTTTTTGAACTCGATTCCCACGAAAAAGGGTATCTAAGTGAACAATAAATTCTTGTCGAATTTCTGTTTCGCGATTTTTCACATCTCGCAAAGAGATGCTTTCAATCTCTACACCGGAATGCTCATAGACTCGAACTATTTCATCATTCGATTTCGCAACGAATTCTCTAATTAGTGTGCGGTCACCGAAATTGGATATATAGCGGTTGTACCGCTTTATTATATTAAATCCGAGTTCTTCATAGCTGAGATTGGTTTTTCCTGGCAAAGCCCCTTTTTTGTATAGGAGTATATGTTCTGTTGTATTGACAAGATATCCGCCTTGACCTAATCCTGCAACAGCAGAACGCTCATATGTTATGTGGGCCACAAAATTTTGCCTGGAAAAGATTTCATCTAACAAGACTTTACAATAGTGAACCTCCACATCATCTAAATGTATCCAAAACATTCCATTAGTTTCGAGAAGTGTATGAAGAATTCTCAATCGTTGATTCATTAAATTTAGCCAAATCGAATGTTCAAGATTGTCATCATAATGTTCAAATGCTTGACCAGTATTAAATGGCGGATCAATATATATACACTTCACTTGACCAGCATACATTGGCTCCAAAGCTTTTAACGCCAGTAGGTTATCACCATGAATCAACATATTTTCGGTGTCCGGGTCAGCGGCAGTGTTGGAAAGGGCGGCATTTTCAATCAGCAGCCGAGGTTCAACACGGATTGGATCGTCTTTGCCGTACCATGTGAGCTCTAATTTATTAGGCATTACATTTCCTCCAATTACAATGAGCAATTATATAACAAGTATTTAATTTATGTGATTACTCACAAAGACGCTCAAAGGCATTCCGAACCGTCTGCGCCATGAGAACTCGGCGTTGGCTCAGAAACTCCATATATTCCATGTTCTCAAAGTTAGTGGGCAATGCATGATCTTCACAGGCTTTCTGGTATCCTTCTTCTCCGAGTTTCTGGCGATAATATGCAACATACTCTCGAGGAGCCTTATCCGAAATTTCGATGTTTGTGGCGTAGTCAAGATATGTAAAGTTAGCTATCTGGTTTCTGTCACGGTCACTGCTGAACCCAATACCAGTTAGATAGTTTTTGGGGAAAATGTGGTGTTTGTCGATTGCGTTTTTCGTTCCGCTGGAACCAAGAATAAAATACTTTGATACCGGGGTATTGCTAAACAACATGGGGGTATTCAGCACAATCTGTGCCGCCACATACCCATACCATGCGGGAGAAATGGCTGCAGCACTGTTCAGTTCGTTGGGAAGGGTCAGCCTGAAGTAGTCATCGGTAAAGTGGGTTTCAATGACTCGGTCGATGTAGGCGATAAACTCAGCCGCGGTATGAATGTCACGCAGATCTGCAAATTGCTTTTCTACTTCAGACTCGGTGGAACCGGTATAGAAGTAAGTAATGATACTCATAAAGAACCACTTGCTGATACATTTCTTCAATTGCGCAGCGTCCAGCTTATAATCATACTTTGCAATCAGGTAGAGAACATAGCTGAAAACAACCGCATTGGATGACGCAATCAGCTTATCGCTGATATATCCGGCCTCGGCCACAATATTGATAAATCCATGCCAGTTGTTCAGATTCATGACCTTATCCAGAGCATCTTTGAAAATCTGGAGGTTCTCATAGCGAACCTCGTCAGAAAACTTTCCAGTTTCCAGATTTTTACCTCTCAAAAGCATATAAGCATATCTCAGGCGAGCCCGTTTAAAGCCTACACCAACTGCCATACGGATTAGATGAGAGGGCTCAACTGCCAAAAGCGTGTTGTAGGAGGTATTGGCAGCCGGTACTCTGGATGCTGCTGCAAAGGCATTGATTTTATCACTGGTTTCATTCTCATAAACAGAAATAAGGGTTTGGATAAAATTGTTTTCTGTTAGACTCTGGCCGCCGGAATTGACTCGGACAAAAATGTCCGCTACATCTTCTTCGTCCGCAGTATAGCTGATTTCCAGGGTGGGCAAAGAATAATCAGAGAGGTTGAGAAGCGCGTTAATATTATCTTCGATTCTATCTTCTTCCTCATCGGTCAGCAGAGGGAGTTCCTTTTTACTGCGTCCTTCATTGGCCTCTTTGATGAAACGGCGCCGGAGAGAACTGATGGAATTATCTTCTTTCGCAAGAAACACATCACTAATACGGCTGATCCATTCCGGGTCCCGTTCATATGCTTGAGACCACACAGCAAATTCACGAGTCAATGGATTGTAAGAAATTTTAATCTCACGGTCAGCAAAGTTTTTATCTTTTACCTTTACTGCAAACATTGCCGCCACGAGAGCTGTGAGACGCTGTTGACCGTCAATCACAAGTTCTTTGGGTTCTTCATATGTTTTTGCATTTTGTCCGATGGCGCTCTTTTTACTTTCGTAATCAGAGGGAGATTCCCACAGCATAATGTAGCCAATGGGATACCCTTTGAGCATAGAGTCGAAGAGTTCACGAACTTTATTGTCTTTCCAGACAAATGGACGCTGAAGGTCAGGCAGGCCAATACGCCCATTGCGAACATCTTTAACCAAGTCTCCCACCTTGCTTGGAATATTCTTGAACAGTTCTTTTCCCATACTGATCCTCCAAAGGTAACCCGATGGTTACTATTATTTTCTCTAAAGCCGAATTTCGAGTAAGTCTGCAGTACACTTGTAATCCGCACCAATCTCACAGGTCAAGTATTCGATAACTGATCACTCTCATTTGCTATAAATGGCGGGGCTACTTGCTTTCATCGCTTGTTTTTTATCGCTCACTTTCTCAAAAGTGAGCGATAAAACTGTTCTCTCCAACTCAAGCTGTTCCGCAACTGCAGGCATGACTCAGCCCTGGTCACACCAGTACGAAAGATATTTGGAAAACCGCAGAGGGCCGGCTTCGATACAGTTGTTTTCCTGCTACAGCTCTATCTTAATAAAATCAATCCTCATTTTCCTCTTTCACCAACTCAATAATATCGCAGAAATCACAGTCCAGTGCTTTGCAAATCTTAGTGAGAATCTCTGTGCTGACATGCTCATTCTTGCCCAGCTTGGCAAGAGCAGTGGTAGAAATACCTGTAGCCAGGCGCAGATCCTTCTTTTTCATATTCTTATCAATCAAGAGTTTCCACAGTTTATTGTAGCAAACGGTCATAATAACACCTCATGCGCTGGGTTTATACTTATATGGAATAATTTTAGCAAAGGAAGAGCGTTTTGTCTATTGAAAATCCATTTTTCGGATTTTTACTTTCATTTTCAGACACTTATTGTAAATCAAACACAGCTTCCAAATAACTTTTGGAGGTACCTTGTACTTGGGGTCAATTTATAAAAATTCTGTAACAACCCGCATCGATGTGCGTCATATAGGCAGAAAGCGAGGTGGTGTGGATGGATTTCGATCAGCTGTACAAGGAGCAGTTCCCCGTGGTGTACCGCTATCTGACAGGACTCTGTGGGAACCAAGCGTTGGCGGAAGAATTGACACAGGAGGTCTTCTGTCGTGCCATTGAACACAGTGCCTCTTTTCAAGGAAAATGCCGTCTGTCCGTATGGCTGTGCCAAATTGGGAAGAACTGTTGGCTCTCCTACTTGAGAAAGGCAAAACGGCAGGCCGGAGATGAGGCCCTGGAGCAGATGCCTTCCCCTCAGAATGTAGAAGAGGATCTGCTCATCCAGGAAAACGCTCGCCAGATCCATCAGCGACTCCATGCTCTGCCAGAGCCATATCGGGAGGTGTTTACCCTGCGGGTCTTTGCGGAACTGCCCTATACGCAGATCGGCGAATTGTTCGACAAATCTGAAAACTGGGCCAGAGTGACTTATTACCGTGCGAAACAGAAAATCAAGGAGGGATTATGATGAAATGTGAGATCATCCGCGACCTGCTGCCCATGTACTGCGACGGGTTGTGCAGCGAGGCCAGCAAGCAGGAGATTGAAGCCCATGTGGCACAATGCGAGGGGTGCCGCGCCTTTTTGGCGGAAATGAAAGAGGAGGCTCCCGTTCCCCCGCCCTCTCCTGAGTCGGAAACGGAAGCCCGCGTTCTGCAGGGAGTGAAGAAGAAGTTTTCCCGTGGACGCCGGCGGGCAGTTCTGCTTGCTGTGGCAGTCATGCTAATCTTCTCCATTGTTTTGGCGGGTGCGGCCGATGTTCCGCAGCCGGTATCCTATACGGACGGTCTGGTGACGGCAGAACTTGCGGTGGATGAGGTGATCGACCTCTACTATCACGGCGGGAGCTACGATTCTTTCCACGGCTTCAGCCGGGAGGTGGACGGACGGAATGCTGTTTTCCTCTATTTTGACCGTACCCTTCGCTCGGATGTGATGCCGGACCGTGAGGGACACTTGTGCATTGGCAACGGGCTGCTGACCGACTTTGAGACAGCTACCTATCAAGTAGATCGGCAGGTGGATGCGGTCTACTATTTAGTGGGAGATTATCTGGAGCTCCCCGGTCTGGCGCATGCCGAATTTGAGCAGGCCGTGGCGGATGCGGTCCTACTGTGGGAACGCTGAACCAAGCCTACAAGCAGAATGCCTGGGCAGCTTTTTCGAAGGCTGCCCAGGCTCATTTTATATTTTATCTTCCCATACACAACGAGCGCCCGTTCTCCTGGTTCGATAGGAGAATGAGCGCTCGTTTTCATCGTTGTGTAGTTCCATCGAGAGCCTCCACGCCAGTTCAAAGCCGGCAGTAAAACTGTCGAGGGAGGTCTGTTCTATGATCAAGTTCTGGGCATCAATGATTCGTAGCACCAGCTTGCGTTCCGGCTTTGCCAGCGCCTCGATCAATGCTTTATGGCACTCCTCCACTTCGTTCTCCTGTTCGGAAAGCTCCGGTGGGGTATAGAAGCAGTCATATAGCCCCTTGAGCAGTTCGTTTTCCATCGTCATCATCTCCTTGTGACCCAAACATATACCACACCTTCCGCAGAATATCCATCAGAATTTCAGAAGATTATCCAGAATATTTGCCGCCTCCCTAAGATCTTCCGTGGATGCTTCATTGGGCTTGCTTTCGCTTTTGACAGCAGTATGGGCCAGGTATGGTGCATAGTTCTGCCGGGTCATTGCGATTCTGAAGTGGCCCAGCATCTGAGAAACCTCTTTCGTGTCCATTCCGTTTTTCAGCGACAGGACGGCGCAGGTGTGTCGGAGATCCGCGAACCGAATGTGATCCAGCCCAGCCTCGCTGATGATCTCATTGTGCAGCCGGCGCACCATCTGGGGTGAGTAGGGCCTCTGGGTGGCCGGGTGCATGAACATGAGCGGACTTCCTGGGTGTTTAGCGTGTTCCAGGCGCAGGAGTTCAACCGCTTCCGGGGTCAGACTGACGATCCTGGTGCCGCCTTCGTACTCCACCAGCTCCCGCCGTTCCACCGAGCGCTTCTCAGTGATGGTCAGCGTCCGCTCCTTCGTGTTCAGGTCGCTCCACTTCAGGGCAATCAGTTCGCCTTGCCTAAGTCCTGCTGTCAGCGCCAGCAGGAACATGGGGAGGTGACCCAGCCGCTCAGCCGCGTCCAGATAGTCCTCCACTTCTGAAGGTGTCAGCACATTGGCGCTGACCTTCTTGGGCTTTGGGTAGTGAAATGCTCGGGCGGGGTTGTCCGCTATCAGCCCATCTCGGATCGCCTGATCCAGACATTGCTGGAGCAGGCGGTGGATGTGCCGCATAGTGTGTTCGCCCAGTCCTGGGTATTCGGGACTTTCCGGGCGATGACCGCCAAAGCGCCTTCGCTCCTCCAAGAAATCTCCCACTTGCTCCATTGTCAATTCAGAGAGCGGAATCTCCCCCAGTCCGGGGAGAATGTGGTTTTTGAAGATATAGCCATGAGCTGCATATGTGGTCGGACGGCTCTGGTTCTTGTCATATACCTCTTGCCAGCGGAGGATATAGTCTCTCAGCGTCATATTCCCACCTCCCTGCACTGGCGCTGCAGATTCCGGAAGGCCACCCACGGAAGCCCTGCTTGTTTCAGAATCCGCTTGTGCAGATAGTAGAACTCGTGGAGATGATATGGCGCTCCGGTCTTGGGGTTGAGGAACACATAGAAGCCGGTTTCCGGTATCCGTCCCAGAAGATGCTCGGCTCTGCTGTTGAGGGTCAGCAGGCGCTGTCCTTTGAGGATGTACTGGCAGCGGATATGAAAATCGGCCCACGACAAGGTGATGAGTTCACATTGCCGCAGGCCGCTGGAGAGTCCTGTGTAGATGAGGGGGAGTGCGCCCAACTGTTCCGCCGCGTTCAGATACCGCTGGAGCTGCCCCAGGCGCAAAGGGGCTGTTTTATATGCTTCTGCTTGCGGTTCCCGGCAGAGTCGTACTGGATTGTAGGGAATGCGCTGGTCACGGGCCGCTTCATCCATACAACGCCGCAGGAGCAGGTGGACGCACCAGACGCTCCTGGCGCTGAGCCCCTGGCTCCGCAGGCTGTCATAGAAGCTGGTGACGGTGTCTTCGGTCAACTCCGCCAGCGGGACACCCCCAATTCCAGGGAGGATGTGGCGGTAGATCAGGTTGCGGTATCCGCCCACGGTGCTGCCGCTCCATCTGCCCTGGTTCTCGCAGAACCAGCGGTCGCACCACCGGCCTACCGTGAGGTTAGTTTCTTTCTGCATATCGTCGCCTCCTTTTGGCAAACGAACAATACCACAGAAAGAAGGAAATAGCCACTACTTTATCGCCCCGTGTATGCCTTTGTTGTCTTTTTTGCGGCGGCATGGTAAAATGAGTTAACTTTCCATGCTACTTGTAAAGAGCGCCTTATTCTTTGTTTATGCGGCGCAGTTTCTGCGTCTCTGCTTTGAGGTGATTGGCCTATCATCGCCCTTAAAACCGGGCGGAACATCTTTTAATACACAGAATCCAATCCCACACAAATCCCAAAAGACGAAAGGTTTTCTTGAAACAAGCAGGTCAAAAGAGTGTCAAAGAGGAACTGCCGGAGCAGAGGAAAGGGCCAAAGAGGGCGATAGAGTTCCGGCTGAAGGTTCAGACACACATTTGGGAGCAAGATGCCGGGAGTTCGAGTCTCCCCACTCGGACCAACTAAGGTTGCTGAAAAAGATGCAACCCCTGAACCCCTTGCTGCGGCAAGGGTTTCAGCCGTTTCAGAGGACAAAATCGAGCACCAGACGAGATGGAGATGCAAAAGGCCATTTTCGTGATGTGGGGTGATTCGAACCTCTGAGCAAAGAGAAAACAGCGAGAGAAGCCCCCGCTGGCAGTTCCAATCGAACGGCCAACGGGGGCTTCTCTCTTTTTATTACATAGCTGTTTCAGTTGGTGGTATTGCTTGCTTTGTCCTTGGTTCCTTGGTGGTCTTGGTAATAGCTTTCTGACATGGTTTTGGATATACTTGCGTTGCAAAACGAGGAAAGGAGAGCAGACCATGGCAGACAAGAAAAACCTATGCGCTCAAATCGACATCGCCCTGCACAACCGGGTAACAGAAGAAAAAGACCGCCTGGAGATGACCACCAGCCAGTACATCGCAGCACTGCTCACTGAATACTACAAGATGAAAGATGAGAATGGAGGAATCAACATGACAGGCAGCAGAACGATGGCATTCCAGATTCCCGAGGAACTCTTCCAGCGCATCAAGACCCACCTGGCCAGAGAAACGGCTCGGACCGGCGTAAAGCTCACCCAGCGGGACTTCGTCCTGGGCCTGATCGAGCAGGCGCTGGCAGAAGCCGAAGCCAGCCTGGCCCCACAGGAGGGCCCTGAGAGCACCGAGGAAGCCCCGGAGGACAAC
>ENA-ORUM01001376-ORUM01001376.1-human-gut-metagenome-genome-assembly--contig:-NODE-1376-length-20009-cov-2.646687_pt1 | contig 20009 bp, 23 predicted proteins | sample MGYA00242083_ERZ509217 | MGnify/ENA primary metagenome ERZ509217 (study PRJEB26280, sample SAMEA2338831) | human gut metagenome | biome: human gut; feature: human-associated habitat; material: faeces...
AGAGCGGCGGGAGCCCTGCTCCTGGATCTCCCCATAAAACACATACTCCTCCCCAGGCTGGAAGGAATTTTTCAGATAGGACTGGTTGAAGAAGGTGAGGTAGAGGGTGCCTGAGTTGTCTACCACCCTCAGCTTCACCAGCTCCATCCCCTTGCGGATGTAGGAGAGGACAGGGCGCTCCGCCGCAAGGGCGGAGACGCAGACCTTCTCCCCCAGCGGCGCAGCCCGAATGGACCAGATCCGGCGCCGGTCCTCGTAGTCCCGGGGGTAGTAGGTGAGCAGATCGGCGGCCCGAAGGATGCCCAGCTTCTCCAGTTTCTTGGCCCGGGCGGGCCCCACGCCCGGAAAATCCGTCACCGGTGTGTCCAGCGTGATGGTCATGTGGCTCCCCCCCTCCCTTTTTTCATGCGGCATGGCCCGGCCTGTCAGCCGGGCAGGATGTGCCTATTTTACCACAGCGAGGAGGAAAAAAGCAAAGGAAATGGAAGCGGCCACTTTTGCCCTGACTGCAGGGGAATCCCCCTTGAAAATCATTTTAATTCCGCTTATGATGGGTCAAAACAGCCGCAGGGCGGAACAGAAAGGGAGGATCACCGTTGAACATGGAAGAAATGGAGGCTGTTGAGATCGCCTATCTGCGCAGGACAGGCCCCTACGGCCCGGAAAACCGACAGCTGATGGAGCGCCTGAAGGCATTCCTGAAGGAGCGGGGCAGGATGGGGGCCGGGACCGTCCTGCTGGGGATCGCCCTGGACGATCCCAGCAGAACTCCGCCGGACCGGTGCCGGTATGATGTGGGCATCATCATCCGAGAGGGGGAGCGGCTCCCACTGGACACCCGCAGGGTCCGGGGCGGACGGTACGCCGTCTTTGAGATCCCTCATACGGAGCGGGAGGTCTCCCGGTTCTGGGAAGATCTGGAGCGCCTGACCGCCGGGCTGCCGGTGGACCGCGCCAGCCCCGTTTTGGAGCGCTACTCTGCCGAAAAGGTGGCCCTGCACCGGTGTGAGTTCTGCATCCCTCTGAAGTGAGCATAGGCCGTACCGTCGGAGGAGGGAACGTGCCGCTCTTGCCATCAGGGGAGGGACTGGGGTATAATCAATATCATCTGTCTTTTGAAAAAAGGAGGCTCCCCCATGGCTGAGTATATTCTGAATTTGCTGCCGGTGACGGAGGAGGAAAAAGCTGCCTTTCAGGAGGCAGCCCCCCGGGCCGTCCACGTCTGCGCCGGGCGGCGCACTGTGACAGCGGAGCAGCTGGAACAGGCCACCATCCTTTTCGGGTGGCCCCGGCCCGCCGACCTGAGCCGCGCCCCCCGCCTGAAGTGGTTCCAGTCCATGTGGGCGGGGACCGACGAGTATCTGGCCCCCGGCGTCCTGCCGGAAGGGGTGGTCCTCACCTCCTCCGCCGGCTCCAACAGCCAGTCGGTGGCGGAGCACGCCCTGGCCTGCCTGCTGGCCCTGTGCCGCCGCCTCCCCCAGTGCCGGGATCAGCAGCGGGAGCGGCTCTGGACGGACCCAGGAAAGATGAAGACCCTCTCCGGTGCCACCGTCCTGGTGGCGGGGGCGGGACACATCGGCTCCTGGTTTGCCGGACTGTGCCGGGGGCTGGGTGCCCATACTGTGGGGCTGAAGCGGGATGTCTCCCGGTCGGTGGAGGGCTTTGATCGGCTGGCGGTGATGGAGGAGCTGGACGGCCTGCTGCCCCAGGCCGACGTGGTGGCCCTGATGCTGCCCCACTCCCCCCAGACGGAAGGACTGATGGACGCGCGGCGGCTGCGGCTGATGAAGGAGGACGCCATCCTGCTGAGCATGGGGCGGGGCTCCGTGCTGGATCAGGAGGCGCTGGCGGCCGTCATGGGAGAGGGACGCCTGTGGGGCGCCGCCCTGGATGTCACGGTCCCAGAGCCCCTGCCCCAGGACAGCCCCCTGTGGACGATCCCCAATTTGATCATCACCCCCCACTCCGCGGGCGGGATGCGCCTGGAGGTCACCCGGGCCAACTGCGTCCGGCAGGCGCTGGACAACCTGAATCGCTGGCAGGCTGGGAAACCCCTGGAAAATCTGGTGCGGAGATAGAAACAAATTGAGGCGCGCTGATGAATCAGCGCGCCTCCCTGTTTTTAGAAAAGTGGACCAGTCAGTCCCTTCCCATGGGCGCGGCCCGGTCAGCCCAGCAGCAGGGCCGCCGGGAGCAGGACGGCCAGAAAGAGCAGGTTGGCCCCGGTAAAGAAGAGAAGATAGGCTCCCCGCTTCTGGGGGTGCTCCCGGACGAAGAACTTATAGGAGATCAGGCTAGCCATGGAGGCGATCAGGGTCCCCAGCCCGCCCAGGTTGGTCCCCACGATAAGGGCATCCCACTCCGAGGTGAAGCCGGAGAGGAGCAAGGCGGCGGGCACGTTGCTGATGACCTGGCTGGCGCACACGGCGGTGACCAGCTCGTGGCCGGAGATGGCCTGCTCCAGCAGCGAGCGGAAGGCGGGTACGCGGCCCATGTTTCCAATAAAGACGAAAAATGCGGCGAAGGTGAGCAGCAGGGACCAGTCCACCCGGCGTAGCACCCGCCGGTCGGCAGCCAGGACACACACCACCACGGCGGCGGTGAGGAGCCACACCGGGAGCAGCTTGGCCACAGAGGAGACCGAGGCCAGGAACAGAAGCAGGTACATCCCGGTCCGACGCCGGCGCAGAGAGGGCTCCGCCCCGCCGGGGGCCAGACCGGCCAGGGGGGCGCTCCGCCCCGGCAGAAGACAGAGCAGCAGCATCAGGCCGGACAGAAGGGTGTAGGGCAGCATCAGGGCCAGAAAATCCCCCAGTCCCTGGCCGGACTGGGCGTAAAGATACAGGTTCTGGGGATTGCCGATGGGGGTGGCCATGCTCCCCAGGTTTGCAGCCACAGTCTGAAAGACCACCACCGGCACCGCCCGCTCCTCCCGTCCGGCCAGTGTCAGCACCTCCAGGGAAAAGGGGACAAAGGTGAGCAGGGCCACATCGTTGGTGATGGCCATGCTGGTGAAAAAGCACAGAAAGACCAGCACACACTCCAGCTGGCGGGCGCTCCTGACCCGGCAGAGCAGCTGCCGGCCCAGGCGGCTGAAGACCCCCAGCTCCCGCAGCCCAGCCATCACCGCCATCAGGCAGAACAGCTGGGCCATGGTCCTCCAGTCCACATAGGACAGATAGGCCCCGTCGGGCGGCATCCACAGCATGGACAGCAGAGCCAGCGCCGCGGCGGCGGACAGAACGGCTTCCCGCTTCATCAGGGAAAACAGACGGGCCAGGGATATCACAGTGCTCCTCCCTCCCCCGCCACCCCGGTCAGGTCAAAGGGGGGTGTATATTCCCGCTGGGCGCTGGTCCGCTCCTGGGTAAAGCCCTCCAGCCCCAGATTTGCCATATATTCCGCCGCCGCCCGCATCTCCCCGGCCCGGAGCCGCCGGTGGATCTCGGGAAATTCCGCCGACCGGCCCCAGGGGGTGTACTGGCTCATCAGGGAGAAGAGCACAGTCCCTGGGCCGAACTCCGCCGCCACCCAGTCCATCACTGCCTTGGCCTGACTGACCTGGCCGGGGAGGATCAGGTGGCGGATGACTACCCCGCGGGTAAGCAGGCCATCCCCGTCAAAGGCGCAAGGGCCGGTCTGGCGCACCATCTCCCGGATAGCGGCCTGGGCTGTCTGAGGATAGTCGGAGGCGCCGGAATACCGCCCTGCGGCGTCGCTGTCCAGATATTTCAGGTCGGGCAGATAGATCTGGATCTTTCCCTCCAAAGCCCGCAGGGTGTCTACTCGGTCGTATCCTCCGGAGTTCCACACCACCGGGACGGGCTGGGGGTGCTCCTCCAGCAGCCGCCCCACTACATGGGCGTAATGGGTGGGGTTGACGAAGTTGAGGTTGTGGGCCCCCTGGTCCACCAGCTCGCCGCAGATCCGGGCCAGCCGCTCAAGGGTGACTGCTTTCCCGAAGTCCCGGTGGCTGATCTCCTCGTTTTGGCAGAACACACAGCCCAGGGAGCAGCCCGAGAAAAAAATGGTCCCCGAGCCCCGGGTGCCGGAGATAGGGGGCTCCTCCCAGCGGTGGAGGGCAGCACGGGCCAGCACCGGCAGCTCCGGCATCCGGCAGCGGCCCAGCCCACGCTCCTCTGTGCGCAGCGCCCCGCAGCGTCTGGGGCAGAGATCGCAGATCATGGCGTTTCCTCCTCCGGTCAAAAATGTCCCAGCCTCTCCTCCACCGCCCCTTGAAAGGGCTGGAAGGCGTTGGGGACGGCGTATTCCCGGGCCAGGGCAGCCCGGTCCGCCCAGACCCACCCCTCCGGCAGCGCGGGGGAGCCCGCCTCCACCGCCAGGGCGGACATGCGCCACTCGATGTGGGTGAAGATATGCTTCCCCGTCCCGGCGCTCCGGAGGGAGGCGGGAGCAATGCCCCAGCGGGCCAGGGCGTCCCCGGCGGGAGAGAGCTCGTTGGGGTACTCCCACAGCCCGGCCAGAAGCCCCCGTCCCGGCCTGCGCCGCAGGGCCACCCGGTTTTCGTGGAAGATGAGAAAGACGGTGCGCTCCTCCACCCTCCGGGCCTTCTTGGCCGCCTTCACCGGCAGCTGGCCGGTCCGGCCGGTGAGGCGGGCAGTGCAGAACGCCCGGGCTGGGCAGAGGTCGCACAGGGGCGCCCCGTTGGGCAGGCAGACGGTGGCCCCCAGCTCCATCATGGCCTGATTGAAGTCGCCGGGGGCGTCCAGGGGGATGATCTCTGCCAGGGCGGCGGTCACCCGCTTTTTGGTGGCCGGCGCGGCGATGTCCCCCTCGTCTCCCGTGACCCGGGCAGCCACCCGCAGCACGTTGCCGTCCACCGCCGGGACGGGGAGGCCGAAGGCGATGGAGGAGATGGCCCCGGCGGTGTAGTCCCCCACGCCGGACAGGGCGCGGATCTCCTCATAGGTGGAGGGAAAGATTCCTCCGTGCTCCTCCATGATCTGACGGGCAGCCCGCTGCAGGTTTCGGGCCCGGCTGTAATAGCCCAGTCCCTGCCACAGCTTCATCAGTGCGTCCTCCGGGACGGCAGCCAGGTCGGCCACCGTAGGCAGAGCCTCCAGAAAGCGGCGGTAGTAGTCCAGCACAGCGGCCACCCGGGTCTGCTGGAGCATGATCTCCGACACCCACACCCGGTAGGGCGTGGGGTGGCTGCGCCAGGGCAGCACCCTGGCGTTCTCCCGGTACCACAGCAGCAGGGGGATGGGCAGCTCCTTCAGCTGGTCCATAGCATCCCCTCCTCTCTCATCAGATTCCCGGGCATTATACACCATGGGAAGAAAAAAGGCAACGGAACAGGGCCCGGTTCCCTTTTTACATTTGAATCGATGGGTTTTAACTCCATCGATTGTACCAAACATTGATGCAAACAGATAAATATGATAAAGTAAACAAAACAATAGATTGGAATTTGTGGAGCAGGATTTATAATGGCGAGGCATAATGTCGTGAGAAAGATAAAAAATCGAACAACGATTATACTTGTGATGCTTCTGATTTCAATTATGGTCAGTTGGGTGATTTGGGGAAATCTGTCGGTAGAAACAACCAAATTAACAGTAACATCTAAAGACTTGCCTGAAGCGTTTGACAAATTTTCTATTGCCCATATTTCGGATTTGCATAATGCAGAATACGGAAAAAATAATGAAAAGTTAATTGATATATTAGAGGCAGAAAGCCCAAATATAATCGCTATTACTGGGGATTTAATAGATTCTAACCATACAAATCTTGAAGTTGCATTATCTTTTGCTCAGCAAGCCGTAAAAATTGCTCCTTGCTATTTTGTCACAGGCAATCACGAGGCATGGATCGGCTCACAATACGAAGAGTTAAAGACATCATTACAAAATACAGGAATTACTGTTCTTCAAGATGAAGCCATCGAATTGAACTATGGTGATGTGTGTATTCAGCTAATAGGATTAAATGACCCTGATTTTTCAGAACGAGACCGTCTTTTATCGGAAAGTATTTTGGAAGCAAAACTTTCGCAGGTAAATATTAGCGATGGATTTACTATACTTTTATCACATAGACCCGAGTATTTTAATGTCTATCAAAATAAAAATATTGACTTAGTATTGTCGGGTCACGCCCACGGTGGACAATTTCGATTGCCATTGGGGGGAGGAGTTATTGCTCCAGGCCAAGGACTTTTCCCGAAATATGACGCAGGAGCCTATACAGAGAATGGAACAACTATGATTGTGAGCAGAGGTATTGGAAACAGTATCATTCCGGTGAGAATCAACAATCCACCGGAAATAGTTATTATAGAGTTGAACTGTGGATGAATAAGTCTGTATCCTGATTTTAAACATTAGCATCAGGAACACGAAAGAAAGCGGGAGAATATATAAATTCTGCTTTATCAATTAGCTGCCAACTACGAATATACCTCCCACGTCATTTTGACGAAGGGAGGTTATTTATACCCAAAATCAGTCCAAAGGGTAAAAGGGAGGGGCCCGGAATCATTTTTGATCCCGGGCCCTGTGTTCAGGTCAGGCGGAGGATGCTGGCCGCCTCGATCATGGCGGCGGCGAACAGGAGCAGGAAGCCCAAAGCAAGGACCAGCCCATCCTGACGGGACAGGCGGATATCCCGCAGCCGTCCGGCGGTGGTCCGGCCCCCCAGGGTCTGGACGAAGGAGATGTCCGCCGTTCCCGAGGCGATGCAGCAGAAGGCGGACATCTCCACCATGCCGGAGGCCTCGCTGATATGGAGCATGCGCAGCAGCCGGGCCGCGAAAGAGGGCGCTTCTCCGCCCATTTGGAAGGACCAGGTGCCCACCATCAGCCCATAGAGCAGGAACAGCAGGAGGAGACAGGAGTAGCCGCAGGGGATCATGGGACCCCCCTGCGGTCCCCTGGCGAAGAGGTTGGCCCCCACGAGGACGCAGGCAAAGATCAGGTTGAACCCGAAGATCTGGAGCCCGCCCACAAGGGGGCGGGAGGAGACCGCCCAGTTCCACAGGGGATTGGCATTTTTCAGGAGCCCCTCTGGGAGCAGAGGCCAGCTGAGGCAGGCCGCCGCCAGCGTCAGGGCCATGCCTGCCCCGAACAAAGCTGCCGCCCGGAGCAGGGCGTTGGGCTGGGTGATCCAGCGCCGGATCACATTCACGGCTCCTTCTCTCCTTTCTGATGGGTCAGCAGGCGCGCCATATCCTCCGGAAGGGGGAGGGTAAAGGACAGCTCCTGCCCAGTGACGGGCTGCCGGAGGGACAGCTGGGCGGAGTGGAGGGCAGGGCGGGAGATCAGGGAACGGTCCTCGTACCCGTAAAGGAAATCTCCTGTCAAGGGGCAGCCCAGAGAGGCCATGTGGACCCGGATCTGGTGGGTGCGCCCGGTGTCCAGCTCCAGACGGACCAGGGAACGCCCCCCGGAGCGGGACAGGGTCTCATACCGTGTGCGGGCGTCCTTGCCGTCGGGGCGGACCATCTGCTCCACCAGGGAGCCCTCCCGGGGCCCCAGCGGGGCGTCTACCACACCGGAGGGGGGCTGAGGCCCGCCGTCGCACACCGCCAGATAGACACGGCGGAAGGCGGGGGTGTGGAGCTGCCCCTTCAGCACCTCCTGGGCGTGGGGGTGCTTGGCCACTGCCATCAGCCCGGAGGTCCCCCGGTCCAGCCGGTGGACGGGGTGGAAATCTCCTTCAATTCCCTCCGAATTGTAATAATTCAGCAAAAAATTACCTATCGTATCATTAAAATGTCCGGGGCCGGGGTGGACCGGCACCCCCGGGGCCTTGTTCAGGATCAGCAGGTCCCCGTCCTCGTACACGATATCCAGGGGACCCGGGGCGGGCAGGATGCCGCTGCGCCGCTCCGGGTCGGACAGGCGGACGGACAGAGTCTGTCCCTCCCGGGGGCGGAAGGCGGTATTCCCCCGGGCCCCGTCCACCAGGATGCCGTCGGGGAGCCACTTGATCCGGCGGATCACCGTGCCGGACAGGTGCAGCCTCCGCCGCAGCAGGGTGTCCACCTTGACGCCCCCGTCCTCCGGCCCCAGGACCAGCTCCAGGCGGCGGGTCTTCCTCTGTATCTGTTCCATCCCGCCACCCTCACATCCGCTTGGACAGCCGGGCGCGGAAGACGGCCAGAGCGGAAAAGTAGAAAAACAGCACGATGGACAGGGTCAGGGAGACATCCGACCAGCCGAGCCATCCGGCCGCCAGGAGACCGAGGAACAGGGCGGTCTGGGTAGCCCGGGCAGCCTTCCACACGGCCCGGAGCTCGATCTCCTGGCTGCGCTCGTCGTCGCGGGCCACCCGGGCGGAGCGCAGCTCCTCCGGCCGGGCGAGGGTGTGCCAGCTCCCCGCCATCATGCTGAAGCCGACCAGAAACAGGCAGAAGATCACCTGGCCATACACATCCGCCGCCCTCCCGGTGAGTTGGGCCTGAAGGGGAATGCCCAGGAGCAGGAGCAGCAGGGCGGCGGCCAGGAGCAGGAGGCCCAGACGGCCCGACCGGCTCACATCACGGCGGTAGGACTGGTCGGCCTCCGTCTGGGGGCCGGCTCTGCGGGCCTGCCAGGTCCGCTCCATGGCCTCCGGCTCTGTGAGCAGAGTCTGATACCGGCCCCAGGCCCTGCCCCCCAGCACGGCGGTCCCGCCGGAGAGGACAAACAGGCAGACCCAGACGGCCTCCATCAGGGGCGGCCCGTCAACACCCCGGCGGAGGAGCAGCACCGCCCCGGCGATGCCCAGGACCAGGGCCAGGATGCTGAGGACGTAGCGGCGGAGCAGGAAGGACCGGAAGGCGGCGCGCTCCTCCTCCGTCATGGGTGGGATTGGGTTTGGATGGGACACAGGGCTTCCTCCTTTCCGGGATAAAGTTCTCACCGCCGCCGGGCCAGGGCGGCCCGGGCGCCGAGGAAGAACAGGATGTAGGCCAGCATGGAGCCCAGCAGCACCTTCACCAGCATCGGGTCCACTGCCACCAGGACAAAGGCGGCCAGGGCCTGGAGAAAAAATGTCGCCACCCCCGCCAGCTGGGCCGCCTGGGCGGTGAGACGCTGGCTGCGCTCGTCGGTCTCCTGAATCCTGGCCTTTTTCCACCGCTCCGGGTGGCGGAGCATCCACTCGTTGCGCAGCAGGTTGGCCAGTGCGGCGCCGGTGATGCCGCTGGCGCCCCCCAGATAAAAGCCTCGGGCGTGGCCGCTGATGCCGCTGCCGGGCACCAGGAAGAAATAGCACACCAGGCCCGTCGCGCCCACCGCCAGGAGGGCAAGGAATGCCCAGCGGCGCTGGATCAGATTTTTTCCATAGTCAGGGCCCCGTCCGGTCGTTTTTATGAGCATGATTTTTCCTCCTTACAGCTTTTTGGCCCAGCGGCCCATATTGACCATATAAAAGACGCAGTGGAGGACCGTTACGGCGGAGGAGAGAAGGATCCAAAGCGTCTCCTCCCGCACCAGAGAGATCACAAAGGGGACCCACAGCAGGTACAGGGTCCAGTACCAGCTGGACTGAGCGGCCTTCTCCCGGATGGCGATGTTGCGCTCGTCGGTCTCGCTGCGCTGGAGCTCCTTCCGCTCCTGGGGGGACATGTGCCGCTCCACGGCGCCCATGATCACGCTGGAGCCCCCCAGGCCCAGCAGGGCTCCGCCCATGCCGCACATCAGGCCGGTGATCCCGCCGGGCAGATCCAGCAGGGCGGCCGCCGCCATCAGGGCCAGCCCGCCCAGCGCGGCGGCGGCGAGCAGGATCGGTTTCAGCTTCTTCATGTCTCTTCCTCCTCGAACAGAAATATCTCCTCAATGGAGCTCCCGAAATATTTGGCGATCTTGTGGGCCAGCAGCAGCGAGGCGTTGTAGCGCCCGTTTTCCAGGGAGATGATGGTCTGCCGGGTGACCTCCACAGCGTCGGCCAGCTCCTCCTGGGTGATGCGCCGCTCCTTTCGGAGCTGAGCGATGCGGTTTTTCACGGCGGTCCTCCTCACGCAAAAATGTTTAGCTTGCTTTACATCTAGAGTATAGCACGCTTTACATTTTGTGTCAAGCAGGCTTTACTATTTTGCCCTTCTTTTTTCTGGGGACCGGATCTTGGAGCACTTCTGGGGCGGAGGAGGGAAGAGCTTGCCCCGCCCGCCTCCATCCGCAGGATGCGCCCAAAAGGGTCCCGCCCCGCAGGGCGGGACCGCCGTTTCATGCCAGCCCCGGCGGCGGGGCATATTTGATGAAAAAGTGCCCTCCCTTCCGCCGCCTGCCCTGTCCGGGTCCACAAAATTTCTGCCTGCCCCTTGCAACTGGGCTCAGCTCCGCTATAATACCTTTGAGATCATAAGGAGGGCGGCCCCATGAGACAGAGACAGACCGGACAGGCGGACAAGCTGGGCATTTACATCCATATCCCCTTCTGCCGGAGCAAGTGCGACTACTGCGACTTCTACTCCCTGGCGGGGCGGGAGGACCGGATGGACGCCTATCAGAAGGCGCTGCTGGCCCACATCCGGGAGACTGCGCCCCTGGCCCAGGGCATCCCGGTAGACACCGTCTATTTCGGCGGGGGCACCCCCAGCTGGTACGGGGCCCGGCGCATCCAGGAGCTGCTCTCCGCCCTGAGCAAGCTTTTTCAGGTGGAGAAGGACGCAGAGATCACGGTGGAGGCAAACCCTGACAGCGTGGACCTGCGTGCCCTGCGCCGCCTGCGGAAGGCGGGGGTCAACCGCCTGTCCCTAGGGATGCAGTCCGGCTGCCCCCAGGAGCTGGAGTCCGTCCACCGCCCCCACACCGTCCGACAGGTGGACGAGGCGGTGGCGGCCGCCCGGAAGGCCAAGCTGAACAACGTCTCTCTGGATCTGATCTACGGCCTGCCCGGCCAGACCATGGACAGCTGGAAAGCTACGGTGGAGCACGCCCTGTCCCTGATCCCCCAGCACCTGTCCTGCTATGGACTGAAGGTGGAGGAGGGCACCCCTCTGGCCCGCCGGGCGGCGGAGGGGGAGATCCTGCCCGACGACGACCAGCAGGCAGACCTGTACCTCTGGACCGTGGGCCGGCTGGAGCGGGCCGGCTACCCCCAGTATGAGATCTCCAACTTCGCCAAGCCGGGCTATGAGTCCCGGCACAATCTGCGCTACTGGCTCACCCGGCCCTATATCGGCTTCGGCCCCGGCGCCCATTCCGACTTCGGCGGGCGGCGGTACTCCTTTGTCCGGGACCTGGACCGGTACATCGACGGCGTGCTCAAGGGCGGGGAGATCATCGACAGCGAGGAGCTCATCCCCCAGCGGGAGCGGGGGGGCGAGTACCTGATGCTCCGGCTGCGGCTCACCCAAGGGGTTTCCCTCCGGGAGGCACAAATCCGCTACCCCCAGTTTGACCCCGCCGGGTTTATCCGCCGGGCAAGGCCGCTGGAGGCCGGGGGCTTCCTGTGGGCCACCGAAGAGGGCTTTGCCTTGACCCCCCAAGGGTTTCTCGTCTCCAACGAAGTCATCGCCCGGCTGATTCTATCCGAATCCACCAACTGCAATTAAAAAGGAGGCGTTTTCTATGGTTTCCATCACACCCTGGATGGAGGAGTTCACTGCGGCTGTCCGCGCCGCATTTGGCGAGCGGGTCTACTGTATCGGATTGCAGGGGAGCTACGGCCGGGGCGAGGCTGGCCCGGACAGCGACATCGACGTGGTGGTCATCCTGGACCAGCTCACCCCCCGGGACATCAAGGTCTACCAGGCCCTTTTAGCTGCCCTCCCCCACCGGGCAGAGGTCTGCGGGTTTCTCTCCGGCAAAGGGGAGCTGCTGGGCTGGGAACCCTCCGACCTCTTCCAGTTCTACCACGACACCACCCCGGTCTGGGGGAGCCTAGATGAACTTCTCCCCCGCATCGGCCCCGAAGATGTGGACCGGGCTGTGTGCATCGGCGCCTGCAACATCTACCACATGTGCGTCCACAACATGCTCCATGAACAGGATCCTTCCATCCTGAAGGGGCTGTACAAATCAGCGGCCTTTGTCCTCCAGGCCAAGCACTTTGGGGTGACCGGCCAATACCTGCGCCGGCAGGGGGACCTTCTCCCCCTCCTTTCGCCGGAGGACCGGGGCATCCTGGAAATCTCCCTCGCCCTCAAAAAGAGGGCTTTGGCCGAAGGGGAGCTGGAACCGCTGTCGGAGAGGCTGTTCCTTTGGGCAGGGGCTTTGATCCGAAAAGGGGCATGATCTATCCATGAAAAAACCGGGCTGGGGATGAAATCCCAGCCCGGTTTTTGCCATGAAAGGCGTTATTCTTCTATAAAGGTAAACCGCTGGATGGCTTTGCCGTCCCGCTCCACCAGTTCATTCCACATGGAGGCGGGGCGAACCCATATGCCGCCCTCCCCGTACAGAGCTTGGTAGACTACATAGGGTTCCAGGGTCTCACTGTGGGTAGCGGTGTACAGCACCCGGTATTCCTTGCCTTTAAAGTGCCGGTACCGGCCGGGGCGTATGGTCTCTTCCAACGGGGGTTCCTCCTTTTCCTATCCGGTTATTTCAGCGGCCCAAAATTGTCAAGGGGCCAAAGGGTAAAGTGGGCCTGGCCGTAGACCTTCTCTGCCGGGATATAGGGGTCTTCCCAGAACCGGGCATCCAACGAGCCGCTCCGGTTGTCCCCCAGGAAGAAATAGCTCCCCTCAGGCACTTCAAAGTGGCCGCTGACCCCTGAGTGATAGACCACATACTCTTCGTTGAGCAGCTCGCCGTCGATGTAGACCTGGCCGTCGTCGTCGATGTCCACCGTCTCCCCCGGCAGGCCGATGCAGCGCTTAATCAGCATCTTGTCCAGCTCGTCAGAGTAAAAGGCGATGATGTCCCCCCGCTCCACCCGTTTTTCTGGGTTGTGGATGCGGGTTGCCACCAGCCAGCTTTTTTCGTCGATGGTGGGGATCATCGAGCCGGTGGGCACCCGGATGAGGAACGCCACATTTTTGACAAAGAACAGGACAACGATGATCTCCAGCACCACCGGGATGACCCATTCCTTCATAATTTTTCGGAACTTTTGCTGATTGTCCATACTGCGCCTCCAAGGCCGTCAAAATTCTCCCCTATACGGGCACCGGGGGAAGGGCTTTGGCCAATCCCCCGGGATGAACGAGGGCAAACCGGGGCTTAGTCCAGCTTGAGGACCGCCATAAACGCCTCCTGGGGCACTTCCACCGAGCCCAGCTGGCGCATCCGTTTTTTGCCTTCCTTTTGTTTTTCCAACAGTTTCTTTTTCCGGGTGATGTCGCCGCCATAGCATTTGGCAAGGACGTCCTTGCGCATGGCCTTGACCGTCTCCCGGGCGATGACCTTGCCGCCGATGGACGCCTGGATGGGCACCTCAAACAGCTGGCGTGGGATGTGTTCCTTGAGCTTTTCCGCCATTTTGCGGGCCCGGCTGTAAGCTTTGTCCGCGTGGACGATGAAGGAGAGGGCGTCCACCACCTCCCCGTTGAGGAGGATGTCCAGCTTGACCAGCTTGGAGGGCTGGTAGCCCGCCAATTCGTAGTCGAAGGAGGCGTAACCCTTGGTCCGGGATTTGAGTGCGTCGAAGAAATCGTAGACAATCTCATTGAGGGGCAGCTCATAGTGGAGCTCTACCCGGTCGGTGTCCAGGTATTTGGTGTCGAAGTAGACGCCCCGCCGCTCCTGGCACAATTCCATAATGTTGCCGATATACTGGCTGGGGGTAAAGATGCTGGCCTTGACCATCGGCTCCTCCGCCGAGGCGATGAGGGCTGGGTCGGGGTAGTTGGTGGGGTTGTCGATCTCCACCGTCTCCCCGTTGGTCAGATGGATCTTATACACCACGCTTGGGGCGGTGGTGATCAAGTCCAAGTTGTATTCCCGCTCCAGCCGTTCCTGGATGATCTCCATGTGAAGCAAGCCCAAAAAGCCGCAGCGGAAACCAAAGCCCAGGGCAACCGAAGTCTCCGGTTCATAGCTGAGGGAGGCATCGTTGAGCTGCAATTTTTCCAGGGCGTCCTTTAAATCGGGGTATTTGGCGCCATCCACCGGGTAGATGCCGGAAAACACCATGGGGTTGACCTTGCGGTAACCCGGCAGGGCCTCTAGGGCAGGGTTGTCCGCATCGGTGACAGTGTCGCCCACGGCGGTATCCTGCACCGTTTTGATGCTGGCGGCGATATAGCCTACCTGGCCGGCGTAAACCTCCTTGGCGGGGCGCAGGCTGGTTGGGGTCAGGTACCCGGTCTCCACCACGGTGAACTCTGCGCCGGTGGACATCATGCGGATGCGCATGCCGGGGCGGATGACCCCATCCATCACCCGGACATAGACGATGACCCCTTTGTAACTGTCATAATACGAGTCGAAGATGAGGGCTTTGAGGGGGGCGTCCTCCTCCCCTTTGGGGGCGGGGATGTCGGCGACCACCCGCTCCAGCACCTCTTCGATGTTGATGCCATTTTTAGCGGAGATCCGGGGCGCATCCAAGGCGGGGATGCCGATGACATCCTCAATTTCCTGGGCCACCCGCTCCGGGTCGGCAGAGGGCAGGTCGATTTTGTTGATGACCGGGACGATCTCCAAATCATGCTCCACGGCCAGGTAGGTGTTGGCCAGCGTCTGAGCCTCAATTCCCTGGGAGGCGTCCACCACCAGGACCGCCCCCTCGCAGGCGGCCAGCGACCGGGAGACCTCATAGTTGAAGTCCACATGGCCGGGGGTGTCGATCAGGTTCAGGTCATACTCCTTGCCATCCTTAGCGGTGTAGAGCATCTTGACCGCACGGGCCTTGATGGTGATGCCCCGCTCCCGCTCGATGTCCATATTGTCCAGGAGCTGTTCCTCCATGTCCCGCTGGGCCACGGTGGAGGTGCACTCCAAAAGCCGGTCGGCCAAAGTGCTTTTGCCGTGGTCGATGTGGGCAATGATACAAAAGTTACGGATATTTTCACGTCTGTTGGACATTGTTGTTACTCCACTTTCTATTCTGCTTGAATGTTATGTAGATCCGGGGAACCCCTTCCGGTATCCCCATCATCTGCCTGCGGCCAGGATGTTTCCCCGACGCCTGCAATGCAATCATTGTAGCACATATTCCCGCCCCAGCGCAATTGCCGCTTTGTAAATTCTCCCTGCATTTCCCCTACTTTTACGGGATTCGGGGCTTCGCCAAAGCCAGCACCCCCACGGTGAACCGCACCGACCGGGGGATAAAGACGGTGGGGTATTGCTCCACCAGATGGCGCAGCTGTTCCAGGGGGGTGATGCGGAAGGAGAACTCCTTGCCGGAAAGGGAGAGCCGCAGCGTCTCCCCTTCCCGGGCCAATTCCACCCAACCGTCGGCGGGGAGGGCCTGACTGGCTTGGTATCCCACGGCGGTCATCCCCGCTATCCCACCCACAAAAAGGAGGGTCAGAAAAAAGGCGGCGGCAAAGCCCCGCAGTTTTTGTCTCATTGGTCTTTCACATCCTTTTGCTTTCTTAAAACACAGTTTACAAGAGGGCCGGAGGCATCCCCGGCCTGACTATGCAAGGCGCTACGCCCCCTACACCCCCAGCTCGTGGAGGAGGTCGGCCAGGGATTGACCCACCAGTTCCGCCGTATAAATGGCTTCCTCTAAGGTGTTGGCCTGGCTGCCGAATTCCAGCAGCAGGGAGCCTGGGGCCAGATCCTGGTTGTACTTGCGGTAGCAGAACATCACCGGGCGCATCAGGGTGGGGGAATCGGTCTCCACCGCGTCCACCAGCCGGCCGGCAAACCGGAGGTTTTCACTCCAACCCGGCATATTCATGGTGCCGTCGTCACACCCGGCAATGATCATCAGCTGGGCCGCCTTTCGCCCATTGATCACTGTGGTGGGTTTGACAATTAAGGTGTCGGTGCGCTGGATACCGTCCCGGTGGACGTCCAGCACGATGCGAATGCTGGGGTTTTGGGCCAGGTGCTTTTTGATGGTTTCAGCACTGCGTTGGTAGGAGCCGTTGTAGGACGGGTAATCGTGCTGTGTGGCGTCGTGAATGACCCCAATACCATTTTCCTCTAACTTCTTGGCCAAGGCATTGCCCACTGCTACCATATTCTCACTGTCGTCGGTGCTGCGCCAGCCGTTGCGGGTATCGTAATAGCCGGTGTCATACTCCTCATAGCTCTCGGTGGCATGGGTGTGGATGATCAGCACCTGAGGTCCGCCTGGCACAAGCCCCAGATCGATGGGCTTCTCCAGTTCGGCGGCGATTCGCTCCCCTGTGAGTTTGGTATAGTTGCGGATTCTCCCGTTGCCTGCCGCGATCAGCGCCGCGCCTCCGGCCCCGGAAAGATCCTCTTCCGATATGTTGCCCCGGTATCTCTCCTCAATTTCAGGGGGCGGATCTTTTTTCTTTTCCGGCTGGGCACTGCTGGAATTTTCACTGGGCTTGGGGGAGGGCACCGGCGTTTCCGGCAGGGGATCGGGGACTTCATCCTTGGTGAACAATTCGGAATTGAACCGCTCCTCCAACAGGGCGATCCCCCCTTCAGGCATGGATAACGCCACCGAGAGGAATGCCGCCTGGCGGGTCAATTCCTCCAGGGCAGGCATTGCCGCAGTGGAGGAGATCCCCTTGGCCAGGGGCAACATCATAAGGCCCGCTGCCAAGAGGGCTAGAACTGATAGGATTCCCTTGGGATTTGTCTGTCTTTTCCTTCTCAACTGTCCACCCTCCACGTCCGCTGCACTCGGTCTGAAGCGACCTGTCTACCCTCATGGATATTCAGTTCACCCGGCGGATATGACAAGCCCTTGCCTGGGGATTTTCTCCCCTAGCGGGGTGGGCGCAGGCCAGCCAGTTAGGCCAGCAGGTAGGTGATCTCCTCGGCAGAAAGGTCCGGCTGGAGGGCCAGATTGATGGCCATGGAGATGAGTTTTGCCCCCCGCTCCACCATCTGGTCCACCTCCCGGGGGGTGACCATCATCGACCGGCCCTGGGGCTGGAACATCTGACGCAGCTGCTCCATACTCTCTTCGCTGGTTCCCTCCGGCCGGTATAACAGGTCAAAGGCCAGGGTCTCCCCATCTACCACCGTGGGGATGCCCATAGAGATCACCGGTACCCCCAAAGTCTCCTGACTCAACTCTTTGCGGCGGTTGGCCACGCCGGAACCGGGGGCGATGCCGCAGTCCGCCAATTGGATGGTACACCCCAGCCGGGAGAGGGACCGGGCCGCCAAGGCGTCGATGGCGATGACCGCCGCCGGCTCTATCTCCCCTACCACCGACCGGATGATCTCGCCGGTCTCCATGCCTGTTTGGCCCAGCACCCCGGGAGCCAGGGACGCCACCGGCCGCAGGGAGGAAAGGCCGCTCTCCTCCATAAGGCGCCCTTCAAAATGGCGGGTGGCCAGCACGTCGGAGATCACCAAGGGGCCCAGGGCGTCGGGGGTGATTTCCCGGTTGCCCAAGCCCACCACCAAAACCGTCCCCTCCTGGGGCAGTAGGCGGCGCAGCTCCCCGGCGATGGCGGCCGCTTCCTCAGTCCGGGCTTCAGCCAGGTCGCTGGGGGAGGAAAGCTCCGCTGTGATATACCGGCCCACCGGCTTGCCGATGGCCTGGGCTGCCTCCCGGGTTTTTACCTCCACTGCGGTAAAAGAGAGCTCTCCCCCCCGGTATTGGTCAATTTCCACCCCTTTTTGGGGGATTCCCCCCTCTATTTTTGTGCTTTCGATGGCCAAATCTGTGCGAATTCCCATTGAACTGACCGCTCCTTTATGGTAAAATATTTTTGTCTGAAAAATTGAAAAATCTTTCAGATCCAGTTGCAATTCCATTAAAAAAATGGTATTATAACTTGTACTGTCATGTAGAGTAAGGAGGTGTAACGATGCCGAACATCAAATCTGCTAAGAAAAGAGTCAAGGTGATTGCCACCAAAACCCAGCAGAACAAAGCTACCAGATCCTACCTGAAAACCGTTCTGAAGAAAGCGGATGTCGCTCTCTCCACCGGAGCCGAGGATAAAGAGGAAGCTGTTAAGCTTGCAATAAAGAAAATTGATCAAGCTGCCGCCAAAGGCCTGCTCCACAAAAACTGCGCAGCTAGAAAGAAGTCCAAACTGGCCAGCAAGCTGAATGCAATTGGCTAATGGACTTTAGATCCTGCATCAAGGCAAAATCAAGCAGCCTCGCAGCCGTGTGCGGGACTGCTTTTTTGCGTCCTTTGACGCCAACAAAATCCCCTAGGGGGAGAAAATACAAAGCGGACCGCTGTGACCACCTGTGTCATGCCGTCCGCTTTTTTGTTTACGCCTTATCGCCGGGCTTGAAGATCAGGGCGACCAACAGGCCGAAGAACACCGCGGCGCCGATGCCGGCGGAAGAAGCGGTGAAGCCCCCGGTCAACGCCCCCAGGAGCCCTTTCTCCTGGACGGCGGTCTTCACCCCTTTGGCCAAAAGGGAGCCGAATCCAGTCAAGGGGACGGTGGCCCCCGCCCCGGCAAATTCGATGAGGGGCTGATACACACCCAGGCCGCCCAAAATCACGCCGGCCACCACAAAGGAGACCAAAATTCGGGCAGGGGTCAGCTTGGTGTAGTCGATGAGCACTTGGCCGATGGCACAGATGGCGCCGCCCACCACAAAGGCCTTCAGATATTCCAAAAACAGTTCCATATTACATACCTCCTGCGGTGGATGGGCGGGTTTTGGTGTCGTCGTCCGCCGAAAGGTGGATCAAATGGGCAATGCCGGGGATGGATTCCCCCTGCTGCACACTGGTGGGGCTTAAAAGGGCACCGGTGGCCACGAATAGCATGTTTTTGATCCGCCCGTCCTTGACTGCGGGAAGGATATAAGAACAGAGCACCGAGGCGCTGCACCCGCAGCCCGAGCCACCGGCGTGGACGTCCTGGGTCTCCCGGTCGTAGATGAGCAGGCCGCAGTCGGCCTGTTTTTTGCCCAGGTGATAGCCCTCCCGCTCCAAAAGCTGGTGGAGCAGATCGGAACCCACCTGGCCCAGGTCGCCGGTCAAAATCAGGTCGTAGTTATCCGGGACGGTGCAAGTGTCCTCAAAGAAGCGCTTGATGGTCGCCGCCGCCGCAGGGGCCATAGCCGCGCCCATGTTGTTGGCGTCTTTGATGCCCAAGTCCTCAATACAGCCCAGGGTCACCGCCTTAATATAAGGGGGGGACACCCTCTCCCCCACGATAGCCGCGCCGGAGCCGGTGACTGTCCACTGGGCCGTCAGGGGGCGCTGGCCGCCGTATTCCAAGGGGAAGCGGTACTGCCGCTCTGCGGTACAAAAGTGGGAGGATGTGACGGCGATGGTTTTTTTCATCGCCCCGCCGTCCACCATGAGGGCGGAGAGGGCCAGCCCTTCCGCCATGTTGGAGCAGGCTCCGTAAATCCCCACAAAGGGGATGCCCATCTCCCGCAGGCCAAAGGTGGCGCCGATGCACTGGTTGAGCAGGTCGCCGGCAAAGAGCCAGTCCATGGCGGAGGCAGCCTGGCCGGCCTTGTCCAGCGCCAGGGCGAGGGCCTGCTTTTGCATGGCGCTCTCCGACTTCTCCCAGGTGGCCTCCCCAAAGGTGTCATCAGAGCCGATGAGGTCGAAGGAGCTGGCCAGAGGGCCCTCCCCTTCCTTCTTGCCCACTACATTGGCGTGTCCGGCCAGGGTGGGCGGGTTGGCAAGGGCCACCGTTTGACGGCCCAGTTTTTTTGTTGTCATGGCGTCAAGGACCTCCGTGCTGTTGAAAATCAGAGGTAGCTTGCCCCGAGAATGAAAAAATATGAAAAAAGGCGCATGTCCCGTCCGACAAAATACGGCGGACGGGACTTGCGCAGCAGCTGGTGGAAAAACTTTTTTAGAGGGTGACCTCTCCGGCCAGGTCGGAGTCGAAGATATCGCGGCCCTGCGCCGGGTCCACGGTCTGGCCCAGGGCCCACATGAGCTTGGTCACCGCGGCTTCCGTGGTCATGTCGCGGCCGGGGATTACCCCGCACTCCAGCAGGCGCTGGCCTACCTCGTAGATGGACAGGTCGCTGGACTCATAGAGGCACTGGCTGCACGCCACCACCGACACC